>Ga0129307_1000068_pt1 | contig 169469 bp, 160 predicted proteins | sample P1105metagenome_FD_94437 | JGI IMG/M metagenome (GOLD analysis project Ga0129307, IMG submission 94437) | Capybara group fecal microbial communities from Wisconsin, USA - P1105 metagenome | ecosystem: Host-associated > Mammals > Digestive system > Large intestine > Fecal | place: USA... | reverse complement strand
TCTCCACAATGCTACGTTTTTCTTCTGCGCTGTAACTGAGTTTTGTAGACAAAAAGATGCCCTCCTAAAAGCAACTCACGAATTTGTTTTTTTCGTGTGTCTACTTTTAGGAGAGCATATCATGATTCAGTGCGCTGTTTTTCATATATGGTTCCTTTGTGGCTCTTGGTGTCTTCGCGGCTTTGTGGTGGCTTTGAACTTATTTGAATCAGTTCTGTTCCAGCAGTTCGCGCACTTCGATCAGGTCGTGCAGCATCATGTCCCACGGCGAGCCGGGGACGCGGCGCGGGTTGCGCAGCAGATAGGCGGGATGGAACAGCGGACGCAGCGTCATCGTCCTCCCGCCGAGCTGAAGCTCGTGAAAGCGGCCGCGCAGGGCGTTGATGCCGGTTTTTACGCCCAGCAGCGTCTGCGTTCCGACGTTGCCGACGGTGAGCACGACTTCCGGCTTGATCAGCTCTATCTGTGCCGTCAGCCAGGGCAGACAGGCGGCCATCTCCGCGCGCTTGGGCGTGCGGTTCTGCGGCGGACGGCACTTGCAGACGCTGGTGACGAAGATCCGTGAGCGGTCCAGCCCTGCGGCGGTGAGGATCTCCGTGAGCAGATTGCCCGACCGTCCGATGAACGGCCGGCCCGTGCGCTCTTCCTCAGCGCCCGGGGCTTCGCCGACGATCATCACGTGCGCGTCTGCGGGACCTTCGCCGGGCACGCGATGGAAGGTCTCGCTTTCAGGCTGTCCGAGCGGGCAGTTCATGCAGACGCGGATGCGCCCGCGCAGTTCGTCCAGCACTGTCATTTCAGCTTCAGCGGCAGGCCGCTCACGCACAGCCACACAGACGATGACAGCTGGGCGATGCGCTGGTTCATGCGCCCGACCACGTCGCGGTAGCGGCGCACTTCGATGCTGTCGGAAGGCAGACCCATGTTCATCTCGCGTGTGACGACGATCAGTTCGCAGGGCGGATTGCGCAGCATCTTCAGGAATTCGTCGATCTCGGGATACGTCTCGGCGACGGGCGACGGACGGCTGCGCATGATCGTCTCCACCCAGGTGGCGAGATCGTCTATGATGCACAGGCCGGCGTCGACATTTTTCACGGCCTCGGTGATGTGAACGCTCTCTTCGACCGTCTCGAACGAATCGTCCAGGTCCTTCTGATACAGGGCGATGTGCTCCAGCACGTCGTCGTCCTGCGATGCGGGCGTGGCGATGATCGTCTTGCGCTCCCAGTCGCCGGCCAGTTTCAGTGCGTAGGCGCTGGCGCCGCTGCGCCATCCTCCCGTGACCATCTGGATGTCGTGCCGCGAGGTGTTGTTCCATTGAGCTGCCATAAGGAAGAGCCTCCTTCGGATTGTTTTTTCTTTTATAATGCTATTATACACGTTTTGTCCGGTTTTGTCGCGGACGAAAAAGGCGCGCCTCCGCGTGGAGACGCGCCTGATTTTTTTTACGGTTCGTCGCGCAGCAGCGCGGCGAGCGCTCGCAGATCGAGCGACGCCGGTGAGCCGGCTCCGTCGAGCACATCGCGCGCGAGGTCGCGCTTGGCGCGGTGCAGATCGACGATCTTCTCCTCGACGGTGCCCCGCGCCACGAGGCGATAGACGGTGACGGGACGCTTCTGTCCGATGCGGTGAGCGCGGTCGCTGGCCTGATCCTCGACGGCGGGATTCCACCACGGATCCATGTGGATGACGTAATCCGCGCCGGTCAAATTCAGCCCCGTGCCGCCGGCGCGCAGGCTGATCAGGAAAAAGTCGCCGCTCCCGGCCTGAAACTTCGCGACCAGTTCGCTGCGCTTGGCCGCGGGCGTGGAACCGTCAAGATACAGACATTCAAAACCGGCGTCTTCGAGCGCCGTCCTGACGAGCGCGAGGTGGTCGGTGAACTGGCTGAATACGAGCGCGCGGTGGCCTTCGGCGTGAAGCTGTGAGACCAGCTCAAGCAGCGCGGCCGTCTTCGACGAGGGGATGCCTGAGGCGAGTGCCGCGCCCTCTTCCGTGAGGCTGACGGCGCAGCAGCAGCGGCGCAGCTTCATCAGCTGGGCGAAGATCACGAATCTCGCGTCCTGGCTGTTCTCGTTCCCGGATGACGCGACCGCATCGGCGGCGTTCTGGCGGAGCGCTTCGTAAAACGCGCGTTCCCTCTCGCTGAGGTCGATCCTCAGCGTCACGTCAGTACGCGGCGGCAGGTCGTCGAGGACCTGGTCCTTCGTCCTGCGCAGCAGGAACGGCGCGACGACGCGGCGCAGACGGGCGCGCGCCCGTTCGTCACCCTCAGCGACGGGGGAGGCGAAGAGGCGGTTGAAGCGCTCCAGCGAGCCGAGCAGTCCCGGATTGAGGAAGCGGAACAGGTTCCACAGTTCCGAAAGGCGGTTTTCGACCGGCGTGCCCGTCATGATCATGCGGAAGCCGCCTTTGAGGTCCATGACGGCAACGGAGCGCTTGGTCGCCATGTTCTTGACGGCCTGCGCCTCGTCAAGCACGATCGTCTGCCACTCTCGCTGAGCGAACAGCTCGGCGTCGCTTTGCAGCAGACCGTAGGAGACCAGCACGGCATCGAACGGACCGAGCTGTTCGAGCGACTTTTCGCGCCCCGAGGTGCGGTAGTCGATCACGTTCAGCGTTGGGGCGAAGCGAGCGGCTTCGTCGCGCCAGTTGCCGCACACCGACGTGGGCGCGACGATCAGGGCGGGGCCTTCCGGCGCCCGTTCCAGTAGCAGCGCTAATGTCTGCACCGTCTTGCCCAGTCCCATCTCGTCGGCCAGGCACGCGCCTGCGCCGCAGTGAGCCAGGCGCGACAGCCAGCGGTAGCCCTCCAGCTGATACGAGCGCAGTTCGGCTTTCAGCGTGCGCGGCGCTTCGGGCTTCAGCGCGAGTGCTTCATCAAAGCGCTTGCACACGGAGGCCCAGCCGGCGTCGCTGGCCAGCGCATCGGGGGCGAACAGATCGTTCACGGCGGGCGCTGCCAGCGGCGGCACGCGCAGCTCGCCGCTCTTGTCGTCGCACAGGGCGGCCATCATCTGGACCCGGCGCTCAAACTCGCGGGTCAGTGCGACGAACTGTCCTTCGCCGATCTCGACGAAGCGGCTCTTGCGCGATTTCACCAGGGAGATCAGCTGGCGCAGCGTCAGCGTCAGTTCCTTGTCGACTTTGACGGTGCCGGACAGCGTGAACCACTCCTTGCCCGAAGTCTGCGCAGCGCCCAGCAGCGCGCTGCTGGGCAGCTCGGTGCGCACGGTCATGGCGCCGCCGCGCGGCCATTCGACGCACAGTCCGGGCACATTTTTCAGCTGCAGAAGAAGCTCCAGACAGGTTTCAGGATCAGAGAGCGTCCAGACCGCGCCGCCTTCGTCGTCGCCGTCGAGCAGAGCGGAACAGGTTTCGACGGCGGTGCGCAGCTTGGCCGTTTCGGCTGCGAGATCGCGGCGCACCCGTGTGCGGAAAGCCGAACCGTCTCCGTCCCTGACGGTGCCGACGAGAACGGCCGCTCCGCCGCCGGGACGGCACGACATGCCCTCCGGCCCGAACGGGCGCGTCACGAACTCTGCCGTCAGACCGTCGCCGCAGGGCGAGAGACGGGCGTACAGCGTTCCGTCGGCCGCTCGCTCGGGAAGCGATGCTTCCAGCTCGGCCGCGTCTGACTGCACTGCGACCGTGCCCGTCAGCCGCGAAAGGGCCTTCAGCATCCGCGCGCGGCCCTGTGAGGGAATCGTCAGACCATGACCGATCACGGAGGCCAGATCGAGCTGCGCCGGACTGTACTCGCTCACGCGCAGGCGCGTCGGCGACTCTTCTTCGATAACGACGCTCTGCTCTCCGAGCCGTTCCGGGGTCATGCGCAGCGTGCAGCAGTCTTTTCCGTCACGAGCTTCCAGACGCACTTCTCCGCGCACGATCTCAAGCGGTGCAAAGTCGCCCGCGCGCACGACCGAAGGATTGCCGACCAGCAGCGAAAGCGCCTTGCAGTCGTCCAGCTCGTAGACGGTGGGACCGTAATAGCCAAAGCCGCCGTATTCGCGCACGGCGTCGCGCACGCGCCGGTCGGCGTCGGGCAAATCGGGGATGCGGTCGAATCCTTTGGCGATCGTGCTGGCGGCGACCGTGCGGCCTTTTGACCAGGCGCCAGAGGCGCCCAGCGTCTGCTCGATCGCTGAGACGAAGGGGATGATGCGGGTGTCGTCAGGATCGTCTGGGGCGCAGCGGTCCCAGGCGACTGTCCAGATCAGGCGGCGTTCCCCGCGCTTCCGGGGCGCCGAACCGCCGTTTTCAGCGAGCGATTCCAGCGCGTCGAGCGATTTTTCCCAGGCGGGCTTGGCGCGCAGCAGATCACGGATGGGGCGCCAGCTTCCGACGGTGCTGCGTCCGGCGATCGCGTCGGCGACGGCGCAGAGCTCGCTCGCGAAGAACGTCTGTCCTTCCGAGCTGAGCAGCCGCGCCAGCGGCTCATACAGGATCAGCCACCTTTTGGCAAGATCGGGAGCGGCCCAGAAGCAGAGGAAAAACAGATGCGTCAGCACCATGGGCGAACAGCGTTTTTCCAGCCGCTTCAGAAAGACGCGGAACGTCCGTTCCGGATCGGCTGTGCCTTCGCCGTTCAGAGCGCTCTCCGCGGCTTTGCTGATGACGCTGATCGGCTCTGAGCTGCGGAAAGCTCGCTTTTGATCTTGCTCATTTGTAAAGGCGAGGACGGCCTGGGCGTCGAACACCTGACCGCCTTCCAGCCATGAGGTGCGATTGGAGCAGCGGCGCGCGGCCGCGACGATCTTGGCCGGCGTCTCGCTCAGGGCAGCCAGCAGCGGGATGTAGAGCAGTTCCCACGGATCGGCGGCGTCGGAAAGTTCGCCGCCGATCCGCCGGGCACGCCGCAGCCAGCGGTCAAAGTTCTTTTTTGCCTCGCGCAGCTGACCGCGGACCAGGCAGTCGACGGCGTCGAGCCAGCAGCGGTCGTAATCTGACAGCGAATCGCGCAATTTTAGCGCTTCTTCGAAAAGCCCGCGCCCGCACAGCTCGCGGACGGCAAGGGAAGCTCGGTCCTGTTCGTTCGAGGTGCCTTGCGGCGAGATCCGTCTCATACATTTCACCAGCCTTTTCTTCTCTCTTATTATATTCCACTTTTGGAAGTTTTCACGTAGAATGAAACTGGAGATTTCGACAATGATTTTTTTGCCGGTTTGCGTTAAACTGTCCTTGAAATGAGAACAAAACTCAAAGAGGTGAACGTCATGAGAAGGAGGAACATCCGCGCGCTGGCCCTTTCGGCTGTGCTTCTGGCTTTCGCGCCGGCCGCGCTCGCCGGTGAGACGCTGACTTTGCCCGGCTGCGTGGCGCAGGCACTGTCCAACCATCCCAGCCTGACTGCTGCCGAGGGCACGGTCGAGGCCAACAAGGCGAGAACGTCGCTGGCGGCTGTGGCTGCCCGTACCAAGGTGAACGGAACTGCCGGCTACACCCGCAGCGGCGTCACGAAGGGCGCCGGCAGCGGCGGCAGCAACGGCGACTGGAGCTCCGGCGTCTCCGTGTCGCAGACGGTGTACGACTGGGGCAAGACGAGCACGGCGATCAAAAGCGCCAAGCTGTCCGAAAAAGCCTCGGAAGAAACGTACAAACGCACGCGGGAGAACATCATCGCCGCAGTCCGCGACGCCTATTACGGTCTCAACAGGTCGGTCCGCGACGTGGCCGTGCAGAAGGAGCAGGTGAAAAACTACCAGAAGCGTCTTGAGTGGGCGCAATCGTATTACTCCGTCGGCACCAAGGCCAAGATCGAAGTGACCAAGGCCGAGACCGACCTTGCCAACGCGCGCCTCTCGCTGATCAGGGCCGAATCCTCCGCCGAGCAGTACAAGGCCCAGCTGGCTTCCGCGATGGGGATGCCGGCCCTAGAGATCGACAGCGTCAAAGACGAGCTCGAATTCCAGCCCTGGAACATCGGCCTGAACGAGGCCCTCGAGCGCGCGGCTGCTAACCGCCCCGACCTGAGCGCCCAGGATCTACTCGTGCTCAAGGCGAAGACTGATCTGAAGTCCGCCAAGCTGACGAACGCGCCCGATCTGAGCGCCAGCGGCGGCTATACCTTTGGCGGCACCACCTTTGACGAGTCGGAACGCTGGAATGCCCGGCTGAGCCTGAGCATCCCCATCGGCGACGGCGGCCAGAAAAAGGCCCGTGTCGCGCAGTCGAAGGCCGACCTGAAAGTTGCCGAAGCCACGCGCGAAAAGCTGGCGCAGGACATCGTGCTTGAAGTGCGCAAATCGTGGCAGAGCCTGCGCGAAAGCGCCGCCTCGATCGACGCTGCGAAGATGGCTGTGAAGCAGGCGCGCGAAAATCTCGACCTGGCGCTCGGCCGCTACCGTGCCGGCGTTGGCGACAGCCTGGAGATCTCCGACGCCGTTGACAAGTACGCCAGCGCGCAGACCAAGCTCATCTCGACCCTGTACGATCATCAGGAAGCGCGTCTCAGCCTTGAAAAAGCCATGGGGGAGGTATCCGAATCATGAAAAAACTGTTTAAATTCGTTGCTTTCGCGCTCGTCGCCTCGCTCGTTGCCGGCGGCGGCATCTGGTACACCGAAACGCGCGCTTCCGGCGCCGACGTAAGCTACCGCACCGCCCGAGTCCGCCGCGGCTCGCTGCGCAGCACCATCCAGGCCACAGGCACCCTCAGCGCCGAGGAGACCGTCGACGTCGGCACGCAGATTTCAGGCACCATCAGGGAGATCTACGTCGATTACAACGACAAAGTCACCGAAGGCCAGCTCATTGCCGTCATGGACAGCCGCACGCAGCAGGCCGACGTGGACATGGCGCGCGCCAACGTCCTCTCCGCCAAGGCCGATCTGGCCAAGGCCAACGCCAAGCTGCTCAAGGCTAACCGCGACCTCAACCGCACGCGTCAGCTGGTGAAAAAAGACCTGATCGCCCGCAGCGAGCTTGACGCCGACGTGGCCGAGCAGGCGACCGCCAAGGCCGATCTGATGGCCGCGCAGGCCCGTGTGGCTCAGTACGAGGCCACGCTGCGCAAGCAGGAGATCAACCTCGGCTACACGAAGATCTATTCGCCCGTCGACGGCGTGGTCGTCGCCAAGAACGTCGAAAAGGGCCAGACCGTGGCCGCCAGCTATCAGACGCCCAGCATCGCCGAGATCGCCCGCGACCTCAAGCAGATGCAGGTGGAAGTGAACGTTGACGAGGCCGACATCGGCAGCGTCAAAGTGGGCCAAAAGGCAGAATTCACCGTTGACGCTTTCACGGACACGACCTTCCGCGGACAGGTCACGCAGGTGCGCATCTCGCCCAAGTCGAGCAACAGTGTCGTCAGCTACACGGTCATCGTCAAGGTGAACAACGACGAAGAGAAGCTGATGCCCGGCATGACCGCCAACGTCAGCCTGATCGTCACCGAGAAGAACGACATCCTGCTGGTGCCCAACGCCGCTTTGCGCTTCCGTCCCAACGTGAACACCGAGATCCAGATGGGCCCCCGCCGCCGCGGCGGCAATGTGGCCGCGGTCGAAACGCCCGGCGTCTATGTGATGATGAACAAGAAGCCTGTCAAGATCGAAGTTGAAAAGGGCATCACCGACGGCACCCGCACCGAGATCCTCTCCGGCGTGGAGGAGGGGACCGAAGTCCTCGTCGGCTTCAACCTCCAGTCTGACAAGAAGAAATAGCCATGCCGCTCGTCGAACTGAAAGACATCCATAAGAGCTTCAAGCTCGGCAGCGAGTCGATCGAAATCCTCCACGGCATCGACCTGACTGTCGATCGCGGCGAGTTCGTGGCCATGATGGGCCCGTCGGGATCGGGCAAATCGACGACGATGAACATCCTCGGCTGCCTCGACAAGCCCACGAGCGGCCAGTATTTCCTCGACGGCAAGGACGTGTCGAAGCTGAACCGCGACCAGCTGGCCGCCATCCGCAACAGCACGATCGGCTTCGTCTTCCAGGGCTTCAACCTGCTTCAGCGCACCAGCGCCCTGGAAAACGTCGAACTGCCCATGCTCTATGCCGGCATCGGCGCCAAGGAGCGCCACCGCCGCGCCAAAGAAGCCCTCGTGCGCATGGGGCTGGAAGAACGTCTCAATCACGAGCCAAGCCAGCTTTCCGGCGGACAGCAGCAGCGTGTCGCCATCGCCCGCGGCATCGTCAATCGGGCGCCTATCCTGATGGCCGACGAACCGACGGGAAACCTCGACTCGAAGACGAGCGACGAGATCATGCGCCTGTTCCAGAAGCTCAACGACGAAGAGGGCATCACCATCATCCTCGTCACGCACGAGCCCGACGTGGCCGCGTTCGCCAAGCGCCAGCTGCTGTTCCGCGACGGCCTGATCCTCGAAGACAAGCCCGTCGAGAAGCGTCGTTTCTAGAAAGGAGGAACGCCCGTGATCTCGTTCATCGAAATCTTCCGCATCGCCATCCGCGCCCTGCGGCGCAACAAGACCCGTTCGTTCCTCACCACGCTGGGCATCATCATCGGTGTCGGCGCCGTCATCGCTGCGTTTGCCGTGGGCGAGGGCGCCAACAAGGTGATCGACGAGCAGATCGCCTCGTTCGGCACCAACTCCGTCACCGTCATGCGCGAGCGCAACGCCCAGTCCACCGGCGACAACGCCAAGTTCCTCACCGAGGACGACGCCAAGGCCATCGCCGAAAACGTCTCCGGCGTCGAAGCCGTAGCCCCGACCGTGAGCACCAGCGTCCAGGCCATCTACGGCAACACCAACTGGGCCACCCAGGTGTACGGCAGCACGCCCGAATATCCCGACGTGCAGGGCTACACGATCGACCGCGGCCGCAACATCAGCGACAGCGACCAGAGAATGGGCAACAAAGTCGCCGTGATCGGCAAGACCGTGGCCGACAAGCTCTTTGGGCGCGAAAGCCCGCTGGGCAAATCGATCCGCCTTTCCAAAGTGCCGTTCACCGTTATCGGCGTGTTCGCCAGCAAAGGCCAGAGCACCGGCGGCTTCATGGACCAGGATGATCTCATCCTCGTGCCGCTCAAAACGGCTCAGAGCCGCCTCGTTCGCTACAACAATTCGCCCGGCCGCGTCGGCAACATCCAGGTGAAAGGCGTCTCGATGGAATCGCTGGCCTACATCACCAGCGAGATCACGATGCTCCTGCGCGAGCGCCACAAGATCCGCGCCGGCGAGGCCGACGACTTTGCCGTGCGCAGCCTCTCCCAGATGCTCGAAGCACGGCGCAAGACCACCAGCGTCACCTCGATGCTGCTGGCGTCGATCGCCGTTATCTCGCTTGTCGTCGGCGGCATCGGCATCATGAACATCATGCTCGTCTCCGTCACCGAACGCACGCGCGAGATCGGCATCCGCATGGCCGTCGGCGCCAAGGCGATCAACATCCGCCTCCAGTTCCTGATCGAGTCCGTCACCCTGTCCGTCATCGGCGGCGTGCTTGGCATCTGCGTGGGGGTGGCGGCCGGATACAGCCTGGCCGGCATCACTCAGGCCCCGCCCATCTTCTCCGCCAGCTCCATCCTGCTCGCGTTCATCTTCTCGGCTGCCGTCGGCATCGGCTTCGGCTACTATCCGGCCGCGAAAGCCTCGCTGCTCAACCCCATCGACGCGCTCAAGTACGAATAGCGCGGGATAAGCGCGGCGTGTTCGCGAGGACGCCGCTTTTTGATACAGCGTTTAAATATTCCCTTCAAAGGAGGTCACTCCATGAGCAGAAAACTGAGCGTCATCGCTCTTGCCGCCGTCCTCACCGCGGCTTTGGCCGTCGCTGCCTGCGCCCGCCCTGGCGGACCGGGTGGCGGCAGAGGCCCCGGAGGCCACGGCGGCGGCCGCCCGCCCGCGTTCAGCCGCGGCCCCGGCGGCCCCGGCCCCCGCGGTCCTGCATTCCGCCCTGGCGGCCCCGGTCCAGGCTCGCGCGGCCCTGCGTTCCGTCCCGGAGGTCCCGGCCCCGGACATCGTGGTCCGGCGTTCCGTCCCGGAGGCCCCGGTCCCGGTTTCCGTCCTGGCCCCAGAAGGCCCGGCCCTCACCGCTTTGGCCCGCCGCCCCCGCCGCCTCGTCGTCCTCCGCGCGGCCCCCGCTGGTACTGGTATGACGACGACTGGTGGGATTATCCCCCGCCTCCGCCGTACTACTACTACCGTCGCCCGCCACTGTGGCCGTTCTTCTATTTTGTATGGTAGCATGAGCAGCTCAGAGGAAAAAATGTAAGCGAGAGCCGCCGTTCCATTGCCGGTAAGCGATGGAACGGCGGCTCTTTTTTATGCTGTTTTCGTTAAAACGGCTAGCGCCTTTTTAGCCGTTTTATAGCGCCGAAGACGCGTCGAAAAAAGCATGAGACGGCGTGGCGCCGATTTTGCGATACGGAGCTAGTCCTTTAGGGAGGCGGCCGCGCGATAGCATTTTAATCGCGCATTAGTATTACTCTTCCTTCAGCACGGCGTCGAGCGCCTTTCCCAGCTCGGTCAAAAAGCCTTCGATCTGCGGGGTGACGGCTTTGCCGGGGTGGAGGACAAGCTGCGCTTCCTGGGTGATGTCGAGGTCGGTCACGTTCAGCGCTGCAACGGTGCCGGCGCGCACGTCCGCGCTCAGGGCGTAGCGCGGCAGCACGGTGAGGCAGCTGCTTTTCTGCGTCAGGCGCAGGGCCATGGCGGCGCTTTGCAGTTTTAAAAACGCTCGCGGCGCGAACGTGCGCGAGGCTGCGCTGAGGAAATGGGCGCTGTATGACGCGGTGTCTTCCATGAGGATGAATTCTTCGTCTTTGAGGTCGGCCAGTTCGAGGCGTTCGCGCTGCACGAGCGGATGCGATGGGGCGGCGGCGACGGCGATCTTCGTCTCACGCCGCTGCCACAGCCGCCAGGCGCCGGGCGGCAGGGGATCGTCGATGAGGCAGGCAAGGTCGATCAGTCCCTGCGCAAGCTGCTCTTTGAGCGCGGAGCTTCCGTCGACGGTCAGTTCGACGCGCACATGGGGAAAACGGCGGTGGAAGGCGGTGACGGCCTGTTCAAAGATCAGCTCGTAGAGGGAGTCGACCATGCCGGCCCGCAGCGTGCCCGATAATTCGCCTTCGGGCTTGAGCAGATTTTCGGCGCGCAGGGCGGCTGAGACGGCGTCCTGCGCGTGGGGCAGCAGGCGCTCGCCGTAACTGGTGAGGAACACGCGCCGTCCGATGCGGTCGAAAAGCGGGGCGCCGACTTTCTGCTCTAGCGCCGCTATTTGCGCGCTGACGTTGGACTGCGAGTAGCCGAGGGCGCGCGCGGCGCGGGTGAAGTTCTGCGTGGCGGCGACCTGAAGAAATGTTTGCAGCAGCCGAAGTTCCATGGATGACGCACCTCCTTGCGGTGGGCCTATTATGGCGCGTAATGTTTGATAAATCAATCACTGTTTTCGATGGATACAAGAAAAAATTTGCGTTTTACAGATTGAACGAGTTCGGGTATGCTTAGTGCATCAGTACAAAATATATTTCGCGAAAGGCGGAAAATCTCATGGAAAACAAATCTCTCAGCCTCAACACGATCGCGGTGCACGGCGGCGCCCGGCGCGACGACGTTTTCGGCGCCATCAACGAGCCCATCTATCTGACGAGCAACTACCGCATCCCCACCGACGGCACGCCGGTGGACTGGAGCGGCACGAACAGCAACATCTATCAGCGCAACCGCAACCCCAACCAGATGGTGCTGCAGGACAAGCTGTGCGCGCTCACCGGAGCGGAGGACGCGGCGGTGTTCGGCAGCGGCGTGGCGGCGCTGATGAGCGTGTTCACCACGTTCCTCAACACGGGCGATCACGCGATCATCAGCGAGGTGTGCTACAGCGCGACGAACCTGCAGTTCCGCGAGTATCTGCCGAAGAAATACAAGATCGAGGTGACGTTCGTCGACATCACCGACACGGAGGCGGTGAAAGCGGCGATCCGTCCCAATACCAGGCTGATCCACGCCGAGACGCCGGGCAACCCGACGACGGGCATCGCCGATCTGCCGGAGCTGGCGAAAATCGCTCACGATGCGGGCGCGCTGCTGTCGGTCGACGCCACGTTCGCGGGCCCGATCTGCCTGTACCCGCTCAAGCTGGGCGCCGATCTTGAGATCCACAGCATGACCAAATACATCAACGGCCACGGCGATTCGCTCGGCGGCTGTGTGCTGGGCAGCGCGAAGCTGCTGGCGAAGATCAAGGAAGAGGCGATGGTCAATTACGGCGGCATCCTCAGCCCGTTCAACGCCTGGCTGGTGGCCCGCGGCCTGACCACGGTGCCTCTGCGCATGGCGCAGCACTGCAAGGCGGCGCAGGCGGTGGCCGAATTCCTGGATGGCGATCCGCGCGTGCGCTTCATCTGGTATCCGGGGCTGGCCAGCCACCCGCAGCACGACCGCGCTGTGAAGTACATGCACGGCGGCTTCTCCGGCATGATCGCGTTCGACATTAACGGTGACGAGAAGGTTCATCAGAAGTTCCTCGACAGCCTGAAGCTGATCACGCACGCCGTGTCGCTGGGCGATATCGAGAGCCTGATCGTGTATTATGACAAAAACAGTGACAAGCTCCCGCACTATCCGCCGATCTACCGCGAGGGCTTCTTCCGTTTCAGCATCGGCCTGGAAGACCCCGCCGACCTCATTGCCGATCTGTCTGCCGCGCTGGATGTCAGCGGCGCGCCGAAAAAGTAAGCTGCACACATGCAAAACCGCCCCGCGAAGGCCATTCTGAGGCTTTCGCGGGGCGGTCTGCTATCGTGCGATCTCGTACCCGGCACGGGCGAGGGCGGACAGCGCCGTCTCGAACTGCGGTTCCTTGACGAGGATGTAGTCGGTGTTGTAGGTGGACACGGCGAAGATGCCTACGCCGTTTTCTGCCAGCAGCGCGGAGATCTTCGCGAGGATGCCGATCAGTGAGAAGTCGAGCACGCCCTGGATGCGGAACGCTTTCCAACCGTCATCGCGCGCGGTCGTGCACGGCGGCACGCGCGACGTTTCGCAGACGAGCGAAAGCTCTTCGTCGGTCCGGCCGATGAAGAAAAATCCCTGCGACAAGTCGAGCTGCGATACGTCGGCGACTTTGCACACGGAAAGCTCGTAATCAAGCGGCTTGATGATCATGAAAAGGCTCCTGACGCTCAGTCGATACCCAAGACGGCGAAGCCGCACGACTTGACGGCGGCTGTCAGGGCTTCGTCTGCGGGGATGTTTTCGAGGCCGACGAAGACTTCCGCCCAGTTTTTCTCCAGACGCACGTCGACGCATTCGACGCCGGGCACGGCCTCAAGCGCCTTTTTCACGGCGGAGGCGCAGCAGTCGCACTTCATGCCGCTGATTTTGACGACTTTGTAATCCATGCGTTCGATCTTGAAGATGACCGGGCGCGTGCCGTCGTTGCAGCAGGCGATCATCAGCCGGTCGTCGTTCGGCCAGCCGCGCATGATCGCGCCGCCCTGGAGCGCCGTGTAGACGTAGCGGCTCACGCAGTCCCACGCTTCGGCACAGAACCTGCCTTTCGTCATCGTCCAGAACGTGTCCTCGTCCGCATAGCGGGCGAAGACAAACTCGTCGCCTACCTCGAAAAACGGACAGACGCCCGACTGCGGATCGGCGAGATACTTTTTTTGAAGATCAGGAAACAGCTTTTTGTCGATCACGGTCACTTTGCACTTGTGCTGCATACCTTTGTCCCCCTAAGGATGATTTTCGTGCGATCAATTATAGCATGTGCTACAATGGGCGCGAAAACGAACATGGGAGGGCGTGCAGAATGGAACGGCTGAAAAAGGAAAAAGACGTGAACGTGCGCATCACGACGACGACAGACGGCGAGACATTCGTCACCGAAGGCGCGGGGGAGTACGCGCACGACGACGAGGCGCACTACGTCGCCTATACCGAGCGCGACGAACACGGCAGCGTCACCAGGAGCGGGCTGCACATCGGCCGCGAAAAGCTGCTGCTGCACCGCGACGGCGCGGTCGTCATGAAGATGCTGTTCGACCCCGCCGCGACCACAAAAGCGGATTACAGCACCTCGGGCTTTGCCACGCAGTTTGCCGTGCGCACGCGGCAGTACGACGTGTTTTTTGACGAAAAGTGCATCACCATCGACCTGCGCTACACCCTGGCCGAAAACAACGACGACGCCGGCGCGGACTTTGAGCTGAAGATCGAGATCATGGACGCCTGAGCAGAACGGTCGTATTGCGTGAAATGACATGAACAAAGAATAAACCCGCGGCGGAAGCTGGGAAAAATTCTCCCATGCTTCCGCCGCGGGTTTTCTTACGCTTTTCTTTGTGTCTTCGGGCCTTTGTGTCTTTGTGTTAAGGCTTTGAATTAAAAGCCTACTTCTTCACCAGCTGGCGCACCACGTCGATGACGGTGCCGTCGCGCCACTCGACCACGCCGATGATGCGGTCGGTGGTCTCCACGGGCTCCATCGGGCCGGCCATGGCCGCGGCCTTGTCTGCCAGTTCGTCCATGCTGATGACGGGCACGTCGTGGATCGACTTGACGGCCTCCAGCAGGTCGGCACGGCGCGGGTTGATCGTGATGCCGTACTCGGTGACGATGGCGTCGATGCACTCGCCGGGGGTGGTGACGGTGAGCACCTTGTCCGTGACGCAGGGGATGCGTCCGCGCAGCAGCGGCTGGGCGATGATCGTCAGCTTGGCGCCGGCGGCGGTGTCCTGATGTCCGCCTGTGCCGTGCAGAAGCTCGCCGCTGGCTTCGGTGTTGACGTTGACGTTGAAGTCGCGGTCCACCTCGGTGGCGCCCAGAACGACCACGTCGAGCATGTTGACGGCCGCGCCGCGGTTCCACGGGTTGGCGTACATGTCGGCCGAGATCTCGATGTGGCGCGGATCTTCGGCGATCGACTTGACGGCGCCGAGGTCGAACGACTGCACGTCAAGCAGCTTTTCGACCAGGCCGTCGCGAAGCAGGTCGACAAAGTAGCTGGTGATGCCGCCGAGGCCGAAGCTGCCCTTGATGCCGCGCTTGACCATAGCGTCCTTCATGAACGCCGTCACGGCCAGGGCGATGCCGCTGGCGCCGGTCTGGAACGAGATGCCGCTCTTGAAGTAGGGGCTGGCCTCGATCAGGCGCGAAGCGTAGCGGGCGATGAGCAGGCGCAGAGGATCACGCGTCACCTTGGTGGTGCCGGAGACGATGCCGGCGGGGTCGCCGATGCTGTCGACGGCGACGACGTAATCGGCGTGCGTCTGGTCGATCGACACGGGCGAGTTGGGGTAGGCGACGAGGTTGTCGGTGACGGCAACGACGCAGTCGGCAAACTGGCAGTCGGTCATCGCGTAGCCCATGGAGCCGCAGGCTGACTTGCCCTGAGTGCCGTTGATGTTGCCGTAGCAGTCGCACGACGGCGCGGCGACAAAGGCCACGTCGATGTGCACGTCGCCCGACATGACGGCGCGCGGACGGGCGCCGTGGCTGCGCAAAATGGCGGGATTTTCCACGCCGCCGTAGGAGAACAGCGTGCCGATGGGGCCGTTGACGCTGCCCCAGATGCGGCTGATGACGCCGGATTTGATGTGGTCGATGAGGTGCTTGTGAACGCCGAACAGAGCCGAGGGGAACAGCGTCAGGTCACGGATGCCCATCTCGGCGCAGGCGTCGATCACCTGATTGACGACGTAGTCGCCGTTGCGCATGTGGTGGTGGAACGAGATGGTCATGCCGCTTTTAAGGCCACTGGCGGCGATAGCCGCCTTGATGTCGGGCAGGACCTTATTGGTGCAGTCGGGGTTGGTAACGCGCAGCTTCGGCCCGTGATAGTTCGCCGAGGGAGCGAGCGCGAACGCGCCCTGATAGAGCTTTGTCGGGCCGTAGCCGGGGATGAACTCCGGGATGTCGCGGCCAAGAGCGTTGAGAGCCATGGTTACTCAGCCTCCTTTTCCAGACCGGCTTTGATGAGGATGTAGTGAGCGCGCTTGACCACGGGGATGTCGACCATACGTCCGTCGACGGAGACCGTGCCCAGACCGCGTGCTTTGGCGTCTTCGGCGGCGGCGATGATGCGCTGCGCCTTCTCGATCTCCTTCTCAGTGGGCGTGAAGATCTGATGGATGATCGGGATCTGGTTGGGATGGATCACGCTCTTGCCGTCAAAGCCGAGGTCCTTGGAGAACTGCGCGTCCTTGCGCAGCCCTTCGTCGTCGGTGACGCGGGGGAACATCAGGTCGATGGCGTCCACGCCGGCGGCGCGCGCGGCGATGACGATCATGCGCCTGGACCACTCAAGCTCCGTGCCCTCGGGCGTGCGGCTGGTCTTGAGGTCGGCCACCAGGTCTTCGCCGCCGGGCAAAATGGCCGCGACGCGCTTGCTGGCCGTGGCGACGTCGTAGGCGTGCCAGATGCCGTAAGCCGTTTCGAGGATGCAGAACAGCTTGATATGCCCCTGCTCGATGCCGTATTTGTCTTCAAGGCGGCTCAGCTCTTCGTCCACGTCCTTGATGATCTGCGGGCTGTCGGCCTTGGGCAGGCGGATGCCGTCAAGACGCTTGTGCGGCACAACGGCTTCAAGGTCTTTCTTCCAGTATTCGGTGTCGACGCCGTTGATGCGGACGGTCACTTCGGTGCTGCCGAAGTCGCCGCGGCGCAGGAACTTCGAGACCATCGTGCGGGCGGCGTCCTTTTCGGACATCGCCACGGCGTCCTCCAGGTCCATGATGATGCCGTCAGAGCCGAACAGGTGCCCGCGCACAAGCATGTTCGGGTTGTTGCCGGGCAGATAGAGCATCGTGCGGCGCATTATTTCTCACCTCTCAGACGCTTGACGGCCGTCTCGACGCGGGCTTCAAGCACCACGTCGAGCGAGCCGTGATCGTTCACGTTCACAGTCACGTCATTCGCGCCCAGGTCGCTGAGCGTGCTGCGCACCGTTTTTTCCATCGCCGAGCGGAAGCGGCTGACGCTGCTTCCTTCCAGTTCGATCACCACGCCCGAGCCGGGAGCTGCCTCAGTCACCGTGACCAGGCAGTCCATCGACTCAAGCGTGCCCGCGCTTGCAGTTTTCATTCCTGAAAGACCTCCTTCAAGGACTTTATTCGCTAATTATAAACGCACATGCGCTTACAGCGGCATGTCGCAGATCAGACGGCCGTCCTTGCGCGGCGGCATGGGCGGAGTTTGCAGATTCGTATAGCCCACGCACAGCGAGGCAAGGATGACCTCGTCGTCACGCATTCCCAGCGGCTCAAACAGCGCGCGAAGATCGGGAACGTCGTGGAACCAGTTCGGCTGGTTGATCCAGCATCCGCCCAAACCGAGCGAGTGAGCTGCCAGCAGCATGTTCTCGACGGCGGCTGCGCATTCAGCCATGCTGTTGGAGTAGTCGCGCGGTCCGGCGACGGAAATCAGCACGCCTGCATGGTGCATAAAGTGATAGTTCGGCGTTTTCGCCCGCGCGATGGACGAGGCCATCACGTCATTTTCCGTCAGCATATGAGCGAGCAGCTCGCGCTGGACGATCACGTTGAGCGCGGCGATCGTCTCCGGCTTCTGCTGCACGAAAATCTTCGTGCGCTGCGAGTTGTGCCCCGTGGGCGCGTACAGTCCGCAGTCGAGGATCGTTTTGAGCAGCACCGGCTCGACAGGCTGGTCTGTGTAGCTGCGTACCGAACGGCGCGAAAGCATGTTTTCGATAACGGCGTTCATCGCTGGCCTCCTGTTTCATGCGGAAAGGCAGAACTTTTCCGATTTTCTTAAATGTATCACACAGCAATGCAAGAGAAAAGCACATGATTATTAAGTGCCTGCACCTGAAATTTGCATGTGCTCCTCAGCGGTCATGACCCGACTATTATAATAGACATACTCTGAAACTGCAAAACGGATTTGTACGACATTCCTGCGGGACAGCAATCGTTTGCGCAAACATCAGGGACGAGCTCTATAAAAATATCCTCTGCGTCGAAATGGCACGACGCAGAGGATATTTTGCAGCACGACGCTTGCGCGTCGTAAGGGGGGCGGAAGCACACAGCCTTGCTCGTACTGCCATGCACAGGGCCTCTTTCGTACAGCACAGCGCTTGCGCGCTGTATAAGGAGGCTTGATTTATGCTTTTTCCTGCGCTTCTGTTGCCAGCACTTCATCGACGGCTTTCTGCCACAGGGCGGGATCTTCCGGGGCGAAGCCGTGGCGGTGCCCGTTGTTCCTTTTTGATCGAGACAAATGCCTCGAACCGCCCTGGATATTCAGATGTGATCGGCGTGTGATCGGTGCGCACGCCGCAATCGTCCTACGCAGAATCTTACCGCCCGGAGGCTTTCTTGTAAAGGGGACGCAATAGCGATTGAGCCGCTTGCTTCTGTTCTGCTTTTCGCGCTTCATTTCATGCATTGATCAAGATCTGTTCCACATGGAATTTGTCGATCACATGGACTGCGTTCGTAAACATGTCTCTGATTGCAGGAACGTAGCTCTTGACATATTACCTGTTACCGATTTGATGTGTGCTCGATTGCCGCCGCGACGCTCCAGCTTCTGGGTAAAGCTCAGTACTGTATCTTTATCTCTGCCCGGCCTACGTTCCGCCTTGGACGAAAATGATATAATCAGGGCATCCTGGAACGACGAAGGAGCGCGAGCCGATGCTGAACAATTACAACTACTTTATCACGCTGGCGGAAGAGCTGAACATCTCCCGCGCGGCAGAAAAGCTGTACATTTCTCACCAATGCCTGAGCAAGTATCTAAAAAACCTTGAAATCGAATATCAGACACCACTGCTGGAGCGCGCGCCGAAGCTGAAGCTGACGCTAGCCGGAGAGGCTCTGCTAGAGACGTTCCGCAAGGTGCAGTTTCTGGAGCAGAATCTGCAAAGCCAGCTTGAAGACATCAAAAATGCCAAACGCGGCGTGATCCGCCTGGGGACGACCGAGGGACGCTACCGCATCCTCATGCCGGAACTGCTGGCGCAGTATCACAAGCTCTATCCCGATGTGGATCTCGATGTGCGCTATGCCACGTCAGGGGACCTGGCTGAGAGCATCCGCAAGAACGAACTGGACGTCGTTCTCCTCAACCGGACGTTTGTGGATGAGAACGAATTTGAGGTCAAACCACTGATCGACGAGAAGCTGTACCTGATTGTCTCCGACAACATGCTGGCGAGATATTTTCCCGACCAGTACCCTGAATGCAAGGACCGCTTCCTGAAAGAAGGCGTTGATCTGGCCGATTTTCAGGAATTTCCGTTCGTGCTCAACACGCGCAAGTTCAAGTCGAGGATGCTGATCGACGCCTATGCGCTGACGCACGGGCTGTCGCTGAAATGCGTGCTCGAACTGACGCAGCTGGACGTGCATTTTCAGCTGACGGCGAACGATTACGCGGCGAGCTTCTGCTGGACGATGTACCTGCCCACGGTGATCGGCATGAACCGGAAGGACACGGAGCACCATCTCAACATATTCCGCATCCGCAAGGGAGATTTCGGCAATCAGTTCGTCTGCGCGTTCCTGAAAGGGAAAATGCTGCCGCAGTATGGTAGAGACTTGATCAGTCAGATCAGGAGCAACTGCAGTGAGTTTAGCGCTTATGAGCCGGAACAGCGCTGTTAACTGAAAAGCATTATTAAAGAGCGGCTGGTCGCGTGACCTGCCGCTCTTTATCAAGCTGTTTACTTCATGCGCTCTTCAGGAATGTACACGACGCCGTCGAGGATCTTGCGCGCAGTGCGGTACACACCGCCGGAGATGATCTTGCCGTCCTTCTCGTCGGTGATGACTTCCATCGGGCCGTAGGGCTGGCCGATCAGCTTTACGGAAGCTTGGCTGTAATGTAAAGACTTAATGCCTCCCCTGCGTGCGCCACGTTGGAAACGTAAAATTCCTTTCCATGCACGAGCACACAGTGGTCAGCCTTAAAGCCCATGCGGAAACGGACCGTCTGAGTTTTGTTGCCGAGGATGCGTTCGTACATGCCGTTGCCGATGGCATAAAACTGGTTCAGCTTGTCGAAATACTGCATAGCTTCGTAGGAGCCGCAGATCATCTTTTCGACGATCAAGACATTGTCTTTGTCGACCGTGTACACTTCCCACTGCGGAACTTTGTACAGAGACATGATGAATCGCAGCTGCACCGTGTCGCCTGTGGCGACGGGCTCGCGCCAGAGGACGCGGCGTTTTTCCCGACTGTAAAGAACGAGGTATTTCTGTGGAGCATCAGCAGCGGGAAGGGGCACAGTCTGGGCAACGATGCACAGCAACGTAAACAGGATTACGGAAAAAAAGATTTTTTTCTGAAAGAGTTTATGCGTGTTCATCGTGTCCGTACCTACTGATAGTTTTTACTGGAAAACTCCAACCTCTTTGAGGTACTTCATCGCGCCGGGGTGGAAATCGACGACGGCAGCACGCAGAGCAGGGTTTTCAAGGTTGAAATCGGCGATCGAGCGGTGGACTTCGGCAGCTTCCTCATAGTGCTCGAACAGGGTCTTCGTGATCGCGTAGATCAGGTCTTCATCGGTCTCATCGTGTGTGACCAGCAGCGTAGCAAGAGCGATAGTGGGGATCGGATCGGGCTGCTGGGCGTAGAGATTGTCTTTCATCACAAACGGCACGAGCGAGGGGGTGTTCTTGTTGACCTGAGCGCCCATCTCGGGAGCGATCTGCAGGAAGCGGACCTTCATGCTGTTGGTCAGGTCGAGGAAGGCAGCGACGGGCACATTGCTCGTGTAAATGATGCAGTCCAGATTGCCGTCCTTCATTGCCGTCACGGCATCGCCGATCGTCAGATTTTTCTCCTTGATGTCGGCCTGCTTTACGCCGTATTCCTGAAGCACGGCCAGAGCGCAGATCTGCTGGGCGCTGCCGGCAGGGCCGGTCGAAACGGAACAACCGACAAGGTCCTTGAACTCCTTGACATTGGAGCTGGCGGGAACGATGACGTGCATCTGCATAAGAGGTCCGGCCGCGATCATGCGGATGTTGTTGAAGGCCTGTGCTTCATAGTCGCGGACGCCGTTTTTAGCGTTGAGCAGCTCCATCGGATTGGAAAGGGCGATTTCGACTTCACGAGAACCGACAAGCTTTGTGTCTTCAACGGCCGAAGCGGTCGCTTCGACGGCGACGGTGATGTTCTTGTTGTACTTTTCGACAACGCCGCCGATGCCGCCGCCGAGCATGTACCAGGAGCCGGACGATGCACCCGTGCCGAACGAAATGTCGTAGTTCTTCGCTTCCGCACCGATAGACGCCAGGACCAGCATTCCGATTGCCATTACTGCGACGAGTTTCTTACTGTGTTTCATAACCAAACTCCTCCTTTGAAAGTGTTTTTTGTTCAATGAATCCTAAGCCGACTTTCTCTTTGTGGTCAGGTATTCAATGACAACAATAAGAACGAAAACAGCGATGCCGGCGATTGTGGAGACAAGCTCGTCGGTGATCATGCAGATGCCGGATGCGATAAGCAGAAGCCTGAAAAGGGGATTCAGTTTTCTGAAGATATACCCGACGCTTCCGTAAACGATCGCCATCACGCCGACGACTGCAAGCGCAGTACCCATGATGATCTGCATTACAGACCCCTGAAGGACCATGCCGGGGCTGTAGATGAACATGAACGGGATGATGAAGCTGACGATGCCGAAACGACAGGCGGCCCAGCCTACGTCCACCGGGTTATCTCCCGTGAGAGAGGCAGCGGAGAACGCCGCGAGGGCGACTGGGGGCGTAATCGCGGAGATGACGCCGAAGTAGAACACGAACATGTGTGCGGCAATAGGCGCGACGCCGAATTTGACGAGCGCCGGCGCTACGAGAATGGCCAGGACGACGTAGGCTGCCGTTGTCGGCATACCCATGCCGAGGATTAGCGAAGCGACCATCGTCAGAGCAAGCAGGATGAGTAGCTTGCCGTTGGCAAGGGCGACGAGGATCGACGACAGCTTCAGGCCGAGCCCCGTGAGGCTGAACGTGCCGATGATGATGCCGGCGGTGGCGCAGGCAAGCGAGACCTGAGCAGCCTGGAACGCGCCGTCGCGAAAAGCCGCGAAAAGCTGTGCGCGCGAAAGCCGCGTCGATTTCCTTGACTGGAGGATGACCAGCAGCGAGACGATCGCGTAGAGCACCGAACGCTGCGCCGAAAACTTGATGACGGCCAGGCAGACGATCAGGATCGTGAGCGGGATGACGAAGTGCCAGCCGCCGGTAAGAACTTGCCTTATGCTGGGAAGCTCGGAATCGACAGTGTTTTTGTGGAGCCCTTGCCTGACCGACTCCACGTCGACAGCCATGAACAGCGAAAAGTAATACAGCACGGCAGGGATCGCCGCCGCCGCGCAAACGCCGAGATACGTTCCCTTTACCATGTCGGCCATGATGAACGCTGCCGCGCCCATGACGGGCGGCATGATCTGGCCGCCACTTGAAGCGCAGGCGGTGATCGCGCCGGCAAATTTCGACGTGAAGCCGTATTTCTTCATCATGGGGATGGTGACTTGTCCTGTGACAAGCACGTTTGCCGCTGCCGAACCGGAGATGCAGCCGAACAGACCGCTAGCCATGACGGCCACCTTGCCAGGGCCCCCTCTGCGCCGGCCGCAGAAGCAAAGTGCCATGTCTGTGAAGAACTTGCTGCCGCCGGAGGCGTCAAGCAGCGCTCCGAAGACCGTGAAGAGGACGATATAGTCGGCGGCGGCGCCGAGGGGACTGGAGAAAGCACCTTCCGTCGTCATGTAGATGTGGCTGATGACGCGGGAAAGCGAGAAGCCGCGGTGGCGGAACATGCCAACCAGATAAGGTCCAATGAAATTATAGGCAAAAAAGGCCAGTCCCAGTAAAGGAACGGCCAAGCCGATCACGCGGCGCGTGCCTTCCAGAAGGCAGATGATGAAAATGACTCCGAGAATCTTGTCAGTCAGCTTGAGCGAGCCGATATGCTTAGACAGTTCGGGGGCGATGTAAAACAGATAGAAGCAGCTCACGCCAGCGCCAATAACGAAGAGCATGTCGAGCCAGAACGCCGTTTTGCTTGTCCGCAGGGATTTCTTGCAGGGATAGAGCAAAAGCGAAAGGATGAGAACGAATCCGAGGTGGAGCGATCTCACTTCGATCGACAGAAGGCTGCCCGCGAAATAACCGTAAACAAGCGAACCGAGCGAAAAGAAAAAGCCGATCCAACTAGCAAGGGTATAGCCGTAGGGCTTCCACTTGCTGTTGCCGAAGTTCTCAATGTCGTCAACCAGTTTTTGCGTCGCGGCGACGTTTGGTTCTTGTGCGCTCATGGTAAAACCTCCTTAAACTCTCTTGAATTTGTTTCCAACTTAAAAAGAATCCTCTGAAGAAAAGAATAAACGGAATTGGCTGTAATAATGTCGCAGCGTTACAGGTGCGAGATGTTTTTAAAAGCGAATTTCCGCAACGTTGAGGATTCCTTCAAGCTCCTTTTTGACTGCCTTCACCTCAGCGGCAAGCTGATCGATCAGTTCCGCTGCGCGGCGCGCTCCAAATTCTCCGACAAACGAGAAATGATTGCCTTTGATCGTCCTGCTGAGACGTTCCGGCAGTGCGTTGACCAGAGCTTTCAGACGTTCCCAGTCTGCGGCGGGCATTTTTGTCACGTCATAGTGAAGCGTATTCAGGATCAGACTGAAGATTTTGTTGACTGAGTAATATCCCCATGTCGCTTTATCGACCAGGGCATGGCGGTTGTCAGAAGCGTCGCTGGGGATGAGTGAGACAATCAGAGGCAACTTGCTCAGCTCCAACGCGCCGCTGTCGCTGACATAGCCGAGCGGATCGGGCGTAAATTGCCTATTTTCAAGGCGCAGACCGTTCGATTTGATGTTTGCCGGCATGTTCCCCACGTACTTGTTCATGTAAATATCGCGGGGAACGGCGATATGTCCGCCGTTGTCGGCAGCGTTTTTGACGATCAGCGAATGGAAGTAGTCCAGTCGATGGGCGTAGCTTTCCATGCTGCTGGCGCTGAGCTGTGGAGCAGTCGAGATGTTTGGCTCAAGATCAACGGCGAAACTGGCCGGTGTACCCGATATCGTGACGTAACAGTCTGTTTCCAGACTATATTCAGCTGCCGCTTCATTGAATGCCGCAACGCATTTTCCGCCATTGCTCCAGCCGATCGGGATCACGCGGGCACGAAGACCGTTCTCGTCGATCACCCGGCGTGCTGCGCAGGCGACCTGACGCCCCCAGTCGCGAATGCTCATTTCCGGCGCTAATTGGGAAAACATAGGCGTCGGACATTCAAGCGGATAGGCCACGCCGAGGAAATCATACCCCGCTTTGACGAGCCAGTAGGCCAGAAAGTCTTCTTCGCGGCTGCCTGCATGTCCGCCGTAAGCGATGCGGGCGCTGTGAGCGACGCCGGGGATAAACACGGCGAGCGCTTTGTGCTCTTCGCCTTTTATGAAACGAACGACGGTGGGGATTCCGGCACAGGTCCATTCGGTCTCGCCGGAAAACAGTACAGTTTTTGTATCCATGCGCTGCCTCCTTCAGAAAGCCGATGGAATGATGTGTTTAAAGCAGTTGCTGTATAAAAAAGCGGCTGGTCGCTTGACCAGCCGCTTTTTGGGGGCCAGCCTGTTGCTTTTTCTTTTGTCGGGGTGCTTACTTCATGCGCTCTTCAGGAATGTACACGACGCCGTCGAGGATCTTGCGCGCGGTGCGGTAGACGCCGCCGGAGATGATCTTGCCGTCTTTCTCGTCGGTGATGACTTCCATCGGGCCGTAGGGCTGGCCGATCAGCAACGTGTCGCTGGTGTGTGCGCGCTCGCTCATTGCCTCGTAGACGAGAGTGCCGGGAATCTTCGAGGCTGCGCCGGTGCAGATCGCGCCGGTGACCATGTAGGCGCGGTGCATCTTCTGCATGGAGCAGAGGCGTGCGGTGATGTCCACATCTTCGGCGTGAATTTGTACGCCCTCGGGGTTGATCCAGTCCTGCGGCTTGCTGACGAAGCCGATCTTGGGATAGGCTGGGCTGGTCGAAGTGGCAAGAGAACGGTCTTTGACGATGCCGATCATCTCGGCGGCGATGGAGCGGATAGCCTCGATCAGCTTCAGCGTCTCGGGCATTCCCTCCACTTCAGTGGGCAGCTCCGTTCCCTTCAGGCCGATCTCGCTGGGCACAAGGAAGACGACAGGGTTGCCGGCATCGACGATGGAAACGGTGAACTTGCCCTTACCAGGCACTTCGATGATGTCCTTGGGATTGCCGGTGGGCAGCAGCTTGCCTGTGATCGAGCCGGCGGGATCGAAGAACTTGACCGTCAGCGGGGCGCCTGTGCCGGGAACGCCGGGGATGTGGTAGTTGCCGTTAGAAAGCACGCGGCCGTCCTTGACGGGGTAGGTGACGTGGATGATCTTGTCGGTGTTGGTGTTGTAAATGCGCACGGTGGTCTCCGGTTCGACGGGTTTGAGCAGATCGTTGTCGATGGCGAACACGCCCACGCCTGCGGAGAGGTTGCCGCAGTTGCCCTTCCAGTCGACCACGGGCTTGTCAACGGCCACCTGGCCGAACGTGTAATCGACGTCGGCGTCGTCTCTGTTGGAAGGGCCAATGATGCACACCTTGCTGGTCAGCGAGTTGGCGCCGCCAAGACCGTCGATCTGGCGCTGGTCGGGCGAGCCGAACGCGGTGAGGATCACTTTGTCGCGCTCAGGGCCGGGCGCGGGCAGCGAGTTCTCAAGGAAATAGATGCCTTTACTGGTGCCGCCCCGGATAATGGAGCAGGGAATGGTGAACGCTTCACGATACATGACGATTCCTCCTGAATGAATGGCTTTGCGAAACGTACGGACATGCTCCGGCATTCGCGATTGTTTCTTTGTTAACAGTCAAAATGTATCATGAAGTTCGGCAATGGGGAAGCATATTATAATTTCGCTATTGCATCTTAAAATTGCATAATATAAAGGACCGCCATGCTCGTATAAATGCTCACGAACGTGGCGGTCCTTGCAGTATTGGCGCTTTCGCGCCGATTGGGGGGGCGGTTTAATCGCGGACGTACACGTAGCCTTCCATGATACGGCGGGCCGTGCGGTCAAGGTTGCCGCTCAGCACGGTGTGCGTGCCGTCGGGGTTGTCCTTGAGGTCGGCATAGGCGTGCATAACGCCCCAGGGATGGCCGATTCTTACGTGCGTGACGTGATTGTCGGGATGCTGTCCGTTCCCGCAGACGATCTCGTTGACGATCGTGCCGGGAGTGTTGGCGGCGGTGACGGTGCAGATCGCGCCGGTGCCCATGTAGGCGTCGATCATCTTCATGTTGACGGAAAAGAGGCGGCCGACGATGTCGATGTCGCCCTCGCCGATGGCCGCGCCGCTGCCGGCGGTGTAGGCCACGGGCTTGCGCACGAAAGCGATCTTGGGCAGCGTCTGACTGTTGATTCTTGCGTCTTCAAGGTCTTTGGCGAAGCCCAGCAACACGGCGCCGGTGCCGCGGATCACTTCGAGCTTGCGGCAGATGTCCTTGCAGTTGGGCAGAGCGTTGAACTCGGAGGGGATCTCCGTGCCCTTCACGCCGAAGTCCTCGGGATGAACGAAGATGACGGGGTTGGCGGCGTCGACGAAGCTGTATTCGTAGGTCTTGCCCTCCACCTCGATCGTGTCTTTGGCGTGCCCCGTGGGAAGCAACTTGCCGGAAGCAGCGCCCTGCGGAGCCACGAACTTGAGTGTGACCTTGGCGGCCGTGCCGGGAACGCCGTCGATCGCGAAGTCGCCCTCGGTGACGGCGCGGCCGTCCTTGACGGGGACTTGGGCGACGATCTCCTTCTGCGTGTTGGTGTTGAAAATGTGAACTTCCGTCATCGGCTCGACGGCCTCGACAAGACCTTCGTCGATGGCGTAGGGGCCGACTGCGGAGCTGATGTTGCCGCAGTTCATCGTCTTGCCGACGATGGGCGCCATCACGTCGACCTGGCCGAACGTGTAATCAACGTCGATGCCGGGGCGCTTGCTCTTGTTGATGACAGCCACCTTGCTGGTGGAGGTGTTGGCGCCGCCCATGCCGTCGATCTGACGGCGGTCAGGCGAACCAAACGCGGAGAGGATCACCTTGTCGCGAGATGCTTCATCCTTGGGCAGGTCTTCGTCGCGGAAGAACACTGCCTTGCTCGTGCCGCCGCGCATGTAGACGCAGGGGATCTTTCTGTTGGGTTTGTATTCCATGTTTAGGACCGTCCTTTTCAGCGGAATTGGGATAGCTCTTTAATATCAGAACGAAACGACGTTATCAAGAGTTTTGCTGAGTTGGAAAGCATTTTCAGGATTTGAAAACGCCTGTTTTTTGAGCGGGAGCTGCATAAAAAGGGCCGGCTGCGATGAGCCGGCCCTTTTTGTTGGAATGTGTTACGCCGGCTTATTTGGCAAGGCCGATGGCCTTGACGAGCTCGGTCATATCTTCGTGGCCCTTCATGAGGACCTTGGTGAACTCTTCGCTGTTGGCGTAGACCTGAGGCTCACCCAGCTTCTTGGCGCGCTCCTGGTACTCGGGCGAAGCGATGATCTCAGCAAACTTCTCCTCAAGAAACTTGCGAATCTCCATGGGCACGTCCTTGTGGCAGAACACTCCGCGCCAGCTGGTGATGAGCGCGGGGTAGCCCTGCTCCTCGAACGTAGGCACATCAGGCAGCTCTTCGAGGCGCTTGTTTCCGACAACGCCGATGACCTTCATCTGACCGGCCTTGACATTCTCGCTCAGAGCGGGGAAGAACGAACTGATTGCGGTAACATGGCCGCCGAGCACGTTGGCGATGCCAGGCGCGGTTCCCTTGGCGGGGATGTCCTTGGTCACGCTGGCGATGCCCATCTGATAGATGGCGTTGGCGCCCTGGATGTGAAGGCTGCTGCCGACGCCGGGGTGGCTCCAGGAGAACTTTCCGGGGTTGGCCTTGGCCCACTCGACCAGTTCCTTGGCGTTGTTGAACGGAGCGTCAGCGCGAACGGCCAGAACGGAGGCCACGTCAGAGCACTGGGCGATGCCGACGAACTCCTCGGTCTTGTAGCCGACCTTGCCGATCAGTGGAGCGGTGGGAAGCGACAGAGTCGAGTAGAGGATCGTGTAGCCGTCCTTGGGGGCCTTGGCGACATAGGTCGCGCCGATCGCGCCGCCTGCGCCGGGCTTGCAGACGATCTCAAGGGGCTGGCCGAGGAACTTTTCCGCACCGGGGGTGAGGATCTCGGCTGCCAGGTGCGTGCCGCCGCCGGCTGCATAGGGAACGACCATCGTGATCGGTTTTCGGGGATAGTCGGCCGCGAAGGCCGAAGCGCCGAGAGCCAGAGCACAGGTAAGAGCGAAAGAAACTTTCTTCATCATTTTCATTGAACTGCACCTCCATAAAGATTTTGAGCTTTAGGGCCCAATTGAAGCCGAACGAATATCGGCTGTGAAACCGTGGGGATTACGCCGATTTTTTCTGTTTGCGGGACCTGAACGCGAAGAAGTAGACTGAAACAAGCGTGAGTGCCAGCAGCGTCGCGCAGATGGGCTTTTCAAGGAACGTCATGTAGTTGTTGCCGGAAATGCGCAGCGCGAGGCGGAAGTTGAGCTCCGCTTCCGGTCCCAGCACGAACGCGATGATAAACGGCGCTAGCTGGAACTTGTAGCAGCGCAGCACGTAGCCGAGCAGGCCGAAGGCGAACATCATGAAGCAGTCGAACAAATTGCTGCGTACCGAGTACGTGCCGACGATACAGAGGATGAACACGCAGGGGAAGAGGATCGACTTGCGGATCTTGACGATGCGCACAAACAGCGGCAAGAAGATCATGCCGAGAATGAGCACGGCCACACAGGAGAGGATCAGCGAGACGTAGATCATGTACACGTCGTTGATATGCTGCGAGAACAGAAGCGGTCCGGGCTTGAGACCGTGTGCGATAAAAGCACCGACGAGGATGGCTGTGACCACGTCGCCGGGGATGCCCAGTGCCAGCATGGGAACGAGCGCACCGCCGCAGACGCCGTTGTTGGCCGATTCAGCTGCGGCCACGCCGTCAATGATGCCCGTGCCGAACTTCTCGGGATACTTGGAGCGGCGCTTTGCCTCTGCGTAAGCGAGGAACGAGGCCGTGCTGCCGCCTACGCCGGGAAGAACGCCGACGAACGTACCGATGATACCGCTGATGAGAATGTTCCACTTCTGCGACCAGTACTCGCGGAATGTGATACGGTCACTGGAGACGTTGAGCAGCTGGGTGGGCTCGTTGAGGACCTTGCCGCCGGCGCGAAGCTGCATCATCAGCTCAGAGAGCGCGAACACGCCGATGAACACCGAGAGCATTGTGAAGCCGTCGAACAGGTCGAAGATGCCAAACGTCAGTCGGTCTGTGCCGGACACTGGGTCCTGGCCGACCGTTGCCGCCAAAAGACCGAGCGCTGCCGCGACGAGGCCTTTGAGCATACTGTCGCCGCACACGCCGGCGATCAGCGTCAGCGCCAGCACCATGATGCCGAAGTACTCTGCCGGACCGAACTGGATCGACAGATTGGCCAGTGTCTTGGCCAGCAGGATCAGGATGACGCTGGAGATCAGGCCGCCAGTGCACGACGCGGTGAGTGCCATGCCGAGCGCCTTGCCGGCTTTGCCATTGTTGGCCATCTGATAGCCGTCAAAGGCGGTCGCCGCTGCGCTGGCGGTGCCGGGCGTGTTGATGAGGATGGCGGAGATCGAGCCGCCGTACATTGCGCCCTGATACGCGCCAATAAGCGTCATGATCGCGTAGCTGGGCGGCAAATAGAGCGACATGGGCAGCAGCAGCGCGATCGTCATGCTCGGGCTGATGCCAGGCAAGGCACCGCCGATGATGCCGGCAAAAGCACCGCCGACAAGAAAGAGAACGTTCTGGAAGGTGATGTTTGAAAGTACGGCTTGCAGGGCTTCCATCTTAGAAACCTCCTAACATCCACGTGGGAAAGTGGATCTTGAACACCTTACTGAACAGCAGGAAGACAACGGCCACGAACGCAGTGGAGATGACCAGCCCTGTCACGTACTTGCGGTAGCCGAAGAACAGCAGCAGTACGGGTAGCATTACCAGTGAGGCGACAAGGAAACCGACGTAGTCCATCGCCAGCACGTAAATGATTGCTATCGCCAGGAAGACGAGCTGCGTGCGGTTAGCCCAGATGCCTGTGAAAATCTCTGCGGGGGCGAATTTTTGGCCCTCTTTCAGCCCTGTGACGAACGCGATGGCCGAGAACACCAGTCCCAGATACACGGCCATCAGTGGCCAGAACAGCGGCGAGACTTCGTAGCCCTCAGAACCCTCGACAAACTGATACGTCGCCGGGATCATCGCTGCGCAGAACAGAAAAATACAGAGATATAGCGTTGTGTCGTTCTTTTTCAAGTGATCGCTCCCTTTCTTGAAATTGAGTGGCACGGAATGGAAACGCATAATATTTTAAAAAAGCTGAGTAAAGACAGCTTTGCGTCTCTTTCTTTGTTGATAAGCAAAACTTATCATGGCTAGGTGCAATTGAAAAGCAAAAATAATTTTGATTCATGCAGAAAAAAGTTGCATTGAAACGTTTCTTGGCCAATACTATTTTTTCGTTGCTGCCTGCTTCTTCATGTAGCCGAACAATCCGCCGGCTTCCATGATCTCGTGCTCCAGGTCGCTGACGGCGTCGCCGTGGAACTCTTCGCCGGTGACGGTGTCGCGCACGCTGCCGGCGGCGAGGTCGACTTCAAGCGTATCGCCGTTTTTGATCTTGCCGCTCTTGATCGCGTCGGACAGGCCCTTGACGAACAGCACGGGATAGCCGTTGTTGATGGCGTTGCGGTAGTAGATCCTGGAGCAGGTCTCCGCCAGCACGCAGGGGACGCCCGCGTACTGAAGGCAGTACACCGCGTGTTCGCGGCTGGAGCCGCAGCCGAAGTTCTTGCCCGCCACGACGAAATCGCCGGGCTTCACTTCCTTAGCAAAGTTCTCGTGTCCGGGGTAGTACTCGAAGCTGTACTGTGGCATCTGCGCCGGATCGGTCTCGGCAAGGTATTTGTTGTGATAGATGAGGTCGGTATCCACGTCGTCGCCGAAGACGAACGCGCGTCCGGTCTGTTTGCTCATGTTCGGATTTCCTCCTTTGGATTATTCGCCAAGGATGTCGCGCGGGTCAGTGATCTCGCCGCGCAGGGCGCTGGCCATAGCGGCCATGGGGCTCATCAGGTAGGTGTGGCTGCCCTTGCCGACTTTGCCGATGAAGTTGCGGTTGTTGGTGGCGATGCCCACGTCGCCCTTCGGCATGGCGCCGTAATGCTCGGCCGTGCAGAGCGCGCAGGTGGGGTTGGTGAAGACGATGCCGGCTTCGAGGAACTTCAGCGCCAAGCCTTCACGCACACACTGCATCTGCACTTCGGTCGTGCTGGGCGTGATGATGACGCGCGTACCGGGATGGACCACGCCGCCGCCGGCCATCAGCACGTCGTAAGCGGCCTTCATATCTTCGTAGCGGCCGTTGGAGCACGAGCCGATGTGCACCTGGTCGACGTGCGTCCCCGCCACCTCGCGCACGGTCCTGACGTTGTCGGGCGCGTCGGGGCACGAGGCCATGGGCTCAAGGTCGGTCACGTCATAGTGAAGTTCCTTGATGTAGGGCGCATCGGGATCTGCGGCAAGAAGCTTGACTCGCTCGCGTACTTCCTCGCCGGCACGGGCGGCAAGCCATTCAAGCGCTTCGCCGTTTGGCATGATCAGCGGGACTTTGCCGCTCATCTCGGTGACCATGGAGCAGAGCGTGATGCGCTCGGCTACTGAGGCGTTTTCGATCGTTTCACCCGTGAACTCGACGGCGAGGTAATCCATGCCGCCGGCGCCGAGGTCGCCGATGATCTTGGTAAGCAGGTCGCGCATGCACACGCCCTTTTTGAATTTTCCGGTGACGACGATCTTCATCGTCTCGGGCACGCGGAACCAGGCCGTGCCGGCGATGTAGGCGGCTGCCACGTCGCTGTTGCCGACGCCGGTGGCAAAGATCCCCATGCTGCCGAGCAGGTTCATGTGGCTGTCGGTGCCCAGGACAACATCGCCCGGCTTCATCAGGCCGGCTTCAAGCATGACGTGCTGGCCGACGCCGTGGTTTACGTCAAAGACGTGCTTGATGCCCTGGCGCTTGGCGAACTCACGGATGATCTTCTGATTGTTGGCGACTTTCTCGCTGTGAGCGGGAGCCTGGAGGTCGAACGTATAGGCGATCTTGTCGGGATCCCACACCTTGGCTTCCATACCCATTTCTTTTTCAAACTGAAGCACGCAGTTGGCGCCGCCAAAGTCGCGTGCGGAGGCCAGGTCGACGTTGCACCACACGCGCTCGCCGATTTTTACCGGACGTCCGGCGGCGCGCTCCATGATCTTCATGATGATCGTTTTGCCCATAGCTGCTTCCCCTTTTTCAGAAATTTGATACGGCGGCATGGGGAATTCCCTCCCGCCTGTTCTTTGTTGATAGTCAAAATGTATCATGGAGCACTGCAATCGAAAAGCAAAAAGAATTTAACCTTCTGCACCCTTCAGTTGCGACGAGCTGTGTCCAGACGGCATGCGGTACGTGTGATGAGCGCAACTAAAATTTGCATGTCACGCGAAAAGATTTGCTTTCCAGATTTCAAGCCCCTAAATAGAATGAATCCAAAATTCCTTTATGAAAGGATCGTGCTGCTTATGAACGAACATAAAGTCTTTTCCTTTAACATGCCCGCCAACGCCTGCAACGCGCATCTGCACATCATCGACCCCGCTTTCCCCAACGACGGCAAAGCGGAGGCCCAGCGCGGGACGGTCGAAGAGTACAAAAAAGTCGCCGCGTATCTGAGCCTGCCTCGCGCGGTGTTTGTACAGGCCAAGCCGTTCGGTACGGACAACGCCTGTCTGCTCGACGCGATCGAGAAGTTCGGGCGGGAAAATGCCCGCGGTATTGCTGTGGTGAACAACTCCGTCAGCGACAAGGAGCTTGAGCGCCTCAACGCCGGCGGCGTGAAGGGGCTGCGTTTTTCCGTGTGGAACCCCAAAAACGCGGTCGTTTCGTTCGACGACTGCCTGCCGCTTTCGCAGCGCTGCGCCGACATGGGCTGGAACATGCAGCTGCACATGGGTGCGAAGCAGTATCTTGAACACGCCGACGTGATCCGCAAGCTGAAGGGCAAAGTCGTCATCGATCACATGGGGCGTCTTGATCCCGCCCTGGGCACGAAGGATCCTGCCTATGCGTTCGTCTGCGAGATGATCGAGCGCGGCAACACCTGGGTAAAGCTTTCCGGCACATACCTGAATACGGTGACGGGACGTCCCTGGAACGACGCCACGGCGACGGCGATCGAGCTGGCGAAATTTGCACCTGAGCGCGTCGTCTGGGGCAGCGACTGGCCGCATGTGACTGAGAAGGTCAAGCCGGACGAAGCTGAGCTGACGGAGCTGATCGGCACCTGGTTCCCCACGGAGAAGGCCCGCAAGCTGGCTCTGGTCGACAACCCCGCCGAGCTGTACGAATTTTAAGAAAGAGATCAGCGCAAAACGCTGAAGAGGGGAGAGGTCGCTCGTGTTTTACGGAAAACTGCCGATCCTGCTGCTGGCGGAGCTGGTGGAGCATCCTTCGGACGCGACGAACGCGCGCATCGCGTCGTACATCCTCACGCACATGGAATCTCTGCGCGATCTGTCGATCAAGACGCTGGCAGCCGAGTGTTACGTCTCGACTGCTTCCGTTTCACGCTTCTGCCGCGACATCGGACTTGCCGAGTTTGCCGATCTGCGCTCCCTCATCAACAACACCGACCTCAAGTTCGAGATCGCCTCGAACGCGCCCTCGCCGGACGCGCAGAAAAAGGAATATGTCAGCGCGGTCATCGACGCGCTCGCGCTGGCGCGGGACAGCCTTGACATGAAGCTGATCGGCCTTTTGGCCCGCGACATTGAGAAGTACGAAAAAGTATCCGTCTTCGGACCGCTGAAAGCCGCCACCGCTGCGGTCAATCTGCAGACCAATCTGCTCATGCTGGGCAAGCTGGTCAGCACCAGTCTGCGTTATTCAAAACAGATCGACTATCTGGAAAATGCCGACGAAAACGATCTTGTGATCATCTTCAGCTATTCGGGCATCTACTTTGATTACAAGTACAGTCAAAACCGCATCCATCCTAACATCAGGCGGCCGAAGATTTGGTTCATCACGGGCAATCCCACGGTCCGCGAAAGCGATTTTCTCGACTGCGTCATTCATTTTGATTCGAAGCAGGATCAGGCATCACATCCGTACCAGCTTCAGATCGCCGCCGATCTGATCGCGCAGAGCTATGCGCATCTGAAAAAAGCGCCGCCGCGCCAGTAAAAAATACGAAAACAGCCGTGAGCGAGACATCGATCTCGCTCACGGCTGTTTTTTGCTGCCTGGCTGTTTTGTGTCCTCCGCGGAAAGCGCAGGAAGCCCTTTCTCGTGCGTTTTCATTTTTTGAAACGTTTTTCGTCATCGGTAAATTTATTGAAATTCAAAATTCATGCAGCTATACTTGTCACATCATTCACAAGAGGAGGTCGTCACATGACGAAAAAAGTCTGCGTGATCCTTGCGAACAACTGCGAGGAAGGCGAAGTGGCGGAGATCATCGACGTGATGCGCCGCGCCAAGTTTGAGACAGCCGGCGTGAGCATCGAGGGCGAGATCGTGACCGGCCAGCATGGGGTGCGCATCGTCGCTGACGCGGTGATGGGGAGCGATATTGAGCCCTATAAGGAGTATGACGCGCTTGTCCTCCCCGGCGGCTGGGGAGCGGCCGACACGATGAAGGCCGATCTGCGTGTGCTTGAACTGGTGAAGCATTACGCGGCCGACCCGGACAAGTATATGTGCGCCATGTGTGCGGCGCCGAGTGTGCTTGCTGCCGCGGGTGTGAGCAAGGGAAAGACGCTGACGTCGTATCCCGGTCCTAAGCTGGAGCCTCTGTTTACTGACGCCAATTACGTGAACGATACGGTGGCGTTTGACGACGACCGTCATCTGATCACCAGCCGCGGGCCGGCTACGTCACTTCCGTTTGCGTTCGCGATCGTGGACGCGCTCGGCGGAGACAGCGCTTTCATCAAGGGACGCTTTCTCTATAACGCGCTCAAGGACTGGCCCGATCGGGCGTAGTTCTTTCCATTCGGCTTCATTCACACTCAATTCTCTTTTATAGAAAGGATCTGTGTTCAATGACTGCTCAAGTTGCAACTCTTCTGGCGATCCTCGCCGCGATGTCCGTTTCGTTCTTTGCCGAACTGCTGCCGATCTCGTTCACGGCGCTGATGGTTCCGGTCGCGCTCCAGGCCACCGGCATCCTCAAGCCTGCTCAGGCGTGGGCCGGTTTTGCCAACACGACGATCATTACGTGGTATGGCCTGTTCATCATTGGCGGCGCGTTCGTGAAGACGACGTTCACCAACAAAATCAAGCACTTCGTCAACCGCAACGCTAAGGGCAGCTCTGTGCGCGTCACGCTGATGGTGCTGATCGCCTGCTCTGTGATCGGCATGATGACCAGCGCCGGCGGCACGATCGCTCTGCTCAGCCCCCTTCTGCTTGAGATCTGCAAGGACACGGGCATGGATCCCAAGCGTCTGTTCAAGCCCACGGCCGACGTGTGCAACTGGGCGTCGGTGCAGATGTTCCCCATCGGCGGCTCGATCGCCTACTTCATGTGGTTCAACTCGTACCTTGAGCAGACCGGTTCGCCGCTGCGCTACGGCCTGTTCGACTTCACGTTCATCAAGTTCCCGATGTGGCTGATCCTGGTCGCCTACTACCTGTTCATGAGCCGCGGCCAGAAGATCAAGGACGACACGGTCGCCGAAGTGGCCGACGAGGCCAAGCCGGCACGCTACACGCCCAAGGAGGAAAAGGTCATCGTCACGATCTTCTTCCTGAACGTGATCCTGATGGTTGTCGCCAGCATGACGAAGATCATCGCGCCCTATCTGGTCAGCCTGTTCTTCGCCGCCGTCATCATGGGCAAGGGCTATCTGACCGAGAAGGAAGCCTTCCAGTCGATCAGCTGGCAGACCGTCTTCCTTGTCGCCGGCACGCTGCCGCTGGCGACTGCTATCAACGTCTCGGGCACCAGCAAGTGGATGGTGGGGCTCGTGCAGCAGATGTTCCCCTCGATGACCAACCCTGTCGTGCTCGCCACGGCGTTTGCCGTGATCTCGATGATCGTCACCCAGTTCATGAGCAACCTGGCCGTGTGGGCCGTGTTCGGTCCCATCGCTGCGTCGATGGCCGTGTCGCTGGGCATGGATCCCCGTCTGGTGCTCGCGGGCGTCGGCGTTGGTTCGATCATCTGCTTTGCCACGCCTATGGCCGCGCCCGCGCCTGCCTATGCTTATTCGGCTGCCGGATTTACGATGAAGGAATACATCAAGATGGGCTGGTTCCCCTGCGTGCTTATGACTGTCGTCTTTGTCCTCTGGGCGCCGCTGGTCCTGAACTGGCTGTACTAAGGAAACGCTGATAAAATACGTCATCTCCTGCGAAACGCTGTCCGAGGGACTCTTCCAACGTACGGGAGTACGCCTCCAGAGCCCCTTGCGGACGGGGGTCTTCGGATCTGACGCATTTTCTCAGGTTTCCTGTGCGCTGGTTTAATTCTGCATAATGGGATTAAATCAGCGTTTCCTTAAAAATGTAAGACTGAACCTCTGCAATATTTCAGCCCGCTTTGTCCGCTTTGCGCGGATGGAGCGGGCTCTTTTGTCTGGACTCTCGTGTATTTTTCGCGTATTTCTGTGCGTAAAAATGTCTTTTATGTATTCATGAGAGTCAAAAAGATGTATAATGCATCGGTTTCTTTTTTCCGGCAGAGTCGAAAAACGCCTTCGTGTTGGAGAAATGAGACTGTTGATAATCAAAAGGTAGTGTGATACAATAATTGCTCCGCAAAGTTTGGGTTGATAAAGGCTTCGGCCTTGGAACTTTCGTGAATAATCCGGAAAGGACTGAGCAGAAATGGTAAGTGAGGAAACTGTCGACAAGATGACGTCGATCCTTGTGGAGTTCTGCGAGCGCTTCTATGGCTGGGAAGCGTCGGTGGCCAAGCTGGGCAAGCTGTCGGCTCCGCAGCTGCGCACGATCTGCGTGATCGGACGCAATGAGAACATCCGCATGAAGGACATCGCCGACCGTATGGAGCTGACGACGGGCACGGTTACGGTGATGATCGACCGCCTTCAGGTGATGGGGCTGGTGGAGCGCTGCCGCAACGAGAGCGACCGCCGTTCGTACAAGATCCTTCTCTCCGAGAAGGGCCGCAAGTATTATGAGGAGCACCGCAAGCGTCAGCGCGAGCTGGTCCGCAAGCTGGCGAACAAGGTGTCTGACGCCGACCGCGAGACGTGCGAGCGCGTGCTGATGGAGTTCATCCACAGCATCTAGCTGCTGTGCGTCGAGGAAAATATTGAAAGAGGCGAGCCGTCTTTTACGGCGCGTCTCTTTTTTTGTCTTTTTGCCGGCAGCTCTGCGTCAAGGTGAAAAAGTGAAAATGTGTATACTGTATTATTTTTTTAGATGAAATATTGTGGCTTTTTTACGGTTTATTGGGGATTTTTAAGCCGTAAAGTGTCATCACGCTGAAAATGAAGCTCATTTTCTGCATTATTGGGCATGAATGGTCTGATTTTTTATGAAGGATGATGTATTCTTCGCTGTGTTCAAAAAATGTATTTTCGCGTGCGCCGTTTTGCACAAAGTTGTTTTTACGCTATAATGAGCGCGTAACGCTGTGTTTCAGCCGGAATCGTGGTGAGTCAAATGAAGTGTCCAAAATGCGGCAGTGAAAACGTGCAGGATGTCGTCTACGGCTATCTGCCGTTCGATCTTGCCCGCAGCAGGGAAGAGGGGCGCGTCGTCTGGGGCGGGCTCTTCATGCCTGAGGACGCGAAGGCGCATCAGTGCGCCGACTGCGGCGAACGCTGGTAGGCGGCTACGGGTACAATGAAAAGGGGACGTGCGGTCCTTTTTTCACGGCAAGCGCTGTGAAGCTGAGCGGCGCTTAATTTCAACGGAGGGGGTATAGGGGTTTGTTTGTTTTTGTGCTTTCGTTCATCACGTACCTGCTTCTTTCGTGGTCAGGGGAGGCTCTGCCCGCTTATGAGTATGTGATCGCGCTCATTGTGGCGGCGATCGCTTACTGTTCGCTGGGCAGAAACAAGAAGTCGCGCCGCTACGGCGCGGACGGCCTCAGCCCGAAACGCTGGGGGCTGTTCGTCTGCTACTTCTTCGGACCTTTCCTGTGGGCATTGGTCAAGGCGAATATCGACGTGGCGCTGAGGATCATCACCGGCCGTGTCAAGCCCGGCATCGTCAAGGTGCAGTCGGGCCTGACGAGCGGTCTGGCGCAGACGGTCCTGGCCGACTCGATCACGCTGACGCCCGGTACGATGACCGTGGACGTTGACCCGGAGAATGGAGATCTGTACGTGCACTGGATCTACGTGTCTGATCTTCATCCCACCGAGGACATGGTCTACGGCAGCTTTGGCGAATGGGTAAGGAGGATCACTCGATGACTCTTGCACGCTGCCTGTTTGGTACGGCCGCTGCCTGGCTGGGGTTCCTGGCTTTCGGCTCGATCCTGCGTCTGATCCAGGGACCGACCGACGCTGACCGCGCTGTCGCTCTTGATACGATGAACTCGCTGGTCATCTCGATCATGATCCTGCTGTCGGCCGCTTTCGACTCGATCCTGCTGGTCGATCTGGCGATCGTCTACTGCGGACTTTCGTTCGTGGCCACGATGTATCTGGGCCGTTATATCGAGAGGAGAAGCCGCTGATGAGCTGGATGATGTATGTTCTGATCATTCCCTTCGCGGTGCTGAGCATGATCGTCAACACGCTTGGCGTGATCTCGCTGTACCGCTTCAAGGATGTTTACATGCGCATGCACGGCGCGACGAAGTGCAGCACGCTCGGCGCGATCTTCGCCTCGCTGTCGGTGATCGTCTATGCTGTCGTGCAGCTGTGCTCTGGCGGCGGCGTCCGTTTCACGGTGCTGATCATTCACATCGTGCTGGCGCTGTTCGGCCTGCTGATCGGCAACTCGACGAGCGCTCACGTGCTTTCGCGTGCGGCCTACCGTTCCGGCATCCTGCCGAAGTTTGCCGTGATCGACGAGTACGCCGAGTTCAGCAAGAAAGAGCTGGCTGAGGAGCTTGCCGACGCTGAGGCGAAGAACGAGGAGGTCGAATAAGATGGATTGGATGCAGATTTTTGTCCTTGTCCTGCTGCTGATCTCGGGCTTCTTCACGGTGTGGTTCCGCGACATCCTCTGCTCGGTGATCTGCTCGGGCGCGTTCAGCCTTCTGCTGGCGCTTGAGTTCTATCTGCTTCAGGCTCCCGACGTGGCGATCGCTCAGGCCGGTATCGGCGCGGCGCTCGACACGGCGATCTTCATCATCGCTCTGACGGGGCTTGGCTATGTCCATCGCGGAAACGGAGGCGGCAGACGATGAAAAGCAAAACTCTGTTTGTGATCGCGGCGATCGTCGTCGGCGGCGCGCTGATGGGCGCTGTCTCGTCGCTGCATCCCTTCGGCGTTCCCACGGCTGAGGGCGTGGCTGTCGACGAGCACTACCTGACTCACGCGGGCACGGATCTTTCGTGCGAGAATGTGGTCACCTCGATCGTTTTCGATTATCGTGGATTCGATACGATCGGCGAGTCCTCGGTTCTGTTCACGGCGCTTCTCTCTGTGATGATGCTGTTCCGCAAGGGAGGCCGGAAAGAATGAAGAAGAAAAGCATGCGTCCTCTGTCCGTGGTTGCGCGCACTGCGTGCAGCATGTACGGATGGTTCATGATGGCTTTCGGAGCCTACGTGATCGTGCACGGAGACGTGACGCCCGGCGGCGGTTTCCAGGGCGGCTCGATCTGTGCCACGTTCCTGGCTCTGATGCTGATCGCTCACGGCAGCGATTACATCAACGAATGGCTCAATGACAATTTCTACAAGGTCTGCCTGTTCCTCGGCCTGTTCATGTTCATCGGCTTCGGCCTGATGGGCCTGGGCTGGGCGTGCGACGGCACGATGATGCTGAACTGGGCGACGGTGCCTCATGACGCTCTGGCGACGGTGAAGCCCTGGTGGCCGCCGTCCGGCACGGTCGCGCTGATGGATATTGCCGTCGGCATCGAGGTCACGGGCGGTCTGAGCCTGATCCTGATCACGATGTTCCGCGCGGTCCGTCTTGAAGGCGTCGTCGAGGACGGTCTTGGAAAGGAGACTGGACATGATCAGCGCTAACCTGCCTTACTTTGTGTTCGCCGTTCTTTTCCTGATCGGTCTGCTCGGCGCATTGCTTGAGACGAATCTGATCAAGATCGGCATCGCCATCGACGTGATGGAGTCGGCCGCGAATATGTTCATCATCGTGCTCGGCTACCGTAACGGCGGTTATATCCCTGTCAAGTTCCTGATGCCGGAAGGCGTCACCAACTTTGTGCTGCCCACGCCTCAGGCGCTGACGCTGACGGCTATCGTCATCGCCCTTGCCACGAGCGCTCTGATGCTGTCTCTTATTGTCATGCTGTACCGTCACTACGGCACGCTTGACGTTCGCGAGATCAGGAGGCTGAGAGGATGAACCTGATGAATCATCTTCCGGCGCTGGCTCTGGCTGTGCCGCTGCTGGCCGCTTTTGCCACGCCGCTGGTCGCTGCGATCAGCCCGAAGGCGCGCAACATCTGGGTGACCTGTGTTTCCGCTCTTGTGTCGCTGATCGTGTTCGGCATTTTGTACCGCGTGCTCACGATGGGCACGCAGATCTACGTGATGGGCGCTCCGTCGTGGAATATCTCGCTGCCTTCGGGCTTCGCCATTCCCGTGCGCATCATCCTTGAAGTCGACGCGTTCAACGCGCTTGTGGCGTTTATCGCTTCGCTGTCCGCTCTGGCGGGCGCGGTCTACGGCCTGAAGTTCGTGCGCAAGTTCACGGGGCTTGAGTTCTATTCGGCTCTGTACTTCCTGCTCACGGCTGGTACGCTTGGCATGATCATGACGGGCGACTTGTTCAACTTCTTCGTCTTCCTTGAGATCTCGTCGGTGGCGTCGTTCGGTCTGATCGCTTTCTGGCGCGACCGTCCCGAGGCTGTCGAGGCGTCGTACAAGTACATGCTCGTCTCGCAGCTGGCTGCTCAGCTGGTGCTCGTCGCGCTGGCATTCATCTACGGCCGCTACGGCGTGCTCAACATGGCCGCTTTCAGCACGGTGGTGCAGCCTGATCTGATCAGCAAGGTCGTGCTGGTGTTCCTGCTCGTGGCGCTGGCCATGAAGTGCGGCTCCTTCCCGATGCACATGTGGATGCCCGATGCCTATGCTGAGGCGCCTGCTTCGGTGACGGTGCTTCTGGTCGCGATGAGCCAGGCTTCGCTGGTCGTCCTGTGCCGCTTCTGCTTCTCGATCTACGGCACGGCGATGGGCACGGCGGTCATCCCCTGGACGCTGATCGTGCTTGGCTGCGCTTCGATGTTCGGCGGCGTTTCGATGGCTGTCGTACAGCATGAAGTGAAGCGCCTGATGGGCTATCACTCCGTGTCGCAGGTCGGCTACATGCTGACGGCGTTCGGCGTCGGACTTCTGGCGCTGGGCGACAAGACGGCCATGGACGGCTTCGGCCTCACGGCTGTTGCCGGCGGCATCTATCACATGATCAACTACATCCTGTACAAGGGCCTGCTGTTCCTGTGCGCCGGTGCGCTTTACATGGCGGCCGGTTCGCGCGACCTTGACAAGATGGGTGGTCTGGCCCGCAAGATGCCTGTGACGAGCGCTCTGTTCCTGATCGCCGCCGCGGCCATCTCCGGTCTGCCTCCGTTCAACGGCTTCGTCTCCAAGTGGATGATTTACGAGAGCGTCTACGCGGTGCATCCTATCCTGATGGTCGTCGCGCTGGTCTCGTCGGTCCTGACGCTGGCTTCCTTCGTCAAGGTCTATCAGACGGCGTTCCTCGGACCTGAGCGTCCGCAGTTTGCCGAGACGCATGAAGTGCCCCGCGCGATGATCGCCGGCATGTGCGTTCTGGCCGTGGCGATCCTCGTGCTGTCGCTGTTCCCCTCGTGGACGGTGAACACGCTGGTCCGTCCGGCGGCTGAGGCTCTTGTGAACAAGGCGTCGTACGGCGCCGCTGTCATGGGAGGTGCGTTGTAATGTTCAGCAGTGTTTTCTCCGGCGCCGGTTTCTGGGACGCGGGCGTCTGGCTCCTGATGTTCGTCTTCGTGGGCGGCTACGCCTTCGGCATCCGCCGCATGGGACGCAGCGACTACAAGAAGGGCACGGATCAGGACGAGGTCTATTACTCGGGCAACGTCATGCCTGACGTGGACGTCTTTACCGTTCCCGCCAGCTCCTCGTACTGGGGCTTCCGCGAAGCGCTCAAGGGCTATTACTCGCGCCTGTCGGCCATGCACACCGGCATTGCCACGGAGTACGTGGGCTGGTTTGTGCTGACCGCTGCCGTGATCCTTGTGCTTGTGATTGTGTAAAGGGGGGAGCTCGAAATGAAGCTGGAAAAGTATCTGCAGATCCTGCCCAAGTCTCTTTGGGTCTTTACGCTGAACACGGGCTCCTGCAACGGCTGCGACATTGAGATCGTGGCCAGTCTGACGCCCCGCTACGACATCGAGCGTCTTGGCCTCAAGCTGACGGGTACGCCCCGTCACGCTGACGTGCTTCTGGTCACCGGCCCGGTGACGCGCTTCATGGAGCCGAAGCTGCGCCAGATCTACGCGCAGATCCCGGATCCGAAGGTCGTCATCGCCGTCGGCAACTGCGCCACGTCGGGCGACGTGTTCTTCAAATCGTACAATCTGGTCGGCCCCGTGGACCGCATCATTCCCGTGGACGTGTACGTGCACGGCTGCGCGATCCGTCCCGAGGCGCTGATCGAAGGCGTGGCCAAGGCGGTCACGCTGCTTGAAGCCAAGCGGGCCGCTCTGGTCAGCAAGACCGCGGTCGGAGAGGGGGCTTAACCGCGATGGATATGCTTGCAAGCGCGAAAACGAAAAAGTATCCCACTTCGATGGAGACCTATGTCGGCACCGACAAGAAAGTCACGGTGAAAACGGCGGCTGAGATCGAGGCGATGCTCAAGGAGCGCCTTGGCGACGCTCTGACGGCCTCTGAGATCCGCGAGTACAAGACGGGCGTGTGCCAGCTGCCTGCGCCGCACCTGCTCGTGACGGTGACGCGTGAAAAGTTCCTCGATCTGGTCGACGCCCTCGGCGAACTCGACTTCCCGCACTTCCACGTGATGAGCGGCAACGACGACGGCGAGACGATCCGCCAGATCAGCCACTTCTCGCTCTTCCGCCGCGAAGGACGCGGCAAGGAAGTGACGGTGACGGTGACGGTCCACATCCCCAAGAACGATCTGGTCATCCCGTCGCTGCACAGCCGCATCCCCGGCATCGATTACAGTGAGCGCGAGATGTTCGAGATGCTCGGCATCGATCACGACGGTCAGCCGAACAAGGATCTGGTGTTCCTGCCCGACGGCTGGGATCGTTCCATCCTGCCCTGGCGTCGTGACGAGAAGGGCCCGAACGGCAAGAACGCTCCCGACGGTACGCCGCTCGTTCGTGAGCTTAACTAGGAGGTTCCGTGATGACTAAGACCTATAAACTTCCCATCGGTCCCGCTCACGTGGGACTTAAGGAACCCGTGACCGCCTGGCTCGATATCGAGGGCGAGCGCATCGTCGACGCGAACGTGCGTCCCGGTGCGATCCACCGCGGCATCGAGTACATGAGCCGCGAGCGCAATCCTATTCAGTGCATCTTCCTGGCCGAGCGCGTGTGCGGTATCTGCTCGTTCAGCCACTCGATCGCCTACGCCAAGGCCGTCGAAGACGCAGCTCAGATCGCCACGCCCGTGCGTGCGCAGTACATCCGCTCGCTCGTGCTCGAGCTGGAGCGCGTGCACTCGCACATCCTCTGGCTGAGCGTTGCCTGCTACTCGATTGGCTTCGACAGCGCCTTCCACCTGGGCATGGCTCTTCGTGAGAAGGTCATGGACGCTCTTGAAGCCCTTACCGGAAACCGCGTCAACTACGCTGTCACCGCCATCGGCGGCGTTCGCTGGGACGTGACGCCGGAAGTGGACCGCTGCGTGCGCGACCTGGTCGCTTACTACCGCAACGAGTTCCAGCCTTACTACGACGCCGTCATCAATGATCCTGTCGTCAAGGCTCGTCTGCGCGACGTGGGCGTTCTGCCCGAGGCTGACGCGGTGAGACTGAACGCCATCGGCCCCACCGGCCGCGGTTCCGGCCTGCGCGCCGACGTGCGCGAGTCGTCGCCGTATGACGCGTATGCCGACATCCCCGTCAAGTCGATCGTGCCGCAGGACTATTTCGGCGAGTGCCATGGCGACGTGCTCGACCGCTATCTGGTGCGTCTGCTTGAGGTGTATCAGTCGCTCGACCTGCTTGAGAAGATCCTTGACGGACTTCCTGCCGGACCGATCGCGGCGTTCCCCAAGCCGGTTGCCGGACTTGCCAAGATGAAGATGGCCGAAGGCTTCGGCTACGGCTGCATCGAGGCTCCCCGCGGCGCGTGCACTCACGCCGTCGAGCTGAAGAAGGGCGACGAGAACCTCTACATGTGGAAGGTCTGCGCCCCCACCTACGCCAACTCTCAGGCCTGGCCGCTGATGTTCATCGGCAACGAGATCGCCGACGCGGCGCTCATCATCAACAGCGTCGATCCCTGCATCTCCTGCACTGAGCGCATGATCGTCACCGACCGCACCACCGACCGCAAGGCCGTGTACACGAAGGATGAGCTTCTGAAGATGAGCCGTCAGAAGACTGCCGAACTGAGGAGGAGGATGGGCAAATGATCGTGCTGAAGATCGTTCTCGCGGTTCTGCTCGCTCTGTTTGTCACACTGTTCGCGCTGTACTTCCAGGCGCTTGACCGCATCGGTCACGCCAAGATGCAGCGCCGCGTCGGACCGCCTCTGCACCAGGGCTTCTACGACTTCCTCAAGCTGCTCGGCAAGGAGAACATCACTTCCCGCCGCGCGGTGGGCTGGATGTTCAACGGCGCGCCTGTGCTCAGCCTGGCCTTTATCCTCATGACCTTCCTCTACATCCCCATGGGATCGGTTCCGGCTGTTCTTGGCGGTCACGGCGACGTGATCACCGTTATGTACCTGATCACGGCGGCCAGCATCTGCATTGCCATGTCGGCGTTTGCGTCCGGTTCGCCCATCGCCAACATCGGCGCACAGCGTGAAGTCGTCATGATGATGAGCTTCGAAGTTCCCACGGCCATCATCGTCGCCTCGCTCGCCTGGCTGATCAGCAAGGCCGGCGTGCCTGCCGCGCCGTTTGCGCTGAGCACGTATCAGCTGTACTCGCCCTGGGGGCTGGTCGGCTGGATCGGCTTCATCGGCCTGGTCTGCTTCGTCATCTCTGCGCTGATGGTCTCGCCCGGCGAGAGCGGCACCGGCCTGATGGACATCGCCGAGGCCAAGACCGAGATCCTCGAAGGTATGACCGTCGAGTTCTCCGGCGTCACGCTGGCGATCGTCAACCTGTCGATCACGCTTCGCTCGATCGCGTTCTCCGCGCTGATCGTGAGCCTGTTCTTCCCCGGCACGCTGTTCGCCGGCAAGGCTCCCGCTGCGGTTGCCTACGTGGGCGATTTCGTGTGGTTCTGGCTGAAGGTGCTCGGCACGTCGCTGGTCGGCGTGACGTATCTGCGCAGCATCTTCGGACGTCTGAAGATCTGGCAGGCTTCGCGCTTCTACTGGTTCTACGTGGGCGTCCTGTCGCTGGCCGGCATGATCCTCGTGACCGTTGAGGTCATGCTTCACTAAACGGCGAAAGAGAGGAGAGATCACCCCATGTTTAATGCGATGTCTCTGACGGTTCTCCGCCAGCTGCTCTCAAAGTGCCTGTGCCGCAACTTCCCCGTCAAGCGCATGCCTGATTCCGTTACCGACGCTCTGGCCGCTGCGGCCGAGGGCAAGGTGAAGCTGAATCCCGCGGTGCCCACCTACGGACGTTTCCGCGGCCGGCTCAACTACGACCGCTCCAAGTGCATCGGCTGCTCGATGTGCACCAAGGTGTGCCCTGCCAACGCGATCGTGATGGATCCCGACACGGAAGGTCAGAAGCCCCGCAAGGTAGAGCTGCACACCGACCGCTGCTGCTTCTGCGCGCAGTGCAACGATGTCTGCCCCGTGGGCGCTCTGTCGATGACGATGGATTTCGCCATCTCGTCGGCCGGCGACCGCAAGGCCGGCAACACTCGCAAGGATACCGGCAAGGCTACGCGTCTGCCGTTCCAGAAGGAGTGGACGTATCCCAAGCCCGGCGAGGTGGTGGAGTTCCTGCCGCCCGTCGAGGCCAAGCCCGAGCCCGCGCCCGAAGCCGCTCCCGCGGCTGCGCCCGCTGCCGCGCCCGCTGCCGCTCCGGCACCTGCCGCGCCTGCTCAGGCTCCTGCGGACAAGCAGTAACAGATTATCAGCATCAAAAAACTCCCCTGCGCTGAGCGGGGGAGTTTTTTTGTGCCGAAAAATTGCTATAATGATGGAACTTTGCCGAGGGGAGGGGAGTGGAGATGCGCACGATCTGGAATCCGTGGCACGGCTGCCGCAGAGTGAGCGAAGGCTGCGCGCATTGCTACATGTACTTTCTCGACCGTCTGCGCGGCGCTGACGGTTCGCGAGTCTACACAACCGAGGCGTTCGATTATCCCGTTCGGCGCGACCGCAAAGGCCGCTATGCCGTCCCTTCCGGAGTGACGCTGTGGGTGTGCATGACCAGCGATTTTTTCCTTGAGGAGGCCGACGTCTGGCGGGCTGATGTGTGGCGCATGATGCGCGAGCGCTGTGACGTGGCGTTTCTGCTCATCACCAAGCGCGTCTCGCGCATCGCTGAGTGTCTGCCTTCCGACTGGGGAAGCGGCTACGAGAACGTGATCTGCTACGCGACGGCCGAAAATCAAAAGCGAGCTGCCGAGCGCGTGCCCCTGCTGCTGGAGCTTCCGTTCGCGCACCGCGGCGTCGCCTGCTCGCCGCTGATCGGCGCCGTTGATCTGTCTCCGTGGCTCGGTTCGGGGAAGATCGAACGGGTCATGTGCGGCGGCGAGAACTACGACGGCGCGCGTCCCTGCCGCTGGGAGTGGGTGACCGACCTGGGCTCGCAGTGCCGCGCCGCAAACGTCAGCTTCACGTTCTTTGAGACCGGCAACGTCTTCGTCAAGGACGGAAAGACCTACCGCCTGAGTGGCAAACGCCTGCAAAGCGAAATGGCTTACAAGTCCGGCGTCAGCTTCGAAGGGTGCCCCCACTCGTTCGACCTGCGCACACCCCTGGGATTTCCTCTCAGCGACGAGGAGCGCCGCGCGCCGTTTTTCCGCGCTCACTGCGACAGCTGCGGCAGCCGTCCGTTCTGTTCCGGATGCTCAAACTGCGGCAAGTGTGAGGCCTCATGAGCTTATAGCCGAGGCGAAAACTTTTTATGACTTTTGCAAAACGAGTGTGCCGTTTGCTTTCATTTTGTGCTAAGATATACTAAGAAAAATTGTCATCAAGTGCGGCTGTTTTGCGCCTATCCATAAAATTTTCCACGATCGGAACGTGAACTTCATGAACGGTTTCATGAAAAAATTCAGAAAAACGGTCATGTTCGTCTTTAAAATACTTCTTGTTGTGGCTGCCGTCGGGTTGTACGTCGGCACCTTCAAGATGTTTTACGAAGTGCCACGCCTGTTGTTTAAGGACAACTACGTCATCGGCGTCATCCACTTCCTCGTCTTCGTCACCCTCAGCGTGTCGTACAACGCCTATGCCATCGGCGTGCTGCGCCTGCGCGAGCTCATCTACTCCTACGCGCTCGCTATCGTCCTCGCCAACTTCACAGGCTGGGCCCAGCTCAGCCTGATGCTGCACCATTTCATTTCCCTGCCGCCGATGCTGCTGCTCACGGCAGCGCAGATGGCCGTCGGCGTGCTCATCTACATTGCCGGCAACGCGATTTATTTCAAGCTGCGGCCGCCCCGCGCGGCGCTCGCGATCCTCGCCAACCCGGAGGACGACCGGCGCGTGCTCAAAAAATTCCTCAAAGAGAGCCGCCGCTATCGCATTGCCGCCTACTGCCACGAGACCGACGGCTGGGAACGCATCGCCCGCGCCATCGACGGCCAGCCCCTGGTGCTTATGTTCGGCCACGGCAGCCACGACATGCGTGTGCGCGTCATACGCTACTGCTACGAGACCAACAAGCGCCTGCTCATGATCCCCAACGTGGACGAGATCTTTGTCCAGTGCGCCGACCGCTGCCAGATCGACGACATCCCCGCGTTCCTCTTCCGCAACCGTCAGATGACCAGCGAACAGCGCATCATCAAGCGGCTTGTCGACATCGTCGGCTCGGCCGCAGGTCTGATCGTCCTCAGCCCCGTTATGCTCATCACAGCCGCGGCTATCCGCATCCACGACGGCGGGCCCGTTATCTTCCGCCAGACCCGCCTCACCCAGGGCGGACGCACGTTCCAGCTTATGAAATTCCGCAGCATGGTTGTCGATGCCGAAAAGCGCGGCCCAGAGCTGGCCACCAGCCTTGACTCACGCATCACACCTGTCGGCCGCTGGATCAGGATGCTCCGCATCGATGAACTGCCGCAGCTGTTCAACATCCTTAAGGGCGATATGTCGATCGTCGGCCCGCGCCCCGAGCGTCCTGAACTGACCGAGGAGTACTGCCGCACCTATCCCGAGTTCCGCTACCGCCTCAAAGTCAAAGCCGGCCTCACCGGCTACGCCCAGGTCTTCGGCCGCTACAACACCCTCTTTGAGGACAAAGTCAAGCTCGATCTGCTCTACATCCAGCACTTCTCGCTGATCTTCGACCTGTACATCATGATCTCGACGATCAAGGTGCTGTTCATGCCGTCCAGCACGGCGGGCGTGGACAAGAATCAAACGTCGGCATGATCGCACAAAATGCAGCTCAATATAAAAATCGCGCTTCATCGCAAGTTTGACGATGAAGCGCGATTTATTTTGGGGGGCGATTTTTAATCGACGATCTGAAGCATCTGCATCAAGGGCAGTTCCTTTGTGCGGAACAGTTCCTCGCGGAGCGTCAGCTCTTCGAGGACGGTCTGCTCGTCGCTGAGCACGACGCCTTTGACGAACAGGCTCTGACGGCGCTCCTTCATCGCGTTCCAGACAGAGCGGGGCAGATCTTCGACGTTGGCTCCGTGCCAGTAGTAATGCAGCATCATCTGCGTGATGCGGTCGGCCTGGACCGCGGTGCCGGAAATGGGACATGCCAGCCAGTTGATGCGCGAACCTTCCAGAGAATCGGTGCAGATTTTCGCGTTCAGCGCCCGGCAGAGCGGCTTGGCGCGTTCTACCACCGACGAACTCTGACAGGGGGTGATGTATTTCTCGCTGACGAGAGCGACAAGGAGCGTCGCCAGTATCGTTCTGTCGAGCTCGGGATGAGCCGCCGAGTAGTTTAAGAAATCCTTGGGCGCGAACGAGTCGGATGCCAAATAGTCCCAGATAGGATCGAAAAGATCTGATTTGACCGTGACCTGCTGATTGTAGCCGACGATGATGCACTTGGCCGGCTTGTCGCGCTGAAGGAGAAGGTACTTCTGCGCCAACAGCCGCCGTGCCGCCTCGTCGGGCGAAAGATGTCGCGGACCTTTGACGTACAGTCCGGTGCGGAACTGACGCATGATGTAGTAGTCGCGCAGCTCTTCACGCATCAGCGGGTCGGGGAGCGATTTGAGAAAGTTCCGCGCGCTCTCGGGCATGTTGATGTTCTCCAGCGTGTCGAGCGCGTCCTTCAAGTTGGCCGAGCAGGCGTAGGAAAGCTTGGTTTCGGCCATCAGCTCGGCGACCTCGGTAAAGTGCATCACGTTCCAGTCGTGGTTCAGGAATTCGTGCGCCACGTAATGCGGATCGTCCTCCTTGAGACGCTCAAGCGCGCCGAGGAGCTCTTTGAAGCGCGCCGCGCATTCAGGATGAGCCGCGAGCGCCGTCTGTGCGAATTCGATGGCGTCCCTGGCACGTTCGGCCGTTCCGTGTCCGCTTCGCGCGTAGGTATCCTTCAGCGCGAGCAGTTCGCGCAGCGTGTATCTGGGGCCCCAGCCCGGGAAGCTGTTGTAGCTGATGTAGCACACGCCGCCCGGCGCAAGCTGCCGCCGTAAAAATTCGAGCACGGCCGCCTGGTTCTCGCGGCTGATCCAGGTCCACACGCCGTGCAGCGAGATGCTGTCAAACAGCGGCAGATCGTCGCGCTCCAGCAGCTCGGCAAAACTCAGGTCAAAAAGTTTTGCGTCGGCGCCGGAGGCCCTTTGCAGCGAGAGCGCGTGCGCGGTATGCGCGGGGTTGAAATCCGTGCCCATGTACCGCCCCGGAACGGCCGCGGCGTGCACGTTGATGGAGACGCCCTGACCAAATCCCAGCTCGCAATGCGTTCCGCCTTCGCGGGAGGCGGGAGCCGGAACGTCGATGCCGTTTGCCAGGAGGCAGAAGCGTTGGAAAAAAGGGCTCAGTTCGCAAAAGTAGCCGTACATATAGGTGTCGTCAGTATAGTAGCCGTCATTCCACATTTCAATCACCTTGAAATAAATTTTAATTTGGAGAGAGTATAACATACGAGCACCTTTTTGAGAATAGAAGTATTTCTTATAGCAAGCCCGAAAAAGCGCCATCTTTAAGTCCGAAAAAAAGCCATTTTTTTCAAAATGCGAGCCGCGCGTCGAGAAGGTGTTGTCGAATTATTCGTGGCAAAATTATACACATCCGCGTTTATGCATTTTGGGTGCGAATGTGTATGAGAATCTTCGCCATTTTTGACGAAAACAGCATGACCGGACAAAACGCGCGCTTTTGCGGTCGAAAAAAGAGCCGCGCCGTGAAAATGTTCCACGAAGAACATTGTCACGGCGCGGCCGTTTTGTTTTGGTGCGTCAGTTACCTGGGAAGCGCTGATTGATTCGCCCGCGTCCTGCCGGATCTTTCGACGGGCCATCGGGCTCATTTAATCAGTGCTTCACTTGATCTTTTTCTCCATGTCGTTCAGCCGTTTGCGCAGCTCTTCAAGTTCCTTCTTCTGCGCTTCAAGCTGCACGCCCTGCGTCGAGATCTGGCCGATCAGACGGTTCTTCTCGGCTGTGGCGCGGCGCTTGCGCTTTCTCGCCTCGATCACCTGCTCGTCATAGCGGCCCAGACGCAGTGAGATGCCGGCCGTCAGCATCGGTTCCTTGCCTACCGTGCCCGCCACGCTGAACAGCGTATCGCGGTCGAAGTGGTGCATCATCCCCAGCGCCACGCTCGTCTCGCCGCGGTAGTTGCCCACCGCTGCCGTGAACGTCGTCGGCGCGTCCTCGTCGTAGGGCAGAGGATGCAGACCGGCCAGAGCCGCTGCGCGCGCGCCCGTGCGGCGAATGCTGCTGTCAAGGGCCGAGTACATGCTCTCGGCGCGCGAAGCCACGCTCTGCAGCTGACCGAAGGTCGCCGCGTCGCCCTCTTCCGTGCCGGGCTGTAATCCCTTGATCTGGTTGCCGTTCATGTTCAGCGGACCGCCGGAGACGTTCAGCCCCTTGTTCATCGTCACGGTGTCGTTGAACACAGCCGGACCGTTCGCCGTGAACGTGCCGCTCACCGTCAGATCCTTGTTCATCGTCACGTTCTCGCTGAACACGGCTTCCTTCTTCACCGTTACCTTCTTTGAATCGCTCTTCATGTCAAACGTCTCGTTGATCCGCTTCAGATCGTCGTCGTTTGCCTTCAGCACGCTCGACACGTCGTTGAACGAATCGCCCTCATAGTTCGTGAACGAGAAGCCGCTCAGATTGCCGTCGTTGTCCACCACCGTCGTGCCGCCGAAGATGTCTGCCGCCGACTTGCTGAGACCGTACAGCTGACTGCCGTTGACCGCGTCCGTGCTGTCCTTGTTCACAGCGCCCTTGGCGAGATTCGTGATCTTCGTGCCCTTTTCGCCTTTCAGCGTGACAGTCGTCTTGCTGCTGTCATCGTACAGCACGGCAAGGTCCGCGCTTTGCGTGGCCTCGCGCAGCTGGCGCACGTTCACGGCGTCCGTGTCCTCAACGCCGTCAGCAACGCTGGTGATCGTTTTGCCCATCGCGTCGAAGCCGCCCGTGGCGAACACCGTGCCGCCGAAGACCGGATCATCCTTGATCTGGAAGGTGACTTCCGCGCCGTTTTCGGTGTTCTCCTGAGACACCGTAAGGTTGTCAGGCGAGCCGCTCTTCATGCGCACCTCGCTGCCGGGTTTCACGTTCGCGGTCGTCGACTCGTCGCCGGAGACTGTGGTCAGGTCCCAGCCTCTGTTGGCGATCTCTGCTACCTCATCGATGCTCACAGCGTGAATTTCCAGCGTTGCCGTGTTTTGGTCGATGCTTGTGGCGTGAGTTTCCAGAGTTGCTGTATTCTGAGCGATGTTCGTGGTGTTCTGATCAATGCTCGTGGCGTGAGTTTCCAGCGTTGCCGTATTCTGGGCGATGTTCGTGGTGTTCTGGTCGATGCTCGTGGCGTGAGTTTCCAACGTTGTCGTGTTCTGGGCGATGTTCGTGGTGTTTTGGTCGATGCTGCTGGCGTGGATGCTGATGTTTACGGCGTTCTGATCGACGCTTTGATTCGTAGCCCAAAGCTGACTGCCGTTCACAGCCTCCATGCTTTCAGAGGAGAGCGTTCCGGGCGCCACGTTCGTGATCGTTTTGCCGCCGGCGTTGATGCCTGCGATCGTGACCGCAGGCCCGTTGTCGATCGTCAGACCGCTGCCGTTGACTGTTGTACTGCCGACTTTCAGGTCGGTGCTGGTGATCTTCAGGCTATTTGTACCGGTACCGATCGTGAGTGAGCTGGCGATCGCGACATCGCTGGACAGGCTGAGCGTGTACTCCTTGCCGCCGGAGGCATTCGTGCTTTCGTCGATCGAGATGTTGCCGTCGGTGTTGACGACCGTCGTATGTTTGCCTGCATCGGAGGAGACGGTATCCAGAGCGGCGTCGAGCGAGACTAGATTGCCAGCGACGTTTGTGCCGGCGCTGATGTAATGGTACGTTACGTCATCAGAGACGTTGGCAACGGCGTACAGCTGGGAACCGTTGATCGCTTCTGTGCTGTCGGACGAAATGCCGCCGGCTCCGACGTTTGTGATCTTGAGATTACCGGCGTTGATCCCTGCCGTGGTGACCGCAGGCCCGCCGTCGAGTGACAGACCGTCGCCGTTGACAGTCGTGCTGCCGACTTTCAGGTCGGCGCTTGTGATTTTCAGACCGTTGCTGCCGAACTGGATCGAGCCGTCGTCTGTGAGGTTCAGCTTTTTATTCAGCTTCGCCGTCAGCACCGCGTTGCCTTGATCGTCGCTGCTGGATATAAAGCCGATAGTGCCGCCGATCAGGTCGGACGATGCCGTCGCGGCATCAAGCTCGCCAGTCAGATACGCCGCTCTGTCTCCGCTGGGAGTCACGCGGCTGCCGAAGTCGCCGGAGAAGTCAAAATTCACGCCGCCCCCGCCCGTGGACGTGAACGTCAGCCGCAGAGACTTGTCGTCTGGGTCGCCGCTTTCGGCCGTAATGGAGATGCCTTCACCGGCGATGAAGTTCACGGCGCCGTTGTTGGGGCTGTTGTCGTAGCTGCCGATCACCTGATGATCGACGATCATGCTGCCGTCGGAGGAAACGGACATGTTCCATCGCAGGGCGTCATACGCGTAGTACAACTGCGAGCCGTTGACCGCATCGGTGCTGTAGCGTCCGATCAGACCGGGGGCCACGCCCTGGATGCGACGGGTGTAATTATCGCCGCTGCCCACCGTCACCACGCCGGCAACGTTGTCACCGCCGGCAAAGGTGTAGGTGGCAGAGCCGATCGTTGCGCTCGTGTACGTGTCACTGCTGCCGGCAGATTTATCACCGCTGGGGATGAACGAGGCTCCGCTGCCGAGGAAGACAGAGTTGCTGATCACGTTCGTGACATCGCTGCCGAGGATGAAGACGTGCTGTTTGCCCTCGGCAACGTCGTTGCTGTTGCCGAAGACGAACACGTCCATGGCGTCCTTGCTGATCGTGTTGTTATTGCCGACGGCATACGAGAAATCGCCGCTGATCTCGTTGGGATCGCCGAACGCGCCGCTGTGCTGCCCGCTGACGCGGTGCCCGTTGCCGACGGCGATACTGTTATTGCCGCTGACCAGGTCGTTGGAGCCGATGGCGATGCTGCCTTTGCCTGTTACGCCGACGCCGGTGCCGAACGCCATGCTGTAGTCGCCGGAGGCGTTGGCCTGGAAGCCGAAGGCGATGCCGTGGCTGCCGGAGACGGCTGCCTTGTTGCCCACGGCAATGCCGCGCTCGCCCTTTGCGTCAGCGCTGATGCCGAAGGCGATCGATTTTTCGCCGAGCGCCTGCGCATGTGCGCCCATGGCGACGGCGTGATCGGCAGAGGCGACGGAGTGATTGCCGAATGCCAGTGAGTGGTATGCACTGGCATCTGATGAAGTGCCGATAGCGATGGCCTCGGCCGATGTTGCATGAGCCGCGAAGCCGATCGCCAGGTCATACGAACCCACTGCCGTGGCGCGGTTGCCGATGGCGATGGCGCGATCGGCCGTGGCGTCGGTGCTGGTTCCTATGGCGATGGAGTGCGAGCCGTGAGCGTGTGACTGGAAACCGACTGCCAGTGTGTAATCGCTGGACGCTTCTGCATGATTGCCGAGGGCGATGCCGCGCTCGCCGCTGGTGACCGACTGATAGCCCATGGCGATGCCGTGATAGCCGTGCGCGTTTGATTCGTAGCCAAGGGCGATGGCCGTGCCGGCATTAGCGTCGGCGGAAATACCGATGGCGAGGTCGAACGACTTGACCGCGACAGAGTTGTTGCCGATGGCGATGGCGCGCTCGGCGTCGGCCGAGGTGTTGTAGCCGAAGGCGATGCTGCGGTAACCATGAGCCTTGGCTTCGTTGCCGATGGCTATGGCGTAGCCTGTTTCACCGCTGGGATTCGCAGTGCCGCTTGCGTCGGCGCTGATGCCGATGGCGAGGTCGAAGCGCTGAAGAGCCTTGGAGTTGTTGCCGATGGCGATAGCGCGCTCAGCGTCGGCCGAGGTGTTGTAGCCGAAGGCGATGGAACGGAAGCCGTCAGCCTTAGCCTCGTTGCCGATGGCCAAAGCGGTGCCGCCGGTGGCGTCGGCGCTGATACCGATGGCCATGTCGAACGACTGATGGGCGACTGAGTTGTTGCCGATAGCGATGGCGCGCTGATCCTGCGCCTTCGTGTTGTAGCCGAAGGCGATGCTGCGGAAGCCGCTGGCTTTCGACTCATTGCCGATGGCCGTAGCCGTACCGCCCTGGGCGTCGGCGGAAATACCGATCGCCATGTCGAACGAGTTGTGCGCGACCGAGTTGTTGCCCATGGCGATGGCGCGCTGATCCTGCGCCTTCGTGTTGTAGCCGAAGGCGATGCTGCGCAGACCGCTGGCGTCGGCCGAGTTGCCGATCGCCATGGCGTCCTGCGACGTGGCCCGTGCGCTGTAGCCGAAGGCGATATCGTAGGAATTGACGGCGAACGTGTTATAGCCGATCGCCATCGCGCCCTCGCCGGTCGCTGCGACATCGGCGCTGTTGCCCATGGCGATGGAGCGGTAGCCCTCGGCGCGCGTGTTGTAGCCGACGGCCGTCGAGTGATCGCCCGAAGCCTTGGCCTTGTAGCCGACGGCCATGTCCTGACTGCCGAGCGCCTCGGCCTGGTAGCCGATCGCCATAGCGTCGTGACTGGCCGCGTTGGCCTGATAGCCGATCGTGATCGTGTCGTTGCCCTGAGCTGTGGCGTCATTGCCCAGCAGAATGGCGCGAGTTCCCGTCACGTCGACGGAGTAGCCGATTGCGACCGAGTGCCCGCCGTGCGCGTGCGCCGCGTTGCCGATGGCGATGTCGTAGGATTTGACCAGGGACTCGTCACCCTCTTCGCCGGCGGAGGTGTCGTAACCAAGAGCCAGACCGCCCTCACCGTATACTTTGGCCTTGTTGCCGACAGCAGTGCCAAATTTTGCCCCCTCGGCAACGTCGGCTGAGTAGCCGATGGCGGTGGAGTGCCAGCCCTGCGCCCGGGCCGTGTAGCCCAGCGCCATGGCCGCTTCGTCGGTGCCCCGTGCCTGATAGCCGATCGCCATGGCGTCCTTGGAAGACACGTGAGCCTTATAGCCAAAGGCAACGCCGTCGAGGGCATTGACGTCGGCTGACGTGAGGTAGCCGATGGCGATGGCATCTTTCGACAGCGCACGGGCGCCGCGGCCGATGGCTATTGCATTCTCGGCACTAGCGGCGGCGTTGTATTTGTTCATTTCGTCAACGCGGCCGCCGATCACGATGGCGCCGTTGGCATGAGCTTTGGCGGAGTGACCAATGGCGATGGCTTCGTCGCCGGAAGCGGACCAGTCGCCGCTTTTGCCCTCGCCGATGGCGATGGAGCCGGGGCCTGTGGCCGAAGCCTGGTTGCCCACGGCCAGAGCTTCATAGGTGGCCTTGGTGCCGGAACCGATGGCGTTGGCCTGATCTTCCGATGCCAGGGCGTTCTGCCCGAACGCGCCGGACCATTTGCCCAGCGCCCGGGCGTTCTGACCGGCCGCCGTCGCGCCCAGATTGGCCGCCTCTGCCTTGTTGCCGAGCGCGGTAGAAGACTGGCCGCTGGCGGTCGTGCCCTGCCCCATGGCCATGGCGTCCGTGCTGGTCGCGCTGGCTTTATAGCCGATCGTGATCGTGTTGTCGCCGTTCGCGGTCGTGTCGTTGCCGATCAGGATGGCTCTGTCTCCCGTTATGTCAAGTGAGTAGCCGATAGCGATCGACTGCAAACCGTAAGATTTGGCTTCGTAACCAATAGCGATGGCCTGATCGCCATTCGCATCCGCGCTCGTCCCCAGTGCCAAGGCGTCGATTTTTTGGGCTTTAGCTCTGGTGCCGATGGCTGTGGCACGGACGCCATTCCCTGTTTTACTATGCTCGCCAATGGCTATGGATTGGTCTTTCGTCGTTTCCGCATAAAAACCTACAGCAACGGAGTACTTCCCATGCGCCAATCCCTGATCTATGGCAACGGAATGTTGTCCGAACGTTTTAGCCTTAAAGCCGATCGCAGTGGATTCAACTCCATCGGCTACCGACAGGTTGCCGATTGAAACGGCGGATTCCTTTTGAGCCTTTGCCTGCACGCCAATGGCGGTAGCCTGTGCATAAGCTTCGCTGTCCGCGCCTACAGCAGTGGCCCAGTAACCATTTTTGCCGCCCGACGTTCCGCCCTCCGAAGTGCCGCCGCCGCTTGCATATGCCTTTGCACCAGCTCCGACAGCTGTGCTCTGCACACCGTACGCTTGCGCTTTACTTCCAACCGCTGTGGAATCATTTCCGTTTTTTGTCTTTGAATGTTTATCAACAATTGCCTCGTCTCCAATAACAATGGAATTGGCAGTAAGAGCCCGAGCATAGTAACCCATGGCAATGGAGTTAGTCGCAGTCGCCTGGGCGTATTTACTCGTATCTGCTCCTTCAACGCCTGCGATATGTAAGTAGGGCGAGATGATCTGCTGATTCCCTTCGCTGTTGGTCGTCAGCCCCACGGCACGGTAGTCGATGCTGATCGTCGCTTTGGCGGATACGCTCTCAATGGCATCAAATGCCGCCCACAGCTGCGATCCGTTGATCGCGTCGGTGCTGTCCTGGCTGACCAGCCCGGCCGCCACGCCCTGAATGCGGCGCGTCTGGTCGCCGCTGCCAACGGCGACGACACCGACGGGGGTAGTGCCGGCGAAGTCATACTCAGTTCCGTTGATCGTGGCTCTGGTGTACTCGCTATTTCCGGCCGTACGCGCGTTGTCGCTTGTGACGAATTCGGAGCCTGCGCCGAGGAAAACGGAGTTATCCGTCACGGTCCTGATGTCGCTGCCGAGGATGAAGACCTTGTTGTGAGAAGCTGAGAGGGTGTTGTTGTTGCCGACCACGACGGAGCTGTCGCCGCTCACATCGTTGCTTGAACCGAACACGTTCAGGTGGTTGCCTTCGACGTCGTTGCTGTTGCCGTAAACGTTGATGTCAACGCCTGGGTAGTCTTTTGCGACAGCGTTGCGAGTGCCGTAGACGTTGATGAACGAGCTGTTGCCGGCAAGTGCCACATCGTTGCTCGTGCCAGTGACGTGGACGTATTGGGTAGTGGCATCTTCGGCGTTTTCGACATTGCTTGAGCCAATAGTAATGGCATTTCCGAAAGCAGAAGCGTATTGCCCCTTTGTAACGACCTGCTCACCGACCGCAATGGAGTAATTCCCGTAGGCGTAAGAATCACTTCCGCCCATAACAATCCCGATATTATCATTGCCAAGATTAGAGCTGTTAGTGCTGGAACTTCTGATTTTGATGCGCGCACTGCCGTTAAACGGACTGCCACTTCCAGCCCCGACGATCAGTTCACCCGCTGCTTCTGCGGTTGTGGCGGGCGTAATAAATATTCCAGCCACAGCCATGCCGAGGGCGATTTTCTGCGCGGACGAGAGCAGGCACCAGCCGCCGCGTTTGACGAGTTCGGAGACGACGACGTACGTTTGACGAGCCTGTGACCAGACGACTTTAAATATTCGGTTCAAGAAGATTTCCCCCTCTTCTTCAATCGGATTAATAATCCTTTGTGCCTTCGATTCTTTGTGTCGAAGGTCTTGAATTGGTTTTTAGGTTTTGCTTTTGGTTTATGCTTTTGAATTTGGTTTTACGGTTTTGCTTTTAGGTTTTAATTACTAACTACTAATTCCTAATTATTCATTATCTTTTCTTCCGTGTCGCTTGCTGCTGTTGCGGCGGCGGTTCCAGCTTCAGCGCCTTCGGCAGGGGCGGCAGTTTCATGTGGAAGCGGTCGATGGTCTCGATGACTTTCACGGTGAGGTCGGCGTCCTTGGCGAGGCGGGTGAAGTTCTTCTGCTCGATCAGGGTGATGCCGGCCAGTTCGGGCTCGTTGGCGAAGGCTTCGCCGACGATGCGCGCGAGGAATTCTGAAGTGTGAGTGTCCATGCCGTCGCGCCGTTTGACGAAATCGGCGCGCAGCTTTTTGGCTTCGTCGCGGTTGAGGCGCTTGTCGTTGCCGGCAAGCGCTTTGTCGAGCTCGGCGATGGACTTGTTCATCACATCGACATAATCTTTGGCGTAGCGCCGCAGTTCGCGTCCGGTGTGAGAGCGTTCGAGCACGAGCTCGAGGTTCCAGCCGTACACGCCGGGAGCGAGGGCACCCTCTGCCTGCGGCTCAGACGGCTGAACCTGTGCCGGGGGCTGCTGTTGGACTGGAGGCTCGAACGTGACCGTGGCCGGCTGCTCGGGAACGATTGCCGGCGGCTGAACGGCCGGCGTTTGCACGGCTGTTTGTCCGGGTGGCATAAGGGCGCTGAAATAGCGCACCGCCCACACGGCGGAGATGCCGCAGACGCCCGCAAACAGAGCGAGGGCAAAGATAACGCCCAGCGCGGCGAATATTCGTTTGATCGCGTTCATGTCATCCCGCCTTTTGTATGATATTTGCAAAATTCTGTTCTATAAACAGAATTCACACATTCTGTGAAATTTTACTCTCATATGCGCGGATTGTAAAGGATAGTTTGATATACAACCGCAATCGATTATTGAGAATCATTTTTTATTCGCGTAACTTATTTATGATTGATCATATTGGAAATTGATCACCTTGGGGCCATGTTCATGATTCATCGAGGAGCCGGCAAAAGGGCACAAAAAAGAGGCTGTGCGAACGTTACTTGAGCGCGTCGATGACGGCCTTGATGGCATTAACAGCGTCGGCGGGCAGCTTGTCTACGCCGCCGTTGAACGTCTCGCGCGAGGTGACGAACTCGAGGCGGTCGGCCATGCGCTTGGCGAGGGCTTCGGCATAGGCGGGATCCTTGGTGTCGACGGTGAAGCCTTCGACGGGCAGGTACTCGATGCCGGGGATGTTGCCGAAGGGCTTGAACTGCGCGGTGCCGTCGACGACGGCTTCGAGCGCGGCGAAGGTGTTCTCCTTGGTGACTTTCTTGCCCATGAACTCGCCGGTGTTGAGGATGTAGCAGTCAACGCCGTCTTCGATGAGTTTCTTGAATCTCTCGTAATCCATGGCGAGCGGATAGGTGCGGAAGGGGTTGGCATAGCTCTCGATGACGAGGGCGTTGGGGTCGACGCCCTTGGCCAGCTGCTCGGCGGTGGTGCGCTTGGTGGCGAGGGTGGCGCCCATGACGGAGGCCAGCGAGGCGCCGGTCAGCTTGAGCATGGGAGGCAGGGTGGGGTCTTTCATCAGCCAGCAGATGGCGTTGAGGGGCTCGTCGATGCGGTCGACGCGGTTGGCCGTCCACAGTCTCGACTTAATGGCGCGTCCGTTGCCGGACCTCACGTCTTCGGTGACGGCCAGCAGCTTGCCGTCGGCATCTTCGGTGACGCCGCAGTTCTGGACGGTGAGCAGGTATTTATTGGCGTCGCAGCCGATGGGGTAGTCCTGGAGTTTGTCGAAGTAGGTGGGCTCCATGGCGATGGCGTACTTGTCCTTGACGTTGACGACGAACGCGTCATCGTGCAGGACCATGATGTCATACTTGCCGTCGTGCTTGGCGTGGGTGATGGTGGACTTGCCGCTTCCGGAGAGGCCGAACACGGCGAGGACGAACTTGCTGCCGTCCTTCTTGGTGAAGCGCTTCAGGCCGCCGTGGCAGGAGGCGTAGCCGTGGCGCGCAGCAGTGCCCCAGCCGAGGGTGAGCGTGCCCTTCTTGAGCTCGCCGAAGTAGCGCATGCCGAGAATAGCGGCGCAGTTCTGCTCGGGCGAGAAGAAGGCCAGGCCAAGCGGGAAGTCGGGGTGTGTCCAGTAGGGATCGGCGTAGACGAGGATGTTGCCTTCGCCCTCGATGACGCGCGAGCTGCGGTAGAACGCGCGCACTTCGGGCGTCATGAACTGGAAGTTGAGCATCCAGTTGAGCAGGTTGTTCTCGAAACCCTCGGGGATCATCAGCTTGGCGCGGACGGTGAAGTCCTTGTCAAGACCGACGACGGCCTCGGCGGAGTAGAAGGTGCGGAAGCGGGCGCCGTAAACGGCCTCGCGCAGGATCTTGCACAGATCGGCAGTGTTGACGCCGGGAACGCCGACGATGCGGCGGGCAGCCGCGGCGCGGCCGACGATGCCGCCGTCGTTGAAAAGCAGCACATGCGAATCCTTGGGAAGTCCCTGGATCTCGGGCTCGTAGATGGGCATGCCCGTCAGCTCGACGGTGCCGGGGCTGCGGCGGGCCAGCTCGTAGGCTTCTTCAACGCTGCCGACTTTGATCACGTTGTTGCCGTAGAACTGCGTCTCGACGATGGTGCGCACGGGCAGGCTGTTGACTTTCTTAAAGACTTCCGGATTGCCGTAATGCTCAAGTTCGACCATTTTGCAAAAAACTCCTCTCGAAGACCGAAAGATTGTTCACCGCGCCACAAAGCGCGGCGTCGTTGCTTGATGTACTGTTTGAGTATAGAACAGGTGGAAAAAAAGTCAATCGAAATTTATAAAGAAATACAAAAAAACGTTCAGGCGGAATAAAAACCGGAGCGTTTCATTCACAGATCAGTACGATGCCAGCAGCGTGCGGAAGTAGTCGGTGAGAAAGTCGATGAACAGGCGCGTCTGGTCGCTGAGCTGATCGCGGTCGTCGGAGGTGATGTAGATATTGCGGTGACAGACGGGGTCGGACAGGTGGATGAGCTTGGCTTTGTCGGTGGCCAGCTTTCCCCAGGTGGCTTCCGGCCACAGCGACACGCCCAGACCGGCGGCGACGAGCCCGCGGATCGTGCTCGGGTTGTCGCTCTCAAAGCTGGCGTGCGGCGTGAAACCGGCCGATTCAAAAATGTGATCGGCGATCTCGCGCATCGAGGCACGCTTGCCGAGCATGATGAAGTTCTCGTCGCGCAGCTCTTCGAGGTGGACGGAGTCCTTGAGGGCCAGGTGCGACTGCATGGGCACGGCCAGCAGGATCTCCTCGCTGAGGATGAGCCTGCCGTTCTCCGGCGGCGAGCCGGGCAGCGCGCTGCGCAGACAGAGATCGCACTTGGTGGTGCGGGCGCTCTGGATGATCTGGAAATCGATAAAGGGATGGATGTTCTTGAATCTGAGGAGGATGTCCGGCAGCAGTGACGACGCCGCGAGGACGTTGAAGACGATCGTGGAGCGGGAATGTCCGGCGACGACCTTCAGGTCCTTGGAGAGGTTGTCGAGGATGCTCATGATCGGCTCGAGCTTGCGCTTCAGCGCCATGCCGGCTTCGTTGAGCTGCACGCGCTTGCCGCGCCGCTGGAACAGCGGCACATCGAGCTCCTTTTCCAGCGACAGCACGGCCTTGCTGATCGAAGGCTGCGAGATGTAGAGTTCTTCCGCCGCCTTGGAAAAGTTCTCATACTTGGCGACGGTCATGAAATACCGCAGATGAAACAGCTCCAAAAACATCACCTCTTATAGCTAAAATCTATAAACGTATTGTACCGCACCGCAGGCAAAAGCGCAACGTGCCCGCGTGTACAAACGAACAAAAGTGAAAGAATGGCGGGGCCAGCGCGTTTTGTCGGCTTTATCCCAAGCCGCAGTTCATTTTTGCGCTGCAAAAAATGCGCCGCAAATGAAGCGCAAAATTTTGCGTTGCATTTGCGGCGCGGAAATGATTCGTAAAACTTACGGGCGTATCGGTGCATATGGTACAAGAGCAAAAGCGCAAAAAGAACCTCCGATGGGATGGACTGTTCCCGGCGGAGGTTCTTTTTGCGCTTTTTTGATGATGTATCATCCCCATACCCTGAACGGCTCGGGGCGCAGGCCGACGCTTTCGCACAGGGCTTCGGCCTCGGCGAAGCGGGCGCAGAGGGTGTCGGCGCGGTGGCTGTCGCTGGAGAGCACGACATGGCCGCCTTTTTCGGCGATGCGTCTGAGGATGGGAAGGGCGGGGTAGGGGCGGCTGCGCCAGCCGCGGGAGATGGCGCCGGTGTTGATCTCGAACGGACGGCCAGTCTTCAGCAGTTCGTCAAGGGCGGCGAAGGCCGCGTCGAGATAGCGCGGACATTCTTCGTCAAAGAGTTTGTTTCCCTCGTTGAACTTTGTGATGAGGTCGAAGTGTCCGATCAGGTCGGCATGCGTGTGTTCGATCACCGTGGCTTCTTCTTCATAATAGCGTTCGATCAGCGCGTAAAAATCTCCGCGGCAATGTTTCTGCGCCGCATCAAGGAGCAGCTGCGGCTTTTCGTCGACGGGGATGTACTCGTCACCGAATTTCAGATAATGGGTGGAGCCGATGACGTAATCGAAGCTGTCGGCGGGAAGGTCAGAGAACAGGTCCTGCTCGACGCCGCAGAGGATGGCGATGCGGTCGGCGTATCCGGCGCGCAGCGACTCGATCTCGCGCTGATAGCCGGCCGTTTTTTCGGCGCTCATGCAGTAGCTTTCGTCGCACGGCGTATGCGCGTGTCCTGAAAATCCCAGGCGCGTCATGCCCAGTTCAAGGGCGCGCCGCACGATCGTTTCGGCCGTGTCTTTGCCGTCGCACCAGGGGGTGTGGACGTGGAAGTCCTCGAGGATCATGAGGTCATCTTCTCCTGCTTCACCTTGTGGTCGATGACGTGGCGCGAGGCGAGCTCCTTCGTGATGTCGTCGAGCGTGATGCCGGCTTGGACCATCAGGACCATGACGTGATAGGCGAGGTCGGCGATCTCGTAGATGGTCTCCTTTTTGTCCTCAGCCTTGGCGGCGATGATGACTTCGGTGCTCTCCTCGCCGACTTTCTTGAGGATCTTGTCGAGGCCTTTTTCAAAAAGATAGGTCGTGTAGCTGCCTTCCTTCGGCGATGTCCTGCGGCCTTCGATCAGCTTCATCAGCGCGGCGGCGCTGAACTGGCCGCTCTCGTCTTCAAGAAGGGGATTTTCAAAGCACGAGGTGGTTCCCAGATGGCAGGCAGGGCCGTCGGGATGCACGCGCACGACGAGCGCGTCTTTGTCGCAGTCGGCCGTGATGGAGACGACATGCTGGTAATTGCCGCTGGTCTCGCCTTTCAGCCACAGCTCGCTGCGCGAGCGGCTCCAGAAGCAGGTGAGCTTTTTTTCGAGCGTGATGCGCAGACTTTCACGGTTCATGTACGCCAGCGTGAGCACGCGCTGTGTGTCAGCGTCCACGACGATGGCGGGGATCAGCCCTTTTTCGTCAAATTTCAGTTCGTCGATCGTGACCATGATCTCAGTCCTTTACAGCCGCGCGGGGATGCCGGCGCGCGCCATCTCGGCCTTAAGATCGGCGATCCTGACCTCGCCGAAGTGGAAGATCGAAGCGGCCAGACCGGCGTCGACCTGCGGGATGGCTTTGAACAGCTCGATGAAGTGAGCGATGTTTCCCGCACCTCCCGAGGCGATCACGGGCACTTTGACGGCGTCGCAGACGGCGCGCAGCAGCTCGATATCGAAGCCCTGCTTGACGCCGTCAGTGTCGATCGAGTTGACGACGACTTCGCCAGCACCTTCGCCGACGCAGCGTCTGATCCACTCGATGGCTTCCATGCCGGTGTCGTCGCGGCCGCCGCGCGCGAAGACGTGGAACTGTCCGTTCACGCGCTTGATGTCGGCCGAGAGCACCACGCACTGGTCGCCGTACAGTTCCGCCGCCTCGTGGACGAGCGCTGGGTTGCTGATTGCGCCGGTGTTGACCGAAACTTTGTCGGCGCCGCAGGCGAGCACGCGCTCAAAGTCGGCCGTGGAGCTGATGCCGCCGCCGACGGTGAGCGGGATGAAAACGTTGCGCGCCGTCTCGGTGAGGATCTGCGTGAACAGCTTGCGCCCGTCGGAGGAGGCGGTGATGTCGTAAAAGACCAGTTCGTCGGCGCCGCAGGCGCTGTAGTACTTTGCCAGCTCGACGGGGGAGTCCACGTCGTGCAGGCCCTCAAAGTTGACGCCCTTGACGACGCGGCCGTCCTTGACGTCGAGACAGGGGATGATGCGTTTTGTGATCATTGTGCCACCTCGATTGCTTCCTTTAAAGAAATCGCTTTTGTGTAATACGCTTTGCCGACGATCGCACCGTGCAGGCCGAGCGCGCGCAGCCGCCTGACGTCGTCGAGTGCCGACACGCCGCCGGAGGCGATCACGTTCAGCTTCAGCTGCGAGGAAAGTTTTTGATACAGCGCTACGTTTGTGCCGGCCATCATGCCGTCGCGCGAGATGTCGGTGCAGATCAGCGTGCTGATGCCCGCATCCTGCATCCGGCGGCAGAAGTCGAACGCTTCCAGCCCGGAATTTTCCGTCCAGCCCTTCACGGCGACGAAACCGTCGCGGATGTCGACGCCCACGGCGATGTGCTGCCCGAATCTGGCGGCGGCCTTCTCGGCAAAACCGCTGACTGTGGCCGCGGTGCCGAGAATGACGCGGTCGATCCCCGCGTCGACGTAACGGGAAATCGTTTCGAAGTCGCGGATGCCGCCGCCGACTTCGCAGAACAGTCCGGATGCGGCCTTGACGGCGGCGATGGTCTGAAAGTTGGGCGTGCCGCCGTCGCGAGCTCCTTCCAGGTCGACCATGTGCATGTGCGTCGCGCCCTGAGCGGCGAAATCGCGCGCCACTTTCAGCGGATCGGGACTGTACACGGTGAGCCGGGCATAATCGCCTTTGACGAGCCGCACAGCCTGGCCGCCGTACAGGTCGATCGCCGGATAGATCAGCATGAACCCGTCTCCAGCTCGCAGAACGCGCGCAGGATGTTCAGACCGACGGTCCCGCTCTTTTCGGGGTGGAACTGGCAGCCCATCACGTTGGCCGCCTGCACGCAGGCCGTCAGCTCCGCACCGTATTCGGTCACGGCCGTGACGACAGGATCACAGCCCATTGCGGCGTAGGAGTGGACGAAATACACGCAGTCGCCTTCTTTGATGTATTTGAACAGGGGCGAGCTCTTGCGGAAGATGAGCGCGTTCCAGCCCATCTGCGGCACTTTCAGCCCCGCGGGGATGACCTCCGAGATCGGGCGCACTTCGCCGTGCAGCAGCCCCAGCCCCTGATGCTCGCCGTACTCATAGCTTTTGTCAAACAGCATCTGCATCCCCAGGCAGATGCCCATCACGGGCTTGCCGTGCGCGGCTTCGTCCAGCAGCGGCCGGTCGAGGCCGGAGGAGCGCAGCTTTGCGGCCGCATCGCCGAACGCGCCCACGCCGGGCAGGATGATGCGCGAAGCGCCGCGGATCTCGGCTTCGTCAGCCGTCACGCGCGCTTCGGCGCCAATGGCGGCAAACGACGATTTGAGCGAGAACAGGTTGCCGACGCCGTAGTCGATAATGGCGATCATTTTACAAAACCCCTTTCGTTGACGGGATCTCATCGGCGCAGGCTGCGTCGATGGAAACGGCCTGACGCAGGCTGCGCGCCGCCGACTTGAACGCGCCTTCGACGATGTGGTGCGAGTTCTCGCCGGCCAGCAGGCGGAAATGGAACGCGCACTTGGCCTCGCGCACGAACGCGAGCCAGAACTCCTTCACCAGTTCCGTGTCGAACGTGCCGATCTTTTCCGTCGGGATCGGGAGGTCCCAGCCCAGCACGCCGCGGCCGGAAAGATCGACGGCTGTGAGCACGAGCGCTTCATCCATCGGCAGCACGCACGAGCCGTAGCGGACGATGCCGCGCCGCTCGCCGAGAGCCTGGGCGAACGCGCTTCCCAGACAGATGCCGATGTCCTCGGCGCTGTGGTGATCGTCGACGTTCGTGTCGCCGCGGCAGGTCACGGTCAGGTCAAAGCGTCCATGCTTCGCCAGCAGCGTCAGCATGTGATCGAGAAAGCCGATGCCGGTGCTGATCTCGCTCTGTCCGCGCCCGTCAAGCTCGATCGTCAGCGCGATGTCGGTCTCCGCCGTGCGGCGGACGATCTCGGCGCGGCGCATCAGACTTCCTCCAAAATAGCGCGCACGGCGGCGATGAATTGCTCCATCTGCGCCTGCGAGCCGATCGAGATGCGGTTGTACCGCGTCAGCAGCGGCGTGTCGAAGTGGCGCACGAGGAAGCCCCGCTCGCGCAGCCTGGCGCACAGCGCCGTGCCGCTGATTCGCGGATGCGCGGCAAAGACGAAGTTCGTCATGCTGTCGTTCAGCTCAAATCCCAGCTCGCGCAGCTGCGCCGTCGTCCATTCGCGCGTCGCGCACACGGACATGCAGCATTCGCGCGTGTAGGCTTCGTCCTCGAGCGCGCCGATGGCAGCGGCCATCGTCATGCTGTTGACATTGTAGGGGTTGGTGGAGAATCTCAGCGTGTTCAAATCGGCGATCAGCGCCGGGCAGGCCATGCCGAAGCCGAGCCGCGCGCCCGCCATCGAGCGGGATTTTGAAAACGTGCGCGTCACGAGCAGATTGCCGTATTGGCGGATCAGCGGCAGGCAGCTTTCGCCGCCGAAGTCGATATAGGCCTCGTCAACGACGACGACGCTGTTCGGATTGCCTGCGACGATGCGCTCGATCTCGCCGACCGGCAGCATCAGCCCCGAGGGCGCATTGGGATTGGCGAGGAAGATCGTCTTGTTCAGGCCGATGTAGTCGTTCACGTCGATCGAAAAATCGGGCCGCAGCGGGATCTCCTCATACGGCACGCCGTTTACGGCCGCGAAGACCTTGTAAAACCCGTAAGTGGCATTGGGAAAGACGGCCGGGTGCTCCGCGTCGCAGAAGGCCATGAAGGCAAAGTTCAGAACCTCGTCCGAGCCGTTCGTGCAGACGATCTCGCTGGTCTCAAGTCCGTACGTCTGCGCGAGCTTTTCGACGAGGCGGCGGCAGTCGGGATCGGAATAAAGCTGCAGAGTCCTGGCCGCTTCCGCCGCAGCCGCGATTGCTTTTGGCGAAGGGGGGAACGGCGATTCGTTCGTATTCAGCTTGATGAACGTCCGGCCCTGCGGCTGCTCGCCGGGGACATAAGGGACGAGATCGGCGTATTTGGTGCTGAAAAAGCGGCTCATTGGTCTTCCTCCATTCGGCTCAGGGCGCTCGCGGCGTGTCCCGTCAGTCCTTCCGCGCGCGCGAAGCGGGCGATGTCGGGCGCGACGGCGGAAAGCGCCCCGCGCGTGTAATACGTGTACTGCGACTTTTTCACGAAATCGTCGACTGACAGCGGGCTGGAAAATCGCGCCGTGCCGCTCGTCGGCAGCGTGTGATTGGGGCCGGCGAAGTAGTCGCCGAGCGCTTCGGGGCAGAAACGCCCGAGGAACACCGAGCCGGCGTGGCGGATGCGGTCCAGCCAGTCGAACGGAGAATCGACGCACAGCTCCAAATGCTCCGGGGCGATCTCGTTAGCGATCTCGATCGCCTGTTCAAGCGACGGCGCGACGATGATCTTGCCGTTGTTTTCGATCGAAGCGCGGGCGATCTCCTCGCGCTCCAGAAGCGGCAGCTGACGTTCGATCTCGGCCTGCACGGCGCGTGCCAGTTCGGCCGAATCGGTGACGAGCACCGCCGAGGCCAGCTTGTCGTGCTCCGCCTGCGAGAGCAGGTCGGCGGCGCACCAGGCGGCGTTCGTCATGCCGTCGGCGACGATGAGGATCTCGCTCGGACCGGCGATCATGTCGATGGCCACCTGACCGAAGACCTGGCGCTTGGCCTCGGCGACGAACGCGTTGCCAGGACCGACGATCTTGTCCACATGGGGCACGCTCTCCGTGCCGTAGGCCAGAGCGGCGACTGCCTGAGCTCCGCCGATCTTGAACACGCGGTCGACGCCGGCCACGTGAGCCGCGGCGAGGATGACGGGATTGACCGTCCCGTCCGGACGCGGCGGCGTGGTGATGATCAGCTCGCCCACGCCGGCGATCTTGGCGGGGATCGAATCCATCAGCACGGTCGATGGGTAGGCCGCCGTGCCGCCGGGCACGTAGAGGCCGACGCGGTCAAGCGGGATCACCTTCTGGCCGATGATGATGCCCGGCTGATCGTTGATGATGAAGCTGCTGCGCACCTGGCGCGAGTGGAACCTGCGGATGTTGGCCGCTGCGCGGGTCAGAATGTCCAGCAGGGCGGGATCGACCTGCGAAAGAGCGCTTTCAGTCTCTTCCTTTGTAACTTCCAGCGCGTTCAGCTCCGCTTTGTCAAACTTGCGGGCATAATCGCGCAGTGCCGCGTCGCCGCGGGCCCGCACGTCGGCGATGATGTCCGAGACGACGCCGGCAACGTTCACGGCCGGCTCGAAACGGGCGAAGATCTCTTCTGAGGGGACTTCGCCGTACTGATAGATCCTGATCATTTCTTTTCCTCCGTCAGAGGCGTCAGGGCCTTCACGATCCCGACGATCTGTTCATTCTTAAACTTGAAGCTCGCCTTGTTGGCGATCAGCCGCGCGCTGATGGGCACCACGGTGTCGATCACGTGCAGGTCATTCTCCTTCAGCGTCGTTCCCGTCTCGACGATGTCAACGATCACGTCGGAGAGGTCGAGGATCGGGGCCAGCTCTACCGAGCCGTTGATCTGGATGATGTCGATGTCGCGGCCCTGAGCTGCGTAATAGGAGCGCGCGATGTTGACAAACTTGCTGGCGACGCGCAGCGTGCGCTCGGGATTGTCGCGAAAATCGGATTTTGCGGCCACGGCCATGCGGCAGATGCCCGTTTTCAGATCGAGCAGTTCATACACGTCCGGCTCATGTTCGAGCAGGATGTCCTTGCCCGCCACGCCGATATCGGCCGCACCGCGCTCGACGTAGATCGCCACATCTGACGGCTTCACCCAGAAATAGCGCACTTTTGTCGCCGGATTTTCGAAGATCAGGCGGCGTCCGGGCTCCAGCACTTCAGGACATTCGTACCCGGCGCGGGCGAACATGGCATAGACTTTTTCGCCCAGGCGGCCTTTCGGCAGCGCCACGTTAAGCATCGCGTCCAATCTCGGCCGCCCCCTTGTCTGTCAGCTTCATCAGCCGGCGGAATTTGAGCCCTTCGGGCAGTTCCTTCTGCGCCGTCACGCGCGCGCCGTCTCTCGAAAGCTCGTTCACGGCCCTGGCGACCCTGGCGGGATCGTCGCTGCGCGAGTAGAGCAGCACCGTGTCGGTGTCGTACTCGCGCGCATCGCCGCCCAGCCGTTCAAGCTGATCGAGATAAATAGCGAAGCCGATCGCGCCTGCCTGATGCTTCATCTTGCGCATCAGCCGGTCGTACTGCCCGCCGGAAAGCACGCCGGTCGGCACGCCTTCGACGAAACCGCGGAAGACGATGCCGTTGTAGTAATTCAGATCGTTGACGACGGAGAAGTCGATGCGGAGCATGTCCTCTACATCGGTGCCGGACAGCGCTGCGACGACAGCTTCGAGCTGAGCGAGCTGCTCGGCCAGCCTGGAACTGCCTGACTGCGCCAGCAAAGCGCGCAGCTTGGGCATCGCCTGTGCTGGGCGGTCACAGAGGGCGACGAGTCTGCGCAGCACCGCGGCCTTGTGGGGCTCTACGCCGTTTTGTTCGCACAGCAGCGCGAGCTCGTGCCCGTTCTTCTCGCTCACGCAGCGGAGCACCCGGGCCCGTGTCGCGTCGGAAAACGAAAAGCCCTCGATGATCGAGCCGACGATGCCAAGATGGGCGATGTCGAGCACACAGCGGGGCGAGATGCGGCGCAGACTTTCAGCCGCCAGCGTGAGCACTTCGCAGATGCAGTACGTGTCGATGGCGCCGATGCACTCCAGCCCGACCTGCATGATCTCCTTGAAGGCGTGCGTCTTCTGCGAGACGCGATAGACGTTTTCGTTGTAAAAGAGCTTCTGCACCACGCCCGGCTCGTCGCGGAAATGGCGGATGATCGAGAGCGTCACGTCCGGCTTGAGCGCCATCAGCCGCCCGTTCGTGTCGGTGAACGTGATCACGCTGTCGCTGACGAGAAAGTCCTTGTTGCGCACGTAAAGGTCGTATTCCTCAAATTTGCTCATCTTGTAATACGAATAGCCGTAGCGCGAATACAGCGACCGCAGCGCGAACACAGCGCGCTCCTCAAACTTCAGCGCGCTCGCGTCGATGTTCATTCCTCCGCCTCCGGTTCCTTCAGGCGTTCAAGCGCGATCCGGTAACCGCCGCTGCCGTAGTTGAGGCACCGGCTGACGCGGCTTATTGTCGCTGTGCTCACGCTCGTCTCGCGAGTGATCTCCTGATAGTTCTTGCCTTCGTCGAGCATCACCGCCACATCCAGACGCTGCGCCATGTTCTGGACCTCCTTGATCGTGCAGAGGTCTTCGAACAGTGCCGCGCACTCGTCGCGGTCCTTCAGGCTGAGGATGACCGAATAAAGACGGTCGATCGATTTTGAACTGGGATGGATCATGAAAAAGCGCTCCATTTCTCGCGTGGATTTTGTACAGGCGGCATTGTATCGCTTTATCACGATGAAGTCAAGAAGCGCGCTGGGATTTCCGCGCAAAAAACGCGAAAAAAAACAGGCGCGCTGTTTCCAGCGTGCCTGTTATGAGTTTGATCGAAATTATTTGCGGCCCAGTCCCCATTTTGCTCTAAGAGCGTCGAGCGAGCCGTCGGCTTCCATCGCGTTGAGCGCGCCGTCAAGCCGGGCTTTCAGTGCCGTGTCGTCAAGGCGGACGGCCAGCGCTTTGCCTGCTCCCGTGAGGCGGAACGATTCGCCGCGCGTGATCTTGCCTTTAAAGGCGGGCAGTTCCATGATCTTTTCGGCGACGGGCACGTCCATCAGCGTGAAGTCGGTGCGGCCGGTGACGATGTCCCATACGCATTCCTCGATCTTGGCGAACGTCTTGATCGAAAAGCCGCCGGCCTCTGCCTTGGGGGTGAGGAACACGTCCTGAGTGGTTCCCACGGGCACGGCGCCGCGCAGGCCGCGCAGATCCTCCAGTTTGTTCACCGTGTGCGACGGCGCGGTGACGAAAGCGGCCATCGTCGGCACATACGGCTCGGTGAACAGCACGCGCCGGGCGCGGATGGGCGTGGCGCTCATGCCTGCAGCGATCACGTCGGCGCGGTTGGTGACCAGCGAGGGGATGACCATATCGTAATGGCCCGTGTCGAGCCATTCGATTTTCTCGCCCAGACGTGCGCCGATGGCTTCCATCAGGTCCTTGTCAAAACCGTCGAGCTGCCCCTTTTCGTTGATGAACTCATACGGCGGATATGTGCTCGCTGTGGCAACGCGCAGCGCCGCGAACGCGCCCTGCGAAACGAGAAGCAGGGCCGCAAGCGCAAAAACGAATTTTTTCATCGATACGACCTCCATCAAAAAGCATACGCGCTGAAAAATTTCGTTTTCTGTGGAACAAAAACGAAAATAATTCGCGCTCATTTTTTATGAGAATTTTTTCCTGCCGCGCATTATAAGCCAAAAAAAATCGCCACGCAATAGAAATATTGTGTGGCGAACAATGTTTTTGTTCAAGCGCGTTCATTCCTTCAGCAGGCGGGACAGGATGCGCAGACCGCGGATGAGCTCTTCGTCTGACTTTGGTGTGCAGAAAGCAACCCTCGCTGCTCGCGCCGGCGGCGTCTTTCCGGCGGTGAAGCGCTCGGCCGCGAGGACGCCCACGCCGCGCTCCAGCGCCAGCCGTTCAAACTGTGCGCTCGTGTACTTTTCCGGCAGCAAGAGCCAGCGGAAGATGTCGGCGTCGCCGCCTGCGCAGACGGAATCCGGCAGAAATTCGCGCACGACGGCGCTGCGGCGAGCCGTCTCCGCCCTGTGAGCGGCCGTGATCCCTTCGAACTGGCCTGAGGCGATGACGCGCGCGCCAAGCTCGGCCATCAGCGGCACCACGCCGACGTTTAAACTGTACAGCGCGTCGGACACGCGTGCCTTGCACGCCTCAGGAGACGATACGCAGGCCGCGCGCATTCCCGGGGCGATCACCTTTGACAGCGTGGCGATGTACAGGCTGCGCTCGGGCGCAAAATCAGCCACGGCGCGCGCGCCGCCGTGCATCAGCTGATACGTTCCGTCCTCGATCAGCAGCGCGTCAGCTTCGCGCAGCACGCGGGCGATCTCGCGGCGGTTCTCTTCGGGCATCGTTGCCGTAGTGGGATTGTGGCAGGCGGAGATCAGATACGCGCCGGTGATCTTTTCCGTGCGGCAGACGCGTGCCAGGTCGGCGGGGTCCATGCCCTGCGCGCCCGTCCGCACCGGGACGAGCTTGACGCCGAACATTGCCGCCGCCGACCTGACGCCGGGATACGTGTGATCGTCCACAGCCAGCTTGCCCCCGCGCGGGAACAGCGATGCGAGGATCGCCGACAGCGCGTTCTGGCCGCCGTTTGCAAACAGGATGCGGTCGCGGTGCGTGGCATGACCGCACAGCTCCATCAGCTTCACCGCCGCGTCCTTCTGCCACTCGTCCTCGCCCTGGGCGTGAAAGCTGAACAGCGCGTCTGCCTCGCCGCTCTTGAACAGCTCCGAAGCCATCTGTGCCAGCACATGATTGGCAGAGTCATCCGGCAGCGCCTGAGCCATGTCGATGACGCGCGTCCCCCGGGGCCGTTGCAGCAGTTCACGCCCCGTGAGCGCACTGTACGCCACGAACGTGCCGCTGCCCACTGTGGCCGACAGCAGCCCTTTCAGCTCGCACAGCTTGAACGCCTTCGACACCGTGCTCACGTTCACGCCCAGCGTGTCGGCCAGCTCGCGCTGCGGAGGCAGCTTCGCGCCCGGACGCAGGACGCCCGCGGCAATATCGCGCTCAAGACACGATGCCAGCTCCAGATACAGCGACCGTTTCGAGCGGTCAAATTCCGGCCGCCACGAAAGCGCCGCGCTATTTTGCCCAACAGCCTGCATCATTCTCACCTCGCCAGACAATTATAAAATAATACGGCGCGCGAGTCCAGGATGATAAATGGCGAAAATAAAACTATATCGTGATTTAGTAAATCGTGATTTAGCAAAACATGGTGCTCTTGAGGAATAACTAAAATATCTTTTCAGTTGGGAAACATACATATAAAAAAGCGAACATCCAATAAGTTGACTGCCTTGAGAAGGCTGAACGGCTATATTGAAGAGAAACAGAACGCATGCTTTGAAAGCAAAAGGTATGATAGTGAAAAGGAATATTTTTCGAGGGGCTTATCACAGTCGTCCATGAACAAGCGGCATCTTCACTGTGCAGTTGTCGGTATCTTGAGCGCTGAGCGGCGATTTTTTGTATACGTTTGTTTGACAACGGCGGTGCTGACGGCTAGAATATCGCGGGTACAAAAGGGGCGGCTGCGGCCGCCTCTGTGATTTTTGGAAAGCGGTGTTTGAAGTATGAATGTTCCTGTGTGGCTTTGTATTCCATTCGCCGGTCTGCTCGCCTGCGTGGCGCTGGGACCGGTGCTTTTTTCGGAGTGGTGGGAGAAGAACGAGCCGAAAGCGGTGATCGCGTGGGCGTGCGCGGCGCTTGCGCTGTGCGTGCCGGTGCTTGGCGCGAAGCAGACGGCTGAGCTGGCGGCGGAAACGCTGCTGAACGATTATGTGTCGTTTATCGTGCTGCTGTTCGGTCTGTACTGTGTGGCCGGCAACATCACGTTTGAGGGGGATCTGGCCGGTTCGCCGCGCGTGAATATCGTCCTGCTGACGATGGGGACGCTGCTGTCGAGCGTGATTGGCACGACGGGATCGAGCATGCTGATGATCCGTCCGGTGATCAAGATGAACTCGTGGCGGCGGCACAAGGGGCACATTATGATTTTCTTCATCTTCTTGGTGTCGAATCTGGGCGGCTGTCTGACGCCGCTGGGCGATCCTCCGCTGCTGATGGGCTTTATGCGCGGGGTGCCTTTTTTCTGGAGTCTGCACCTGTTTGCGCCGATGCTGCTGAACATGATCGTGCTGAGTGCGGTGTTTTATCCTATTGATCTGCATTATTACCGCCGCGACGTGATGCGCGGACGCCGGCCGGACATCAGCGCTCCGGGCACGGAGCTGAAAGTCGGCGGTGCTCACAATCTGATCTTTATCGTCATGATCGTGTCTGCGGCGATCGCCAGCGGCGTGCTGCCGAACCTGTCCGCGTTTCAGGACGAAACGGGGGCGGCGGCCGGGATCCGCGTGATGGAGAATGTGAAGCTGACGTATCCGGCGCTGATCGAGATTGCGGTGATCCTTGCTGCGGCGTGGCTGTCGTTTGCCACGACCAATCCCGAGAACCGGCGCAAGAACCACTTTACCTGGGCGTCGATCAGGGAAGTGGCGGTGCTGTTCATCGGCATTTTCATCACGATGCAGCCGGCGCTGATGCTGCTGCGCGAGTACGGCGGCAAGATGGCGCTCACAAAGCCGTGGGAGATGTTCTGGGCGACGGGGGCTCTCTCCAGCTTTCTGGACAACACGCCGACGTATCTGGTGTTCCTCACGGCGGCGGGGGCGCTGGGGGAGCCGGCCGGCGTGAGCACGTCGCTCGGCCTGGTGCCGGTGAGGCTGCTTGAGGCGGTGTCGGCCGGAGCGGTGTTCATGGGGGCGAATACGTACATCGGCAACGCGCCGAACTTCATGGTCAAGTCGATCTCGGAGGAGAACGGCGTCTCGATGCCGTCGTTTTTCGGCTACATGAAATGGTCGCTCGGCTGCCTTGTGCCGGTGTTTCTGCTGGACATGCTGGTGTTTTTCAGGTAGGGGGCGCGCACGATGAGCGAACAGAAAAAGTATGACAAGCAGTATTTCCTTGACCTTGCTGCGCGCATTTATGACCTTGACGTCGACGTGTACGAGACGCTGGGGTCGTCGCTGGGCCGCGTGTTTGGAGCCGACCGCGACCGCTGCGTGGCCGAGCTGGCGTCTTTGATGCGCGACGTGAAAGGCGAGTCGGAGGTGCGCAACTCGCTGGCGCTGATCGGCAACATGGCCCGAACGCTGCCCGACGGTGACGATCACTTCCGTCTGCTCACGGAATACAATGCTGTCCTGCACGAGCTGTCGCAGCTGCCGTCCGGACTGGCGAGCACCGACATCCTCGACGAGAAAAACGCGCGGCTCAATGAGCTGCATCTGGAAAACCGCTTTCAGCCGGGGCAGAAGCTGATCATCTGCATCAGCCGCTCGTGCGGCGCGGGAGCGAGCGACATCGGGTTCATGCTCGCGGATCGGCTGAAGGTGGACTATTACGATGCGGAGATCTTCGCCGCTGTCATCCGGCGCCTGGAAGCGGAGCAGGACGGTGTTGCCGATCTGTTCGGCGGCAGCGCGAAGCAGGCGGGCAGCATCTTTGAGCGCGTCCGGCAGCGCACGACGCTGCGCGAAAAGCTGCGCCAGATCAGCCGCTATCACGGACTGCCCGCACGTGACGCGGTGTTTTTCAGCCAGAGCGGGCTGATCTGCGACATGGCGAAGCGTCAGGATTTCGTCGTCATGGGCCGCTGCGCTGATGTAGTGCTCGCCAACGCGCGCGTGCCGCACATCAGCATCTTCATCACCGCGCCGGAAGACCTGCGCACACGGCGCGTCATGGCCGTCAACCACATCGACGAGAAAAAAGCGCGGGCGATGATCCATCGCGTCGACCGGGTGCATGCGGCATATTACCGGTTTTATACGGGGCGCAAATGGGGCGCGGCCGAGAACTACGATCTCTGCTTCAACAGCGCCAACTACGGCATCCAGGGCTCGATCGACTTCATCATGAACACCCTGCGTCTCGACCGCTTCCGCGAAGCGAAACGGTCAGCAGAATAGAAAACAGCGCCCGGTCTCGCAATGAGACCGGGCGCTGTTTGTATCAGCAGATTCGGGGCAGGATCTCGCCGATGGGCATATCGACGATGCGGGTGCCGCCGAGCGATGTTTTCATGCCGACGATCCCGCCGTGTTCGGCGGTGACATGACCGATCAGGGCGGCCTCGCGGCCGAGGGGATGAGCGCGCAGGCGCGAAAGGACGGTGTCGGCATCTTCGGGAGCGCAGGCGATGAGTGCGCAGCCCTCGCTGGCCAGATAGAGCGGATCGAAGCCGAGGATGTCGCAGATGGCCGTCACCGACGGATGCAGGACGAGCGCTTCTTCCTCGATCTCCATGCCCAGGCTGGTGGATTCGGCCCACTCGCAGAGCACGGTGCCGAGGCCTCCGCGCGTGCAGTCGCGCATGCAGTGAAGGCCGGGCAGGGGCAGAAGCGGCTCCAGCAACGGCCACAGGGGCGCGCAGTCGCTCTCCAGTCCGCCAAGATCAAGGCCGTAGCGCAGCGCGGCGATGACGGTGCCGTGCCGTCCTGGCGAGGTGGTGAGGATGAGGGCGTCGCCGTCTTTCAGACGGTCCATTCCCAGCGGCTTGGAAGTGACGGAATGGCCCAGTGCGGTGACGCTGAAAAACACGCCTTCGGCAGCGCCTTTGGGGACGACTTTTGTATCGCCGGCGGCGAGCGTGACGCCAAGCTGTGCACAGGTGGCGGCAGCGGATTTGACGAGGCGGTGCAGCTCTTCGCGCGGCAGGCCTTCTTCGATGATCATGCCCATCGTCAGCCACTGCGGACGCACGCCGCGCACGGCGAGATCGTTGGTGGAGCCGCAGATGGACAGATGCCCCATGTCGCCGCCGGGGAAAAAACGCGGCGAGACGGTGAAGCCGTCGGTGGTGACGGCGAGACTGCCTTCGACGAACGTGCAGTCTTCGCAGCCGTCCTTCTGGCCGTTCTGAGCGCCGAAGTTTTCGATGATGCCGGCGATGAGCTGGGCGGTCAGACGGCCGCCGCTGCCCTCGCCGAGCGAGATGAGTTCTTTCATAGCTTTCCTCCTGTGCGGCCGTAGCGGTACCAGGCGCCGCAGCTTCCTTCTGATGAGACCATGCAGGGGCCGACAGGCTCCTGCGGCGTGCAGGCGCGGGCAAACAGCGGGCACTCAGCCGGCGTGATCCTTCCGCGCAGAACGTCGCCGCAGCGGCAGCCGGGGATGGGCACGCTTTCGAACGCTTTCAGTCCCAGCCTGGCGCAGGCGTCTCGGTGCGCAAAACTGGGGCGCAGCTCCAGCCCCGAGTCGGGAATGGGACCAAGGCCGCGCCAGACGCTGGCGCAGGGGCGGAAGCATTCGTCGATCAGGGCGCGCGCATCGGGGTTGCCCTCGTCGCGGACGCCTTCGGGATAAGCATTGACAACGCGCGGCTGTCCCTGAGCGATCTGCGACAGCAGCGAGGCGACGGCGAGCAGGATCTGCGTGCCCTCAAAGCCGCCGACGGCGCAGGCGATGCCGTACTTCTCCGCCAGCGGACGGTACGGTTCAAGGCCGATGATCGTGGAGACGTGTCCGGGCAGCAGAAAGCCTTTCACGCCCGTTTCGGCGTCGTTAGCCAGCAGATCGAGCGCCGGCATCACGCGCTTGTGCCGCACGAGCACGGAAATGTTCTTCACGCCCAGGCGATCGGCCTCTTTGAGCAGCAGTGCCGTCTGCGGCGTGGTCGTCTCAAAGCCGACGGCGAAAAAGACGAACTCGCGCTCCGGCTGTTTCTGGGCAAGCGGGATCATGTCGACGGGACTCATGACGACCCTCACGTCGGCGCCGCGCCCCATTGCCTCGCGCAGGGAGCCGCCGCGGCCGGGCACGCGGATCATGTCGCCGTAGGTACACAGCGTCACGTTCGGGACTGCCGCGGCGGCGATCGCCTGATCGATGTCGGCCTGATCGGTGACGCAGACGGGGCAGCCGGGGCCGGAAAGCAGCCTGATGCCTTCCGGAAGCAGCGAGCGCAGACCGCTGCGGAAGATCGACACGGTGTGCGTGCCGCACACTTCCATCAGCGTTGCCGGTCCGGTCCGGCGGGCCAGCGCTTCGAGGACGGCGCGTGCCTTAGAAGGGGAGCTGTCCAGCATCGCCGGCTCCTTTGCGGATCTCGTCCCAAAGCGCTTCGAGCTCGGCCGCGTCCGATTCGCGCACTTTTTCGATGGCAAATCCCGCGTGCACCAGCACCAGGTCACCCACTTGAGCGCTGGGCAGCGCGTCGACGCGGATAGAGCGGCGGATCGGGCCGGCCGTCGCGATCGCCGAGCCGTCGCCGCATAACTCTTCGATTCTGTGAGGAACTGCAAGACACACGGCAATTCCCTCCTTTCAAAAAATCCAAGCGGTATTATACAACGAGGCGCACACGTTTGCCGTGTTTTTTCGCGTTGCGACAAATAACCGAAAAATTCTGTTTTGCTAACGCTGGACAGGAAACGCGCACATGCGCGATAAAACGCCGCTGCATGCCGTTTGCAAAATAAGGTTGCTGTACGGGGCGAATGCGAATCGTGTTTCACTTTGCAGTATCTTTTTGCTGAGAAGCGGCTCGATCTTCTTCATTTCTTACGGTTGACGCCGCCGCCGATCGCGATAAAATTAAATTGTTTCAGAAGCCAGTCAGCCGACCGGCAAAAATCAGATTTTAAAGGAGTGTTTTTCATGGCAGTCGAACTTACCAAGGAAACTTTTGAGGCCGCGATCGAAGCCAGCAAGACCAAGCCCATGTTCATGGATTTCTGGGGCCCCAAGTGCAGCCACTGCCTGGCGCTCATGCCCAGCGTCGAGGCCCTTGCCGAGAAGTATGCCGACAAGGTCGATCTGTGCAAGGTCAACGTCTCCGGCAACCGCCGCGTGGCTATGGCCCTCAAGGTGATGAGCCTTCCTTCGTTCCTGTTCTTCAAGGACGGCGCTGAAGTGGCCCGCCTTTCCGGCGACACGGTCACCATCGAGCAGATCGAGGAGAACGTCAAGAAGATCTGCGAATAGTCCTTCCCGTCAGACAAAACAAAAAGAGCGAACCCGGCTGGAGCTGTTCCGGCCGGGTTCGCTCTTTGCTGAAAAATGACGGATTATCGATGAGAAAATCAAACAGCGTGCCTTGATGAGATTTTTTTCTGAAATCTTCGTGAAATAATGAAGCTGATTGAAACAAAATGATGCAAGAAGAACGCTGATGCAAAGTTTTTTGTGCGGAAGGTATAAATATTTCGACCTGAAAGCCCGAGAAGATGTATTCCCAATACTTTTATCTTGGTGGCTCATTCATAAAAAATACGATCGAAAGTCCGGCCTGACGCTTGATATTTTTTTTAATAGCTGTAAAATAAAACCAGCGAGTGAAGGACGGGAGAGAGTCTGCGCCGATTTTGCGAGCGCGGCGCCGAAGGGGCAACGCATCATTTTGCGGAAACTCTCAGGCACAAGGATCCCGTATCTGACGCTGCTCTGAACATACGCGATCTGATCGTACGACAGAGACACATGTGAGCCGAAGAGAGGTGAACTGTGTGTCCTGTCGTTTTATTTTGCTCACGAACAATCCTCGCTACAAAGACCGCGACGACCTTCCCGTCGATTATCGCGAAGGCGCAGCGGGCGTTGAGATCATCACGGCCGGACGCGACCTGATCCATCTCGGCTGGCTTTTGCAGAACCATCCTCTGTACGGCAACTTCCGCCCTCATCAGCAGCCGTTCCGCACGCTGCTGCTCAAGAAGGACGAAAAGGCGCCGTTTGACGAGTACGGCCTGCGTCTGATCGAGGAGGCCATGGGCGTGTATACGAGCTGCGCCCGTCCGCTCACCCCGGCACTCACGCCGCCCCGGATGCTCAGGGACTGTTCCGAGATCGACTATGAGCTGATGAAGGAAACGCTCCTCAAAAACGGTCTGATCTATTAGTGTATTATCCACGGCATTCTCCTTTCGCGCTGGGCAGAGCGGGAAAGCGGCGAGCGTCCGTGGGCGTCAATACAAACTGCACTGCGCGCATCCGCCTTTGCGGCGGAGGGGCTCCTGGACTCAGGAGCAAGGGAAATACCAGAAGGGAGGAGTTATCTTGAAGCTTGAACTCCAAAAGGTAAAAATCACCAAAGTCGTCTTTGGCGACGAGTTCTCCGTTAAAAACGGCGTGCTCACCGTCAACAAGCAGGCCATCATCGACTATCTCAGCGACGATGACCGTCTTGCCGGCGTCGATGTCGAACTGGCCCACCCCGGCGAGAAGACCCGCATCATGCCCGTGAAGGACGTGGTCGAGCCCAGATGCAAGCTGTCGGCCGGCAACGAAGTGTTCCCCGGCATGATCGGCGATGTCGACACCGTCGGCGAGGGCTCCACGCTCGTGCTTGAGGGCGCGGCCGTTGTCACCACGGGACGCCTTGTCGCTCCGCAGGAAGGCATCATCGACATGTCCGGCCCCGGCGCCGAGCTGACTCCGTTCTCGAAGACCTGCAACATCGTGGTCGTCCTGCATCCCGTCGAGGGACTGGAGAACCACAACCGCGAGACCAGCTGCCGTATGGCCGGCCTCAAGGCGGCGACGTTCATCGCTCAGCAGATCAAGAAGGCCGGCTTCACCGCCGACAAGGTCGAGACCTACGAGTCGCCCAGCTACAAGGACGCTCTGGCCGCGTATCCGGGCCTGCCGAAGGTTGCCTACATCTACATGCTCCAGACTCAGGGCCTGCTGCATGACACCTACGTCTACGGCGTCGACGCCAAGAAGATCATCCCCTCGATGATCAACGCCACCGAGGTCATGGACGGCGCGATCTGCTCGGGCAACTGCGTTTCTGCCTGCGACAAGAACAGCACCTACGTGCACCAGAACAACCCCATCATCAAGAGCCTGTACGAGCATCACGGCAAGGATCTCAACTTCGTCGGCGTCGTCATCACCAACGAAAACGTCACGCTTGCCGACAAGAAGCGCAGCAGCTCCTACGCCGTCAAGCTCGCCAAGACGCTCGGCGCCGACGCGGCTGTCATCTCCGAGGAAGGCTTCGGCAACCCCGACGCCGACCTGGTCATGAACTGCTGGAAGTGCGAACGCCAGGGCATCAAGACCGTGCTCGTCACCGACGAATACGCCAACCGCGACGGCGCTTCGCAGTCGCTGGCCGACACGTGCCCCGAGGGCGACGCCTGCGTCACCGCCGGCAACGCCAACGCGACGATCACGCTTCCGCCCATGGACAAGATCATCGGCGACATCCAGTTTGCCGATGTGATGGCCGGCGGCTTCTTCGGCTCGCTCAAGGAAGACGGCAGCATCTTCGCCGAGATCCAGATCATCACCGGATCGACCAGCGAAGTCGGCTTCACCAAGCTGGGCGCGTACACTATCTAAGGCCCCTTTCCAACAGGAAAAAATTTTCTAAGGAGGGCAAAGAATGACTTACAAAGTAGTTCATTACATCAACCAGTTCTTCGCCGGCATCGGCGGAGAAGAGAAGGCCGACATCGCGCCCGAAGTGCGCGAAGGCATCGTCGGCCCCGGTCTGGCGCTCAACAACTTTTTCAAAAAGAGCGACGCCGAGATCGTTGCCACCGTCATCTGCGGCGACTCGTACTTCGCCGAGAACATGGACAGCGCTTCCGACTTCGTCGTCGAGGCCGTGAAGAAGTTCGGCGCCGACGGCTTCGTCGCCGGTCCCGCTTTCAACGCCGGCCGTTACGGCACCGCCTGCGGCGCCGTCTGCAAGGCCGTCGGCGAGAAGCTGGGCATCCCCACCGTCTCCGCCATGTATGTGGAAAACCCCGGCGTCGACCTGTACAAAAAGTACACCTACATCGTAAGCGCTGCCGACAGCGCCCGCGGCATGGGCAAGGCCGTCCCGCCGATGGCCAGCATCCTCGTCCGTCAGATGAAGGGCGAAGCGATCGGCACGCCCAAGGCCGAAGGCTACATCGAGCGCGGCGTCCGCGTCAACAAGATGTATGACGAAGTCGGCGCCGAGCGCGCTGTGAAGATGCTGATCGCCAAGCTCAAGGGCGAGGAGTTCGAGACCGAGTACAAGATGCCCGTGTTCGACCGCGTCACGCCGCGCCCCGCCATCGCCGACATCAGCAAGGCGACGATCGCTCTGGTCACTTCCGGCGGCATCGTTCCGTTCGGCAACCCTGACCACATCGCCGCTTCCAGCGCTCAGAACTATGGCGAGTACTGCATCGCCGGCGTGGACAACCTGGAGAAGGGCAAGTATCAGACCGCTCACGGCGGCTATGATCAGACCTACGCCAACGAAGATCCCGACCGCGTGCTGCCCGTCGACGTGATGCGCAACCTCGAAAAAGAGGGCAAGATCGGCAAGCTGTACGATTACTACTACGCCACCGTCGGCAACGGCACCGGCGTCGCCAACGCGAAGAGATTCGGCACAGAGATCGGCCAGAAGCTGAAAGGCAAGGTTGACGCGGTCATCCTCACATCGACCTGAGGCACCTGCACTCGTTGCGGTGCAACGATGGTCAAAGCTATTGAAGAAAACGCGGATGTCCCTGTCGTTCACATGCTGACGATCGTCCCCATCTCCCTCTCCGTCGGCGCCAACCGTCTGATCCCCACCGTGGCTATTCCTCACCCGCTCGGCAATCCCAACCTGTCGCCCGAGGAGGAGTACAAGCTCCGCTACGGTCTGGTCACGCGCGCTCTCAAGGCGCTGCAGACCCCTGTCACCGAGCAGACGGTCTTTGCTGCTGACTAAAGAGTATTGGCGACAATCAACTGAAAAATGATAATAAAAAAGGACGCCTTTTTGCGAAGGCGTCCTTTTTTTTAAGCAGAAAAGCGGCTATAATAACAAGGTATTTCGTACGAATTGCGTCGGCCGGAGCCGTTTTAGCGACGTCCGGTCCGCCGCCGGTCGTTGGTAGGCAGAGGCAGTCTGGCTGTCCCTGGGAACATGAGCGTGAGGAGCAATAATTCATTCAGAAGGAGAGTCGTTACAGAGATGAAGGACATCAAGATCGTGACTGGGTGCGTTGCCGTGCTGACGGTGATCGCTGTTGGCTTTGTGCTTCAGGCGACGCAGGGTGTGTTTATTCCGCTGTTTATCGCGTGGATCCTGTCGTACATGATGGCGCCGGGCGTGCGGTTCATGTCCCGCCTGAAAGTGCCGAGCATGCTGACGACTTTTGTCCTGATGGCGTTGCTGCTTTACGCCGTGGGGCAGGGCGGCCGCCTCGTCAGTCAGATCCTTGTCGGGCAGGCTGACAAGTATGTGGAGTATTATGAACAGCTGCGCGAGATCTGGAATCATCTTTCTGCCAAGTATCCTGTCCTCTCGGCCGGACTTGACCTGAACAGCGTGAACTGGGGCGGGACGCTGAGATCGTACATCATCAGCTATTCCGGCTCGGTCATCAACATCCTTTCAAAGGCCGTGATGGTCGTTGTCTTCCTGCTGTTCATCCTCCTCGGCTCGCCCTATGTCGAGGTGAAGATGCGCAAGGCGTTCCCGCAGAAGAGTGCCCAGGTGATGACCATTCTTGATTCGATCTCAGGCCAGATCGCCCGTTTCATCACGGTGATGACGCTCATCAGCGGGGCGACAGGGCTGCTTGTCTGGGCCGGACTGGAAAAGATCGGCGTCGATTTTGCGCCGACGTGGGGCGTGCTGGCCTTCTTCCTGAACTTTATCCCCACGGTCGGATCGATCATCGCTTCGATCCCGCCGATCCTTGTCGCGATCGTCCAGTTCCAGCCGGATGCCAGTGCGGCGATGCTGGGTGTCGCGCCGCAGGTGCTGTGGACAGTCGGCTGGATCCTGGCCGTTCAGCAGACGATCGGCAACATCATCACGCCCAAGGTGATGGGCGACAGCATGAATCTGAGTCCCGTGATCATCCTTATCTCGCTGCTGATGTGGGGCTGGCTGTGGGGCGTGGCCGGAGCGTTGCTTTCGATGCCGATCGCCGGCATCCTGAAGATCGTCTGCGACAATGTGGAGCCGCTGCAAATGGTCGGCGTGCTGATGGGCTCGGGCAAGTCATACGTCGAGAAGGAGTCCGAGGCCCAATAATACTCTTTCGCGATTCAAAGGCAAATCGCGATCGTCGCGCCCCAATCGGGCGCGACTGCAGGCGCCCGACAGCGCCGCGCGTTTTTGGGGAAACACTGGGAAGGATGGGAATGTGTGGATGAACTGGAACGAGATCTTTAAAAATACAACCTCTGAGCTTGGAGGGGAGGAACAGATGCCTGAAGATAAAACGGGATCGTCGCTGCTGGGCGCGGTCATCGGTTCTGTCGTTTCTCCGGCGCCGGAGGCGGAGGAGGAGCCTGCGCCCGCTGAAAGCGTGGCTGCACCGGGCGATGAGAACATCGACGCCGTGTGCAGCACGACGGTGAACATGCGCATCACGAGTCTGGGCGACGTTGCGAAAGCGGCGCTGTATCTGGCGATGTCGGACGACATCAGCGAGGAGCGCCGCATCAAGGAGACGCTGCTGAACTGCGGCTGGCGCAGCGTAGCCACGGAAGTGGGCGGCATCTCCGGCGACCTGTCGATGAAAGTCAGCCGTGCCCTTGTCGGCGCTGCCCTGAACAGCGGCGTCGTGCGCAAGTCGACCTCTGAGATGCACGCGCTGCTGCACGCTGCTCAGGAGGCTTTCAGCTCGTTCATTCCCTTCGGTCTGCTCGAAACGAGCATCGGCGCGAAGATCGCCATCGTCCGCAATTCCCAGTGGATCGCCGTCGCCGTCGCGGGCGACACTGCCTTTCATGCCGTCGCGCATCACGAGCGCATGGGCGTGGGCGTGATGCACGTATAAAAAATTGGCGCTTGCGCAAACGCGCAAGGTGTGTTAGATTTATCAAGCTGTATTTTGGAAGATCTTTGTACGCTAAGGAGGTGCACAAAGTATGAAGAAGGACATTCATCCTAACTATGTCGAGTGCAAGGTGAGCTGCGCGTGCGGCAACACGTTTATGACCCACGCCACGGTTCCTGAGATCAAGGTCGGCGTCTGCTCCGTCTGCCACCCGTTCTACACCGGCAAGAAGGGCCGCGTCGTCTCCGAGGCCGGACGCCTTGAGAAGTTCAACAAGAAGTACGCGGGCATGAACTACGGCCAGAAAGAAACATCGAACTAGCTTGGATCAGAGAGGCGTGCGCGTGAGCGTTCGCCTCGTTTTTTTATTCTGTTTTTGCCGGAAAGCGATTTTTCGGCTGCTTTCCTTTATAATAGACGGACCGGACGCGACATCCGGACCATAAAACGAAACGCAAGGAGGTTTGACTCATGGAGATCAAACTGATCAACAAAACTCCCGATTTCCTGCACACCATCTGGACAGCCGGCCGCACCAGCCACAGCGCCCTGACGCCGCAGGAACTGTACACGCTGGACGAGACCGAGAGCAAAATGCTCAAGCTCGTCGAATTCCTCATCAAATCCAAGCACCTCAGCACGCTTGAGCACTGCTCGATGACTTTTGCCGTCAGCGGCGTGTCGCGCACGCTGCTGGCGCAGTACAGCCGCCACCGTATCGGCGTTTCGCTGACGGTGCAGAGTCAGCGCTATGTCTCCGAGGGAACTGAAAAGAATCAGGGCAGGCTGTTCGATTTCGTCACGCCGCCGACGATCGCCGGCGACCCCGCGAAACTGGCCGCGTACCGCAAGGCAATGGAGAACGCCCAGGCCAGCTACGACGAGCTCGTTGCTGCCGGCGTGCCCATGGAAGACGCGCGGTTCGTGCTGCCCGGCGGCATCTGCACCAACTTTGTCACCACGCTCAACCTGAGATCGCTGCTTGACGTGTACGAAAAGCGCGTGCTCGTGCGCGGCGCACAGTGGGAAGTTCGCGACATGGTTGCCCGCATGGGCGAGCTGATCGTTGAAGCCGAACCGTGGCTGGCTCCGTATTTCCCTGAAAAAGCGGAGGCGTGATGCGCTTGAAACTGAAAGAACTGTTCGCGTACCTCGCTGCGGCGCTGACTTCGTGGGCCGAGGCGGGGGAGTCGCGCGCGCCGATGCCTGTCGGCGGGCAAGCCGTGATCGAAGGCGTGCTGATGAAGGGCTATGAGCGCTGGGGCCTGGCTGTACGCAAGGAATCCGGCGAGATCGTCACCGAGCACTGGCCCGCTAAAAACTGGAGCAAGAAGGGAATCGGCAAAGTCCCAATCCTGCGCGGCTTTCTGAATATGATCGAAATGCTGCGCGAGGGCTTCAAGGCCCTGTCAAAATCAGCCAGCATCTCGCTCGGCGAGGACGACGAGATGACGACGAAAGATCTGGTCATCACGGCGCTGACCGCGGCAGTGATGGTCATCGGCCTGTTTGTGGCGCTGCCCGTGTGGCTGGCCGACCTGACCAAACGCGCCGCCGGCCTTTCCGACTGGGGCGGACATGTCGTCGAAGGCTGCGCGCGCGGCCTTGTTTTCATCGCTTATCTGGGCGTCATCGGCCTGTGGAGCGACATGGCCCGCATCCTCGCGTACCACGGCGCAGAGCACAAGACGATCAACGCCTACGAATCGTGCCGGCCCATGACGGTGGAGTCGGTCGCGCAGTGCTCGCGGCTGCATCCCCGCTGCGGCACGTCATTTCTGCTCATCGTCGTCGTCGTCAGCATCATCGTCTTTTCACTGGCCGGAGGCGGCGGCATCGTGCGCCGCATCGCGCTGCGGATCGGCCTGATCCCCGTTGTCGTCGGCGTGTCCTACGAATTCATCCGCGCCATGTCGCGCCTTGGACGCGCGGGACGGTGCGTGATGGCTCCTGCCATGACCCTGCAATACCTGACGACCCGCGAGCCCAAGCCCGATCAGGTGGAAGTGGGCATCCGCTCGCTTGAAGAAGCTCTTGACCGAAAATTTGAAGACCCCACGGAGGCAGTCTGATGAACCTTGAACCAAAACTGCAGGAACTTGAAGCGATCTACATCGAACTCGAAAAGAGAATGGCCGACCCCGAAGTCGTCTCCAACGTCAAGGAGATGCAGGAGCTCAGCAAAAAGCATTCCGAGCTCGACGAGGTGGTGACGGACTACCGCCGTTACAAGCAGGTCCGCGCTGAGATCGCCGAGGCCAAAGAACTGGCCGGCGGCGGCGATCCCGAGCTGTCCGAGCTTGCCAAGATGGAGCTCGAAGAAAAAGAACCGATGCTGACCGAGATCGAGGAACAGCTGCGTGTTGCTCTGCTGCCTAAGGATCCCAACGATGACAAGGACGTCATCATGGAGATCCGCGCCGGCACCGGCGGCGACGAGGCCAGCTTGTTTGCGGCCGACCTGTTCCGCATGTACTCGCGCTTCTGCGAGCGTCAGGGCTGGAAGCTTGAGATCGTCGACGCCAACGAGACTGAGGTGGGCGGCTACAAGGAGATCGTCTTCCAGATCCACGGTCACGGCGTGTACAGTCAGCTGAAATACGAAAGCGGTGTCCACCGTGTGCAGCGCGTGCCCGCGACCGAAGCCGGCGGACGTATCCACACCTCTGCGGCCACTGTCGTCGTCATGCCCGAAGCCGAAGACATCGACATCGAGATCCGTCCCGAGGATCTGAAGATCGACACCTACCGCTCCAGCGGCGCGGGCGGACAGCACGTCAACATGACCGACTCCGCCGTGCGCATCACCCACCTGCCCACGGGACTGGTCGTCACCTGTCAGGATGAACGCTCGCAGATCAAAAACCGCGCCAAGGCCCTTCAGGTGCTCAAGACCCGCCTGTACGACATCGAGGTGGAGAAGCAGCGCAGTGCCGAGTCGGCCGAGCGCAAGGGCATGATCGGCAGCGGCGACCGCTCCGAGCGCATCCGCACCTACAATTATCCGCAGAACCGCGTCACCGATCACCGCATCGGCCTGACGCTGTACAAGCTGGAATACATGATGGACGGCGACATCTACGAGATGGTCAAAGCCCTCGTGATGGCCGAGCAGGCCGCCAAGCTCGAAGCCCTTGACGGTGTATAAAGAAGGCTCGCTCGGCGCGCTGAGGTCGCGTATCGCGGCTGAGCTGGCCGAGCTCGACAGCCCGCGCCTCGAAGCTGACCTGATCCTTGCGCACCATGCGGGAAAAGACCGCTCGTGGGTCCACGCCCACGTCGACGACCCCGCCCCCGCTGAGCTGATCCGTTCGGCGCTGGAAACGTGCGCGCGAAGAGCTGCTCGCGAACCTTTGCAGTACATCCTCGGCGTCTGCGACTTTGACGGCCTGCCCGTGTCGGTCGGCCCCGGCTGCCTCGTTCCGCGGCCGGAGACAGAGCTGCTTGTCGAATGCGCCTCTTCCGTCTTCGACGGAACGTCGTTCCTCGACTGGGGCACGGGCACCGGCTGCATCGCTCTGGCGCTACTGAACCGCTTTCTGGCGTCGCGTGCCGTGATGGTGGAGAAGAATCCGGCGTCGATCGCCTGCGCTCGGGGCAATCTCGAAAAATTCGGCTTTTCTGCGCGGGCACGCATCGTCGAAAGTGAAACTCCTGAGGACGTGCCGCCGTGCAACGTGTCGCTCGTCGTCTCGAACCCGCCGTACATCCCTTCGGCAGTGATCGACGGTCTCATGCCCGAAGTGTCGCGCTGGGAGCCCCGTCTTGCGCTCGACGGCGGCAGAGACGGCCTGGCTCCTTACGCCGGACTGTTTGCGCTGGCATCTCGCGTGCTGCACGACGGCGGGCACCTCTGCGTCGAGTACGGCGGAAACGAGCAGACGGCTGCTTTGCGCGCCCTTGCGCCAGAGGCTTTTCACGAAAAGGAACTTTTGCGCGATATTGCCGGTCATGACCGCGTGCTCTGCTGGCAATTTTCGCGGGATTGACGGAAACAAAAACGCTTGATTTTGATATAATCAAGCCGGACTGAGCGCTTCGTCACTCCGTTGGAAATGTTTGTCAAAAATTCCTTAAAAGAGAGGAAGGTCGTCATGGAAGAAAGAGATGTCGTCATCGTCGGCGGAGGCCCTGCCGGACTTGCCGCAGCCGTTTACTGCCGCCGCGCCGGACTGAAGACCGTCGTGCTTGAGAAGGGCAACTGGGGCGGTGCCATCAACCGCACCGAGGAGATCGAAAACTATCCTGCCATCGCTCACACCAGCGGTCCCGAGATCGGCAAGATGTTCGTCGATCACGCCAAGGCGTTCAATGCCGAGATGGTGGACTGCACCGTGAACAGCATCGCCGAGGACGGCAAGTTCAAAGTCGTCTCCACCAGCAAAGGCGATTACAAGGCCAAGGTCGTCATTGTTGCCACCGGTGCCGAGTTCCGCAAGCTGGGCTGCCCCGGCGAGGCTGAATACACCGGCAAGGGCGTCAGCTACTGCGCCACCTGCGACGGCGCTTTCACCGAGGACTGCGACGTGGCCGTCGTCGGCGGCGGCAACACCGCCGTTGAGGAAGGCTGCTACCTCACCCAGTTCGCCAGCAAAGTCTACATCATCCATCGCCGCGACCAGTTCCGCGCCGACGAGATGGCCGTCGAGCGCATGAAGAAGAATCCCAAGGTCGTGCCCGTCATGGATTCCGTCGTCGAGTCCATCGAAGGCGACGGCGACATGGTCACCAAGGCTGTGCTGAAAAACGTCAAGACCGGCGAGCTGAGCGATCTGCCCGTCGAGTTCGTCTTCATGTTCGTCGGCACCGAGCCCAACAACCAGCTCGTCAAGGACCTTGTCAAGTGCACCGAGAAGGGCGGCTGGGTCATTACCGACAAGGATCTGATGACCAGTGTGCCTGGCATCTTTGCGGCCGGCGACGTGCGCGACACCAACCTCCGCCAGGTCATCACCGCCGCCAGCGACGGCGCCCTGGCCGGCATGTCCGCCTACAAGTACATCGCCGAGAATTTCTAGCTTTTCCAAAACCTGAACAAGCACAAAAAACCTCCCGCAGGCTCGCCTGCGGGAGGTTTTTTGTGCTTGTCGAAGCCGTGCGGCTTTTGCCGAATTACCCGAAGTTCGGGGGAAGTTTCAGCATTATTCATGAAGTTGCGCAGAGCAAAGGCACTGAACAGCGCTCAATGCGCAATAAGAGCAATAAATGAGAACGTAGTTCTTCAGTTGAGAATACTGGTGTAACAGCATGTGTTCTCGCCTTGTGAATGATGTGTATACATAATACTTACATAATTTTGAATGAAATCGTTGTCGTTGGGGGATTGAAGCTAAAAAAAACCTCTTGACGAAATTATTCAATGTGCTATTCTTAAACTGTCACTAGTAAAGAACAGTGTTCTTAAATAGAGAACAAGATTCCCGCGAATCAGAAAAGGGATATAATAGACGCAGCTTTGATGATTCTGGGGGAAATATGACAATGAGCAGTGTCAGCAAGTCGTTACAGATTTTGAAATTCATGGGCGAACCGCCTTACGAGATGGGCGTTACAGAGATTGCCGAGAAGATCGGCATGGTCAAAAGCGGTGTGCACAAGCTGCTGACTGATATGGCAGAAGCAGGTTTTGTTGTCAAAGACGAAAAGACAAAGCTTTATCGTCTGGGGCCTGCCGTCTTTCGCCTGGGCGTGGTGTACAGCGACGCTAAGGGAATTGCCGAAGTTGCTGGAAATGTTCTTCAGGCGATTGTTGCTGCGACTCGTGCCAGTTCGCTCGTTGGGTTGCTGGAGGGGGACGAGGCCTTTCTTGCCTATAAGCTTGACGCGCCGGGGACGTTTATCTACCGCGGCCGCGTGGGACGTACGTTTCCGCTCTATGCCGGCGCACTGGGGAAAATTTTTGGTGCTTACATGGATCGCGAACGCCTTTTGGGGATTCTTGAAAGAACTGGATTTACGCGTAAAACCAGATTAACCGTGGGCGATACCGAAACGTTGTTCAAGCAGTACGAAGAAATTCGCAAAAATGGCTATGCACTCAGCCTGGGGGAGAACATTGACGGCGCGTTTGGCCTGTCGGTGCCCATCCTCGACGCTCGGACTCAAAGTATAACGGCGGACTTGTGCCTTGCCGGTCCGGTTGAACTGTACAAACCGGAGAAACTCGGCGAGTGGCTCAGAATCCTCAGAGAGGGCGCCAGCGAAATCGCGTACAAAATGGCGCGCCGTTAGCTGGAAAACAAAGTCACAGGCTGATGTAACAGGCCTGTGACTATTTTTTGACAAAAAATAAAGTTTGATATTCGATTAGTATAAAGGGAAGTTCTCGGATGTTGGCGAAGGAGGAATATGTATGGCGACAGAAGTTTTAATGCCGCAGATCACGATGACGATGATCGAAGGCGTTATCGCCGCGTGGCACAAAAAGAAGGGTGAACCTGTAACTGAGGGCGAGCCGCTGGCCGACATTGAAACTGACAAGGTCGTGCAGACGCTCAACGCCTCGGCTACAGGCGTGTTTCTGGAAGCGCGTGCAGAAGTGGGCGACATTGTGCCGGTCGGCAAAACGATCTGCGTGATCGGCAAAGCCGGGGAGAAGGCCGCTTCAGTCCCGGAGCCTGCCCCTGCTCCAGCGCCCAAAGCGCCTGAAGCCCTCGCTGCTACTCCTGCTTCTTCTGGCAGCGCAGTGACGGTGGAGATGCCGCAGATTACGATGACGATGATTGAAGGCGTGATCGCTGCATGGCATAAGAAAAAAGGCGATCCTGTAAGCGAGGGCGAGCCGCTGGCTGACATCGAGACGGACAAGGTTGTGCAGACGCTCAATGCCTCGGCCACGGGCGTGTTTCTGGAAGCGTGCGCAGAAGTAGGCGACATCGTACCGGTTGGCAAGCCGATCTGCGTGATTGGCGAGCCAGGCGCGTCGGTTCCCGAAGCTGAAGCGGCCCCTGTTTCCGCACCGGCGGTGAAACCTGAGCGCCGCGAACCCCAGTCGACTTTGTCGCAGGCTGAAACTGTGGTTGCCATGCCGGGCGTAACGCCTCAGATGAAGGATGCTGTTATCGTCCGCTGGCTGTGTCGTGAAGGAGATGTGATTGCTGCCGGCGAGGATCTCTGCGATGCTGAAGTGGATGATCTGCGTCGTGTCGTCAAGGCTCCTGAGGGCGGCGTTGTCGCCCGGCTGATTGCTCAGTCAGGCCAGATCGTCAAGCCTGGTGACGCACTCTATGCGCTGGCCGGAGCAAGCGCGGCGTCCGTCCAGGCGCCTGTATCCAGCGGACCGGTCTGCGCTTCGCCTCTTGCCAAACGACTGGCGGCCAGCGTTGGCCTAAGTCTGAACGCGGTTGTGCCGACGGGACCTGGCGGGATGATTGTCGAAAGCGACGTGAAGAAGGCAATGCTCACGCCTCAGACTGATCCGGCCCACTCGGCAGTGAAGCCAGTGGCCGCAAGTACAGCACCTGCTGATGATGTCGAGGTCATTCCGTTTACGGGAATCCGCAAGCGCATTGCTGACAACCTGATGATCACCAAAAAGACGATGGCTGACGTGACGACGTTTGCTGAGGTGAACATGGGCCGCGTCAAAGCATTCCGCGAGAACCTGCATATCAGCTACAACGCGTTTATTCTCAAGGCTGCGGCCCTGGCGCTTGGCGATTATCCGATCATGAACTCGTCGATCGATGGCGACAAGATCCTTGTGAATAAATCCGTGGGGCTGTGCGTAGCTGTTTCGACCAAGCGCGGTCTGGTGACGCCGGTCATGCATCATGCAGAAAGGCTCAATCTGATCAGCATCGCCGAGCAGCTTGAAGATTACGCTGAGCGCGGCCGCGAAGGCAAGCTGACGGCGGACGATTTTGCGGGCGGCACGTTCACTGTGACCAACTCCGGAACGTACGGCGCTCTGTTCTTCACGCCGATCATCAACTCGCCGCAGAGCGCGATCCTGGGCGTGGGCAAGATCATGATGACGCCCATCGTTGACGAAAGCGGCGCGATCGTCGCTGCACCGATGATGTATGCCTGTCTGAGTTACGATCACCGCGTTGTTGATGGCGAAACGGCAGTCAAGTTCCTTCAGCGCGTCAAGTTCTATCTTGAGCATCCCGACCAGATGACAGTTATCAGGAAAAAATAAAAGGGGAGACGACCATGGCAAATATGACTGAAGAAATTAGAACGACGAGCTTTCCCGCTCGGTCTGGCCGCATCGTGCTGGCCCGCATTCAGCGCAATACCGACCTGCTGACGGGGATCATCGACATCTGCCGGAAGAACAACTTCCGCATGGCTGTTGTAGAAACGGTCATTGGCTCCCTTCGCAGCGCTGAGATCAGCTGGACGAAGCCAAGCGCCACGACGAAACGCGGCTCAGAACGTACGCCCCGCATTCCTGTTCCCGGCCCCATTGAATTCATCTCCGGCCAGGGCATCTTTTGCCTGGCCGATCCTGAGCGCCCTGTGGTGCATTTCCACGGCAGTTTCTGTGACAGCGAGGGCAAGTGCTGGGCAGGGCATTTCTTCCAGGGAGGCAATCCTGTGCATTCGACAATGGACGTAGTGATCCACGAGCTGCTCGATGTAAAAATGAACTGGGTGCACGACGAGGAAATTGACCTTGAGCTTCCTGTTCCTGATAAAGATTGCTGAGAAAGGATGACGCAGCAAAAAATGCTTGACAAAGAACTGATTTTAAAAATGTATCGCCTCATGGTTCTTTCGCGCGTAACGGAAGAACGCATGGTGGAGTATCACAAACAGTCGCCGCTGCCGGAACTGCCTCATTCGGGCATCGGGCAGGAAGCGATCGGAGTGGGCAGCGTCCTGGCTCTTCGCCCCGACGACCAGATCCTGCCTTCGCTGCGTACCCGCGCTGCGTACCTTGCCAAAGGAGTTTCATCGCGCGTGATGATGGCCGGCGCTTTTGCCAAGGCAACAACGAAAACGTGCGGACATACTACGTCACATCATTACGGCGATCCTGAGTGCGGCATCATCGTAGGCACTGCCGTCGTGGCGGGGCATGTGCCTGTCGCTGTTGGCGTGTCGCTGGCTGCTAAGCTCCAGCATAAGGATTATGTGGCTGTGTGCTATTTCGGCGATGGCGGCGCTAACCGCGGCGACGTGCACGAATCGATGAACATGGCGGCGGCGATGGGCCTTGGTACGATCTTCATCTGCGAGAATAATATGTACGCGATCTCGACGCCTGCTTCGGCGCACTCGCATGTGAAGGACTTGGCCTGCCGCGGTGCCGGATACGGGATGCCCGGTATTGTCGTTGACGGCAACGACGTCATCGCCGTTTATGAAGCCACAAAGGCTGCCTGTGAGCGCGCCCGCAAGGGAGAAGGCCCTACGTTCCTCGAATGCAAGACCTATCGCTGGCGCGGACACTCTGAGCGTGACCCCCGCGACCCTCGTCCGGCAGAGGAGATTGCGGCGTGGAAGAAGAAGTGTCCGATCCTTAAACTCGAAAAGTATATCGCTGACAATAAGATCGCCACGCAGGAAGAGCTTGACGCGATTCGCGCTTCGGTGCTCGAAGAAGTGAACGACGCTGTGAAATTCGCCGAAGAAAGCCCGTTCCCCGCGCCCGAAGAGACGTTGCGGAACGTGTATGCGGAGTAGGAGGCCAGGCAGATGAAAAATATCACTATGAGAGAAGCTATTAAGACCGCTCTGGCTGAGGAAATGCGCCGCGATCCCTCTGTGTTCCTGCTGGGCGAGGACATCGGAGCTTACGGCGGCACGCTCCAGATCACGGCCGGACTGTACGATGAATTTGGCGGCGAGCGTGTTATCGACACGCCTCTATCCGAAGTCGCCATTGCTGGTGCCGCGATCGGCGCCGCTCTGATGGGCATGAGACCGGTAATGGAACTGATGTTTGCAGACTTCCTTCCCCTGGCTAGCGACCAGATCGTCAACAACGCCGCGAAAGCATATTATGCCTATAACGGCGAGCGGAGCGTGCCAATGGTCGTGCGCGCTCCGTTCGGTGCGGGGTCAAGATCTGGAATGCACCACAGCCAGAACCTTGAAGCCTGGTTCGCTGCGACGGCCGGACTGAAAGTTGTCATGCCGTCGAATGCGGCTGACGCGAAGGGCCTGCTCAAGTCGGCTATCCGTGACAACAATCCTGTCATCTTCCTGGAGCATAAAATGCTTCTTGGCGCCAGAAGCCCGGTGCCAGAGGAAGAGCATCTGGTTCCCATTGGCAAAGCCAGCGTCCCCCGCGAAGGCAAGGACCTGACGATCGTTGCCTGGGGCTCGATGGTTCCCAAGGCGCTCAAGGCAGCCGAAGCGCTTGAAAAAGAGCGTATCAGTGCCGAAGTCGTCGACCTTCGCTCCATGCGACCTCTTGACGAAGACACGATCCTCAACTCAGTCGCCAAGACTCACCGGCTGCTGATCACGCATGAGGCATGCAAGACCGGCGGCTGGGGCGGTGAAGTCGCGGCCGTGGTGGCTGAAAAGGCGCTTGGCTGGCTTGATGCTCCGATCGAACGCGTCTGCGCTCCCGACACGCCCGTACCGTTCAGTCCCACGATGGAAGACTTCTACATCCCTCAGGCGGAGCGAATCGTCGAGACGGCCCGCGCGATGTTCGGCAAGAACTTTCAGACGATGAAAGCATAAACGGCGCGGTCATGTCGAATAAAAAAGTTATCGTTATCGGCGGCGGTCCGGGCGGCTACGTCTGTGCCGTCCGCCTGGCCCAGCTCGGCTGCGTTGTCACCCTGATCGAAAAGCGCGACATCGGCGGCACCTGCCTTAATCGTGGCTGCATCCCTACCAAGTCGCTGCTGCACAGCGCCGATCTGTGGAGCGAGCTGCACGACATGCCGCTTTCCGGCATCCGCGTCGATACTTATGAATTCAGCTGGTCCACCATGCAGCGTCGCAAAGATCACACCGTTGCCAAACTGCGTGGCGGCGTCGAGCGCTTGCTGAAAAAATGGAATGTCGATATCAAGCGCGGTTCTGCAACAGTCGATACAGACGGTAATGTTGTTTTTTCCGGCGAAAACGGCAAAGAAATCCTGACGGCTGACGCGATTGTGATCGCGACTGGCACGGAGCCGGCGATGGTTCCGTTGCCGCTACCCGACGGGTATACGCCCATGACTACCGACGATCTGCTTGGCATCAAGGATCTGCCTAACCGTCTTGCTATCATTGGCGGCGGTGTTATCGGCGTTGAAATGGCTTCTGTTTTTGCCAGACTTGGAACGAAAGTAGAGATCATTGAACTTTTGCCTGAAATCCTGGCGCAGCTTGACGCAGATCTTGGCGCCTTCGCTGAAAGTGAATTTGTGAAAAGCGGTATTGGCGTGAACAAAGCCGCGAAGACCGTTTCCATCACGGGCAAAAAGGGCGATTTGAAAATCACGCTTGACAGCGGCAAAGTCATTGAAGCGGATGACATCCTCGTCGCTGTAGGCCGCCGTCCTCATACCGAAGGACTTGACGAAGCAGGAATCAATCTTGACCGACGCGGGTATATCCAGGTGGATGAACATCTACAGACCAGTCGGGCAGGAGTGTATGCCATCGGCGACGTGACCGGCCGCGTGCAGCTGGCTCATGTGGCCTCAGCTCAGGGCGTCTGCTGCGCGGAAGCTGTTGCCGGAAAGCCGTATGACATGGATTACTCGGTTGTGCCGTCTTGCGTGTTTTCTTCTCCGGAGCTGGCTTCGGTCGGCCTGACTGAAAAGCAGGCGCGCGAACAGGGCATCAGCGTAAAAGTCGCAAAATATCCATTTGCTGCCAGCGGCAAGGCTATGGCCGAGGGTGATATGGCCGGTTTCATCAAGCTCATCGCAGATGATGCAGATGGGAAGATCATCGGCGTTCATGTTGCCGGCGGTGCGGCCGATACCATTATTCATGAAGGAGCTCTGGCCGTTTATCTGGGCGCGACAGCAGAACAGCTTGCCCGCATGATTCATGCTCACCCGACCCGTTCGGAAGGCGTTGCGGAAGCGGCGGAACATATTTTAGGGCATTCGATCCATTTTTAAACATATTTGGTATGCTTCGCGCGCGTTTAAAAGCCGAGGCAGCAAAAGTGCGGTGACTGCTTGCTTAGATGCTTTGTAAGAAATGAATAACACTTGGTACTGTGGCGCAAAATTAATAAGCAAACAATTTTGATTCTGTTATTTAAAGAAATAATATTTTGCTTTATAATTTATAAAGTCGATGGATCTAAATCATAAGGTTAAGCAAGAGGGGTGAGAAAATTGATTCTGTCAAAGCTGGGAGTCAGTTTTACTGAGGAGGGACGCAAGCGGAATCTAGGCAGTTTTATTGGCCTTGTCGTGTCGCTGTTTGCGATCGCGATGTCGGCCTATCATCTGTACACGGCGGTGTACGGCACGCCCGAGTGGATTCTTCACCGTCCACTGCATGTGATGTTCTTCCTTGTGATCGGCTTTTTCCTTTATAAAGGAAGCAAGCGCGACACTCCTTTGAAGTTTGCGGCTGATTGTCTGTTGGCACTGGCAGCGTTGGGGATTTATCTGTACGTTTTGTATCACTACGAACGGATCGCGGAGTACCAGTTCATGGTCAGCGATGTGACGACGTTGGATTATGTCGTAGGCGTGGCGATGATTCTTCTGGTGCTGGAGATGACGCGGCGCACTACTGGATGGGCGCTGATCTGCGTGGCGCTGGTGTTCATGGCAGACACGCTGTTCACAAAATATTTGCCTGGTCCGTTGCGCGGGCCGAGCATTCCCTGGCAGACGTATGTTGAGTACATGTTTTTTACATCGGATGGGCTGTTCGGCAGTACTGTGAATATTTCGGCCAGCTATGTGTTTCTGTTTGTTGTTTTTGGCGCGTTCCTGGAGGATACGGGTGTTGGACAATATTTCATCGATATTGCCGCGCAGCTGACCAGCCGCGCGCGCGGCGGTTCTGCGAAGGCGTCGATCCTGGCGAGCGGTCTGTTCGGCAGCATTTCCGGCAGCGCGGTAGCGAACGTCTACGCGACGGGGACGTTTACGATCCCGATGATGAAGAAATCGGGTTTTTCGGCGGCGTTTGCGGGAGCAACGGAGGCTGTGGCCTCGTCGGGTGGCGCGATCATGCCCCCTGTGATGGGGTCGGCTGCATTCCTGATGGCTGACTTTTTGGGCATTCCGTATGCCAAGATCGCGGTAGCGGCGTTTTTGCCGGCAATCTTGTACTATTTGTCGCTGTGGTTCATTGTCGATCTTGAAGCGGTGAAGTTCGGTATGAAAAAGGGCGGCAGCGGCGAGAAGGTCGACTGGTGGAGCTATGTGAAGCGCTCGTACATGATCTTGCCAATCGTTACGGTGATCGTGTTTATCGTGCAGGGGTACACAGCGTTCATGGCAGCATTCTATGCGATTCTGGTAACGCTCGTGGTAGGCTTTATTCACGATCCCAAGTGCCTGTCTCCGATGCATATCCTTAAAACACTCGACAAGGCTGGCCGCAGCGCGGTAACGATCGCGGCTCCGCTGACATGCGCTGCGATCATCGTTGGCAGCATTCAGCTGACGGGCGTGGGATTGAAGCTCACGTCGATGATTGTGAAGATGGCTGGTGGCATGATGCCGATCGCTCTGTTCCTGACGATGGTCATTACGATCATTTTGGGGATGGGGCTGCCGACGCCGGCTGCATATTTGCTTGTGGCGATCTTCGCGCCTTCGGCGCTGGCGAATTTCGGCGTAGCGCCGCTTACGTCGCATATGTTCTGCTTCTATTACGCAGCATTTTCGACGATCACGCCTCCGGTGGCGATGGCGGCCTATGCGGGCGGCAATCTCGCCGGTGCGCCGGTGAACAAAACGGGTTTTACGGCGATGAAGATCGGCATTGCAGCTTACATCATCCCGTGGGTGTTCGTGTTCTCCGACGGGCTGCTGATGCGCGGCTCGGTTTGGGGGATCGTGCAGTCGTTCGTTACGGCGGTGATTGGCGTGTACTGTCTTGCCTGCGGGGTGCAGGGGCTGTACTTTGAAAAGAAGATCGGGGCAGTGCTTCGTGTTGCTCTGCTAGGCGCTTCGCTGTGCATGATCGTGAGCGGCACGTTCACGGATGTGGTTGGTGTGGCGATCGCTGCGGCTGTATTTGCCGCTGTGAAGATGAATAAATAACTGGGCTTCGTCCGCTGCTTGCGCGGCGGTTGCAAGACCGGACCAGGTGGCCCGGAACATTTCAAGGGAGGTTTGTCTGATGAGAAAGAGTTGCGGTATTCTGGCGGTAGCAGGGGCTCTGGCGGTGCTTGGTGCGAGCTGCGCGTTCGGCGGCGTGGGCGAGATCAAGAAGATCCCTGAGACGTACCTGACGATGGCGGTCGGCAGTTCCGGCGGCGGCTGGTACATCATGGGCGCGGGCCTGAATGAGGGCTGGGAGAGTCAGATCCCTGGCCTGAAGATGACGCTGGTTCCTGGCGGCGGCGCTTCCAATCCGACGCTGGCGAACAACGGCAGCAAAGTGCAGATCGGCTTCACCTACGTTTCGAACGCGGCTGCGGCTCGCAATGGCGAGGGCAAGTACAAGGAAGCTCATTCCAACTTGGTCGCCCTGTGCAACCTGAACGTGAAGCAGTACCTGAACATCAACTCGACGAAGAGCAGTGGGCTTAACTCGTTTGACACGATCGCGATGCAGAAGCCGAAGATCCGCATCAACGTGGGACCTCGCGGTTCCGGCTCGGAGGGGATGATCGTCCGCGTGCTCGAAGCCTATGGCATCAGCTATGACGATATCAAGAACTGGGGCGGTTCTGTGCAGTACAACAGTACGGATTCGTCGTTCAATGCTCTCAAGGACAATCAGCTTGAAATTGCGGCCAACGCTTCGGTGCTCGGCCTGCCTTCGCTGGTTGAGACGGCTGCTTCGCGTGAGCTCTACTTCATCCCGGTGGGCGAGGAACAAGGCAAGTCGCTTGCTAAATACGGATTCAGTTATGAGCCGATCCCTGCGAACACCTATCCTGGACAGACGGAGCCCGTTCCCGCTGTTGTCGATAAGGTCGTCATCGTCATTAACAAGGACGTTCCCGCTGATGTGGTGTACAATCTGACCAAGGTGCTCTGCGAGAACACTGAAAAGTGGGCCACGGTGCATAGCAGCTTTAAGGACTTCGATCCGGCGGCTGCGGCGAACGTGGGTATCCCTCTGCATCCTGGCGCAGAGCAGTATTACAAAGAAGCCGGCCTGATGAAATAAGCGTCCGCTGAAGATTATTTAGAAAGAAAAGAGCCCGCGGGCGAAAGCTCGCGGGCTCTTTGCAAATTGAGGGCAGCACATGTTTTTTTCATATATTATCAACGACGAACATGATCCAGCGTACAATTTGGCTCTTGAAGAGGCGCTGTTTAAGACGGCTGTGCATACACGCAGCGGATTTCTGATGCTGTGGATCAACTCGCCTGTTGTCGTCGTCGGGCGCTATCAGAACGCGGCCGAAGAGATGAACCTGGCGTTTATCCGCGACCATCACATTCGCGTCGTGCGCAGAATGTCAGGCGGCGGCGCGGTGTATCACGACGCCGGCAACCTGAACTATACGATCATTTCGCCCGCCTCCGGCACGCTCGATGTCCGTTCATTCGGCGAGCCGCTGGTCGCGTTTCTGCGTTCGCTTGACATAGCCGCGCAGCTTTCCGGCCGCAACGACGTGACTGTCGGGGGACGCAAAGTGTCCGGTGTCGCTCAGTATTCACGAGACGGCGTGGCTCTACATCACGGCACGATCTTGTTTGATTCCGATCTCGACAAGGTGGAAAAAGCGCTGAACGTGAGTGCGGAGAAGTTTCAGTCGAAGGGGTTCAAATCGGTCCGTTCGCGCGTGACAAATCTGCGTCCGTTTCTCAACGCAGGCTTTTCTATCGAGACTTTCCGTCAGTCTTTTGCCGTCTCGCTGTGCGAATATTACGGCGCTCGGGCCGTCCGGCGTCCCAATGCGGAAGAAGAATCTCGCGCGCATGCTCTGACGGCCCAAAAATACCGCACGGACGAATGGACGTGGGGAAAGTCGCCTCAGTTCACGCTGAAAACGTCGCGCCGCTTTGCTGCCGGGACCGTTCAGCTTGGCCTGGCTGTGAGCGGGGGACGTGTAACGCAAGCGCGCGTCTGGGGCGACTTTTTCAGCGCCGGCGGCGTGGAAAGCGTTGAGTGCGCGTTGACAGGATGTGCCTACCCGTTTACCGGGCTATCTCAGACGCTGCCCGACGAACTGCTGAGAAGCGCTTTTTCGGGCATCGAGCCGGAACAGATACGAGCGTTTTTTCTAGAATAATTTATTTTTTTCTGGGCGAAGGCTCTTGATATTCTTGCCACTGTTCTTTATAATGTGCTGAAAATTCAAAGTTGCCGGATGATTGACCAAGAGGTGTTTCCGGCAGAGGAGGGCTTGATCACGTGAGAGTGATGGATACTGCGTATGTTCACGGCAGAGTATACACTGTTGACGAAGGTTTCAGTATGGCGGGCGCGTTTGGCGTCTGCGGCGACCGTTTTGCCGTTGTCGGTACTGATGAAGAAGTTCTGGCGGCCTGCGGACCTGATACGAAGATTGTTGATCTGGGTGGCAAAACAGTCGTTCCCGGCCTGATCGACTCACATTTGCATGTTCAGGGCACTGGTGCGCTGAAGATGGAAGTGTACGTCGTCGGCTGCTCCAAGGAAGAATGTCTGGCCCGCGTGGCTGCCGCCGTGAAAAAGGCCAAACCTGGCGAGTGGATCGTGGGCCGCGGCTGGATCAACGACGAATGGGCCGATCCCGCCTTCCCCACAAAAGAGGAGCTTGATTCGGTGTCGCCCGACAATCCCGTGTGCCTCAAGCGTAGCTGCGGACACGCCACGTGGGTGAACAGCAAGGCGTTTGGGATGGCCGGCATCACTGACGATACGCCCGATCCTGTCGGGGGGGAATACCTCCGCAAAGCAGACGGAACTCTGCTCGGCGTCGTGACCGACCAGGCGCAGGACCCGTTCAACAAGGCGATCCCGCCCTATACAAAAGAACAGCTTCAGCGCATCGCTCTGCTGGCGCAGGAGGGTTTTTTTGAAGTCGGCATAACCTCTGTAGAGGACGCCGGCAGCTCTGAGGAATGGTTTGAGGCGTGGGAAGATCTGTATAAGACCGGCGAGATGAAGCTGCGCATGTACATTTCACTTCGAGTCGTCGGCCGTCCGAGCTATGAAGAGCTGATGGCAAAGACGAAAGAATACATGAAGTACGGCCTGCGTATCGGTCAGTACGGCAACAGGCTGACGGCCCGCGCATACAAGATCTCGCTCGACGGTTCGCTGGGGGCGCGCAGCGCCTGGATGCTGGAAGATTACGATGATCGTCCGGGACACAAGGGCAACGGCAAGTGGACGGATGAGCAGCTCTATAACATCCTTGTCGAGCCGTTCAAGGCTGGATTCCAGCTCTGGGCGCACGGAATCGGCGATGCGGCGGTGCATCAGGGGCTTGACGTGTTCGAGCGGCTCCAGAAGGAATTCCCGCGTCCTGACTGTCGCAACCGCATCGAGCACTCCCAGGTGATCGCGCCTGACGACGTGGACCGCTACATGGAACTGGGCGTGATCCCGACGTATCAGACTGTGTTCCTGCGCACCGACAAGCGTGTGGCGGATGCGAGATGGGGCGAGCGCATGAAGCGCGCCTACATCTGGCACACGATGATCGACAAGGGCAACAAGATCCCCAACGGGACCGACTCGCCGGTGGAGAGCTACGACCCATTCCTCAGCATGTACTGCGCCGTTGCCCGCAAGGACGAGCACGGTCTGCCCGAGGGCGGCTGGCACAAGGAAGAAGCGATGACACGCGAGGAAGCGCTGCGCAGCTACACGATCTGGGGCGCGTACGCGGCATTCGAGGAGCACCTGAAGGGCAGCATCGAAGCAGGCAAGCTGGCCGATTTTGCGGTGCTTGACCGAGATTACATGACTTGCCCCGAAGACGAGATCAAGGACATCAAAGTTCTTGAAACGGTCGTCGGCGGCGAGACCGTTTTTGTCAGGCAGTAACGGCGCGCTGTGCCGAATCAATTATCATTGTATAAGGGGAGTTTTTCGTGGAAGTTCAGCAGGAAAACAAAGGTTTGTTCTACAAGTTCATTCACGGCATCGAGGTCGCGGGCAATAAGCTGCCGCATCCGTTCTATCTGTTCTCGATCCTGATCGTCGTGGCGTTTGTCCTGTCGGCGCTGTTTGCCGGAGCCTCGGCCACCTACACCAAGGCGGCTACGTCGGCGGGCAAGGGGGCCTCGGAGATGACGGTCGTGATCAAGAACCTGTTCAACAAGGACACGATCACCTACGTCACTCAGAACATGTACCGCATCTATTACAGCTTCTCGCCGATGACGATGATGGGGCTGCTGATGCTGTCGATCGGGCTGTGCGAGCAGGTGGGTCTGTTCGGCGCCTTCATCAAGAAGACGATCGCCGGCGCCAAGCCTGCCGTGGTGTTCGCCGTCGTGTCGTTCATGGCCATCAACGCCAACACGGCAAGCAATGCCGGCGTCCTTGGCGTGACCGCGGTCGCTGGCGCGGTGTTCGGCTCGATGGGCTACAACCCCTGGCTGGGCATTCTCCTAGCCTACGCGGCGGGCAACGCCGGCATGTCTGCCAACGTGTTCGTCGGCAACCTCGACGTGCTCATCAGCGGCATCAACGAGTCGGTGTGCGGCCCGCTGGGCATTTCGACGGAGACGGTGCATGTGCTTCAGCACTGGTACTTCATGCTCACCTGCGCGCTGGTGCTGACGGTTGTGTACACCTGGGTGACGACCAAATTCGTGCGCGGCTTTTTGGGCGAGCCGAAAGACCTCAGCCTGATCAATGTCGATACATCTCACAAGGAAATGACGCCCGAGGAACGCCGCGGCCTGCGCGCCGCCGGCATTGCCGCTGTGGTGTACATCGTCGCGCTCGTGGCCATGTGCTGGCCGGCCAATTCGTTCTTCCGAGCTGCCGACGGCTCGATCGTGCCTAACTCGCCGCTGCTCAAAAGCGTGCTGACGCTGCTGTTCCTCTTCTTCCTCGTCACCGGTGTGGCCTACGGACGCGCTGCGGGCATCATCGCCAGGTGGAACGAGGTGCCCAGGTACCTGTCCAAGGGTATCGATTCGATGGTCACCTTCATGGTCATCGCGCTGCCCGCTTCGTTGTTCATCTACCTGTTCAACCAGTCGAATATCCCCACCTACCTGGGCGCTGCCGGCGCTAACTGGATCAAGTCAATGGGCATCAACGGCTTTGCGCTGATGGTCTTCATTGTCTTCTTCAGCACGTTCCTGAACCTGTTCATGACCTCCGGCTCGGCTAAGTGGATGATCCTGGCCCCGATCCTGATCCCCATGCTCTACGCTGTTGGTTTCAGCCCGGCGCTGACGGCTGTGGCCTACCGTATCGGCGACTCGGCGACGAACGCCGTGGCCCCGATCTCTTCGGATGTGGCGCTGATCGTCGGCCTGCTGATGAAGTACAACACCGACAAGGACAAGACGCCCGGCATGGGCACAGTCTTTGCCGGCTGTATGCCCTACGCTATTGCCACGCTCATCGTCGAACTGATCATCCTCGGCGTCTGGTGGGCGTTCAATATCCCGCTCGGCCCCGGCGTTACGATGTTCGTTGGCAAATAACCTCCGGTTCGTTTTTCGCCGATCAAAAAAAGACTGTCTCGAAAAATCGGGACAGTCTTTTTTTTGATGGCTTTTCATGTATGACAGTAAAAAGAGTTCTCGCGTTTATACCAATGCAAACAGCTGCGGCACGCGCTTGAAGACCTCTTCAAGCGGAACGTGCGACGGTGAACCGTGGAGCAGGCGGAACGAATGGTCGCTGCCTTGCACTTCGTAAAAGGCTTTGTCGGTCGTGCTGAGCGATTCGTACACGCGCACGCAGGCATCGTGCGGGAAGGTGGTGTCCTCGCTGCCGCGGAAGACGCGCGCCCAGTTCACGCGCAGATTATTTCCGGCAGCGGCGAGCTGCTCACTGCCTTCCTGTGCGGTGCTGAGGATGGGCAGCTTGAAGATATCTTTGTTCTCGGCAAAGACCTTGTCGCCCGAGCCGCAGAGGATCAGCCCGTCAAGCTTTTCAGGCTGATTTGTGCCGGAAGCCGCGCCTCCGGCGATGAGCAGCGCGCTCAAGCCTCCGAGAGAGAAACCCCACAGCGTCAGCGGCAAAAGCGGATAGATCGCTTTCACTGCCAGATAGGCGAGATAGCAGTCTTCGAGTTCGTTCAGATATGTTTTGCCGCGGAACGCGTCGATGATCCACTCCAGCGGCCGGTCTGTGTAGTCGTGACGGTTGCGCACGCGGCGGCTGGTCTCGCAGAGGATGGGCATGACGCCGTTTTCGGCCAGGGCCGCGCCGATGCGCGCGTATTTGTTGCCGGGGTCGGAGCCGGAGCTGCTGTGCACGCCGTGGAACAGCAGCGCAGCCTTGCGCGGACGGTCGATCACGCCTGTGGTCAGCAGCACTGTCTTGTCGCCAAACGTGCCGTCGATAGCGCTTTTTCTCCAGCGCATAAGATTGCCTCCTTTACGACGTTCAAAAGCGGCGGAGAGCTGCTGCCGGAATCAGTTCTGCTGTTCGCTCTCCACCGGCTCGGGCAGCGAGAGCCATTTGCCCCAGTCAAAGTGAACGATGCCGCTGACCAGGTAAATGGCGATGTTGATCAGCATTCCCGTGCCGCGCTCAAGGACGAGCATGGAGATCATGAACGTGAGCAGCCCGTACAGCTTGGGCTTGTTCATGCAGCCTTTCTTGATCGTCTTGAGGTTGCCGTAGGGCACGGACGAGATCATCAGCGCTCCGGTGAGCGCCGTGATGACGGCGAGCGCCCAGGCGGGGATCGAACCGATCAGCCCGGAGAGGACGAACGAGACGAGGAACAGCCCGCCCGCAGGGATGGGCAGCCCCTGGAACGGTCCGGGCATGTGCACGACGTTGAACCGCGCCAGGCGCAGCGCGCCGCACAGAGCGAAAAACGCGGCCGCCAGCGCGCCCGTGATGCCGGGCAGGTTCTGCAGCGAGGCGGAGTAGACGAGGATGGCCGGCGCGACGCCGAACGACACTACGTCGCCGAGGCTGTCGAACTCGACGCCGAAATCGCTGCTCACGCCCATGGCGCGGGCGACTTTGCCGTCCATGAAGTCGAAGAACACGGCGCAGGGGATCATCCACGCTGCCGGCAGGATGTGACCGCGCACGACGAGGATCAGCGACAGCATCCCGCAGAGCAGGTTGCCGCTGGTGATCATGTTGGGGATATTGTTGCGGATGTGAAGCTCGCGCAGCCGCTTGGGGCGGTGAAAGCGCAGCTTGATCTTCTTCATTCGGGAAAAACCTCCTTCTTGTAAAACGCTGAAAGTGTCTATTCGCCAGCTTCGGCGATGACGGTCTGGCCGGCGAATACCTGGTCGCCGAGCTTGACTTTGAGCTTCGTCGTCAGTGGCAGATACACATCGACTTTGCTGCCGAACTTGATCATGCCGAAACGCTGCGCACGGTCGAGACGGTCGCCCTTTTTCAGGCGGCAGACGATGCGGCGCGCGACCAGTCCTGCGATCTGCACGAGCAGCACGGGGCCGTGCTCGTCGCGGTAGCCGACGTACATGCGCTCGTTTTCAAGCGACGCTTTGTCGGCGTTGGCGAACCATTTTTTGCCCGGCGCGTATTCGAGGAACTCGACTTCGCCAGACGATGGCATGCGGTTGACGTGAACGCTGAACAAGTTCATGAAGATGCCGACTTTCAGCGCCTTGCCGGTGTAGGGATGATCGGTCTCGAAGATCTCGATCACCTTGCCGTCGGCCGGGCTGACGTAGCCCGGACCTGCGGGGGTGCGCTCGGGATCGCGGAAGAAGTATACCACGATCGCCAGCACGGGCAGCGTCAGCACAAGCGTCCAGCGGCACCAGAGCGCCAGCAGCAGCGTGACGGCGAACGTGCCGAACATGAAAACGTAACCGTCGGGTGCGAATTTCATGGATTAGTCCTCCTTCTCGGGCGAATCGGGGATTTCGTCTTCTGGGGCGTCAATGACAGCTCCGGGAACGTCTTCAAACTCCAGACCGCCGCCGGGAGCACTGTCTCCGTCGTCAAACGGCAGCATCGGCTCGGCGGGAGCCTGCACAGGCGGCAGCGCGTCCTGTGAGGAATTGCCGCGCGTGGAGCCCATCTGTGCCAGGTCGTCCTTGTGGATCAGCGAGACGTTGGCTACTGCGTCGCCCTCGTCGGGGCGGATCAGGTACGATCCGGCCGCGTCGCGCGACAGCTGCGGGATGGTGTCGACAGCCAGGCGGATGATGTTGCCGCCGGCGGTCATCAGCGCGACCTCGTCGCCGGGGAAGACCGTGTTGGCTACGGCCAGCCTGCCGGTGCGCTCGCTGATGCGCATGGCGCGCTGTCCGCCTGTGGCGCGGTGATGGACGGAGAACTCGTCATACGACGTGATCTTGCCGATGCCGTGGGTGCTGACCAGCAGGATGCGGCTGTCGCCGGTGATGACTTCGCACGAGATGATCTCATCGCCCTCGTCGAGCTTCATCGCCTTGACGCCGCGCGCGGAGCGGCCCATGGTGCGGATCTCGTCTTCGCTGATGCGAAGACCGCGCCCCTGAGAGCTGACGAGGAACAGATCGTCAAGCCCGTTCGTGCAGCGGATGGTGCAGATCTCGTCGCCTTCGTCGAGCGACATGATCTGGCGCCCGGCGCGCGTGAGGTTCTGCAATTCTCCCTTGTCCATGCGCTTGGCGATGCCCTTGCGGGTGATGAGCACGACGGTGCTGCACTGATCGGGGAAGCGGCCCATCATCGTCACGACGGTCTCGCCCTCGGTGAGCGAGATGAACTGCGCGACCTTGCGGCCCTTGCCCGTCTTCGTCTCCGGCACCAGATGGCCCTTGATGGCGAAGACGCGGCCGCGGCTGGTGAACAGCAGCACGTCGTTGTGGGTGGTGGTGACGACCATGTCGCCAACCTGATCCTCTTCGTGCAGATTGGCGCCTCGACGGCCCTTGCCGCCGCGGTTCTGCACGTTGTAGTCCTTCAGGTTGGAGCGGCGCAGGAAGCCGTCCTTGCTCAGCGTGATGACGATGTTTTCTTCCGGCATCAGATCCTCGTACGAGGCAGCCGTGCTCTCGACGTGGGCGACGATCTCGGTGCGGCGCTTGTCGCCAAAGCGGCTGCGCAGCTCGGTCAGCTCGTCGCGGATAACGCCGTCGAGCACATGGGCGTCGGCAAGGATTTCCTTGTAACGGGCGATGTCGGCCAGCAGCTGCGTCAGTTCGGCCATCAGCTTTTCGCGCTCCAGTCCGACCAGGCGCTGCAGACGCATGTCGAGGATGGCCTGCGCCTGCTTGTCTGAAAACTGGAGCTCCTCGACAAGGTTGCGGTGCGCGTCTTCGGTACTGTGAGCGCTCCTGATGGCGTGGATCACCTCGTCGATCATGTCAAGCGCCCGAAGGAGTCCTTCAACGATGTGCTCGCGCTCCTGCGCTTTGGCAAGACGGAACTGCGTGCGCCGTCTGACGACGCTGCGGCGGTAGTCGAGGAACACCTGGAGCATCTGCTTGAGCCCCAGCTCGACAGGCCGCTGATCGACCAGCGTCAGGTTGATCACGCCGAACGTGCTCTGCATCATCGTGCGGCTGAACAGCTGCCGCTGCACCAGCTCGGGATCGCCGTCGCGGGCCAGGTCGAGCACGATGCGCAGGCCCTGACGGTCGGACTCGTCGCGCATGTCGGAGACGCCGTCGATCGTGTGCTCCTGCACGCATTTGGCGATGCCCTCGATCAGCGTCGTCTTGTTGACCATGTAGGGGATCTCGGTGATGACCACGGAGGTCTTGCGCTTGCCCTCTTCGACGTGGCACCTGCCGCGCACGATGATGCGGCCGCGGCCCGTGCGGTAGGCGTCGATGATGCCCTCGCGTCCCATGATCACGCCGCCGGTAGGGAAGTCGGGGCCGGGCAGACAGTCCATCAGCTCGGACAGTTCGGCGTCGGGATTTTTGATCAGGCAGCAGAGCGCGTCCACCACCTCGCCCAGGTTGTGCGGCGGCATGTTGGTCGCCATGCCGACGGCGATGCCTGTGCTGCCGTTGACCAGCAGATTGGGCACGAGGCTGGGCAGCGTGAGCGGCTCTTTCAGCGATTCGTCAAAGTTGGGGCCCCAGTCCACCGTGTCTTCGTCGATATCCTGAAGCATCAGCTCGCCAAGCTCGGCGAAGCGGGCTTCTGTGTAACGCATGGCGGCCGCGCTGTCGCCGTCGACCGAGCCGAAGTTGCCCTGACCGTCGACGAGCGGATAACGAAGGTTCCACGGCTGTGCCAGTCGCACCATCGTGTCGTAGATCGAAGCGTCGCCGTGCGGGTGATATTTACCCATGACTTCGCCGACGACGCGTGCCGACTTCTTGTACGCCTGATTGTGACGGATGCCCAGCCCCAGCATGCCGTACAGCACGCGGCGCTGCACCGGCTTGAGACCGTCGCGGGCATCGGGCAGCGCGCGGCCGATGATGACGCTCATTGCGTAATCAAGGTAGCTTTTTTTGATCTCCGGGACGAGCGGATTGAGAATGACCCGCCCCATATCCTGTTCTTCCATGAAGAAACCTCCATTTTGCACCGAAGCGGACGTTCCGCTTCACTCAAGAAACACTGCGGGAATTTTATCCAATCTATTTTACCATTTTCGCCGCAATTCGCCTATAATCATTTTTTGTGCGGAGCGGGAAGATCGTTTTATCTGGAACATTTTGACTTTCAGATTTTGCCCCCTTGCGCAAATCGCTTTGCAGTGCTAGAATCACTCAAGCGATCGAGAAGCAGAGGTTCTCCTCTCGCCTGATCGGCGCCGGAAGGCAGCTGACGGGTCATGCGCATTTATCACAATCAGTGTGATTGAGCATGAGGAGAGGACTTTGAGCCTTTCCTCATTTTTTTATCGCCAAATTTTTGTGGAGGTGACTCACATAGCTAGAAAACTGCCCGACGAGCCGCGAGTGAACGAAGAGATCACGGCAGCGGAGGTGCTCGTCATCGATAACGACGGCACGAAACTCGGCGTGATGACTCCGGCTGAAGGAATTGCCGCAGCGGAAGAGCGCGAACTGGATCTGGTGGAGGTCGCTCCCGACGGAAAGCCGCCGGTGTGCCGCATCCTTGATTTCGGCAAGTACCGCTATCAGCAGCAGAAGCGCGACAAGGACGCAAGAAAGAAGCAGAAGGTGCAGGCGCTCAAGGAGATCAAGATGCGCCCCAAGATCGACGAGCACGATTACGACTTCAAGACGAAGGCGATCATCAAGTTCCTCGAAGGCGGGCACCGCGTCAAGGTGTCGATCTTCTTCCGCGGCAGAGAGATGGCGTTTCTGGATAAGGGCCGTGAGGTCATCGACCGCGTGGCGATCGACTGTGCGGCGGCTGGCAAGATGGACGAAGAGCCGCGCATGGAAGGCCGCTACATGAGAGCGTTGTTTGTTCCGCTGAGCGGAAGTTCCGCGAAGAGCGACAGCAAAGAATAGAAACTGAATTTACGGAGGTTATCAGTTATGGTCTGGAAAGCAAAGACTCATTCGGGCGCGAAGAAGCGCTTCTCGTACACGGGCAGCGGCAAGGTGAAGTATCAGAAGAACGGCCGCCGTCACCTTCTGAGCACCAAGAACGCCAAGCGTCACCGCCGTCTGCGTCAGGCTGGCCTTCTTGCCAACGGGCAGGAAGAGATGCTGCGCCTGATGATGCCCTACAAGTAAGTTTATAATTTCTGAGGTGAAGATCAATGCGTGTTAAAGCAGCAAGTTCCAGCGACAGAAAGTACAAGAAGCTTTTTTCGATCACCAAGGGTTTCTTCGGCCGTAAGAAGAACAATTACCGCCGCGCCCGCGAGGCTTATCTGCATGCTCTGAGCAGCATGTTCAAGGACCGCCGCCGCAAGAAGAGAGATTTCCGCCGTCTGTGGATCTCCCGTATCAACGCCGCGGCTCGCATGGAGGGCATGTCCTACAGCTTCTTCATGAATGGTCTGAAGAAGGCCGGCATCGAGATCAACCGCAAGATGCTCGCCGACCTGGCTGTCAACGATATGGCCGCGTTCCGCACGATCGCCGAGCAGGCGAAGGCCGCGGCATCCAAGTAGGGTTGAACAGACTTTCTCAACCTGTCAGGCGAACGCATGAAGGACTCCTGTCACAGGATGACAGGGGTCCTTCTGTTTTATGCCGGTCTTTTGTGATATGAATGGAGGAATTATCCGATGAGCAGTGAAATCGCTCTTGAGATCGAGAAGATCCGGGCTCAGGTGGAGGCGGCTGTTGCCGAAGGCGCGACGCTTGAGTCGCTGAACGACTGTCGCGTCGCCGTGTTCGGCAAGAAGGGCGCGATGACGGGGCTCCAGCGGATGCTGGGCAAGCTGTCTGCCGCTGAGCGTCCCGAAGCCGGAAAGATCATCAACGCCGCGAAGACGGAGCTGACCGCCAAGCTCGACGCCGCGATCGAGAAGTGCGAGCGCGCCGCGCTGACGGCGGCCGAAATGCGCGACCGCATCGACGTGACGCAGCCGGCAAGCGGACGTCCGCTGGGCGGCTTCCACCCGGTCGTGCAGGTGATGATGGACGTGCTCGAAGTGCTCGAAGGCCTGGGATTCGTCACCGTGCAGGGCCCCGAGGTCGAGACCGACTTCTACAACTTCGAAGCGCTCAACATCCCGCCCCATCATCCTGCGCGCGACATGCAGGACACGTTCTACTTCGGCGATGGGCGACTGCTGCGCACCCACACGTCGGGCATGCAGGTCCATTCGATGCTCGAAATGGGCGCGCCGCTGCGCATCGCCTGCCCTGGCCGCGTCTACCGCCGCGACAACGACCCCACGCACTCGCCGATGTTCCACCAGGTGGAGGGGCTGATCGTCGATAAAGACATCTCCGTGGGCGACCTGAAGGGCTGCCTTGAGGCGATGATGGAGGGCATCTTCGGCAAGAAGCTGAAAGCCCGCTACCGCGCCAGCTATTTCCCCTTCACCGAGCCGTCGCTCGAAGTCGATATCGAGTGCTTCAAGTGCTCCGGCTCCGATCCGCACTGCCAGATCTGCAAGGGCACGGGCTGGCTGGAGATCGGCGGCATGGGCATCGTCCATCCCAACGTGCTGCGCTACGGCGGCATCGATCCGGAAAAGTACACGGGCTTCGCGTGGGGCATGGGGCTCGACCGCATCGCCATGCTCAAGTACGGTCTTACCGACCTTCGCGCGCTGTTCGACGGCGACGTTTCCTATCTGCTTTCGGGGAGGCATGAGTAATGCTGCTTTCTATCAACTGGCTGAAAGAATTTATCGACCTGCCCGTCTCTCTTGACGAGATCGCCGAAAAGCTGACGGTCACGGGCAACGAGATCGAGGAGATCTCCCGTCCCTGCGCCAATGTCAAGGGCGTGCGCATCGCGAAGATCGTCGAGCTGGCTACTCATCCCACCAAGGATGGCCTGAAAGTCGCCAAGCTGCACCTGGGCGGCGGCGAATATCACATCTGCCTGACCACTGCTCCCAACGTCAAGCTGGGCGACGTGATCCCCTGGTTCGCTCCCGGTGCCTGCACGATCGAGGGCATGGAGCTGGGCGTGCGCGATTTCGGCGAAGGCTTCGTCAGCGAGGGCATGATGGCCTCGGCCAAGGAGCTGGGCGTTCCCGATCTGACTGACGAATACGGCATCCTCATGCTGCCTCAGGACGCGCCTCTTGGAGCTGACGCCGGCACGTGGCTGGGCCTTGACGACGTGGTCTTTGACATGTCGGTCACGCCCAACCGCGGCGACATGCTCAGCGTGCTCGGCGCGGCGACTGAGATCCACGCGCTGTTCCCCGAGTGCAGACTGCACATTCCGGAAGTCCCGCTCCCGGCGTATGACGGCGAGTGGACGCTGCCGTTTGAGGGCATCAAGCTCGAAAGCGAAGGCTGCCGCGCCTACCGCCTCGGCCTGGCTGACAGCGTCAAGATCGCCCGTTCGCCGCTTCAGGCCGGCGTGAGGCTGTGCATGGCGGGGATGCGCCCGATCAACAACATCGTCGACGCGACGAACTACACGATGCTTGCCTTCGGCCAGCCGCTCCACGCGTTCGACGCCAAGAGCCTGCCCGCGGCCAACATCGGCGTGCGCCAGGCCAGGGCCGGCGAGGAGATCGTCACGCTCGACGGCAAGACGCACAAGCTGCTTGAAAGCGATATGGTCATCACCTCGGGCGGCACGGGCGTGGCTCTGGCCGGCGTGATGGGCGGCCTCAACTCCGAGATCACGGACGACACGAAGCACGTCCTGCTGGAGAGCGCCAATTTCACCGCGCCCTACATCAGCAAGACCTCGCGCCGTCTGGGCATCCCCAGCGAAGCGTCGTTCCGCTATGCCCGCGGCGTCGATCCGCTGCTCACCGAAAAGGCCGCTTATTACTGCCTGCATCTGATGGAGCAGTGGGGCGGTGTGCGCGCCTTCCGCAAGACGCTGTACGTCGAAAACGGCCAGATCGCTCCCGTGCATGTGCCGCTGACGAAAAAGAAGCTGCACACGATCATCGGCTGGGCAGAGATGGACGAGGCGACGGCCTATCTTGAACGTCTCGGCATCAAGAAGATCGCCGGCGACGCGGAAAAGTGCGAGTACGAAGTGCCGACTCGCCGCACCGACATCTCCATCGAAGAGGACCTGATCGAAGAAGTCGGCCGTATCCGCGGCTATGACCAGATCGAGCCCACCATTCCCGTGCTGCACCGTTCCGGTTCGCTGGGGCCCGTGCTGTCGCTGCAGCGCCTCGTGCGTTCCGTGGCGATCGCCCGCGGCTACACCGAGGCCGTCACGCTCAGCTTCGTCAGCCCCGACAGCCTCAAGCTGATCCGCTATCCTGACGCCGACAAGTGTCTGCCGGTAGCCAACCCGATCAGCGTTGACATGTCGGTGATGCGTCCCACGATCCTGCCTGCGCTCCTGCACGGCATCAGCAAGGCCGTCCACGGCGGCTGGCGCGACCCGATCCGCGTGTTCGAGTGCGGTCATGTGTTCGTCCCCTCCGAAGGCGGCATCAAGGAGATCGACCGCATCTGCGGCGTCTCCTTTGCCGGCAAGGAAAAGCGCGTGCTGTATCCCGCGCTGGCTGACAGCTTCATGAGCGTCAAAGGCGACGTGGAAGCGATCGCGCAGAGCTGCGGCGCGCGTCTGACGTTCCGCCAGGCGCAGCGTCCCGACGGTCATGCCGGTCAGACGGCAGAGATCCTCAAGGATGGCGCAGTCGTCGGCTATCTGATGCGCCTCAAGGCTGACATCGCTTCTCAGCTCGATCTTGACGCGCCGGTCTATGCGTTTGAGCTTGACATGACGGCGCTGGCCGATCGCCCGCTGGCGAAGTTCGCCAAGACGAATGCCTATCCGCCCGTCTACCGCGACATCTCCATGCTCGTGGCCAAGGACGTTCCCGCAGATGCCGTCATCGCCGATATCCGTTCTGCCGGCGGCGAGCTGCTCGATACTGTGCGCCTGTTCGACATCTACGAAGGCAAGGGCGTGCCGGAGGGCTTCCGCAGCATGGCTTTCTCGGTCGTCTATCGCGTTGCCGGCCGCACCTTGAAGGACGCCGAGGTCGAGACGGAGCACACAGCGCTGCGCGACGGCCTTGAAAAGAAAGGCTACACGTTGCGCTAGCCAGGCTTTTGCTTCTGCATCGAACTGAAAGGAGGAACCATTTCCGATGAAAGATCTGTCCGAACTTGATCAGATCCTCGACGCTGTCGCCGTTCGTCTCAGCGAGGCGGCCGCAACGCAGGCGCGTCTTGAGGACGAACTGCTCAAGGCGAAGAAGCTGCTCGAAGAGGACTCGCTCAAGACGAAAAAGCTGCTTGAAGAGAAGGAGCTCGACAAGATCCGCGCCGTAAAGGAAAAGGACCGTGTGATCGAGGAGCTTGAGCGCGAGAAGATGGGCCTTCAGAAGGAAAAAGAAGTCCTCGAAGGCAAGATCGATGAGTTCTTTGCCAAAGTGCGCTCACTCTTGCCGAACGCTTCTGATTACGAAAGGCGGCAGGCCTGATGCGCGAACAGGCCCGCGAAGCGCGGATCACGCTGGGCTCGAAGAGATACAACCTCGACACGACGCTCGACCGCGAGCAGTTCGGCAAGGTCGAGGCGATGTGCCAGAATCTTTACAGGCACCTCGCTCCCGCAAGCGATCATGAAAAGCGCCTCGTTCTCGGCTGGATGGTCATGGCGTACAAACTTCAGCAGGCTGAGGAAAAGCTCAGCCTGCTGCTTGAGAAATATCAGTTCCCCGCAGCGACGGGCGAAAGCGGAGGAGACAGACGATGAATCTCGTCGACGTGTTTGATCTCGCCATGGTGCTTATCGTGGTGTACTTTGCCGTGAAGGGGATCTTCCGCGGTTTTTTCAACGAGCTGTTTTCTCTGGTCGGCATCATCTCCGGTCTGTATTTCGGCTTCCACTATGCTGACGCTGCCGACGCGATGCTGCGCGGGTGGTTCGGCTTCCTCAATCCGTCGCTGTCGCGCATCATTGCCATTGCCCTGATCTTCTTCGCCGTCTGCGTCGTCTGCTCACTGATCGGCAAGCTGTTTTCGGCTATTCTGTCGATGGCCTCACTCGGCTCGCTTGACCGGATGTGCGGCATGCTCGCCGGCGCCGTCAAAGGCGCGGCGATCGTGACGCTGGTCGTCGTGGTGCTGTCGCGGGCGCAGCGTTTCCTGCCGGTGGAATTCCTCAGGGAAAGCCGCGTTGCTGTCATCGTCAACGGCCTGCTGCCGCACGTCGAACAGTATATCGACGAAGTCTTCCCGAAAAAAGTCTGACAGTTGGTGATCCGATGAAAATCAGCAAAGAGGCGCGAGCTTCGCTCGAGATCGACGAAGTTCTGCGCCTGATGGCCCAGAACGCTCGAAGCGACCTGGGCAAAAACGCGCTCGCTCAGATCGAGCCTGCCGCTGATATGGAAAGCCTGATGAGCCGCCAGAATCTGCTGGCGGCTTATTTAGGATTTGTTGAAGGCGGCGGCGAGTTCCCCTGGAAGGATTCCGTCCAGCCTGTGGCCGATACGCTTGAAGAAGCCCGTCACACCGGTCTGATGCTGGGAGAGGAGCTGCTCAGGATCAAGACACTGCTGGCGCTGGCGATGGAGGTGCGCGCTTGTGCTCAGAAAGCGCGGGAAAAGTTCCCGCCGCTGGCGTGGTTTTACACAAGCCTGCGCGAGTTCTCCGACGAGCTCAAAGCTCTGTCGGTGCTCAACAGCGACGGGACGCTGGCCGACGGCGCTTCGGCACAGCTGCGCGCCATCCGCGAAGAACTGACGGTCAAGCGCGCTGACGCGCGGCGTATCGGCAACAGTTTCCTCAGCGGCTCGCACAGCAGCATGCTCCAGGAACGCGTGCTCTCGCTGCGCGGCGGCCGCTTTGCCGTGCTCGTCAAGCAGAGCTGCGTCAACCGATTCCCCGGCATCGTCACCGATAAGTCGGCTTCGGGCAGCTCAGTCTATATGGAGCCGCACGCGCTTGTCGCCAGCAACAACCGCATCGCTGCGCTGCTCGAACAGCAGCGGCAGGAAGAACGCCGCATTTTCGGCGAGCTGACGCAGACCGTGCTGGCCCGCACGAGCGCGATCCTCGAAGCTGAGACGGCGCTGGCGCGGCTCGACGTGTTTTTCTGCATGGACGAGCTGATGACGCGTCAGAAATGGCGGCTGCCCGAACTGGTGCAGAAATCCGAATTCTGCTTTTACGGCGTGCGTCATCCGCTTATCGGTGAAAAGGCTGTGCCGATCGATGTGTACTGCGGCCGTGACTTTCGCGCGCTCGTCGTCACCGGCCCGAACACCGGCGGCAAGACGGTGGCGCTGAAAACGAGCGCCGTTGCGCTCTTTCTGGCCTGGTGCGGATTCCCCGTGCCGGCCGCTGACGGTTCGAGCGTGGGCTGGCTGTCGTCCATCCATGCCGATATCGGCGACGAGCAGAGCATCGAACAGAGCCTTTCCACGTTCAGCTCGCACCTTAAGCGCATCGTGCAGATGCTGGAAGAAGCTGATTCCCGTTCACTCGTCCTGCTCGACGAACTGGGCGCGGGCACCGACCCGCAGGAAGGCGCAGCGCTCGGCATCGCAGTGCTTCAGGAGTTTCTGCGCCGCGGTACGATGGTGCTGGCGACGACGCACCACAACCCCATCAAGCGCTTCGCAACGACCACGCCGCGAGTAGAGGCCGCCTGCGTCGACTTTGACATGAAGACGCTCAGCCCCACGTATCACCTGCTCGTCGGCATCCCGGGGCAGAGCAACGCTCTGGCGATCGCCAAACGCTACGGCATGCCATCGCGCATCCTTGACGAAGCTGAAAAGACGCTCAACTCCGATGAGCTGAACGTCGAGCGGCTGATCGGGCAGCTTCAGGAAAAGCGCGTGGCTGTAGAAAAGCTGTCGCGTGAGCTGGCTGCTGAAAAGCAGCGCCTGGCCGAGCAGCGGCGCAAACTTGAAGAACGGCAGTCGGTGAGCGAGCAGAAGCGCGATGAAATGCTCCTCAAAGCGGAGCGGCAGTCGCAGCAGGTCCTCGATGAGGCAGAAGCCCGCGCCAGATCGCTGCTCAAGTCGCTCCAGGGCGCGGCCAAGTCAGCCGGTCACCGTGAGATGGCCAAGCACAAGGAGCGCATCGACCGGACTCGCGACAAGCTTGCAGCGCAGCAGTCGAAGATCGAAGCGCGCAAGGCCGAGCCCGCCGCTCCGCAGCTGGCCGTCGGCTCCCCCGTGAAGATGCGCGACAGCGCCGTGAAGGGCGAGATCGTGGCGATCGACGGCAAGAACGCGGAGGTCCAGGCCGGAGCGATCCGTCTGACGGTGCCGCTGAAGAATCTGGTGCTCACCGCTGCGCCGAAGCAGATGAAGAGCGCCGACGAGATCGCGATCGTGCGCCGGCCCGAAGGCGTGCCCAGCTCCATCATGATCCGCGGCATGCTGGCCGACGAGGCGCTTCCGCTTGTTGAGCGCTATCTCGATCAGTCGATGCGCGCCGGATACAGCGAAGTGAGCGTCATCCACGGCCACGGCGAAGGCATCCTGCGCAAGCTGGTCCATCAGCTGTGCAAAAAGCTGCCCTACGTCGCCGACTTCCGCCTTGGCGATCACAACGAAGGCGGCTGGGGCGTGACGATCGTCCGTTTCAAATAATCAAAAAACGAAAAAAACAGTCCGATGTTTCTTGTGGAACATCGGACTGTTTTTTTTCGCGCATTTCAGTTTTACGGAGGCTTTTTTGCTCGCATATGATCCTGTTCATGTCGTTGAACGGCCTTTTTCTGAACTAAGCAAAAATAATTGAGGAAAAAATCATTCTGACTCGGTTGTAAGCGCAAAAATCTGGTAGAATAAGAGAAGTATTATCCGTAATTGTGTCTTGACGCCGGAAAGATTTTTTTCTGTTTGTTTTCGGCTGCTGCGTTCCTGAGGGAGGCGTCTTTGATGAAGAGTTATGGGATCGGTCTGGGACTGGTGGCGATCCTGGCGGCGACGTTTGCCGTGCAGAATCAGGAGATCCTGGCGGTGCGTTTCCTCGCCTGGGATTTTGCGCTGCCGCAGGGACTGTGGGAAGTGTTTCTGTTCTCGTTTGGGATCCTCCTGATGTGGCTGATCTCGATGGCCGCTTCATGGGAGGCTTTGTTCCGCAGCCGCCGCGAGATCGAACGCGGCAAGCGGCGCATCGCCGCTCTCGAAAAGGAGCGCGATGCACTGCTGGCGGCGATGAAGGCTGCCGGAGCTTCGCAGGAGGAAATCACGTTCATCGAAAACGGCACGTCGCTCTAAGAGCGACGTGATGCGTGCAGAGAGTTTTGTTTCGGGAAGGACTTGTTGCTGTTGATTCCTGTGCGTTCATTGAATGATTTGCAAATATACCAGCCGGGCGAGCGGTCGCGCGATCTGGCCCGCAGGCTGGACTGCTCGGAGCTGGCCGCGGCCGTTCTCGACAGCCGCGGTTCCGAAGAGGAACGCTGCAGGGAGATGCTGAATTCGCCGGGGTTGAGAGCGCAGCTGAATTCTCTCGATCTGGGAAGCGCTGCGGGGACGGTACGTCAGCTGTGGCCGCGTGCGGTGCCCGGAAAAAAGGTGTTTGTCTACGGCGATTACGATGTCGACGGCGTCTCGTCGACGGTCATGGCGCTGGAGCTGGCGCAGGAAAGCGGCGCTGCGGCAGTGGTGTATTACATCCCCGACCGCCGCTCCGAAGGCTATGGCCTGCATCCTGACAATATGCGGCGGATCATCGCCGACGGGTTTGACACGATGATCGTGGTCGACTGCGGCTCAAAGGACGTGGAGGCGGTCGAGCTGGCCCGCGCGGCGGGCATGAATGTCCTGATCTTCGACCATCACGCGGCCGAGGGGGAAGTGGTGCGTCTTGAGACGCTGATCAACCCTCAGATCGACGGCGACGCCGAGAGCAAGCGTCTGTGCGCCACGGCGGTGCTGTGGTGCTGGGCGTGGCAGTCGCGAATTCTGCCCGAGCGGAGATTGGCCGGGCTGATCCAGCTGGCGGCGCTGGCGACGGTTTCCGACTGCATGCCTCTGGGGCCGCTGAACCGCTCGATCACGCGCGAGGGCATCGCGATGATGCGCCGCTCTCCGCGCCGCGGTCTGCATGAGCTGATGCGTTCGCTCTGTCCCAACGACTCAGAGTCGATGATCGACGAGAATTTCCTCGCCATGCGCATCATCCCGTGTCTCAACGCAGCGGGGCGCGTGCAGGTGGCGGACGTCGCCGTCAACGTGCTGTCCGGACAGGGAAGCGCACAGGAGCTTCAGCGCAGCGTCGATGAGCTGATCGAGCTGAACCGCCGCCGCCGCGATCTTTCGTCATCGATCTGTGCTTCGATCAACGAAGGGCTGGAGCACGGCGAAAGTGCCCAGGTGCTGTTCAACGGAGGCTGGCCCGTGGGCATCCTCAGCGCGATCGCCAGCCGCCTCTGCAGTGAGCATAACAAGGCGTTTGCGCTTGCAGCGCCTTCAGGCAGCGGCATCCGCGGCACGCTTCGCGTTCCGGAAGGGGCCAATGCCGTCGAACTTCTGAAAAGTCTTGACGACCTTCTTGAAGCGTGGGGCGGGCACAAAAGTGCGGCCGGATTTTCCGTCGATCAGATGAAGTGGCCGCGGCTTTCGCGCGAGCTCAATTCACTGCTGCAAAACATCCATGCCGAACGGACCCGCGAAGAAGTGATCGAGTTCGAACCTGGCCGGATCACCGGAGGTGCGTGGAACGACGTGCTTCGCATCGGACCTTTCGGCAACGGCAACCCGGCGCCGGTGTTCTTCGCACCGTTCGAGCCGGGGACGACGTATGCGCCTCTTGGCCGTCACGGACTGCATTCGCGTGTGGTCACTTCCGGCGGCACGCTGCTTGCCTTTGGCGGCGCTGAGCAGATCGGGCGCACGGAAGGCATCCGCGGCTGGATCTACCGGCCCAGACCCAACCTCTGGCAGGGAAGAGTGAGCCTTCAGTACATCGTCGAAGGCATCGTCGTCGCGTAAGCGGCGGTCATACATTTTTATCACACGAGACCTCGGAGGTGTAAGAGCATGACAACGGCAGAGAAAAAAGCCGCGCCTCAGCCTGCGGACGCACAGGCCGAGAACGGTCTCGGGGCACCGGTGCTGCCGGGCGCTGCGGAAGCTCAGCGCCATCCAGAAAATGAACGCTTCAAATTTGCCGTTACGCGAGTCAATCCTGCAGTTCCTGACGGCGGAGCTGAGAGCAGTTCCGCGGAAGCGGACGCGAGCGCGGCTTCGAAAAAAGAACTGAATATGCTTCGTGACAGCTATATCGGCCGCCTTCCCGCGCCTCAGCGTTCGGTGACCGTGAACTTTGCCTGGCAGGAGCTCTGGGGCAAAGCGTCGCGCTACATGAGCGTCGACGATCTCAAAGCGCTCGGCGAAGCGCTCGTGTACGCCGCGCAGGCGCACGGCGACCAGATGCGCGCCTCCGGCGAGCCGTACATCATTCACCCCGTCTACGTCACCTCGATCCTCGCCGATATGCGCATGGATCTGCCGACGCTCCAGGCCGGGCTGCTTCACGATGTGCTGGAAGACACGGAGATCTCCGGCGGCGAGATGAAAGCCAAGTTCGGCCCCGTCGTCGAGATGCTCGTCGACGGCGTCACAAAGCTGGGAAAGCTGCAGTTCAAGTCGTTCGAGGACTATCAGGCAGAAAACCTGCGCAAGATGTTCCTCGTCATGGCCAAGGACATCCGCGTCGTGCTCATCAAGCTGGCCGACCGCACGCACAACATGCGCAGCCTCGGCGCCCTGAGGCGCGACAAGCAGCAGCGCATCGCCAAGGAGACGCTTGAGATCTACGCGCCGCTGGCGCACCGTCTCGGCATCTATCAGGTGAAGCGCACGCTCGAGGATCTGGCGTTCAAGTATTACGACCCGACGATGTACTATGACATCAAGCGCCGCGTCAAAAAACGCCTGCCCGAGCGCGAAGAGCTGGTCAATCAGGCGATGGGCATCCTCGACGCCCGCCTCAAGGAAATGGGCATCGAGGCGCAGATCAAAGGCCGCGCCAAGCATTTTTACAGCATCTTCGAGAAGATGAACCGCAAAAAACTGTCCGTCGAGCAGCTGTACGACCTGCTTGCGCTCCGCGTCATCGTCGCCGACGTGACCACCTGCTACACCGTCCTCGGCGTTGTGCATACGCTCTGGAAGCCCATCCCCGGACAGTTTGACGACTATATCGCCAACCCTAAGAACAACATGTACAAGTCCCTGCACACCACGGTCATGGGGCCGCAGGGAGAGCCGCTGGAAGTGCAGATCCGCACCTGGGAGATGCACTGGCTTGCCGAGTACGGCGTGGCCGCTCACTGGCGCTACAAAGAAGGACATGCTCAGATCGACGAGCTGGACAACAAGCTCGAATGGATCCGCAAGGCGCTCGAAAACGGGCAGGAGACCAACAGTCAGGAGTTCATGGAGCGTCTGCGCGACGACGTGCTCACCTCCGACGTGTTCGTCTTCACGCCTGAGGGCGATGTGAAGAGCCTGCCGCGCGGCTCGTGCCCCGTTGATTTTGCCTACGCCGTTCACAGCCGCGTGGGCGAGCAGTATGTCGGCGCGATGGTCAACAACCGCATCGTTGCGGCGGATTATCAGCTCAATAACGGCGATATCGTCAAGATCATGACCTCGCCGCAGGGCAAGCCCTCGCGCGACTGGGCCAATTTTGTCAAAAGCAGCAAGGCGAAAAGCCGTATCCGCAGCTATTTCAAGCGCCTTGACTCGCTCGAGAAGGCGGAGAACATCCAGCGCGGGCGCGAGCTGCTGGAGCGTGAGCTGAAAAACCGCCTTGGCGACAACTTCAAGCCGGTCGACGAAGTCATCCCCTTCATCAGCCGCATCGCGCACGACGTCGGCTACAGCAACGCCGATGAAGTGCTCGCGGCCATCGGTTCCGGTTCGCTGGGACAGGCCGGCATCGCTCAGAAAGTCAGCGTGGCGCTCAACACTCCCGTCGCCGACGCTGTGCCGCAGACGCCCGAAGCAGTCACCCACCAGGCGCCGCACGGTTTCGCTCAAAAGGAAGCCGACGTCATCGTCGAGGGAGCTTCCGGCATTGCCGTGACGCTGGCGCACTGCTGTCAGCCGGTTCCCGGCGACGCCATCGTCGGATTTTCCACGAAAGTGCGCGGCATCATGGTGCATCGCGAGAACTGTCCGCGCGTACAGAATGTCAGCGCTGACCGCATCATCCCCGTAAGCTGGGGCAACACCGACAAGAAAAAGTACGAGACGCGGATCATCATCGACGCGCTCAACCGCCCCGGCATCTTTGCCGACGTCGCGCAGGTGTGCGCCAACAACGGCGTCAACATCACCTCCGTGATCGCGTCGCAGATGGGCAGCGGCAATTCAAGGATGAAGATGGACATCGCCGTGCAGGATCTTGAGCAGCTCTATTCGATCATCGCCAGACTGAACGGCGTGCGCGATGTGATCAACGTGATCAGGGGGCAGGGTTCATGAGAGCAGTCGTACAGAGAGTCAGTTCCGCCTCGGTCGATTCCGAAGGCGTCAGGACCGGCGCGATCGGCGCGGGCTTCTGCGTGCTGCTCGGCGTCACGCACACCGACACTGAGGCCGATGCCAAATGGCTGGCAGAGAAGATCGCCGGCTTGCGTGTGTTTGAGGACGGCGAAGGCAAGCTCAATCGCTCGCTTCTTGACGTGGGCGGCGAGATGCTCGTCGTGTCCCAGTTCACGCTTTACGGCGACTGCCGCCGGGGCAAGCGTCCTTCGTTCAGCGAGGCTGCACGTCCCGAGCTTGCCAACGGGCTTTATGAAAAATTTGTCGAATATGTGAAGCAGACCGGCGTTCCTGTGCAGACGGGCGTCTTTCAGACCATGATGGCCGTCTCGCTCGTCAACGACGGGCCCGTGACGCTGATCATCGACACACCGGAGAAAAAATCATGAATTACAAACGCATCCCGCTTGGTCCGCTGTGGACCAATTCATACGTGATCGACGACGGAAACGGCACGGCGCTGTGCGTCGACGCCGGCGGCGATCCTGCCGACGTGCTCGGCTGGCTGCGCAACGAGCAGCTGAAGCTTGAGGCGATCGTGCTCACGCACGGCCACATGGATCACATCCTCGGCGTCGCGCCTCTGGCTCGTGCGACCGGCGCGGCCGTGTATGTGCCGGAGGCTGACGAGGCGCTGCTGAGCGATCCCAACAAAAATCTGGCTTCCGAGTTCGGCTATCCTGTTGAGCCTGTCAAAGCCGATCATATCGTGCACGACGGCGATACTTTCACCGTCGGCGGCTTGTCGCTGAAAGCGATGCACACCCCCGGACACACGCCGGGAAGCACGTGCTACATCGTCGAGCAGAACGGTGAAAAGCTGCTCGTTTCCGGCGACACGCTCTTTGCCCGCAGCATCGGCCGCACCGATCTGACCGGCGGCGATGCATCCGCGATGAGCGCTTCGCTTGAGCGACTGGCAGCCATTCCCGGCGACATGCCGGTGCTGCCTGGGCACGGACCCGAGACGGCTTTGCAGAGAGAACGGGAACTGAATCCCTTCCTGGGCGGCTGATGTCGGCCCTGAAGATGACTGCCGGCGAGCGTCCTCGCGAACGGCTGATCGCCCGCGGAGCGGAATCGCTCAAAAACGAGGAGCTGCTGGCCATCCTGTTCGGGACCGGACGTCAGGGGTGCGACGTGCTCGAGATGTCGCGCGAGCTTCTGAACAAATACGGCTCGCTGAAAAGCCTGTCGCGCGCGCATGTCGCCGAGCTGACAGGAAAAAAGTCGGCGGTGGACGGCAGCGTGAAAGGCATTGGCGAAGCCAAAGCCGTCACCCTGCTGGCTGCGCTGGAACTTGGCAGGCGCGCTGCCGTTGAAGAGGAACGCCGCGACGACCTCGCTGCCAGGCTGGCGTTCTGGACGCAAAGCCTCAGCGCGGATGAGCGCGAGTTCCTGGTCGCGATCTACCTGGACGGCAAGGACCGGCCCATCAGCGATGAACGGCTTTCTTACGGCGGCGTAGACGGCGCTCTTCTTGACGCAGGCTATCTGATGCGCCGGGCTGTTCGGCTTGACTGCGCATCACTCGTGCTGCTGCACAACCATCCTGACGGCGACACAGAGTCGAGCGGCGAGGACATGCAGCTGACGCGCGGTGTCGCCAGGATGCTGGACACGTTGCAGATCGGATTTTACGGCCATTATATCGTCGGAGGCGGGCACATCAGGCGCATCCCCGACGACAGCGGCGGTGAAGATGAGATTTCAGCGGCAGCTTCGCCGAACCGCGGAAATAAATAAGATTTTATAAAATGCCCTTTTTCGTTTTTGAAAAGGCGTTTTGAGGAGGAACGATCGTGGCTTTTTTCAGAAGATCGGGCGGCGTTGGTGTCGGCATAGACCTTGGCACGTCCAACGTCGTGGTGTTTCAGAGCGATAAAGGCATCGTCTTTGACGAGCCGTCATGCGTGTCCGTGCGCAAGCTGCCCCGCGGCGGGGTAGAAGTGATCGCTTACGGACACGAGGCCAAGGCGATGATCGGCAAGACGCCTGTCGGCGTCTCTGTGATCAAGCCGCTTCGCGACGGAGTTATTGCCAATTTTGACATGACGGAGGCCGTGCTGCGCCATTTTATCAGCAAGACCTGTGCGGCCGGGCATTTTTCCAATCCTCAGGTCGTCGTTTCCGTCCCCGCAAAGGTGACGGAAGTCGAACGCCGCGCGGTGGTCGACGCTGCGCTGGGTGCCGGAGCCCGCGAGGCCTACATCCTTGACGAGCCTGTCGCGGCTGCGCTGGGCGCTGGCCTGCCGATCAGCGCTCCCGAGGGGAGCATGGTGCTCGACATCGGCTCGGGCACCAGCGAAGTGGCGGTCATCTCGCTCGGCGGCCTTGTCGTCAGCAATTCTCTGCGAGTCGCCGGCGACAGCATGGACGAGGCGATCATCGGCCTGTTCCGTCAGAAGCACGCTCTTCTGATCGGCGAAAGCACGGCTGAGAACGTCAAGATCCAGATCGGCTCGGTCCTGCCTTTGAAGGAAGAACTGGAGATGGAAGTGAAGGGCCGCGACCTTGCCGACGGTCTGCCGAAGGTGACGCGCGTCAGCTCGGTGGAAGTACGCGAAGTGCTCATGCCGATCGTGTCCCGCATCGAAGACATGGTAAAAGTTGCGCTTGAGCAGACGCCTCCGGAGCTGTCGCGCGACATCGTCGACAACGGCATCGTCCTCACCGGCGGCGGATCGCAGCTGCGCGGGCTGGCGCCGAAGCTCACAAAGGTGCTCAACGCGCCGGTCATTCTCTCGGAAGATCCTATCCATGCCGTTGCCAACGGCGTCGGCCTGACGCTTCAAAACCTTGGAGAGATGAAGAGGATCCTCACGACCGTCCACAAGAGCCAGCTCTAAGCGGTCCTGCTCATGCCGCAGCGCAGAAATCCCGAGCGGGAGCTGATCGTTTCGCTGGCCTGCGTCGTCGCCTGCGTACTGCTCGCGCTCCTTTCGACAGGGCGCGACGGGACGCGGCGGGCGATGGACGCGGTGGCTTCGGCGCTGGTGCCGCTTGAGCGGCCAGCAGTGTTCGTTATGGATCGGATCGGCCAGTTTCGGCGGTGGACGGCGGAGCGTAGAGAGCTCCTGATGGAGCTTGCCGAGCTTCGCGAGGAGAATCGCGAACTGAAGATGCAGTCCGGCTCGAAGATCGCCGACGAGATCAGAAAACACGTCCGGCCTGAGAACCGCTATCCTGTCGTTTACCGCGATCCCCGCACCTGGTGGGAGGAGCTGCGCATCAGCACGCAGGGACGGACGTTTGAGCCCGGCAGTGCCGTGCTTGACGGTTCCGACCTGATGGGCGTGATCACTTCGCAGTCGGGCGACAATGCCTGGGTGCGGCTGATCACCAGCGCGAACTTTTACGTCCCTGTCGTCGTCGAAGAAACGCGTGAGATCGGTGTCGTCACCGGCGACAACGAGGGCGGCGTGTGGCTCCGTTATCTGCCTTCTGACGGCGATTACAAGCCGGGCATGAGGGTGCTGACCGTTTTGGGCAGCCGGCTTCGTCCCGGCCTGCCGATCGGCGTGCTGACGTCCGAGCGGAGAACGGTCACGGCGGGGATCGATGAATATCGTGTGAAGACGGGCGCGGACCTGTTCAGGATCCAGTATGTTTTTGCGGCGGGAGGATCGGGATCATGAAGAAATATCTCATCCTTGCGTTGTGCTGGTATGTTCAGGATCTCGTACAGATCCTGATGACGCAGACGTTCCTTGCGCCGGAGTTCTTTGCCGTCGCATTGCTGGACTGCTCGACCCGTTCTCGTGAGCCCGATGCCCCCTGGCCGTGGCTTGCCGCGGCGGTGGCCGGCGGCCTGCTGACCGATCTGCGGTGGATCGGCGTGCCCGGTCTGTGCGCTGCGCTGTATGCGCTGGCCGTGTTTGCCGCGCGCTGGTTCTGGTATGAAGTTCCGACCGACGGGCGGAAGATGACGCCGTATCTTGTGATTCACGGTGCGCTCTGTCTGCTGATGACGCCGTTCCGGCTGATCTTCTGGGATGCGAGCGTCACGTCCGGGCGGCTGCTGACGATCACGGGCGCGCAGTGGCTTTTCACCGGCGCTGCCGTCCTGGCCGTCGCTTTGACAAGGCAATACAGCTATGACGAAGAATTATGAGCGCAGCACGCAGCGCTCGCTTTCCGACACGCGGCTGAATTTCTGGCGCTTCTGCATGGCCGGTTCATTCGCGCTGCTGGCGATCGCGCTGGTGCTCTTTCAAGTTCTCTGGGCCGACCGTTATGTCGGTTTGGCGCTGAAAAACCGGCTCCGTCTGCTGCGCCTTCCGCCGGCCCGCGGTCAGATCTATGACCGCAACGGGCTGCCGCTGGCGCTGAATGTGATGACGTTCGACATCATGGGCTATCCGCTCGACCTGCGAAAAGACGAGGTGCGGCAGAAATTCCTTGCCTCACTGGAGCGGGCGCGTCTGCCTCATGATCCGGAAACGCTGGAGCGGCGCATCAAAAGCCTGTTTTGGGCGCCGTACCGGGCGATCTCGCTCGTCTCGAACCTGACGATGCTGCAGATGACGAATCTTCTCGAAGATCCCGGTTTTCCCGAAGAGCTTTTTCCCCTGCCTGTATGGCGGCGCAGCTACCCTGCGGGACCGCTGGCGTCGCATATCGTCGGCTATGTCGGCGAGATCTCGGAAAACGAGCTCCGCAGCGCCGAGCCGGATGAAGATAAGGGCTATATCGGCGGAGATGTGATCGGCAAGGCGGGCGTGGAAAAGTTTTATGAAAAGACTTTGCGCGGTTCTGTCGGCGAGAGGGCGGTTGAAGTGGACGCGCGCGGCCGTCAGCGGCGCGTGCTCAACGAAAAAATGCCCGGCATCGGCGAGGACCTGACGCTGACGATCGACCTCAGCGCTCAGAGTTACGCTTTCAAGCTGCTTGGCGACCGTCAGGGCGTGATCGTTGCGATCGACGTGACCAACGGTGAAGTGATCGTGATGTGCTCCAATCCGACATACGATCCCAACCCGCTCTCATGGGGAGTCTCCAGCGCCGAGTGGCGTGCGCTGAACTTCAACAAGGCGCGCCCGATGCTCAATCGGGCAATCTACGGTCAGTATTCACCCGGTTCGATCTTCAAGGCCGTCACCGGCTACGCGGCGCTCGAATCCGGCGCAGTCGGCAGAAACACGCCGATCACCTGTCCAGGCGTGTTTCACCTGGCTAGCAATTCGTATCACTGCTGGCGGCGCCGGGGACACGGACGCGAGACGTTCGTTCACGCGCTGCGTGACTCGTGCGATGTGTACTTTTACGAGACCAGTCAGCAGGTCGGCGTGAAAAAATATGATGAAGTCGGCAGCCGTTTCGGGCTCGGCAGCCCCCTTGGGATCGATCTGCCAGGCGAGGCGTCTGGCGTTCTGCCGTCGCCCGAATGGAAAAAGCGGGCGCTGCGTCAGGGCTGGTTCAAGGGCGACACGGTCAACATGTCGATCGGACAGGGATATGTGCTGCTCACGCCGCTGCAGATGTGCAGTGTCTATGCGACGATTGCCAACGGCGGTACGTTTTACCGCCCTCACGTTCGTAAAACGAGCGATGTGAAAGGCGTCAGCGCCAGGCTGAAGCCGGAGTATCTGCGGCTGGTTCAGCAGGGGCTTCGCGCGGTGGTTGCCAAGGGCGGAACAGGTCATCGCGCTGTCGTCGACGGCGTTGACATGGCGGGCAAGACCGGAACGGTCCAGCACGCGCACGGCAAGGATCATGCCGTGTTTGCGGGCTACGCTCCTGTCTCAAAACCGCGATATGCGGTCGTCTGCTTTATCGAAGGCGGCGAGAGCGGCGGCAAGGTTGCCGGACCGCTCGTCGGCCGGATGCTGGCGTATCTGCTCGGCCAGAACAGCGGCGAGCTGAGATAAATACAATTTTGCATTCACTGAAAGGAATTGAGCGAATGGAACAATCCTCGCGTAAAAAAGTGCTCAGCTTCAAAGGCAGCGGCAGCGCGCTGCGCGTCACCTTTGAGGGAACGCTGATTCCCGGGATCATCGAGGTGATGAGCGAGCTTCGCGATGCCGGGAGCCTGGTCACGGATCACCCGCTGATCATTGATTTTAAAGAATTGACCGTGTCGCAGAACTGGTTGCGGAGCTTCCTGTGCGATGTCGTTTTCGCGATGGGACTGAAGGTGACGATGTGGGCGGGGACCGTTCCTGAAACGCTCGACGTGCTTTCGTCCCTTGGCTTCAAGCTCGACAGCGGCGACCGGCCGCTGGTGGCCCGTTCCGCTTTGAAGATCGTGACCACGCCGCTTCGCTCCGGTCAGTCGCTGTTTCATGAAGGCGATGTGCTCATGCTGGGCAACCTGCATTCCGGCGCTGAGATCAACGCCACAGGTTCGATCATCGTGCTTGGTTCGCTGCTCGGGCAGGTCCATGCCGGCTGCGCGGGCGACAACAGCGCTTCCGTCGTGACGATGAGCTACCAGACGAATCAGATGCGCATCGGCACGATGATCAGCAACGCGATGGAGCCGGGCGCGTCGCCCTGGTGGGGACGTCCCGTGCGCATCTATGTCCAGGGCGGCGTGTTCGTCGCCAGTGAGATCGCGCGTCCAAAAGAGCGTTAAAGTTAAAATACAGGAGGAGCGATGGCTAAAAAAAGCAACAAAAAGAAACGTCAGGCTCAATCGAGGCTGAAGAGCAAACTGGAAGCCGCGCTGAAAAAACAGAAGGCTCAGATGGTAAAAAGCGCGTCCGCTGCGGATGCGCAGGAATATACAGTTCATCAAAGCAGCGACGCATCGCGTCAGAGGAGGAATCTTCCCATGGCAGGACGTACTATCGTAGTAACTTCAGGAAAGGGCGGAGTCGGCAAGACGACGACGGCAGTCAACATTGCTGTGGCCCTGGCTAAACTCGGCAAAAAAGTCGCTATTGTTGACTGCGACACTGGCCTGCGCAGCACTGACATGATCCTCGGTCTCGAAAACCGCATCGTCTACAACCTGGTCGATGTCATCAAAGGCGTGTGTGATCTGAAAAAAGCGCTTGTTCGCGACAAGCGCCTGGATGATCTTTATCTGCTGCCTACGTCGCAGACGGCCCAGAAAGAGGATGTCACCGAGGCGCAGATGAAAAAGCTCAGCGACGATCTGAAAAAAGACTTCGACTTTGTCATCTTTGATTGCCCTGCCGGCATTGAAGCGGGCTTCCGCAATGCGTCCGCTGGCGCAGACGAAGCGCTCGTTGTCACGACGCCCGATGTGGCGCCCGTTCGTGCTGCCGATCGTGCTACGGGGCTGCTTGAGAATCGCGGCATAAAGAGGATCCACCTGATCATCAATCGTCTGCGTCCGAAGCTGATGCGCAAGGGCGACATGCTGGGCGTCAACGACGTGCTTGGCGTGCTCAACATGAAGCTGATCGGCCTGGTGCCCGAGGACGACGCCGTGGTCAAGTCGTCCAACGACGGCGTGCCGCTGACGCTGACGGATAATTCGCACGCCGGCACGGCTTATACGAACATCGCGCGCCGAATCCTGGGCGAAGAAGTTGAGTACCTTGACATTGAAAACATGGATCCTGGGTTCTTCGGCAAGCTGATGAGCATCTTTAACAGAAAGTAGGTCTCCATATGGGCTGGATCAGTGATCTTTTTGGCAGAAAAACATCGAAAGACAACGCGAAAAGACGGCTTGAAGCTGTTATCATGATCGACCGCTGCGAGCTCGAACCGGACCTTATGCAAAAGCTGCAGGAGGAGATCCTTCAGGTCATCACTAAATATATGGTCGTCGAGGATGATTCGCTGACCTGCAAACTGGGCAGCGAAGGGGATCGCAGTGCGATCTCAGTATCGGCGCATGTCAAGGGCGTCAAGCGTCCTGCCAGGATAAGAGCCGGACTGGCTGAGTAAAACAGAGCTTGATGAAAAGCCAGTATTCCTGGCGGGCGCTGCTGAGTGCGCTTGACTGGCCGCTGTTGGCTGCCGTTGCCGCTGTTTACAGTATCGGCGTGGTGACGATCTACTCAGCCGGCGGCGGCTCTGGCGGCATGGGGAGTTTTTACGCGGGACGGCAGCTCATTTGGGGGGCCGTCTCGCTTGCCGTGCTTGGAGTCATGCTGCGGATTGACGGCGAACTGTTCCTGGAGCATTCTTACGTGCTCTATGCGCTTTGCTGTCTGACGCTTGTCCTGCTGTTCGTGCTCGGGCATCGGGCAAAAGGGGCTCAGTCGTGGATCGATCTGGGCTTTTTGCGCGTGCAGCCGGCGGAGTTCGCCAAGATCGGAGTGGCGTTTGTGATGGCCCGTCATCTGACGCAGTTTCCGCCCGTGAATCTGAAAAACTTTGCGCAGGCGCTGGCGCTCGGCGGCGTTTCGGCGCTGCTGGTGCTGGTGCAGCCCGATCTGGGCAGCACGCTCGTCTACGCGACGATGATCTTTGCCGCGCTGATGGTGGCCGGCACGCCCAAACGCTTTTTGCTTTCGCTCACCGGAGCGGGGTTGGCGCTGCTTCCTGCGGGCTGGATGCTGCTCAAGGAGTACCAGAAAAAGCGCATCCTTGTGTTCATCAATCCCGAACTCGATCCGCTCGGTGCGGGATATAATGTGATCCAGTCGCGCATTGCCGTGGGGTCGGGACATTTCTGGGGCAAGGGCTTTATGCAGGGGGCGCAGAGCAAGCTGCGCTTTCTTCCCGAGCCGCACACCGATTTCATTTTCAGCGTCTTCGCCGAAGAGTTCGGCCTTGCCGGCGGGCTCGTCCTGCTGGCGCTGCTGACGTTCATCCTCTGGCGGATGATGCGGGTGGCGATGAGGTCGCGCAGTGTGGCGACGAAGATCCTCGTGGCGTCGCTGTCGGCGTCGCTGTGGTTTCACACGTTCGAGTCCATCGGCATGAGCATGGGACTGCTGCCGGTGACGGGGCTGCCGCTGCCGTTCATGAGCTACGGCGGCAGTTCGCTGCTGGCGAATATCCTGGCTGTCAGCATCGTTCTGCGTCAGGGGGCGGCCGACGAGCTGGAACGGCGCGAGAATTCCGTGCCGGAAGAACGCGCCCCTATTGCCGTGCAGAAGGGCTGAGGGGAATCGTTTTGGTTGTGTTTCGCCCGACGAGGCGGATGTTATATAAATGAAGGATGATCGATTTTGAGATTTGAAGAATTTGACGATCCCCGCTGGCCGCTGATCGCCGGAGCGAAGTGGCCTTCGCGCTACGCCGCTTCCGAATGGGGAAGCATAAAGCCGAAGGAAAAGGCGGATCTTCGCCTGTGCTTCTGCTTTCCTGACGTGTATGAAGTGGGCATGAGCTATCTGGGATTCCAGCTGCTGTATCCCCGCACGAAGGCGCTTGACGGGATCGATGCGGAGCGCGCCTACTGCCCGTGGATCGACATGGAAGCCATGCTTCGCGCATCACTGACGCCGCTTGGCTCCGTCGAGTCCGGACGGGCACTGAAGGATTTTGACGCGCTGGGATTTACGCTCCAGCACGAGATGAGCTTTACCAACATCCTCACGATGCTCGATCTGGGCGGCGTGCCGCAGCTGGCGTCTGACAGAACAGACGGCGATCCGATCGTCCTGGCGGGCGGCCCTGCCGCGCTCGTTCCTGAACCGCTCGCTGATTTTATCGATATTTTCTGCCTCGGCGACGGCGAAGCCGTCAATCCTCCTTTGCTGGAGCTGCTGCGGCAGACGAAAGGAAAGCCCCGGTGCGAACGTCTGCGTGCGGCGGCAGAACTGCCGGGCACGTATGTGCCGAGCGTCGTGTCGTGCGAATATGACGAAGCGGGCGTGCATTTTTCGTCTGAGTTCGCGCTGCCCAGGCGGCGCGTGGTCTGCACAGACATGGACGCGATCGCGCCCGAGTCGATGATCGTGCCTGCTTCGGGCATCATCCATGATCGTGTGGCCGTGGAGCTGTTCCGCGGCTGCTCGCGCGGCTGCCGCTTCTGCCAGGCGGGGATGATCTACCGCCCTGTTCGCGAGCGCACTGCCGAGCTTGTCGAAGACCGCATCCGTGCGCTCATTCGCCAGACGGGATGGGAAGAGTGCAGCCTTGTCTCGCTGGCAAGCTGCGACTATCCGAAGATCGGCGAACTGCTCAATTCGCTGAGCTCGCTGCACGATGAAGGGATCAAGGTCAGCCTGCCGAGCCTGCGCGTTGACAACTTCTCCGTGGGGCTCGCAGCCGGGCTGGAAGTGATGAAAAAAGGCGGTTTGACGCTGGCGCCGGAGGCGGGCAGTCAGCACATGCGCGATGTGATCAACAAGGGCGTCACCGACGCTGACCTCGACGCGGCGCTGGAAGCGGCGTTCGCTCACGGCTGGCAGAAAGTGAAGCTTTATTTCATGATGGGCCTGCCGGGCGAGACTGACGAGGACCTGAGCGGCATTGTCGAGCTGGCCGAGCGTGCCGCGTCGATCGGGCGCCGGCACACGAAGCGGGCGCAGATCAACGTCTCAGTCGCGGGATTTGTCCCCAAGGGACACACGCCGTTTCAGTGGGTGGCTCAGAGCACGCGCGAGGAGCTGGCGCGCAAGGGCGCGTTCATGAAACGACAGATCCGCTCGCGCGCGATCAGCTTCAAGTATCACGAGTCGGCTCAGTCGTTTATCGAAGGTGTCCTGGCCCGCGGCGATCGCCGCGTGGGACGTGCGATCCTCGAAGCCTGGCGGCTGGGGGAACGTTTTGACAGCTGGAGCGAGACGTTCAGTCTCGACCGCTGGATGCAGGCTTTTGCAAACACCGGCGTCGATCCCGTATGGTATGCGCAGAGGACTCGCGCCGAGAACGAGGCTTTCCCGTGGGATCACATCGACGCGGGCGTGTCGAAGGCGTTCCTGCTGCGTGAGTACCGCCGGTCGCAGCAGGCGCAGACAACGCCCGACTGCCGCGGGGGCTCGTGCAACGCCTGCGGCTGGGAGAAGAAAGGCTGCGCGTGGAGCGGGGTGAGCCGATGAACCGCATTCGTCTGATCTTTGAAAAAAGGGGCTTTGCCTGCTTTGTGCGCCATGTCGAGCTGCCTCAGCTGTTCGGCCGCATTGCACGCCGTGCTGGGCTCCAGGTGGGGCTGACGCAGGGCATGTCGCCGCATCCCCACATCGTCATGGGGCCGGCGCTGCCGGTAGGCGTCGTCTCGCAGTATGAGACGGCCGAGGTCTGGTTTGAGTCGGCCGGGACGCCTCAGGAAGCTGTCGAAAAGCTGAACGCCTGTGCGCCGACGGGATTCCGTTTTCTGAAAGGCGCGCACATCCCCGCAGACACGATGTCGCTGAACAAGTGCTTCGACGCGGCGAAATACTGGCTGTGCCCGCGCGACGAGTCGCGGCTGGATGCGGTGCAGTCCGCACTCGTTGAGGCGTTTGCGCCTGAGGTGCTGCCGTGGACGGCTCGTGTGTCCGACGGGATCGAACTGGTGATGCTCGATCCGTCTCAGAACGGACCGGGGGCGCTCGTCAAAGCGCTCATCGAACGCGAACTGATCGGCGGCTGGCCGGACGTGTGCATCGCACGCCTTGTCCTGGGCCGGTGGAAGAGCGAACAGAAGGAGATCGCGCCGCTGCTTTAGCCTTCGGGCGTGGGCGGCGCACGACCGTTTTTCATAAGGAAAGTGAACATGCAAACGTTGCACATGGAGCAATATTCAGAAGAAGCGGAACGAAACAGGCCGGACACCGTGATCCTGGCGAACACCGTCGACCCTGAAGAATCTCGTGTAGCGATCGTGGAAAACGGTCGGTTGAGCGAGCTCTTCATCGAACGGATGTGGGAATGCCAGAAAAGCGGCGAAGTGTACAAAGCGCGGGTGGAGAGCGTTCTGCCCGGGATGAATGCGGCATTCGTCGGACTTGGCGACGGCCGCAACGGCTTTCTGTATCTGAATGACGCCAGAGGCGTCACTGTGAAGCCGAACGGCGAGATCCTCGTTCAGGTCGTGAAAACGGCGCGCAAGAACAAGGGCGCACGCGTGACGACGCGGATCTCGCTGCCCGGACGCTATCTGGTGCTCGTTCCCGGCGGCCACGATGTGGGTGTGTCAAAGCGTATCGTCAGAGAAGAGGAACGCGCGCGTCTGAAGGAAGTCGCCCGCTCGATGGACACCGCTGGTTTCGGCGTGATCATGCGCACGGCTTCGGAAGGCGTCGACGCTGACGTGCTGAACGACGACCTGGAGCAGCTCAAAGCGCTTTGGCGCGACATCGAAAACAACGCGGCCAAGCAGACGGCGCCGTGTCTGCTTTACAAAGACATGGGGCTGGTCGGGCGCGTGCTTCGCGATGAACTGAGCTCGGAAGTAGCGCAGATCATCGTTGACAATCAAGAAGAATACGACAGGGTGAAGGAATATCTGGAGCGCTACAAAAAGGCGGAGGCGATGCCCAGCCTGACGTTCCACCGCAGCAACATCCCCCTGTTCGAGTACTATGATATGGAAAAGGAGATCGACGCGCTGTTGGACAATAAGGTCTGGCTGAAGTCGGGCGCGTATCTCGTCATCGATCAGACCGAGGCGCTGACCGTGATCGACGTGAACACGGGCAAGTACACGGGCGGGCATTCGCTGCGCGAGACGGTGCTGGCCACCAATCTGGAAGCGGCGGAGGAGATCGCCTGGCAGCTCAAGCTGCGCTCGATCGGCGGCATCGTCGTTGTCGATTTCATCGACATGGAGCCGGAGGAAGACCGCAAGGCGCTCCTGGCCAAGCTGGACGAGGTGTTTGCCGCCGATCGCTGCCGTGTGCGCGTGTACGGCATCTCGCAGCTGGGCCTGGTGGAGATGACGCGCAAGCGGGCGCGTGCCGATCTGCGGTCGGTGCTGACGCGTCCGTGTCCGATGTGCGGCACGAGCGCGCGTGTGCTTAAAGAAGACGCACTGGCGCTGATGCTCAAGCGCTTTATCCGCAAGATCTTCATGTCGGGACGCGCTCAGGCGGTGCTGATCGACGCGCACGAGTCGGTTGCCGCTTACGTGGCAGAGGTTTATTTAAGCGCGTGGGAAGAGGCGTTCGGCCGCAGGATTTTCCTGCGCGGACAGAGCAGCATGCCGCTGGAAAAGTTCCGTCTCGACCTGCAGGGATCGCTGAACAGCGTTGAGGCGCGCGTCACGCTTTTGCGCAGCAGAGGAGATACGAGCGTTGTTTATCGAACGGCTGACTCTTAAGAATTTCAAAAGTTTCGGGGGGACTCATGAGCTTCCGTTTGCCCCCGGCTTCACCGCGATCGTTGGACCGAACGGGAGCGGCAAGAGCAATATCCTTGACGGGCTGCGCTGGGTGCTTGGCGAAAGCGGCGCGGCCCGCCTTCGTATCACGCGCCAGAGTGACCTGATCTTTCAGGGTTCGGCCGGTCTGTCTGAAGCCACCGAGACGGACGTGTCGCTCGAACTCAGTGACGACGGCGGCCGCGCCACGCTGCGCCGGCATCTCGACGCCTCCGGCGGCACGCTCTACGTCAACGGCGCGCGGACGCGCGTGCAGGATCTGGCGCAGTTCAAGCAGCAGTGGCATCTTGAGGGCGACCGCTCGGCCTTCATCGGTCAGGGCGAAGTGGGCGCGGCCGTGCTGCAAAAGCCGTTTCAGCGCCGCCTGCAGCTCGAAGAGCTGTTCGGCATCGACCTGTACCGCAAAAAGCGCGACGGCGCCCAGGAAGAACTCAAGCAGTCCGGCGAGGAGCTGCTGCGGCTGAACACCCTGATGGGCGAACTTCGCGCCCGGCGCGAGGAGATCGCTCCCGATCTGGTGAACGCACGCAAGGCGAAAGATTATCAGGCCCGGCTGGAGGAACTGCGCGCGGTGCTGTATCACACCAAGCGGAGCGCCGAGGAAAGCCGGCTGTCCGGGCTGGAAGAGCGCCATGCCAAAGCCGAAAGACGGCTTGGCGCCGCGGGACGTTGGGCGAAGCTGTGGAAAAACGCTCTCGACGTGCTGCGCGAACAGGGCAGCGAATACGCGCGCGAACGCGCCCGCCTCTCGGACGCGCTCGAAGAGCTACAGCCGCGGCTTGACGACGTGCTGCGGCGCGAGATGGCCCTCAACTCCGAAAAGAGCGAGTGCGATTTTGCCCTGCGCCGCTGCGGCGAAGAGCACGACCGTCTCGACGCCCAGCTCAAAGAAGAAGAGACGCGCCGCGGCGAACTGGCCGCGCAGACCGGACGGCTGACGCAGGAGGAGCACACGCTCTCCGTGCGCGTCGGCGATCTTGAAGACAGGCTCTCCAAGCGCGACGAGCGCCTTGAAGAACAGCGGCGCAAGCGTCAGGAGCTGATCGAGCGCGAGGCTTCGCTGCTTGAAGAAGCTCAGCAGATGGATGCCCGCGCTCAGACGCTCGAAGTTCAGGGACAGGAACGCGAAAAAGCGCTGAACGGCCTGCGCGCTCAGCGCGACGAGCTTGTCACAAAGCTGACATATGCTGACGAAGCGCTCGAGACGCTGGAAGACGCGCTTGATGCGCTTGAGAAAAAACGCGGCGAAGCGGCGACGCAGAGCCAGGAGATGGCCGTGCGCGCACAGAGCCTGCGCCGGTCGATCGCTAAGGCGGAAGCCGAGCTCGACAGCCTGCTCCAGCGTGCCGAGGCCGGGCTGTATCCCAAGCCTGTGCAGATGGTGCTGTCGGCAGTCAAGCTGGGCCGACTGAAGATCGAGACCATTCCCGCCGTCGAGTCGTTCTCGTGCGACGCAAAGCTGGCCGCCTGCCTCGAAGCCTATCTGGGCGGCCGTCAGTACTGGCTGCTCGTCGATACGATGGCCCAGGCCCGAGTGGGCATCGACCTGCTCAAAGAGCGCAGCGGCGGCCGCGCCACGTTCCTGCCGCTGGAGCGCTGCCGCAATTCGCGTGCCGGAAAGGCCCCCGCGGGTGCCGGCGTGCTCGGCTGGGCGATCGACCTTGTCACGCCCGATCCCCGCTGGCTGCCCGCGGCCGTGCATATGCTCGGCGACCTGCTGGTGGTGAAGGATTACGACACGGGCGCGCGGCTGGCTTCGACAGCCCGCTATCCGATCGTCACGCTTGACGGCGAAGTGTTCTCGCCGTCCGGCACCGTCAGCGGCGGAAAGACTGCCCGCACCGTGGGCGCGATCACGCTGCGCAACATGATCGACGAGACGGAAAAGCAGATCGCTGCTGACAAAAAGGCGCAGGCAGAAGTTGCCAAGCGTCTGGAAGCGGCGGAGAAGGCCGAGGCCAAAGCGCGCGAAGCGATGGACGCCAAGCGGCGCGAGGCTGACGACCAGCGGTCGAAGACCGAAGCGCTGCGAAGGACCATGCGCGAGCAGACCGAAGAGCTGAACGCGCTGCTGAGCGAAGATTCGAGCGCAGCGTCGCGCATCGCGCAGTGCCGTACCGCCGCCGAAAAGGCGCGGCAGAACGCCGGCGCCTTGCGAAAGCAGATCAGCGAGCTGGCCCTTCCCGACGGCGATGACAGCGAGAGCAAGGAATTGGCAGAGCTGCGCACACAGGCCCTGCTGGCCGGCGAACGACTGGCCGCCAAAAAGGCCGAGCTGGAACGCAGCGTGCGCACCGTCTCTGACCTGCGCCGTGCGCTGAGCGCCAATACGGCGCAGTCGCGCGAAGCTGTAGCCAAACTGGCCGCGCTGGATGAGCGCGAGACCGCCATTCATCAGGAAAAAGCTGAACGCGAGAGCGAAAAGAAAGAGATCGAGACCCGCGTTGCCGAGCTCGACGGCCGCAACACGCGCGCTGCCGCCCGCATGGAACGCCAGCTGCTGCGCAGCCAGAAAGCCCAGGCAACGTTCGACACGCTCACGCGCGACGAGCTGATGGCCCGGACCGAAATCGAAAAGACCCGCGAGAGACTGGCCGACCTGATCTCGGCCAACGAAGAGAAATATCCCTATCCCGACGGCTTCACGCCCGGCGACGAGAGCGCCGAAAAGCTGGAAAACAGCTGTCGCTACGTCGAACGCGCCTTGCGCGAGCTGGGCGACGTGAACATGGGTGCCCTGTCGGAAGATCAGTCGCTGGCCGAGCGCCTGGAATACCTCGGCTCGCAGCTCGACGACGTGCAGAAGGGCATCGACGACCTCAAAGCCCTCATTGCCAGCACCGACAAACAGGCCGGAACCCTGTTCAACAACGCCCTTGTGAAGATCGACAAACGCTTTGACGAGCTCTTCCAGCGCCTCTTCGGCGGCGGCGAAGCGCATCTGCGCGCCCAATCCGAGATGGACCTGTGGGAGACAGGCGTCGAGATCATCGCCCGCCCGCCGGGAAAGAAATCGCTGTTTTTGGCGCAGCTCTCCGGCGGCGAGCAGTCGCTCACCGCACTGTCGCTGCTGTTCGCCTCCATGGAAGTAGCCAAAGTGCCTCTGGCCGTGCTTGACGAAGTGGACGCTGCGCTCGACGAGGCCAACCTTACCCGCTTTGCGCAGATGGTCGCCGACTACTCAAAGAACCTCCAGGTCATCGCCATGACCCACCGCCGCCAGACCATGGAACACGCCGAAGTGATGTACGGCGTCACCATGAGCGAGCCCGGCCTGTCTCAGATCGTCTCCGTCAAGGTGGACCAATGGGAGTGACCGTGCGCTCCGAAGCCGGCGAGGCCATCCTCTACGGTTTTTTGAACATGCTCCAGCCGCAGGACGGCCCCCGCGTGAACATGGACACCGTGCTCCTGGCCGGCTTTGCTGCTCTCAAAAGCGGCGAACGCGCTATCGAACTGGGCTGCGCGCACGGCGCCGTGACGCTGATCCTTGCCAAACGGTACCGGGACGCATCTATCGAAGGGCTCGACGTGCAGCCGCAGCTCATCCAGCTGGCACGCGAAAACGCCGAGCGCAACAGCCTGACCGGCAACACCGGCTTTCGCACCGGCGACCTGAGATGCGTGCGCACGCTGTACCCGCATCAGAGCTTCGACGCGCTCGTGGTCAACCCTCCGTATGAGGACCCCGGTTTTGGCCGCCGCAGCGAGAGCGAATCCAGCCGCGTCGCCCGTCAGGGCGAACTGTGCACCCTCGATGACGTGTGCGCAGCCGCAAAGTTCCTGCTCAGGAACAAAGGCAGGCTCTACATGGTCATGCGCGCCCTGCGTCTGGCCGAGACCATGACGGCGCTGAGCGCGCACGGCCTTGCGCCTCGCACGCTGCTCATGGTCCACCCGACGCCCGGAAAAAACGCTTCTGTCTTTCTCGTCGAAGCGCGGCGAAACGGCGGACATGCGCTCACCGTGCCGCCGCCGCTGTACATCTATGACGAGCGCGGCGAGTATACAGACGAGCTGATGCGCTACTACCGCCCCGAGCCGCCGCAGGATGATCGCGGAAGCTGACAGCAATAACAAAAGCAACGCCCTGCCGGGAAACATTCTTCCCGGCGGGGCGTTGCTTTTTAGTGTTTTTATGTTATCTGTAGTTGCAGTGAAGCTATTCCTTCACCGCGGCGACAAGCGTGATCTCGAGGCCGTACTGGGGACCGGCGAGGCGGGCTTCGACGCAGGTCCGAACGGGCTGAGTGCCTTCTTTGAACCAGGCGTCCCAGACGCTGTTGAATTCTTTGAAATTGCGCATGTCGGCCAGATAGACGGTAGCGGAGAGGACGTGCTCCATGTCGGAGTTGTACTTTTCAAGGGTCTTTTTCAGGCCCTCAAGACAGTCTTTGGCCTGCACGGCGATGCTGCCGCCGTTTTCGCCGACCTGGCCGGAGAGGTAGAGCACGCCGTTGTGCTCGACGGCTTCATGAAAGCGTCCGTTGCAGTTGTAACGTTTGATGGTCATGGTGTTTTTCTCCTTTCAATTATGCCGCATCCACGCGGCATTTTTTTCAAGCATTGCTAGAGCGGCTTGCGCTCCTGTTTCCCTTCTACAAAAGCGAACTCGCAGGCGATGGGATGGCCTTGCACGTCGTCGATCTCGAAGCAGAAGCGCAAAATCGGCGTGCCCGCGTCGACGCCCATCATGAGCGCGACGCGCTCGTCGCAGATCACGGGCTGTGATGAGACGAAGGTCTTTCCCGGGGTGACGTCGCAGCGGCGTGCAAGTTCGGCAAATGTCAGTTCGCCAAGCTGTTCTTCCACGACGGGAGCGAAGATCAGCTCGGGAAGGAACAGCTGTTCAGCGCAGAAGGGAGCGCCGTCGACGTACTTGACTCGGTCAATGACGACGACGCGCTGTCCTTCGCGCAGGCGGAGGACTGAGGCGACTTCGGGGGAAGGCTCTTCAACCGCGACGCCGAGGCTTTTGTGCTCGCCGGGTATGGAGAGGTCGTCCACGCTGATCGCCATTTCTGACAGGCTGGACTTGGTGTAGAACTCTTTCTTAGCTTTCGGGGCGGAGACGAAGGAGCCTTTGCCCTGGATGCGGTAAATGGCGCCGTCTTTGACGAGCTCGCGCAGCGCCATCGCGACGGTGACGCGCGAGCAGCCGAACTGGCGGCCGAGCTCGGCCTCGGTGGGGATGGTTGCGCCGGGTGCCCACTCGCCGGATTTGATCTTGTCGAGGATAAACTGCTGGATACGCATATAGATTGGAACGCCCATAGATTTCTGTCCTTTGCTTCGTGTTATGCTTGCCGCCTGAAGCGGTGCGAAAAGTGCAATCTCATTCATTTTGATTGTATCAAACTCCTCAAAAATTACAAGCGTTCCGGGGAGCGTGTTGAACGGCGCAGAGCGTTACGACGAAGCTTTTCGGCTGAAGGTCGTTCGCACTGTATGCGCAATCATGAACAGCAGGAGGAACGCGCCCAGGTAGCCGCCGAAGCCGTAGATGGCGTTGACGAGCGTTTTGTAGGGCAGGCAGACAGAGATGACGACGGCACCAAGTGTCAGCAGCACGACGAGGAAGCAGTGACGCACGGTCCCGCCTTCGGCAAAGCGTGTGCTGACGGTCCACAGCAGGGGAACGGAGGCGGTGTAGATGCCTGCGTAGATGACGAACGAAAATGCCTGAGCGAACACGGGGGAGATGCGGCGCGCCATGAGCAGCGTGGGGATGTCGGCCGCGGCAGAAGTGCGGATGGTGGCGATCAGGGCGAGCGAGACGATGATCATGGCAGTGCTGATAGCGGCAACGGCGCTGAATGTGGCGCATTTCAGCTCGCGGCGGCCTTTTTTCGCGCCCAGCTCGGTCATGAACGGCGCGTAAAAGAGGATGACGAAGCCGACGTTGGAGAGGGTGGCGGTGAAGAAGCTGGAGCCGATGCGGGGAACGTTCACCTCACCGGTCTCGATCATCTTCATGCCGGCGGCGATCTTATCCGCGTCGAGCCAGACGGTGACGCCGGTGGTGAAGATGATCATGGCGATCGTGACGGGACCGAGCACACCGAGGATGTCGACCAGCCGGTCGAGCCCCATCACGACGGTCCCGCCGATCAGAACGGCCAGCAGCAGCGCGCCGCCCCAGGGGGGAAGGCACCACTGCGTGTGCGCGGTCGAGGCCGCGCCGCCGTGCATGATGATCAGCGACAGATAGAGGAACGCGGTCGCGTACAGGTCGTACAGCGCGCCAGCCCGGCGTCCGCAGAAGTGATAGAACACGTCCTTGCCGTGCGTCAGCTGCTTTTGCGCGCCGGCTTTGGCACAGCTGCGAAGGGCGTAGGTGAACAGGACGAAGAAGCAGGCGACGAACAGAAACGACTGCCGGCCATACGCCGCGCAGAACTGCATGACCTCCTGGCCCGTAGCGAAGCCCGCTCCGATGTAGGACGCGATCAGCGACCCCATCAGGACGAGCGTCTCTTTGAACGAAAACGGCTGCGCTTTCATGCCGAACAAATCTCCTTCAAGCTGAATGATGAAATGAAGGCTGCTCCCCGAAGAGAACAACGAGGTACAGCCTTTATATTTGCTATTTTAACGCTTTTTCGTGATCGCGGACACGAGGATCAGCAGGATCACGGAGACGGGGAAGGCAACGAGCACCGTGGCAAGACCGTAGGGCTGCCCGGCAACCTGCCAGCCGATCGTCAGAGCCGTGCCGCCCACCATCGAGGCGATGCCGCCCCACTTTGTGACCTTCTCGGGGCAGATGACCGTCGCCAGCAGCGCGGGCGTGATGCCGGCGCCGACGACCGTGCTCGCCCAGTACTGAATGGCGAGGATGCTGGGGAAGAAGTTGAGCAGGATCAGCGACGCGACGCCGAAGATCACGATGCAGAGCTTGGTCACGAAGACGACCTGCGACTCGGGAGCGTCCTTCTTGAAATGCGTGTAGACGTCAGTGGCGATGTTCGTAGCGCCTGCCAGCAGATACGAGTTGCCCGTGGTGAGGATGAAGCCCGTGCACGAAGCCATCATCAGACCGCCGACCACCCAGGGGAACACCGTGGACAGAGCGATGAATGACTGCGAGGGGATGATGTTGCTGCCGAAGTAGAGACGGCCGACATAGCTGAGGAGAGACACCGAAGGCAGAACGATGATGGTCCCGAGAGCCCAGCCGATCATGCCGACCTGGACGCTCTTGTCTTCCTTGGCAGCCGCCATGCGCTGGTACAGGTTCTGATCGCCGAGAGCAAGCAGAAAGCCGGGCGCGTAATTGGCCAGGTAATCCTTGGCCGTCCAGCCGGCCGTGAACGTCAGCCCCTTGGGAGCGAGCTTGGCAGTGCGCTCAAGTACCCAGTCCCAGCCGCCGATGTTGTTGTAAACGTACACGCCGGCAAAGGCCAGACCGAAGAGCATGATGATGACGGAAAACGCGTCGATCTTGACGACCGAGCTGAGGCCGCCGGAAGCCGCGGCGATGATGACGAACACGCAGGCGATGACCGTCATCGTCTCAATGTCGAAGCCCGTCGTGGCGTTGAGCACGATGCCCATGGCCCGCAGCTGGTAAGAAACGATCGAGAAGCTGGCCAGAGCGATGACCACAGCGGAGATGACACGTGCCCCGGTGCCGTAGCTGTCCTCGATCAGAGCCGCCGTCGTGATCTTGCCGCGCTTGCGGACCAGAGGTCCGATGGCGAACAGGATAACGATCGCAAGGATGCTGCCGGAGGCGTAGCAGATGGAGGGGAAGAGGCCGGCCGTGTACGAGATCACGCTGATGCTGCCGGCGACCGCGCCGCCGCCCATCCACGAAGCCATGAACGTGGCCATGAGGACGAACGAGCCCAGCCCCTTGCCGGCCAGCGCGAATTCCTTGATGCTCTTGCGGTTTTCTTTGGTGCGCGACAGATAGGCGAAAACGAAGACGACGAGGAAGTACAGAGCGATGACGATCAGCATCTTTGGCTGAGGGACCATTTTTGCGAATTCCATAGGGAAAACTCCTTTCAGAATTTGAATGAATGACCTGATGACTTATTTGCCGCGAATGATCTTGTCGATCTCGGCGACGCGCTCATCGCTGACGTTGAACTTGGGCCAGGTGCCGACCCACAGCGTGGTGTACTTGATCTGATCGACCACTTCCTTGAGCTTGGCGACCTGCTCGTCGCTGTCGTTGTAGCCCTTCACCAGCAGGACGCGCAGCGTGAACTTGCCCTTGTACTGATGGCTGAAGCGGACCATGCTCTCCGTCTGCTTGGCGGCGGAGAACTGGCTCTCGACGCGGGGACGGTGGATCAGCTTGAACGTGTCTTCGTCAACGAAGCAGAAGCCGGCGATCATCTCCTCGAACTTGAGCGACGTCTCGATGTGCCCCTCGACGCCGAGCAGGTAGCAGTTGGTGATCAGACGCGCCGCGCAGCCGTGCTTGTGGATCAGGTCGACGACTTCGCCCAGGTGCGGATTGGTAAGCGGGTCTCCCTGACCGGCCGTGACCTCGACGATGTCGGGCTTTTCGGCGATGATGCGCTCTTCCAGCCCTTTGAGCGAATCCTCGATGGGGCCGAAGTCGTGCCATTCGCCCTGATACTTCGTCTGCCCCAGATTGCAGATCTGGCAGTTGAAGATGCACGCCTTTTCCGGGTTGATCATGACCGACAAAACCTTGCGGTCGTCGGCATTCGCCTTGACGAACTCATACTGCTTGTACTTGAAGTAATCCATGCTGAATCCTCCGATCCAATTTTTTGAACTGCTGCTCACCAAAACAAATTGCGCACCCTGCCGCGTCCCGCGCGAACAGAAGAGTTTTGGCCGCTGTTGAAGCTCTGTCTCGATCGATCGACTGATTGATAAGTTGATAAGTCATTTTCGATGGCGCTAAAATACCACGCCATTTTCGTCCTGTCAAGGGACATTTTTGAAGAGACGGCAAAAATAGCCTTGATGCTTCTGCGATCGTTTTTTGCAGACATGAACTTTGGGGCGGATACGAAAAAAGCCGGTCCGCGCGCGGATCGGCTTTTACTGGACAGAAAGATGAGGAGCTACAGCATCATGACTTTTCGCTGTTTGCCCTCGGCATAGACGAAATAATAAGCGATAGGCCGCTCCTGCGTGTCGTGAACTTCGATAGAAAAACGCAGCACGGGCGAACCTTCGGGAAGGCCCAGCAGCTTTGCGACGTCGGCGGGGCACAGCGCCGGCTCGGAAGAGACGACGCTCTTGCCGAGGGTGATGCCGCACTGTTCGGCGACCTTTGACAGGTGCTCGTCTTCGAGATGCTGCTCAAGCACGGGGCCGAACAGATGCTGGGGAAGATAGACGCGCTCGACGAAGATGGGCCTGTCGCCTGAGTACTTGAGCCGGTCGATGGCGATGGCAGGCGAACCGGGCGGCAGCCGCAGAACGGCAGCGGTCTCTTCGGAAAGGGGCTCGGTGCGCACGCTTACCGTCTTGTGAGTTCCCGGCACGGAGATGTCTTCGATGGAGAGCGTGGAATTCATGAGGCTGGAATTATCGTAGGGCGAGGCGGTTTCGTTCCGGGGCGAGACGTAGGTGCCCTTGCCCTGGATGCGGTAGATCACGCCGTCTTTGACCAGCTCGCGAAGCGCGGTCGTAACGGAAATGCGGCTGCACGCAAACAGCCTGCTCAGCTCGGCCTCTGTGGGGATGAGCGTGTCTGCCGCCCACTCGCCTGAATTGATCCTGGAGAGGATAAACTGCTGGATTCGTTTGTAGATAGGGATGCTCATCGCGCTTCTGCCACCTGAAACGGAACGGAAGGTTCCTGTATTTTCGCGAATGTTTTGCGAAGAAGTCCAACTATTATAAGCAAAGCGGCGTGAGTTTGCAAGTTTTGCCGGGCTGCTTTGACCGGACTGCGCGTTCATCTGGGCGTATCCTCGCCAGTACGGGCGTCGTCTGGTTCTTTCAGCAAGAACGAGATCAGCACCGGCAGAACGGCGAAGGTACTGACGGCGGCAAACGTTGCCCGCAGACCGTAGAGATCGCCGACGCGGCCGAACGCCGGGGCGATGATGCCGCCGACGCTGACAGCCATGCCCAGCGTCATCCCTGAGGCCAGACCGACGTGGCGCGGCAGGTAGCGCTGTCCGAGCGCTACGAGAGGGCTGAAGCACAGGCTCGACCCGATGCCCATCGGCAGCAGCAGTGCCAGAGCCAGCCAGGCGCGGTCTGTTATCGTGAACAGCATCAGCGACGGCAGCAGCAGGCAGAACGACAGCCGCACAGCTCTCCGGTGCCCGAGACGGTCGGACAGACGGCCGCCGAGAAGCGAGCTGAACGCCCCGGCGGCATAATACACGCTCAAAAAAGCGCTGCTGATGGCTTTCGACTGGCCGTGGACGGCCGTCAGATAGAGCACGGTGAACGTGTTGATGCCGCTGTTGACGATCGAGCGGGCTAACACGAGCGAGCTGAGTTTTGCGAACTCGCGCCAGCTGTCACGGCCGCTGCGGGCGGCAGATGTCTTCGGACCGGCCGCGGCGAAATCGCCCCCGGCGAAAAAGACGGCATAAGCGGCCGCGAAGACCAGCGGCGGAAGCAGGAAGACGAGCGTGCCTTTGAGCCCGAACAGCGCGATCGACGCGCCGGCCATCGCCGGCCCGACCGTGAAGCCCATGCTGCCGCCGAACGAGAACACGCCGAGATTTGCTCCGCGGTCGCGTTCCGTCGAAAGCGCGTTGACAAGCAACGCTGCCTGCGGGTGGAACATGGCGATCCCCATGCCGCTGACGATGACAGCTGCGCACAGTCCGCCATAGCCCGATACCAGTCCCGTCGCCGCCATGCCGCCGCCGGCCATGCAGACGCCGAGCAGCATCACCCACGGCTGCGACTTCTGATCGCTGAGCCAGCCGAACAGCGGCTGAATGAGCGAGCCGGCGATGTTCGACACCATCACGAGCGTGGCCGCGGTCGCGTAATCAAAGTGATAAGCCGCGATCAGGTAGGGCAGCAGCGCCGCCAGCGTGCCCTGATTCACGTCAGAACACAGATGTCCCAGCGAAAGCGCGTAGCGGGCGTATTTTGAACGGTTCATGACTTCTTCCTCCAAGGTGCCATCACGAGTTTTTTGAAAGTGCGGATAAAATTATACGCTGTCGGTCCGTTTCTCTCAACGGGCAGGCAGCGTATTTTTGCAGATTGCAGCCGACAGGCGGTTAGCCGGCGATGGAGAGGAAAACGCAGAGCCAGTGCGCTGCGACGCCGGCGCACAGGCCGCCGATCGTGTGGCAGAGGATGGCTTTGCCGATGAGGTGTTTGCAGTTCAGACTGTCCATCATCGAGGCGTGCGTGCTCAGGTAGCCGCTCCAGCACATGCACAGCGCTGTGAACACGGCGATGTCGCCGGGACTGACCAGGCCGCGCGAGATCAGATTGGCCGTCATGCTGATGGCCGCCCCCGCTGCGCCGAGCGCTGTGACAGGCACGCCGATGGCCTCGGGCGAGGAGAAGCCGAACAGGGGCTTCAGGATAAAGTCGATCTTGTCGGCCAGGCGCGGCAGCAGCATGATGCCTTCGTATGCCTTGCCGGTGTAGATGCCGCCCTCGGCCGGCCCGTTGATGAGCATCATCACGAGCGTGCAGATGACGAGGACGCCGGGAATGATGCTGAGTCCCATCTTCACGCCGGTGTGTCCGCCGTCGAGCACGGCCGCGATCATGCGGCTGCCGAAGCCGCCCTCGCGGATGGGACGCATGCCCGGAGGCAGCGGACTGGCCGCGCCCTCGTGCGCGCCAAGCGGCTCGTCGCCGAACGCGCGGCGCGTGAAGACCAGCATCAGCCGCGTGCTCACCACGCTGCCCGCGACTGCGCCGGCCAGCCCGATCAGCACGGGGACGCCCAGCGGAGTCCCCATGGCAGGCGAGAGACTGTACATGTAAGTGCAGACGATCAGTCCCATGCCGAACGCCGTGCCCAGATTGGTGAGCGCCGGGAACTGATACGCCTTGAAATAGCGGCGGAAGTGCCGGTCGTCGGCCAGCGCCAGGATGGCAGGATTGTCCGAGAGGAACGTCGTCACCACACCCAGCGCCGCCGCGCCGGGGAGCCCGTACACAGGACGCATCAGCGGCTGGAGCAGCCGGTTGGCCAGCGAGACGAAGCCGAACTCTGACAGCAGCGCCGAGAGTGCGCCCATAATCACGCACACGGCCGTGATGTAGAGCACCGTGTCGAGCAGCAGCTGATAGGCCGTCTTCATCATCGTGTTGAGCGTGTTCGCCAGTCCCATGCGGGTGACGAACAGCGCGAAAAACGCAGTGAATACGACGGGGAACAGGAACGTTTCAAGCGACAGTTCTTTTTTCAGCAGGACCTCTTTTTCCTGCGGCTTGGGATCCATGGTATGACCTCCGATGAATTATAGTGATAGACTGATAGAAGAGCGGCGCTCTCCGGGGCATTCTATGCCCGAAAAGCGCCGCCGAGAGGGGACTAGTTCTTTTTCGTGATCGCGGACACGACGACCAGCAGGATCACCGAGACGGGGAAGGCGACGAGCACCGTAGCCAGGCCGAAGGGGTGACCGGCCATCTCCCAGCCGATCGTCAGCGCCGTGCCGCCTACCATGGAGGCGATGCCGCCCCACTTGGTGACCTTGTTCGGGCAGACGACGCTGGCCAGCAGCGAGGGCGTGATGCCGGCGCCGGCGATCGTCATCGACCAGTACTGAATGGCGAGGATGCTGGGGAAGAATTTCAGCAAAAACAGCGACGCCGCGCCGCAGATGACGATGGTCAGCTTGGTGACGAAGACGACCTGCGACTCCGAAGCGTCCTTCTTGAAATGAGTGAACACGTCCGTGGCGATATTCGTAGCGCCCGCCAGCAGGTACGAGTTGCCCGTGGTGAGGATGAACCCCGTGCACGAAGCCATCATCAGCCCGCCGACGATCCAGGGGCACACGGTGGAAAGCGCGATGAACGACTGCGAGGCGATGATGTTGCCACCGAAATACAGACGACCGATGTAGGACAGCACCGAGACCGAAGGCAGAACGATGATCGTGCCCAGAGCCCAGCCGATCATGCCGATCTGAACACTCTTGTCCTCCTTGGCGGCCGCCATGCGCTGATACAGGTTCTGGTCGCCGAGGGCGAGCAGGAAGCCGGGAGCGTAGTTGGCCAGATAATCCCTGGCCGTCCAGCCGGCCGTGAACGTCAGCCCCTTGGGGGCGATCTGCGCGGTGCGCTCCATCACCCAGTCCCAGCCGCCGATATTGGTGTAGACATAGGCGCCGGCGCAGACCAGACCGACCAGCATGATGATGACAGAGAACGCGTCGATCTTGACCACCGAGCTGAGGCCGCCGGAAGCTGTAGCGATGATGATCGCCACGCAGGAGATGACAGTCAGCGTGTCAACGTCGAAGCCCGTCGTGGCGTTGAGCACGATGCCCATGGCGCGCAGCTGGTACGACACGATCGAGAAGCTGGCCAGCGCGATGATGACCGCCGAGATCACGCGGGCGCCGGTGCCGTAGCTGTCTTCGATGAGGGCGGCTGTCGTCATCTTGCCGCGCTTGCGCACCAGCGGCCCGATAGCGAAGAGGATGACGATGGCGAGGATGCTGCCGGAAGCGTAGCAGATGGAGGGGAACAGCCCGGTCGTGTAGGCGATCGAGTTGATGCTGCCGGCCACGGCGCCGCCGCCCATCCACGAAGCCATGAACGTGGCCATGAGGATGAACGAGCCCAGCCCCTTGCCGGCCAGCGCGAAGTCCTTGATGCTCTTGCGGTTCTCTTTTTTCTTGGCCAGGTAGGCGAAGAAAAACACGACGACGAAGTACAGCGCGATGACGATGAGCATCTTGGGCTGCGGGACCATTTTTGCGAATTCCATGTGAGAAAAACTCCTTCCAGATTGAACTCAGGATGAAAAATCGGTGTGAAGCACTTATTACTCGTCAGCGTGCAGTTCGCGGGCGATCTCGGCGATGCGGCCGTCGTCCACGGTGAGCTTGCTGGTGCTGATGACCCAGAGCGAGTCGAACGTGAGCCGCTCGAGGATGCCCTTGATCTTGGCCACTGTCTCGTCGCTGTCGTTGAAACCCTTGCTGAAGAACACGCGCAGCTTGAACTTGCCCTTGTAATTGTTGCAGAAGTTGACCAGGCTTTCCGTCTGCTTCTCGGCCGAGAAATTCAGCTCTGGCAGCGGACGGTGGTATTTCTTGAACGCTTCTTCATCGACGATGCCGAACGCGCCGACGACTTCCTCGCACTTGCAGACAACGCGCATGTGCTCGCCGATGCCGAGCAGGTAGCAGTTGGTGATCAGGCGGACGGGCTTCCCTTCGCCGTGGATGCAGTCGATGATCTCCTCCAGATGGACGTTCGTGAGGATGTCGCCCTGACCGTAGATCTCGACGATGTCCGGCTTGACTTCGGCGATCTTGGCGCGAAGGTCGGCCAGCGACTCCTCGTGCGGTCCGAAGTCGTGCCATTCGCCCTGATACTTCGTCTGGCCGCGCGTGCAGACGATGCAGTTGAAGATGCATGCCTTTTCCGGCTGGATGTCGACGTAGAGCACTTTGCGCCCGTCGCCGTTTACCTGAACGTTGTGGTCCTGCTTGTACTTGAAGTAGATCATTGCTGCTCCCCCTTGAAATGATCCGCTCTGCCGCTGCGAAGTGCGCTGTGAGCGGGAGTGTGCAAAAAAGCGATCAGCCGTTCGTCCCCGGCCGGGTGAAGCGTTCGCGGCCCGATCGCGCTCTCTGCACCGTGTTAAAAATCTGTTTCGATATGTTGATATGTCAAATTGCCGACGGCAGGAGTGTATCATACGACAGGTTGACATGTCAATAGCATTTCGCAAAGTCGCGGGGCCGGCTTGACCGAATCCGCGCGAGGGCGCTATACTGAACGCGATTTTACGGAGAAGGAGGCGTTCTAGTGGCCGAGGATAAAGATCTGGCGCTGATCCTCGATTTCGGCGTCGCGCTGTTTCAAAGCGGAGCGGAAACGCACCGCGTGGAGGACAGTCTGTACCGCCTCGCGGCGGCTTTCGGCTTTGTCCGGTGCAATATCTGGGTGATCCCGAGCAATATTCAGGCGACGGTGACGGCTCCCGACGGAGCGATCATGACGCAGATCCGCCACATCCGCCGCGGCGGCGTTGATTTTGCCAGGCTTGACGAACTGAACGCTCTTTCTCGGCAGGCCTGTTCGCAGGCCATGGACTCAGGCTGCTTTGCCGTGTGTCTGGCGCAGATCATGGACTCGCCTCTGGCGCCGGCCTGGCTGGTCTATCTGTCAGCGGCCCTTGCCGGGGCTGGGTTCGGCGTCTTTTTCAACTGCGGTGCGCGCGACGCTGCTGCGGCAGCCTGCACATCGCTGCTTGTGGCGTTTTTGATCCGCACGGTCGGGGCGCGCCAGAGCAATCCGCTGATCGTCAACTTTATCATCTCGTGCCTGTCGGAAGCGTTCATTCTCCTCTCGGTCAAAGCCGGCTTTGGCGAGCATGCCGGCCCTATCGCTGCCGGCGTGGTGATGATGCTCATCAGCGGACTGGGCGTGACGAACGGCGTGCGCGATCTGGTTCACCAGGACACGCTCTCGGGGCTGCTGAACATCGTTCTCTCGCTCGTCGGCGCCGGCGGCATCGCTCTGGGCATCGCCCTGCCGCTGCGGCTGTTCGGCGCGGGGGCAAGCGGTCTGATGTCGCTGAATCCGCAGCCGGGGCTGCAGATGATCGCCGCGGCTGTGGGCTGCCTGGGCTTTGCGCTCTGGTTCCACGTCAAGATCCGGCATCTTTCCGGGTGCGTCCTTGGCGCGATGGTGACGTGGAGCGCGTATCTGGGCGCGTCTGCTGCCAGCGGCAGTGAGTTCTGGGGCGCGCTTGCGTCTTCGGCTGTGTGCGCCGCTCTGGCGCTGCTTCTTTCGCGCGCGCAGAAATCCCCGGTGACGATCTTCCAGACGGTGGCGATCTTTCCTGTGATCCCCGGCGCTGCGCTGTACGCGATGATGTACGGCTTTGTCATGGGAGACGCCGAACTGGCCGCGCAGAAAGGCTCATCGCTGGCGCTCACATGTCTGGGCATCGTGCTCGGCTTCATGCTTGTGGAGATGCTGTTCCGCACGGCCTGGCCGCAGGCGCCGGAATCGAAAGAAGAAAAGGGAGGACCTTCATGCCGCTGATCCTGATCCCCACGCCCATCGGCAATCTGGGCGACATCACGCTGCGCGCGCTCGAAGAGCTGAAAAACGCTGATCTCATCGCCTGTGAGGACACGCGCCGCAGCGGGCTGCTGCTGAACCACTACGGCATCAAAAAGCCGCTCATGAGCTATCAGAAGTTCAACGAACAGTCCCGCGTAGACGAGCTGCTGGCGCGCCTGGAAAAGGGCGAGCGCGTGGCCGTCATCAGCGACGCGGGCACTCCCGGCATGTCCGACCCCGGCGAGGTGGCGCTGAAAGCGGCAATCGACGCGGGGTTCCCCGTCGACGTGCTGCCGGGCGCGACGGCGTTCGTGCCCGCTGTGCTGCTGTCCGGGCTGGTCCCGCAGCCGTTCTCGTTTATCGGCTTTCTGCCCGACGCCAAAGGCGAGCGCGTCACGGCGCTTGAAAAACTGAAAAATCATCCTTTTACGGCTGTTTTTTATCTGTCTCCGCACAAGGCTGCCAAGCAGATGGAGGACTTCCTGGAAGTGCTCGGCGATCGCCCCTGCGCGCTGGTGCGCGAGATCAGCAAAATGTATCAGGAAGCCCGCCGCGGCACGCTCGCCTCGGTCCTGACCAGCCTTGACGACGGTGTCAAAGGCGAGCTGGTCCTCGTCGTCGCTCCTGCGCAGCCCGACGAAGCTTTGGATGACGACGCCTGGCAGGCCGAAGCGCTCGAAAAGCGCGCACAGGGCGAGCCGGTGAAGAAGATCGCCGAAGAGCTGGCCGTCAGATACGCCGTCCCGAAAAACAGGGTCAAATCGTGGCTGCTGGCTGAGAAAAACGGATAAGCCTCGCGCTTGTTTTGCCTGCGCCGTTTTCGAAACTTTTGCCCATTTCGGCCGAATCGTGGTATGATGACGCAGTAGTTGATTTCCAGTTCTGTTCTAAGGAGGTCTTTTGATTGAGCAAGGCTGAACTTTTGAAGAAAAAGGTTTTTGAGGCGGTCGACGCCTCAGGCGCGTGGGTGCGCGAGTATACCGACGACATCGCCGCCAACGCGGAGCTCGGCTTCCACGAGACGAGGACGAGCGGCAAGCTGGCCGAGCGCTTGGAGTCGCTGGGGCTGAACGTGAAGAAGAACATCGCCCTCACCGGACTGCGGACGGACATCGGCACGAACAAGGGGCCGAAAGTGGCTCTGATCGGCGAGCTGGACGGCATCGTCTGCCGCAACCATCCGCAGGCCAACCCCGTGGACGGCGCCTCGCACAGCTGCGGTCACAATCTCCAGACGTCGATCATCCTCACGGCGGCAGCGGCGCTGAAAAAAAGCGGCATCATGGACGAGCTTGACGGTTCGGTCGCGCTGATGGCTGTTCCTGCCGAGGAGTTCATCGAGATCGACCGCCGCAAGAAGATGCGCGACGAGGGCAAGATCCGCTATCTGTGCGGCAAGCCCGAGTTCGTCCGTCTAGGCGAGTTTGACGACGTTGACATGGCGATGATGATCCACGCGGGCGAGTTCGCGGAGCACAAGGGATTTGCCGTTCCCTATCACGGCAACGGCTTCCGCGTCTTCATGGTCCGCTACGAAGGCAAGCAGGCTCACGCGGCAGCCGCGCCCGATCAGGGCATCAACGCGCTATACGCGGCCGTGGCCGGCATCAACGCCGTGAATGCGCTGCGCGAGACGTTCCGCGACAACGACCACGTGCGCGTCCACTTCATCATCACCAAGGGCGGCGACTCGGTGAACAGCGTTCCCGATGATGTGCGCCTGGAGGGCTACGTGCGCGCGGCTTCGGCGGCCACGATCGACGAAGTGTTCGCCAAGGTGGAGAAGGCGTTCAAGAGCGGCGCAGACGCTCTGGGCTGCAAGTTCCACTTCACCAGCATCCCCGGCGACATGCCGCTGGCCGTCAATCAGGACCTGAACGCGCTGTTCGCCAAAAACGCCGCTGAACTGGCAGGCGCTGAAAACGTCGACACTAAGTCGTATTTCTCGGCCTCGACCGATATGGGCGACATCTGCCACCTCATGCCCGGCATCCATCCCTCGGCCGGCGGCTCGCTCGGCGCGCTGCACTCGGCGGGGTTCCACCTGACCGATTTCGACGCGGCCGTGCTCGACTCGGCCAAGGCGCTGCTGAGCACGGTGATCGACCTGCTCTGCGACGGCGCTAAAGGCGCGCACGGGATCCTCGATCATTTCAAGCCGATCTATACGAAGGAAGAATACCTGGCGGCAATGGACGCCCGCTTCTCGGAGTACTAGGCCACCGCGAAAAAACGGCGGAAAGTCAAGCGCTTTCCGCCGTTTTTGTGTTGCAGAAAAAATTGTTTTCTGTATAATAAATACACTGAAAAAACTTTGATCAGGAATCCCATTTTTATAAAGGAGCACAACGATGTACAATCCGCTGCATCCTGCAAAGAACATGGATCTCCGCCAGATCGTGTATGAAAAGATCAAGCAGGCGATCGTGAGCGGCATCATCAAGCCCGGTGAAAAGCTTTCCGAAGTGGAGCTTGCTGAGAAGATGGCCGTGTCGCGCACGCCGGTGCGCGAGGCGATCCGTCAGCTTGCGAAGACGTCACTGGTGACGCTGACGCCGCGCAAGGGCGCGTACGTCTCGCTGCCGTCGATCAGCGACGCCGGCGCGCTGTACGAGCTCCGCGAAGAGCTGGAGAAGTTCGCGGCCGCGCTCGTTTCCGCCAATCCGCCCGAGAAAGAGCTGAAGGAGTTCCTCGAGATCTTCAGCCAGATGGACAACAGCACCGACCCGCAGAAATACCTTGAGGAGGACCGGCGCTTCCATGCTTTCATCTATCAGGCCTCCGGCAACCGCTTCCTGATGAATTCGCTCCAGGAGCTGGTGGACGTGATCAACCTCTACCGTCCCTATTCGCTGGGCGATCCCGACTATATCAAGCGGCTGGCCGAGGGGCATGTGGAGATCATCGAGGCGCTGCTGGCACACGATGAGGAGCGCGTGCGCGAGGCCATGGGGGCGCATATCCGCATGAGCCGGGTGCGGCTGGAAGCGTATCTGAACACGCATACGAGCGAGCGTCTTCAGCTGCGGCCATGACGCAGGCGGCGTATTTCTTTTCGACGCTGCTGACTGCGCTGCTCTCGCCGCTGGGGCTGTTTCTGGGCGCGAACGTGCTGACGATGACCGTTCCGCTTTCGTGGCTGAAAAAACGCCGGCGCGGCATCGCGCTGCTGCTGACACTGCTGTTCGCGTTCGCCTGCACCGATTTCTGCGGCAAGACGCTGCTCTCGTTTCTGGAACATCTGGCTGAGCGACAGCCGGCGCTGAACGGACAGAAGTCCGTCGTTTTCGTGGTGCTCGGCGGCGGCGCCGTGGCTGAGGGCGACATCTATCAGCCTTCGATCTCGTCGCAGCGCCGGCTGAGACGTGCGCGCAAGCTGGCTGACGAGCGCCGCGGCTCGACGCTGATGCTGTCGGGCATCGAGGCGCCTGTGATGGCCCGCTGGCTGGGCGATACGCCGTTTCTTATGGAGCCCTATTCGCTCAACACGCGCGAGAACGTCCGCGAGAGCGCGAAGCTGCTGCGCCGCCTATATCCTGATGAAAAAACGCGGCCGGCGGTGTGCCTCGTCACCGACCGTTTTCACACCACGCGGGCGATGCTCTGCGCCAGGTCGCTGATGGCGGATTTTGAGGTGTGCGCTTCTCCTGCGCCAAGCCTGGTGAGGAGTTCGCAATGGCGTCTGTTTCACTTTATCCCAACCGGAGCGGGGCTGGCCGTCACCTCGATGGCCTGGCGCGAGATGCTCGCTCTGATGCGTGACTGGCTGAAAGAAATCGGCCAGTCGTGATTTTTTTTGTGGAAGGATTGGCTCGCTTTGGATATTGCATATCTGCTGTTTCTTCAGGATTTCCGTATCGCCATTGGCGACGCGCTGACGCCGCTGATGTCGTGGCTTTCGCACTTTGCCGTGCGCGAGCTGCTGTTCGTCCCTGTGTTCATCTACTGGTGCATGGACAAAAAAGCGGGGCTGCGCGTGATCTTCGCCACCAGACTGTGCGTGGGGATCAACGCCGTCATCAAGCTGTGCGCCTGCGTCTATCGCCCCTGGATCCGCGATCCGCGCATCGTGCCGGCCAACAACGCGATCCAATCGGCCGGCGGTTATTCATTCCCCAGCGGCCATACGACGACGGCGACACCGCTCTACGGCGGCCTTGCCTCGTGGCAGTGGAACAGGCACCGCGCTCTGTCGTGGCTGTGCGTCGTCATGCTCCTGCTGACGGGCTTTTCGCGCAACTATCTGGGCGTGCATACGCCGCAGGACGTGCTTGTCGGCCTGCTGCTCGGCGTCTGCTGCCTGTGGACAGTCACGCGGCTGAGCGCCTATTTTGAGGCGAATCCCGGCAAGGAAGACCTCTATCTGGTCTGGGGATTTGTCCTCAGCGTGCTTGCGCTCGTCTACGTCAACTACAAGTCCTATCCGCTCGATTATGTCGACGGTCGTCTGCTCGTCGATCCGCAGAAGATGCTGAACGACGCCTATGGCGACATTGGCGGGCTGATCGCGTTCTTCGCCGCTCGTTTTGTCGAGAAGCACTGGATCCGCTTCCGCGCGCCCGGAACTTCGGCCAAGGCAGTCACAGTCTGCCTGCTCGGCCTTGTGCCGCTGCTTTTCATCGTCAATAACCTCAAATCGCCCATGGTGGCTCAGTTCGGTCCCCACTGGGGCAACCTGATCGCCAAGAGCATCCGCGACGCCTATATCGTGGCAGGCTTCCCCGCCGTGCTGGCGCTGATCTTCGGCCGCGAGGACTGAACGATCTGAAATTGTTCGTGAAAAAAATCCGTCTTCTCACGCGAAGACGGATTTTTTATAAACGAAAATATTTCTTTACGTTTGCGGTTGTAAAACGGGGAATGAGCGCGCAGAAAAAACTTGCGCTCTTTCGCGGATAAGTGTATAATCCTTTCTTGCAGTTCCCTGCCCCATGAGGGGCCGACAGTCCAGAGGGAGGAGGTGTTGCGCGTGGTACGTTCGTATGAGATGATGGTGATCATCAATCCCACCGTCGAGGACCACAGCGTGGAAGTCAAGGCCGTTGAGGAGCTCATTGCCAAGCTTGGCGGTGAGGTCACCAAGACCGATGTTTGGGGTAAGCGCCGTCTTGCTTACGAGATCGACAAGCTGACCGAGGGCATCTACGCCGTCGTTGAGTTCAAGAGCGAGCCCGATCAGCTCAAGGAGCTCAGCCGCGTCCTTGGCCTGCGTCCGTTTGTCGTCCGTCATCTGACCATTGCTGTTGACGAGTAAGCAGGTGCATGTCTTATGAGAGGGTTTAACAGAGCGATCATCATGGGCAACGTGGCCCGTGATCCTGAGATCCGCTACACGGCCACGCAGAAGGCCGTCGCTTCGTTCTCCGTCGCCGTCAACCGTTCGTGGAAGGACGCCAACGGCGAGCTTCGCGAAGAGGTGAACTTCATCCCCGTTGTCGTGTGGGGCAAGGCCGCCGAGACCTGCGAGCGCTATATGAAAAAAGGCGCCGGCGTTCTCGTCGAAGGCCGCATCAACACGCGCTCGTATGAGTCGAAGACGGGTGAGAAGCGCTACGTGACTGAGATCGTTGCCGACAATTTCCAGTTCGTCGGGCCCCGCCGCGATGACAACGGCGGCAACGGCGGTTCTTCGTACGGCAATTCGTCCTACGGCGGAAATCAGGAACGGAGCGGCTCGTATCAGGATCGCGGAGGCTATCAGCAGCGCAGCGCCGGTTCGGCGCCGCAGAGCTACCGCAATTCGCAGCCGCAGCAGAGCGGCGGCGGTTTCGGCGGCGACGCGTTCCCGATGGATATTTCCGAGCTCGACCCGGTCTCCACGCCCGCTCCGCAGAGCGACGACGAGGCCGATATTCCCTTTTAGCGACATCAGCGCGGCGTCGCTGTGGAAACAGCGCGTCGTGAAAGCACAGGGGCGCACCCTGGATTGAAGTTTTGTGAAGGAGGTCAGTCAATCATGCCCTTTAACGGTCCCATGAAGAAGAGATCGAACGGCAAGCGCCGTCCCAAGGTCTGCTTCTTCTGCGTCGATAAGATCGAACATGTTGATTACAAAGACGTGGAGCGTCTGAAGAAGTACGTCAGCGAGCGCGGCAAGATCATTCCCCGCCGCGTGACCGGCAACTGCGCCAAGCATCAGCGTCAGCTGACGATCGCCGTGAAGCGCGCCCGTTTCATGGCTCTTCTGCCTTACACCGCTGAGTAAACAACGTTTTTTGCGAGAGAGAGGAGCGTCTATATCGTTTCCTCTCTCTTTTTTTACCCGTTTCGCGCGAAAGCGTCTGCTGAGTGCGCGAAGAAAGGAGACTAACGCCTATGACGAATGCCCGCGGTCTCACAGAAGCCGCCCTGCTGACGGGACTTTCCGTCGTCCTGTATCTGGGCGCGAATTTCATCCCGCTTCTGGGGCTTGGACTGATCTTCCTCAGCCCCGTGCCGCTTGTGATTTTGGAAATGCGCCACGATCTGAAGATGGGGCTCGTCTCGCTCATCGTCGGATCGCTGCTGGCGATGCTTGTCTCCGGCCCTGTCTCGGCGCTGTCGTACGCGCTCGGCTTTGCGCTGATGGCTCTTGCTCTGGGCCGCATCATCGAGCTGAAAACGAACGCGATCGAGATCATCGGCTGGGGTTCGCTCGTCTCGCTGGCGTGCAAGCTGAGTCTGGCTGTTATCATGTTCTACGTGACCGGCATCAACCCGATGAACCTCGACCTGCCCAGCGTGCAGAAGGCGCTCGACATGATCGGCGGCCTGCCCGGCATCACTGTCTCGCCGGAGATGCGCGCTCAGTTCGAGCAGATGCTCAAGATCGTGCCGCTGATCGTGCCGGCCATCTTCATCATGGCCGCCGTGATGGACTGCTTGATCTGCTACTGGGTCTCCGGCAAGGTGATCAAGCGCCTCAGCCATATCGAGCTGCCCAAGCTGCCGCCCTTTACCGACTGGCGCTTCCCGCCGAGCGTGCTTTGGGCGTTTGCGGCCTGCATCATCTGTTCGATGCTGGGGGCGCGGTATCCGCAGCTCGCGTTCCTGACGCGCGCCTCGCTCAATGTCACGCTGCTGGTGCAGTATCTGTTCATCCTCCAGGGGCTGTCGTTCGTCGCCTGGTGGCTGGAGAGCAAAAACATCCGCGGCTTCGGACGCAACGCTATCCTGGTGCTGGCGTTCTTCATGCCGCTGCTGTCTCAGCTGGTGACGTATGCAGGGATGTTTGACATGTGCTTCAATTTCAGAGACCGATTCGGAAGGAGAAGATAAAATGAAAGTCATTTTGAAAGAGGATGTCCGCAAGCTGGGCAAGAAGAATCAAGTCGTCGAGGTTTCTGACGGCTACGCGCGCAACTTTTTGTTCTCACGCGGGCTGGCTGAGGAAGCCACTGCGCAGAACATGAACGTCATGAAGGACAAGACCGCTGCGGCGGAGCGCAAGGACGCCCGTCTCACCGCCGAGGCCGAGGCCGTGAAATCGCGCATCAGCGGCAAGGTCGTGCGCGTTAAAGTCAGCTGCGGCGAGGGCGGACGCCTGTTCGGCAGCGTCACCGCAGCTCAGGCTGCCGACGCACTGAAAGAGCAGTACGGCGTCGAGCTCGACAAGAAGAACGTGAAGATCGACGGCGTGGTCAAGGCTCTGGGCGCATATCCTCTCAGCCTGAAGCTGTACACCGGCGTCGACTGCCCGATGACCCTTTCCGTCGAAGCTCAGTAAAACATGCCCGACGAAGTTTTCGACCGGCTGCCGCCAAGTAACCTCGAAGCTGAGCGCGCCGTCCTCGGCTCCTGCCTGCTCGACCGCGACGCGCTCGTCGACGTGACTGAGTTTCTGTCGCCCGACGATTTCTACGATCTCAATTACCGCGACGTCTACAACGTCATCCTCGAGATGACGCAGCGCAGCAAGCCCGTCGACATGCTCACGCTCAGCGCCGAGCTGTCCGACCGCGGCCTGCTCGAAAAGCTCGGCGGCCAGTCGTTCCTCGCGGCTATTGTCGACAGCACGCCCACGGCAGCCAACGCCGAGTACCATGCCCGCATCGTGCGCGACAAGGCCGTGCGCCGCCGTCTGATCTCTGCCGGCAACGCCATCACGCGCATGGGCTACGAAGAGGGCAAGGACCTCAGCGAACTGCTTGAAGACGCAGAGCGCCTTGTCTTTGAAGTTTCCAAAACGCGCAACGAGTCCAACTTCAAGAGCCTTGCCGAGGTCATGAAGCCGACTTTTGACAAGATCCAGGAAGCCTTTGCCCGCGAGGACAACAGTCTCACCGGCATCGACACGGGATTTTTCGGCATCAACCGACTCACCAGCGGGCTGCAGCGCGGCGCGCTGAACATCATCGCCGCACGTCCTTCGATGGGAAAGACCGCTCTGGCGATGAACATCGCGCGCAACGTGGCCGTCAAGACCAAGCTGCCTGTGCTCGTCTTCAGTCTGGAAATGGGCGCGGAGCAGCTGGCCATGCGACTGCTCGGCGCTGAGGCGCGGATCAACCTCCAGGACCTCATCAACGGCACGTTTGCCAACGATGACTGGCGCACGCTCCAGGAGGCTGCTTCCACCCTGATCGAGTCGCCGCTGTACATCGACGACAGTTCGATCCTGACGACGATCGAGATGAAGGCGCGCTCGCGCCGCTTCAAGGCCAAGCACGGCGAGCTGGGGCTGATCGTCGTCGACTACCTCCAGCTGATGAGCGCCAGCCGCACGATGGACAACAAGCAGAACGAAGTGGCCGAGATCTCGCGCGGGCTCAAGGCCATTGCCCGCGAGCTGGAAGTGCCCGTCATCGCCCTGTCGCAGCTGTCGCGCGCGGTTGAAAGCCGCAACGAAAAGACGCCGCAGCTGTCCGACCTTCGCGACTCCGGCGCCATCGAGCAGGACGCTGACCTTGTCGCTCTGCTGTACCGCGACAGCTACTACGCCAAGGACCAGGACGCCCGCAACGACAGTTCTGCGTCGCTCGACATCGCCAAGAACCGCAACGGCCCCACCGACAAGGTGCCGCTCGTCTTCCTGCGCCAGTACACGCGCTTCGAGGATCAGGCGTACGGCCGGTAGCGGTTGCCCATACAACAGAATCGAAAAATCGCCGGCAGGATCTCAAAACATCCTGCCGGCAATTTTTTGTATTCCAGTTCTGCTTCTGGTATGATTGTCATATCATCATGACTGAATGGGAGGGGGAAACGGAGATGATCCTTGTATTGTGGTCGAGCCCGAATGACGACGGGCTGACGGCGGCGGCGAAAGATGCGGTGCTTGCAGGGCTGAGCGAAGCGGGGCAGGCGAGCGAGGCTGTCAAGCTCAACGCCCTGAAATTAGAGCACTGCCGTGCCTGCGGCCGCGGCTGGGGAACGTGCCGAAAGACGGGGACATGCGTGATCGGCGACGATTTTGCAGCCCTTTATGAGCGCATGGTCAAAGCTGACGGGCTGGTTTTCGTCTCGGCGGTGTACTGGCACGATCTGACGGAGCAGTTCAAGGCGCTGATCGACCGTCTGCGCCGCTGCGAGGCGCTGACGAATCATTATCTGAGCGGCAAGAGCTGCCTGCTTGCTGCCTGCGCCGGCGGCACGGGACGCGGCGCGGTGAACTGTCTGTGGAATCTGGAGGACTCGCTTTCGCACATGGGCATGAAGGCGGTAGACCGGCTGCCGGTGGTGCAGTTCAACCGCGGCTACATGCTCGGCGCGCTGAAAAGCGCGGGGCTGACGTTCGGCGATTACCTGGCGGGGCGAGTACAGTTCCCCAACCTGCCGTAAACGGCCGGAGTGTTCCATTTTGGAGATCGCCTGCAGAAAAAGTTTTGACGGATAACGCGGCAGGCGATGCGCAAATCGCGTCTTCCGTGTACAATAGGGACAGTTCGTTCGACAAATTTGTAACGCACGGTGGCGCAGATGCTGAAATTTTTCTCCCAACTGATTTCGTTCGTGATCGCGCACTCGCTCCTGCTCGGAGCGGGGGCGTTCATGCTGCTGCGCGGGGCATTGTCGCGGGCGCTGAGCGGCGCGATCGTGGAGCGGTTCTGTCCCGCGCCGGCGGAGCTGCCGCAGAAGCGCAACTATGGCAGTTTTTATGAGCGGCTGACGCATTTTGTCCCCGATGCGATCGAGGAATCGGTGCTGCGCCAGGCTCGTCAGCAGCGCGTGGCAGAGCAGGTGCGGCGGCAGTTCCTTGAGCTGGTCGTCGAGTGTCTGTTCAATCTGGTCATCGCGCTGGCGGCGTACCTGACGGGATTTTTCCTGACGAAGCTGCGCCTGCTGTCGCCCGAGTGGCTGATCTTCGTCGTGCGTCTGGTGTCGCTGGCGATCTTCGTTCAGGCGGGGCTGCGCCTGTGGGAGAGCTGGGACTCGCTGTCGCTGAAGGGGCTGAAGGACTTTTACGGCGAGTTCGGTCTGAACCTGTTCCGCTTTGTCGAGTTCCAGATCGCTTCCATGGTCGAACAGCAGGCCGCGGCGGCGATCGAATCTCGCGTTGAACGCCTGGGGCGCGTCGAGCGGTATGCGTACCGGTATCTGGGCAGCGGCACGGCGTATTACGCGCGCGAAGTGTCGCGGCGGGCACTGGACGAGAACCGCGCGGCCATCCGCTGGATCCTCGCGCTCGCTGCCGCTTCTGCGGCGAGCTACTACGCCGTGATGCTCTTCCTGATCGCGCCGCTGGTCCGGCACGAGACGGGGGAGAGTTTCTTCCGCTTCGTGTTCTTCGATCCCATCGCTGCCGCGCTGCGCTTTTCGGGCGCTCATCCGCTGATACTGGCGCTCACCGGCGCGCTCGTTTTTGCCGTCTATCACCAGCGCCGCCGCCTGCTGCGCTGGCTTGCCCCGGCGATCGTCGCCGTGCTGGCGTTCATCGAAAAACGTTTATGATAAAAGCCGCCTGCTTTCGGAGCATACGAAAGCAGGCGGCTATTGTTATGCGATTTTGCGGGCGGGAAGCTGCGTGAGCAGCACGGCGATGAGGACGAGGACGCAGCCGCTGATCTCGCGGGAGTTCATCGCTTCGCCGAGGATGAGCCACGCGCCTACGGCGCCGAAGACCGTCTCCATGCTGAGGATCAGCGAAGCGGCTGAGGCGTCGTAACCCCTCTGTCCCAGCGCCTGGAGCGAGTAGGCGACTGAGCCTGAGATGACGCCTGAATAGAGCAGGGGCCGCCAGCCGGAAAGGACCGCGTTCCAGTCGGGCGATTCCAGCAGCGTCATGCCGAGCGCCGAAAGCGCGGCGACAACGGCGAACTGCACAGTGGTGAGCGCGAAGCAGTCGACGGCCGGCGCGTAGCGTTCCAGCAGGAGGATGTGGCAGGTGTAGCCGGCAGCGCAGGCCAGGCAGAGCCCTTCGCCAAACGACAGCGACAGGCCGCCCGCGGCGCTGAGCAGCCACATGCCGGCGCAGGCGAGCGCGACGGCCAGCCACAGCGCAGGCGAGCCGTGCGTGCCTGTGAGGTACTTGACCACGGGTACCAGGACCATGTAGAGCGAGCAGATGAAGATAGCGTTCCCTGCCGGTACATACTGGAGCGCGGCCTGCTGCAGGTTGATGCAGAAAAACAGCGCGGCGCCGCACAGCACGCCGCCCCTGAGCAGGTCATGCTTCTGCGCGGCAAAGTCTCTGAGCGAACGAAAGACGATCAGCGCCGGCACGAGCGCCGCTACGCTGATGACGAAACGCACGGCGTTGAACGTGAACGGCTGCATGTAGCGATTGCCGACGGCCTGAGAGACGATCGACAGGCCCCAGAAGGCGGTCGCCAGTGACAGACAGAGGACGTTGAAGCCGCGCTTCATCGCTGCCTCCGGCTTTTGATGGGGTAATCACCGATCGTCGTCCTTCCGAACGGCTCCTTCGTAAACGGCACGTAGAGCCTGATGTGCGTGACATGATCGTAGACGTGGTCGTCGCGCCCTTCGGCGTTTTCAAGACGCTGCCACTTGCCGCCGTCGACGCGGCACATCACTAGCGACCTGCGGCCATAGGTGGACCAGAAGTCCCACAGCTTTTCACGCACCTGCGCGCCCGGAGTGAGAAAGCCTGAAAAAAGCGGCGGCTGTCCGTTGGTCGTCTCGGTGATCAGCGAACGCACGACGATCCACTGCGTTTTGATCTTGAGATCCTTGACCATCTCCGGAGAAAAAGAATGCTCGTAGGGGATGATCTGAAAGCCGCCGACGCGTCCCAGCTCGCAGGTGCTGATGCAGATCACGCCCGGGTGATTGGCGCGCAGGGCGCTGCGCCGCTGGAATTTTGAGCCCGAAAATCCGCCGCATCCGGAAAACGGCCGCTCGACCCTGGCGATCACGCGCCGTCCGAACGGTGAATAGTAAGCCGTCACGTCGCCGCCGGCTTTGTTCTCGATGTCGATCATATACGGCCCGTCGGGGTCTTCCGTGACCCAGATGACAAGCGTCTCGCCCGGCTGCGGCAGCGCGTCTTTCGTCAGCGTCCTCAGCGAGCCGTCGGCGCGGCGCACGCGTGCTTTAGAGCCGGTCAGCGGCGACCAGGCGCCGAACAGTTTGGTCCCCGCCGGGCAGTCGACGATGAACGCCGACGAAGCGCCGGCTGCCGGAGCGATCGTATGAGCGGGAAGCAGGCTGATGATGCGCCCTTTTTCTTTCTCGACCGACAGCGTAATGTGGATGGCGTTGACAGCAGCGGCCGATACCGTTCCGTCTTGCGCCCAGGCGCTGGCGGTAAAGGCGGGATAGCGCGTCGTTTCAGGCACGCGGCGCACAGTGCCGAGCTCGAAGCGTTCTCCCGACGGGCGGACGGCGACGGCCTTCTCGCCGACCGTCGCGGGGATCTCCAGCCGGAAGATCTCTTCGGGCCTGGCCTGCGCGGCGGTGCTCAGTGCGAGCGCGAGCAGCGCTGCAAATATTTTCTTCATGGATGATCGACCACCTGTTTGAAGATTCCTTTTACAGTCCGAACTTTTCGGACGCAAACGCCGTTTATTGTATCACCCTGCGCGGGCTTTTGTTGTATAATGACAGGGAAAGAAACAATTTTCCCGTTTTTGGAGGTTTTGCACATGACGTTTGACGTAACGACGCAGTTCAGCGTTTCCGCTCGCGGCATCAAGCCCTCGCCGATCCGCGAGATGTTCCACATGCTCCGCACTCCGGGCATGATCTCGTTCGCCGGCGGCATGCCCGCGCCGGAAGTCTTCCCCGTCGAGGAGTTTGCCGCGGGGGCTTCGATCCTGCGCGAGCAGGGACGCGATATTTTGCAGTACGGCACGACGGAAGGCTATCCGCCGCTGATGGACTTCCTCTGCTCGTGGATGGCGCCGCGCCTTGGCCGCACGCCCTCGCGCGACGAGATCCTCATCACCACGGGCAGCTCGCAGGTGTGCGACCTGCTCATCCGCGCCACTGTCGACCGCGGCGATTATGTCGTCACGGAAGAACCGACGTTTTTGGGCAACACGATCAACATGTACAACCAGGGCGCGAAGTTCATCACCGTTCCCTGCGACGCCGACGGCATGATGGTCGATCTGCTGCCGGAAAAGCTCGACGCAGTGCTCGCCGCAGGCGGCAAAGTGCGCTTCATCTACACCATCCCCAACTTCCACAACCCCTCGGGCGTCACGCTGTCGGTCGAGCGCCGCAAAAAGCTGGTCGAGATCGCGAAGCGCTACGGCCTGATCATCCTCGAAGACGATCCTTACGGCAATGTGCGCTTTGAGGGCGAAGACCTGCCCACGATCTATTCGCTCGACAGCGACGGTCATGTGCTCTATGCCGGTTCGTTCTCAAAGATCCTCGCGCCCGGCACGCGCGTTGGCTGGTGCATCGGTCCCGCTGCGCTGGTGCGCACGATGGCCGTCTTCAAGCAGGGCGTGGACACCAGCACCAGCATCGTTGCTCAGGCGCTTGTGTGGAAATACTGCTCTTCCGGCGCGCTCGACGCGTTCCTGCCGAAGATCATTGACAACTACCGCCGCAAGCGCGATCTGATGGAAGACGCGCTGCGCAAGTACATGCCCAAGGGCGAGGCCGAGTGGGTGACGCCGCACGGCGGATTCTTCTACTGGGTGACGACGCCGCATGTGGATGCCGCCGAGCTGTTCAAAAAGTGCGTCGCGCGCAAAGTCGCCTTTGTCGTCGGCTCGCCGTTCTATCCCAACGGCGGCGGCGAGCACAGCTTCAGGATGTGCTTCACCTTCGCCACGCCCGAGCAGATGGACGCGGGCATCCGGACCCTGGGCGAGTGCGTGCGCGAGCTGCTGCCCGTCGCGGCGAAGTAGCGCGGAAGCCTGCATCAGCGCGGAGGAGTGAAATATCTTTTCTCAGGTTCTCGGATCTTGAGCTGATAAAATGTTTCCCGACCTTGCGATTCCTTGTGGCATAAATCGCCCGAGTTGTGTAAAATACATGCGGCGCGAAGATCGTTTTTTAGCGCGTATTTTTGTAAAAAGTTCCAGAACGGATCAAGTATGATCAGCAAGGAGGAAAATAATAGAATGCACACCAGAGCCCGCGGTAATTTTATTGCTCTTTCAGGCATCCTCGTCGCGGCGGTGCTGGGCGCCGTCACGTTCTTCACCTGGGAGTTCTTCGGCGCTGCCGAGCAGAGCTCCAAGCCGCGCATCGTCTACGGCGCGTCCGGCACCGCTTATGCCAGCTCGCGCCCCTCGCGTCAGAACGTGGTCGATCATCTCAGCGCTGCGCCTCTCGGTGAGAACAAAGGGCTGAAAGACCCCGAAGTTCCCGCTGCCGAACCTGCGCCTGACAAAGCGCCGGAGCTTGGCCGCCCCGAGCCCCCCGCACAGCCTCGCGGCGACGCTTCTGTTCCCCGGATCATCGCGAACAGCACGGAAAAGGGCAAGTGGATCTTCATCGACAAAGCCGATCTGTACCTTTATCTCGTTGATGGCAACAAAGTCATCGGCAAGTGGGGGTGCGCGACCGGCAAAGTCCCCGGCAACAAGCAGAAAAAGGGCGACATGCGCACGCCTGAAGGCGTGTTCTCCGTACAGCAGATCCAGGACGCAAGCTCGTGGACGCACGACTTCGGCGACGGCAAGGGCGTGATCAAAGACGCCTACGGCCCGTGGTTCATCCGCCTGAAGACGCCTCCGCATACGGGGATCGGCATCCACGGCACGCATGATCCCGACTCGATCCGCACGCTAGCCAGCGAAGGCTGCATCCGACTTCGCAACGACAACCTGAGAAAGCTGAAAGAGCACGTCAAAGTAGGCATGAAGGTCGTCATAGGTCCCAATTCCGGCAGCGCTGCTGTCGAAGACGTGAAGCCTGCGCCCAAAAAAGCGAGTGTGAGCGCTCCGAAGCAGACGGCGAAAAAGTCGTATCAGAGTGCCCGCAAGACCGCAGCGAAGAGCAGCTCGCGGAAAAATAGCAGGAGAAAATAAGATTTTTTCGATTTGCCCCTTGCATTTTTGCGACAGTTCTGCTATCATTCCCTTTGTCGCCACGAAACGGCGCACGTCGCGGGGTGGAGCAGTCCGGTAGCTCGTCGGGCTCATAACCCGAAGGTCAGAGGTTCGAATCCTCTCCCCGCAACCAAATAAGGCGGTATAGCTCAGATGGCTAGAGCATGCGGTTCATACCCGCAGTGTCACTGGTTCGACTCCAGTTACCGCCACCAACAATAACCCCCTCGGAGAAATCTGAGGGGGATTTTTTGTTGTTATGGTCGACTCTGGCAGCATAGCTTTACGACAGCTCCACGCCAAGAAAAATTTGATATGTGTGCGCAGAATTTACTTTTTTCCTGCGCAAATCCCGATTTTTTGCTATACTCTTTTCAGTGATTTTATTATCCTCAGGGAGGTCGTTATGATGAGTCCTGTTGTCTATTTTGTGATCGTGGCGGTCCTGGTCGGGTTGTGGGGCGTGACGGTGTACAATCGTCTGGTGCGCTTCCGCGCGCGGCGGGAAGAAGGATGGAGCGGTGTGCTGGTGCAGCTCAAGCGCCGTCATGACCTGATCCCCAATCTTGTGGCGACGGCCAAGGGCTTGGCAGGGCATGAGAAGGACCTGATGATGAGCGTCACTCAGGCCCGCGCAGCGCAGGGCGGCGCATCTGTCGCGGATGTGGCCAGCGCTGAAAACGCGCTCACTTCGGCGCTGGGACGCTTCCTTGCCATTGCTGAAAACTATCCTCAGATCAAGGCCGACGCGGCGTTCACGCAGCTCATGGGCGACCTGAGCAAGGTGGAGGACGATGTTCAGCTGGCCCGCCGCTACTACAACGGCACGGTGCGCGAGTACAATGTGGCTGTGCAGTCGTTCCCGTCGTCGCTGCTGGCCGGCCTGTTCGGCTTCGGCAAGGCGGACTTCTTTGAACTTTCCTCTCCGTCCGAGGCCGAAGCGCCTAAAGTTGATTTCGCGTAGTTCGCGAGCGCCAAAAAAACAGCCTCGTCCGGCACTGATATGCTCTCCTAAAAGTAGACACACGAAAAAAACAAATTCGTGAGTTGCTTTTAGGAGGGCATCTTTTTGTCTACAAAACTCAGTTACAGCGCAGAAGAAAAACGTAGCATTGTGGAGA
>Ga0129307_1000066_pt1 | contig 172697 bp, 157 predicted proteins | sample P1105metagenome_FD_94437 | JGI IMG/M metagenome (GOLD analysis project Ga0129307, IMG submission 94437) | Capybara group fecal microbial communities from Wisconsin, USA - P1105 metagenome | ecosystem: Host-associated > Mammals > Digestive system > Large intestine > Fecal | place: USA... | reverse complement strand
TGCAACAACACTTCTCTATGCTGTAAGGTATAGAGAAGGCAGCTGCAATAATGAGGAATTTCCCGCTGCAACTTTGGGGAAATGGCTCTGCAACTTTAGGGATTTACCCCTTGCAAAAAACATTCTGACTTAATATGCGTCTCAAAATTAGGTAAAATCAAATCAAAATCGTCTATCCCTGCATAATAAACCCCAGTTCTCTGCCCTCTGGAGCCCAAATGCCACTTGGAATATTCAGTAATCGTATAATTGTTAATATCGGTCACTCTTGAATCAAGTTCACATCCAGTCTCAGATGCAATGTAATCTATTAGAATTCCCGCCGCAAAAAAGCCTGCCCTCGTGTTCCAATGATGATCTGTTTTATACATCATATCATATTGGTTGATACCCGCATCATGCATAAGTTCCCTGATATCAATGGTATCTATTTCTACCGACTTTGCCTTTTCAATAAACCTATCAATGTTTGAATTTCCATAGTCTTCTACACCTATTGGAAGTTGAGGGTCATATTTTGACGATGTATATGGACAAACAACGTACACCAATGACGTTCCCCTCTTTGAGAGGTACTCATTCAATCTTTTCGTTGAGTCAACATATTTCTGTAATGTCTCATCTGACGTATACGGAAGCGGATAGAACAAGTAACCATTATTTAACTTTGTGACGCCATTCATTTTTTGTTGATTCAGCAGTTTCGCCATAAATCCGTTAAGATTAACAAATCTAAGCTTTTCAAAAAAAGTGCTGGCAATATCTGTTTCTAGTTTTGTGCCTAGAGTTGGATTCCACTCATTATAATCAATTTCATCTTTGACATAGAAGCTAGCTAATTTATTAAAACTGAAAAAACCAACCACAAAAATAATGAGTAAAAAAACTATTGCATAAGAGCATTTTTTAATTTTCTTCATAATCAGATATCCTAAAAATTGAAATAAATAAACGGATTATGCGCTCCTAAAATCAAAAATGAAACACCCCATAAAAACGCTAATCCATATATTATCGGCATTGCAACATTAATTGTTTTTTTCACCTTCTCATTTTTTATAGTGAGCACTTTATTACCAATAACCTTAGCAATAGGTGTAGCAAACAGTAATGCTAATACCATAAAACATCCATATTGCCTCAAATCATACATTATGTCTTCATTAAAGGAAAAGCTATTTCCATACAATCCTAACATTCCTTTAATATAGTAGATTCCATGGTGAAGCGATTTTGAATTAAACATAACCCACAGAATATTAACGGATACTAGTGTTATAATTCGCCAAAACACTTTAAATACAATGCTTTTCTTTGTATCAGGCTTTACGAAATACTTTTCTATCAACAAGATAATGAAATAACCAAGTCCCCACACTATAAATGTATAATCAGCTCCGTGCCAAATTCCAGTAAGCATCCATACAATAAAGAGATTAAAAATATGTCTATACCATGGACATCTTCCGCCTCCAAGTGGAATATATACATAATCCCTAAACCATTGACTTAACGATATATGCCACCTTCTCCAAAAGTCCGTTACTGATTTAGCTATATACGGATGATTAAAGTTTTCCTCGAACTTGAAGCCAAACATTTTCCCCAGGCCTATTGCCATGTCGGAATATCCGGAAAAATCATAGTATATTTGAAGACTAAAGCACAATGATCCTAACCACAAATACAAAGCATTAGCCTTAGTGAAATCTTCACATCCAAATGTGTTATTTACCACCAAGGCAAGATTATTTGCCAAAATAACCTTTTTCCCAAATCCAAGCATAAATCGTTTTGCCCCCTCCGAAATCATTTCAAGGTTGCAATCTCGATGCAAAATCTGGCTTTCTATTGTAGAATACCTTACTATCGGTCCCGCAATAAGCTGTGGGAAGAACGATATATATAAAGCCACATACAACGGATTCTTTTGAACTTTAACAGTTCCTCTGTATACATCTATAACGTAAGATAAAGCCTGGAAAGTAAAAAAAGATATTCCTATAGGTAAGGCTATTCCTTTTAACGGTAATTCTTTACCGAATAGTTTATTTACAATCTTAATTGAAAAATCAAGATACTTGAACGTAAAAAGAATACCTATATTTACTGCCACCGCAATAGTCAAATACAGTTTAGAAATATTACTGCCACAATTCTTTCCTATGAGTACCGCCAGTAAATAATTGATCATGATTGAAACAATCATAATCACCACAAATCTTGGCTCTCCGTATGAATAAAAAAATAAGCTCGCAACCAACAGAATATAATTCCTATATTTTTCCTTTGAAATATAGTATAGAAAAATAACCAGTGGCAAAAAGTAAAACGTAAAAATCAAACTAGAAAAAACCATTTTCCCTCTCTATTCAAATAGTACTATTTCTTGTTTATAATCTCCGTAAACAGAGTGCTATTTTTCTCTTAATCTTGTCGATACTATTATTTCTACGTTTTGCATCCCATCCGCATTGAATCACCTGCGTGTAAACCTTATTTAATCCAGTTGTCCTATTATATATCCTTCGAGCACTTTCAGGTCCCTTTGCAATTATATCTGCAATATAATCCCACGCAAGCTCGCTATTTTCATAATACTTCTTGCAAAGCGAGTTTTCCGTAAAAATAGGCTCTTTACACATAGCAAGATATTTTTCACTGTCATTATCGAGTTCTTTAACCCTAGCAATAACATCTTGAAAAGAATTATAGTCGTTTACATTGATGAATGATTTAGGATTGAAGTCCTTGCAAACATCCGGTGCTCCCCAATATATCGGTATTGTTCCTGCCGCAAATGCATGTAGTATCTTCTCTGTAACGTAACCAGCCTTAGATGAATTCTCAAAAGCAATCGAGAATTTATAGTCTTTCATAAAGTCCATTTTGCTCTTAACCCGATAGCCAATATTATTTAATAGACCACCACCAGAATCAACAGCTTTATATTTGTTTAACTCATTAAAGAAGTCTACTCGCATACTATCGGCCAAAGCACTGTCAGAGAAAATGAAATTACAAAACTTTTCACGTTTTAAAAAGTCTTCTTCAGTTCTTAAATGCTTCTTCATAGCATCAGTGAATTCTGATTGAAGCGCATAAAGCGGAAATCGAAGATATCTATCGCCATATTCCAAGTGGTCAAACGCAATCGCATAATCAAAAAGATTGAAATCCGGTGTGACATTCTCTCCCATTAGAAGAATTCTTACACAGTCATATTTTAAATAATCAGAGTTGAAACAGTCAGAAATTAGAAAGTCCGGCTGCTTTTCATCTATTTGCACTTCACATACATGTGAAAGATAATCCATCAAGAAACTTTCATATCCTTTTGCAAAATCCCCGCAAAACTTGAGCTTATACATTCTATTATTCTCTATCTCCTTTAAGTGATAATATATCACCTTATACGATTATCAAAGTTCCAAGTAGTCCACAAAAGACTCGTCGGACTTTCCTACATACCCTAAATATATACCAAGCCACTCTCGTTACAGGGTGCTTTTTTCTAACATACTCTAATTCAAAACTATATCTAATATTCTTAGACCTATGAGATTCAACTATTTGCGGATAGTTGCTTCTAGCTAAAATTTGGGGGTCAAATTCATTATAATTCAATCCAAATTCTGACGGGTCTCGGAACGGCTTAATTCCTTCTTTCTTTAGAAGAAGGCTCCAGACTGTCTGATCATGTCTGCCTTCAACAAAGCCTTCATAATCTTTTCCCAGTGTGGACGGTTCATCTGATACTATCCTAAAATCTTTACAGTACTCGTAATACTTTTGTACCACGTTAACAGAGTGCTCTGTCTTTTTTATAACAATATATCCACCACAAATCTGCGCCGACTCAGTTACTTCTTCGTTGTCACAGTCCATTATAATAAACGCATCTCTCTTGCTCCAACACTTTTCCCTTTGTGTAATGGCAAAGCCCATAACATCCGTGCCTTCAGCCTCCATGGCGTCAATAAGCAATTTAATACTATTTACAACAGCGGCTCCTGCGTCAAGATAAATCAAATAATCTCCATAATTTATCTTCGAAAGCACATCTAAAATAATATATGGTTTCCAGATCCAGTAGCCATTACCAAGCGCATGTTTAAAATGTTCTGCGTGCTCTTCAACAAATTCCTTGGGTAATGTTTCAAAACTATATTCATAAACCTTATCTACCCCAAATTTGTACGCAGTTCTAGTGTTCAACTTCTGCGCATCATAGTATAAACTATTGGCATAGTTTACTAAATTAATCATACTAATACCTTCCTATACCTCTTTGACACATTAACTATCTTTCTGTTTTATCATTAAAATTCTTAATTCCAATTCTCTTACATATGGCTATAAAATATATATCTATACGCCACAACACCTTGAAATTACGCAACATAAAATCATCACTAACTATTTTTTCAATCTTTGAAACACGTTTGGCATCAGAGTAATCTATAAGCCATGTATACCGTTTAACCTCTTCAACGAGCCGCTTGTCACTCCACAATTTCCTTAAATCCATAAGAACATTGTACACGAATACGTTTCCCCAAAGTTGGAGCAGCCCTTCTTTAATCTCTTCTTTACAATCGTTCTCCTCGACAAACTTCTGCCATCTAAGAATAATGTCCATAATATCTCTCATCTTCTTCGCCGACGCAGTATTTGTTATAGAGCCTGCTCTTCCGACTCTATAAACATAATAAGGTTCTTCTGTCATCACTACATTCATAGCCTTTAGAACAACCTTATATGTAAGATCAAAATCTTCTGACGTTATTCCTTCTGTAAATTTCCAGCCATTTTCAAGCCATTTATCCCTTCTGAAGCACTTTCCGCAAGCGGAAAAATGAGATGCACCATTCAAAAAGAATAATAGTGCATCTTCACCACTTTTTTTGCCGAATGTTTCTCCGCCTACATACTTAGCACCTAAATCAACCTTTCCATCTAAAAAAGTACACATCCCGTTCTCAGTTATTATTTCCGGAAAACTATTCTTCATAGCATATTCTGCAAACGTGTCTAAGGCTCCTTGTCGAAGAAAATCATCACTATCCAAAAAATATAAATAGTCTCCCTTCGCTTTATCTATCCCATAGTTTCTTGCAGATGAAAGCCCACCGTTTTCTTTGTGAAATGACTTTATCCTCTCGTCTTTCGCTTTATAAGCATCACACATTTCACCGCTTGAATCGCGCGATCCATCGTCAACCAATATTATTTCAAACTCTTGATATGATTGTTGAAGAACACTGTTAATGCACTCATCCAGATATTCTTCAACATTATACACAGGAACAACTATGCTAAACAGACATTTACTCAAATCAAGCTCCTTATATTCATCAATTATCGTGCTAATCTTCTGGCTATTGCACTAAACAAATTCAAATAACGCCCACGAGTTTTTCCAAAAAACGTTTGAGCCTTAATGTCTATCGTTTTAAGCAACTTTTTTCTAAACCTAAAACTACTTTTCGACGCCATAATAATATCTGCAAGGTACTCTAGATCATTTTGTTTAGCTTTTGATACAAGTGGTAGAAACTCAGGACACTTTTTCCCTACGAAAACTTTTAATGCCTCCGTTTTAGCTTCAATAGAGTCAAGACTTTTTAGCAGAGCGCTTTCCGTCATTCTATTTGATGAAGACATTCCCGTTCCGGTCCTGTAACAGTATAAACATTCGCTTATTCTACTATAATTCTTCGCATAAAAAGAAAAAACAAATGAATAAAACTCATCTTCCGACATATTACAATAAAATGGCTCAAATGAAGCTACCACTTTATCAACTACTTGTCTTGAATAGCACTTATTCCAAACAGTATGTGGATATCTATTATCAAGTATTCCGCCTGGCAAACATGAATAATCATTATTGCAAATTACTTCTATATTTTCAGGGACTTTAGTATAGCCAAATTCTATGATATCTGTCTGACTATCCTGTAACTCAGAACATAATGTCTCTAATATTCCATCAGCGAAATAGTCATCACTATCCAGGAAGAGAACATACTTACCATTCGCTTTCTTGAGTCCGGTAAATCTTGCCTCTAAAAGCCCTTTATTAGAAGCATGCTTTACCAATACTACTCTGTCGTCTATTTGAGCATAACTTTCTGCGACGCAAATGGTGTTGTCTGTCGAACCATCATCAACAAGGATAATTTCAAAGTTACCACATGACTGTTTCAAAACAGATTCCAAACTCTCTCCAATATATTTTTCCGTATTAAATGCTGGTACAATTATGGAAAATAGAATATCTTCTTTCACAAGTTTTCTTCCCATCCTGCAACTAATCGCCTAACTGACTTTTGGTTTATAGTATTAATACTTATTTAAGACGCAACACTATTAATATATATTTTTTTGCGCCTCTGGCTTGTAAGAAACGCTTCCGTACCTAAATGTTATGTTCTCTAATTACTACTTAAGTTGCATCTTTCTTAAACTCCTCTACCACCTGAAAAGGCAGCAATGCATAATACTCATAAAAGGTGTCCACTTTTATAAGTATTATGCACATCTATTCTAGTTGCATGTCATTTCGTCTTGCAAATATTCACATATTTGCTTATCCATGCACGCTCTTATATCTCCTTTTGATTCATAACACTTTGTCCATTCAACCACTTTATCTACTGCCTTTGCAATATTCCATTTTGGTCTCCATCCAAGTTTTGACCTTATCTTGGCGCAATCCAACTTCAAATATGTAGCTTCATGTGGTCCGATTTCTGATTTATCATTCCACATCGCACCTTCTCCCCATTTTGTTACAAACAGATCAACAAGTTGGCCCGTCTCTATACAGTCATTTTCATTAGGACCAATATTATAATATCCTGCAACCCGCTTATCCTCATATTGCCTTGCCGCAATCAACAGATATGCAAAAATAGGTTCTAGCACATGCTGATAAGGTCGAATAGAATGTGGATTTCTTACTTCTATCTCCTTTTGACTCATAACGGCCCTAACGCAATCAGGTATTATCCTGTCTGTGGCGAAATCTCCCCCTCCTATAACATTACCAGCCCTTGCAACAGATGCAGAAATACCGCCTCTGGCTTCAAAAAAGCTATTATTATAACAGTGTGTTATCAAGTCAGAGCATGATTTAGAATTTGAATATGGATCGTATCCATCTAGCCGATCATTTTCCCTATAGCCCCATTCCCATTCCTTATTCTCATATACCTTATCAGTAGTAACATTTAAAAAAGATTTAACACAAGTATTCAAACGCACGCATTCAAGAACATTCACTGTCCCCATAACGTTTGTACTATATGTGTCAATCGGGTTCTTGTATCCTTCTCTAACAATAGGTTGCGCTGCTAAATGAAATACAATTTCTGGCTTCCACGTTTGGAAGATTTCAAACAAATGATCAAAATCCCTGATATCGCCTATTTCATGTCTAATTTGTTTTTTAATTCCGCAAATTTCGAATAGTCTGCTTTCATCTTTTGAATATCCGATTACCTCTGCACCATTATTAACTAGAACGGTACTCAACCATGTCCCTTTAAAACCAGTATGACCAGTTATCAGCACCTTCTTCCCACAATAAAAACTATAATCCATATTATCCTTTCATGATAGTTATATCAAAATTCACACTCTTTAATTCTTCCACAATAACAAGTTTCTTTTATTCTTGCTATCATATCACCCACTCCACTCTTCCAATCTTTTGGGTTCCATCTACAAATAGATTCCATTATGCTTGTATCTGCAACACAATCTGGTTCGAATTTTCTCATTAGTACAGATCCTTTATTGACTTTAGCAATTCTCCCTGTTTCATTCCAAATAAAATCTACTATATCGGAAATTCTCGGGGCATCGCCTGTACCAACCGGAATTGTAACAGCACCTACTAGGTCTGTTTTTGATACTATATCGATTGCTTCAACCACATCTTCAATCGATATAATATCTCTTCTCTGAGTTCCAAGCGTAGTGTCCACGGATTCCCCACGAAGCATTTTGTGAATTACCAAAGATAAGAATCTGTCCTCAGGTTCATCAGCACCATAAAACATCTCCAAATCAAAATTTACATAGTTGATTCCATACTTTTGTGAATAAAACTCCCCATACTCTCTTAGTATTTTTTTAGAAAAGCTATACTCATTAAATGAATCTGGTAATCCAGTTCCCATCGAGAAAAATCGTCTAACACCTCTCTTAGCAGATAACTCTAAAATCTCAGCAGGAAACACTACATTTGCATGTAATAAATCATCAAATGAATGCGCTCCTCGCCCATAATTGCAAACTGTGTTTATAACTAAATCAAATGGACATTCATTCATTATCTTCCCGATTTCGCTAATCTCAGCTGAAATAAATTTTACTTTATCCTCGATTTTTTCCAATCTAGCCATGTCGGATTGAATTCGCCTTGTACAAACCACATCGTGTCCTTCTTCAACAAATCGTCTGGTAACTTTGCTCCCCAGATAACCTGTTCCTCCAGTAATTAGAACTTTCATATTATTCATCCCTATTAAAGAGCAGCAATCTACTATAAATCACAACAAAGATGCCTTGACAGCTTCAACAATAGAATCTGACATATAATCTATCATCTCAGCAGTCAAACCCGGATATACCCCAACCCAAAACGAATTACTCATAACATAATCAGTTTTTTCTAAACTACCAACAACTCTATACTTTCTTGTTCCTCTTATCTCGTCAAAGCAAGGGTGACGCAAAAGATTTCCCGAAAATAGTAACCTTGTTTGTATATTTCTCTTTTCTAAGTAATTCGTTATTCTATCTCTTGACAATCTAGAGCCATCCTTCACAGTCATAATAAAGCCAAACCAGCTCGGCGTAGAGAATGGCGATGGTTCTGGTAAAATAATGTATTCTGACAAGTTTGCACTATTCAAATTATCATATATTCTTTTCCAATTTCTTCTTCGTGCCTCGATGAATGAATCCAATTTATCAAGCTGAGCTAGCCCTATCGCAGCCTGCAAATCAGTAAGTTTTAAATTATATCCGAAGTGACTATATATATACTTGTGGTCATATCCAAAAGGAAGCTCACCAATTTGCCTATCAAATCTATGATTACATATTCCATCATGTCCTGGTGGGCAAATGCAGTCTCTTCCCCAATCCCGGTATGATAGCAACAGCTTATGCAGAACCGGACTATTAGTATATACGCACCCTCCCTCTCCCATTGTCATATGATGTGGTGGATAAAAACTTGAAGTGCCTATATCCCCTATAGTTCCCGTATATTTTTCTCCACTTTCCATAATATATCTGGAACCAAGTGCATCACAATTGTCCTCTATCAGCCATAAATTGTTGCTATCGCAAAACTTTTTTACTTCTCTAAGATTAAATGGATTGCCTAATGTATGCGCTATCATCACTGCTTTCGTTTTCTTTGACAACGCTTTTTTGAGTCTGCTGATATCGATATTGTATTCTGGTATTGATACATCAACAAATACCGGAATTGCTCCATACTGAATAATTGGCGTAACAGTCGTTGGAAAGCCACAAGCCACAGTGATAACTTCATCTCCTGCTTTTATCTGTCTGCCTCCTAACTCTGGAGATGTAAGAATAGCGAATGCAAGTAAATTAGCAGAAGAGCCTGAATTAACAAGATGTGCGTATCGTATCCCCAACCACTCTGAAAACTTTGTTTCAAATTGTTCCGAAAAACGACCAGATGTAAGCCAGAAGTCCAACATAGCATCCGTCAAGTACATCATCTCTTCTTCATCAAAAACTCTTCCTGCATAAGCAATCCTATCACCCTGTTTAAAACTATGTGAAGTATTCGGCACCTTGAAGTCCTTATAAAATTCTTTGACAAGTAGCTTTATCTCATTCCTTGCGTCTTCCTCATTTTCCCATCTATCCATATTTTCTCCGCATCTTTCTACTTTTAATTCCATTTTTTCCATGGAGCACAATCCTGGTTATAGAGCTTTTCAAGTGCATCGCGCTCTCGCGTGTTATCCATACACTGCCAAAAACCGTCATGCTTATAACTCATTAGTTCTCCTTGCATGGCAAGCTTTTCGAGCGGTTCACGCTCAAAAACTGTGTTGTCCCCTTCTATATAGTTAAATATCTCAGGCTCTAAAACCATATATCCCGCATTTATACTTACTCCATCAGACATGTTCTTCTCTCTAAACGACTTTACTGCATTATCTCCTCCTATATCGAGCACGCCTTTTTGTTGCTTAAGTGTTACAGAAGTAAGTGTCGCAATTCTACCATGATTTCTGTGGAATTCTACCAATTTTGAAATATCAACATCGCATACTCCGTCTCCATATGTTAGCATGAAAGTCTCTTCGCCTACATATTTCTCTACTCTCTTAATTCTCCCCCCTGTCATCGTATCCAATCCTGTGTCAGCAATAGTTACCTTCCATGGGTCCATGTTGGTTTCATGTATGAACATTTCATTTTTATTATCTGTATAATCAAATGTTACATCACTATTATATAAGAAGTAATTTGCAAACCACTCTTTTATCATATGTTGTTTGTAACCTGCACATATTATAAAATCGTTATAGCCATAATAAGAGTATTCCTTCATTATGTGCCATATAATTGGTTTGCCTCCAATCTCTACCATCGGTTTGGGTCTATATTGAGATTCTTCTTGTATTCTAGTTCCCTGTCCTCCTGCCAAAATTACCGTCTTCATCCTTCTCGGTCCTTTCCGTTCATTTTACATATTCATTTTGGTTGGCCGCATTTTTACCAGAAAGGTAACTCTGATCAGACCATAGATAATCCCACTCTCCAAAACGTCCAATTAAGGTAATTCCTAGTTTTTCTATATATCTTTTTACTTCTTCGCGGTCCTGTTCCATTCCCTCATAAAATATTACATTGCCGTATGGAAGTAATCTATAATCACAAAAGCATATATCTTTCTCTTCTGCTATTTTCATTTTAGTAATTGCCGCAAGCGTATTCTGGATAACAGACTCTTCGTTAACCTTTTCCGAGTTTCTATGATAAATTTCAAATTGTAGAGAGCTACATCCGTTTGGAACATTATCTAATGATTTAAGGCTTGGACTATTTACTCTTGCTGCAAAAATATCCTCATCATATATATACATCCATAAATGTTTAGGGACGTCTGATTTATTAAAGCCCAGAGTAACGATGCTCACCTTTGTCCACACCAATCTATTTGCTATTTTCTTAATCCTCTCGGGTACGCCTACCGTTATGTTGGCTAAAAGTGGTAATGGTATCGAACTAACAAGCTTATCATACATCTGTTTCGTACCATCACTAAAAAACACGGTTTGAGTGTCCGGGGAAATTCGAATAACTTCCTTTCCACAAATCACATTCGTTTTATTGATTAGCGGTTTCAAAAAGGCTTCATAGCCTCCCTCCACTGGATATCTCATTTCTTTAGCGTAATAACTATTTTCTGTTCTATCAGTAAAGGCCCCCAACAAGATTTTGTGTAAATCAGGCTTTTGTAATCGAATACCTACCCATGACGTTGACATACTATCTGATGTGACAGTCCAATACTTCTTTGTATAAACATCATAAAACTTTTCCTTCATCTCTCTGCCATATGATGCTTCTAACCATTCTGAATACAACACTGGAGATGTCTCCGTATCCCTTGATACAAAATCCTCAATGCATTTAGATTTGAATGAAGCATCAAAAGGATACAAGTTTTCTATGACTGGATGTTTTACATATAACCCTTTATAATAACAAAATGCATCCGGCGTTTTCTTTGTGTATTCAGTTTGATCAAAATATGCCCGAGCCTCATCATTAGAAGTAAACGAAAGGTGAACTGCAGAATCAAACTTAAATCCTTCTTTACTGAAAGAATGACATAAGCCACCTACATAATTATTCTTTTCATATACTATTACTTTTTCTTTACAATTAGCTGCATAGCTAAGTCCTGCTATACCAGCCCCCAAAACTACTATATTCATTCCGTTTCAATCGCTCTTTCTATTTCGAAAAAAAAAGCAAGAGTCAATCCCTCTTCCTGCACATCAATTTAACTTAATACTAAGCCTATTTTTTCATAGGATACCTACCTAGATCATATATGTATTGATTCTGCCAATCACCGGAGAACATCTCTATAGCAACCGTTCCACTTGTCCTCGATGCCAATAAGCACTCTGCCATCGTTAACATCAACATGGAAACAAGATATTGCTTTCCATTATTATATCTGTCATCCACCTGATCTGCTAAATCATCCACCACATATCCACCAGAATATCTTATCATTTTACGATTATTTAAGACAACCCTAGCCCCAAAATGATTTTTAAATGCCTTTACAATGCTTTCATCTTCGGTGCATAAATATATAAGCTCACAATTCCAGTCGACTAGCAAGCGCTCAGCATCTTCAATAGCCTGTTCAATAGTTGGTTGAACTGGATGATTAGCCGGCTTCAAAGCGACATAATCTGTCCCCCTAAGCGAGACTCCTAAACAACGTTTTCCTTTAGTTAAAATGTGATAATTGTCTCTAGCTTCCTCAACTATTTCATTCTTTATCTTCATATACCTTAATGCATATTGTTTCCAGTCACTCCTCTGATTACCAATATTATTAAAATAGGCCATGGAATCGTTTGGAGAGTCCTCCAAGCCATCCAAACCTGAAATAATAACATTTTTACCCTGATATGCATCCCCTAGGTCATATTCCATAGGTTGTTCAAAATAATATGTCCAAGAGTTTTTTGCACCGAGTTCCTCTGCCTTGATGAAGCAGTTCAAGTAATTTTGCATGTCTACAACTGGGATATATCCCTTTGAAATAGCATATTTTATATAACCAGCATTCGTATTAAACAAAGAAAATAATCCTACTCCACCAGAACTTCTCCTTATAACAAAAAAAGTCTTATCTTTGTATTTCTTTCCGCCTTTTAATTTAAACTGTTCGAACGCTTCCCCTTTAATAACTTTAACGAAATAGTCAATTCTTTGAGGGTTATTCATGCATTTCATCGCACCCAGCATGCCTATAGACTTTGCTCTTTTTATATTATTTTGAGCATCTAATATTTTCCTTTTAATCTTTCTTAACAAGTGACCAACTGTTCTGATTAAGCCCATCTATTGCAATTCCTCCAAGGCATATTCTTACTCTATTACTATTTCACCCAACCTAGCACTGCCATAGTATTTCCTTTGCCACTGAATGTACTTATTATCTCCGGCATCATGAATCTCAAAAAATATTTTTTTCTTAGGGTGGTCAACCGAGGTGGCATTTCCCAGTGAATTCATTCGGAAAACATCAAGTTCAAAATAATAGACTCCCGGTGCCAGCCTGTCCAAATCTAGACTCATTCTAAACCATTTACATGTTCCAGCATCCAACCGCCCCATCGAGTTAGTTTGATATATGCCCACAGGGATCGAACTTTCATGGCAAATTGCAATATACATCCCGATTCTCTCTTCATTCATATCGGTCTTTATGCACATATCAAAACTAAGCCGTTCATTGTTAAAAAAATCAGCCGTTTTTCTTCCATCATTCAGTTTCCACTCTAGTATACGTGTATGTTTCCCATGTTCTAAACTTGGTCTCTTAGCATCCGATAAATCATATTGGGGAAGCAGTTCGCCACGACCTATATCCGAGTAAATGTCTATAGCTTTCTCGACCTCACCATCAAAAACAATTTTTCCATGATCCAACACAATGCACCTGGTACACAATTGCCTAATCGTACTCATATTATGACTAACATAAAGAACTGTCTTTCCTTCACCCTGAGCAGCATCATCCATCTTTCCCAGACATTTCTGTTGAAATTTGATATCTCCGACTGCTAAAACTTCATCCATTATCATTATTTCTGCATCCAAATGAGCCGCAACAGCAAACGCCAGTTTTACATACATTCCTGAAGAATATCGTTTTACCGGAGTATCGATAAACTGTCTACACTCTGAAAATTCAATTATATCTTCAATCTTTTCATCGACCTCTTTTTTAGACATACCAAGGATTGCGCCATTCATATAGATATTTTCCCTACCTGTCAACTCAGGATGGAATCCGGTTCCAACCTCTAGCATAGAGGCTACTCTCCCATGCAATTCTGCGTTTCCTTTTGTCGGCGCTGTTACTCTTGACAAAATTTTAAGCAGTGTTGATTTTCCTGCCCCATTGTGCCCAATAATACCTACTGCCTCTCCTTTATGTATTTCCAAATTTATATCATCCAAAGCCCAAAATTTCTTTCCAATTGTCCCCTCGTCCTCACCAATTCGAGAGTTGGGATCCTCTTTTTTTCGTATCTTGGCCCATTTACTTTGCAATTCAGCTGATAATGTTTCTCGCCCAATCGTTCCTAATCTATATTCCTTGGACAAATGGTCAATTCTAACTGCTATATTTTCCATCTTTACCTCTATCTATACTAAATCCATAAATGTTTTTTCAACTCGGTTGAACATAACAATACCTACCAGTGAAATAAATAATGTAACTACCCAGCTAAAAGCCCATGACTTTAATTCAAATTCACCACATCCAAGCATCGCATATCTATAGTTACACACTATTGGTGACATAGGGTTTAACATTATTAACTGACGCGCCTTTCCAGAAAACACAGAAGAAGAATAAACCACAGGCGTAGCATACATCCAAAGCTGCACTCCAAACGAAACCAATACTTGCAAATCTCTATATTTTGTAGTAAGAGAAGAGACAATAATTCCACATCCCAATCCTAACAAAGCAGTCTGCACCAATAAGAGGGGCACAAGAAGGAATTGAATCCCTATATATATGCCTTGTCCTGTAAAAGCATAATAAATATTTATTGCACATGAAAGTAAAAAAGTTACCGCGAAATTAATAAGTGAAAAAATAACCGTGGATATCGGCATAGTAATTCTTGGAAAATAAACCTTTCCAAAAATTCCAGCGTTATCTACAAAGGTATTCGCATTTCCCATAAAACATGCAGCAAAATACTGCCATATTGCCGTACTGCATAAATAGAAGGCAAGCTGTGGAACTCCTTCCGTTGACAAACCTGCAATTTTGCCAAAGACTATTGTGTAAATAAAAGATGTAATTAATGGATTAATCAAAAACCAAAGCGGGCCTAGTATCGTTTGTTTATACTTAGAAATGAAACTCCTTTTTACAAATAGGAATATCAAATCCTTGTATGATAGCAGATTGCCCCACTCTATTTCCAATAAACCTGTTTTCGGCTTTATATATATAATTCTATCTTCCATCCGTTACCTTTCTAACAAAAAACTTTTATAATGACTAATATCTTCCTTTAATGAACATTTTAAGACACTGAAGCCTCTGAAAAGTACTAATCTTCCCTCGCTTAACGATAAAGTCATCCCATTTATTTCTTTCACGTACACTATTCTCATAGAAATTCATGCTCCCGCACAAATTCCGTCTCAGTGCTACAGCATATGGTTGAGAAATAATGCCACATAGAAAACTTTCCAATTCCCTATCATAATCGGCGAGTTTCATTTGGTTTTCCAATATTGGAACTGAAGAAAGCATCTCTCCGTACAAATTGTCATCTTGATCAACTTTTTTGATATAATCAACTATCGCTTCAATAGAATTAAAATCGTTACAATTTATAAACGCTTTTTTATTAAAGCTTTCTACAACAGAACTATCCCCCCAATATATAGGAACAGTATTTGCAGCAAAACTCTGCACTATCTTTTCTGTGCAATAGCCTTTGTGAGAAACATTTTCAACCGCAAAACTAAACTTGTATGCCGCTAAAAAATCCTTTTTGTTGTCTATGCCTTCAGGCTTTCCAATGTTATTTGCAAATCGTCCACCTGAATCAACTTTTCTGTAATGTGACAGCTTTTCAAAAAGATCCTGCCTAAAACTATCTGCATTATTGCCATTTGAAACGACCATGGCGCAAAATTTTCTATTATATAAAGCCTTCAAAGTTTCAGGAGAACTATTTTTTTTTGTCTCCATCCCCTCCACATCTTCTCTATATGCTATACAGTAAAGAGGGATTCTAATATATCTATCCTGAATACTCATGTGCTCGAATCCGATTGCGTAATCACACAAATTGAAATCTGGAACAATATTTTCTCCAGTGTAAAAAATCCTCACACAATTGTAGCCTAAATAATTGTAACCCATCATCGAGTAAAATAAGTATTCTACCTCCTCTTTTCTCTCGGGATGTAGTAATGCATCTATTATTTCAACATTATAGTGCTTTAATAATAAAGTAACAAAAATATTATCATATATATTGAATTCAGGCCAAAAATCTGTAAAGGCGATTTTAATTTTTTTCTTTTCTTCGTGCATAACTCCCTCACTCATTTTTTGCCCTCTAATCTATGCTTAAGTTCCACTAAAGTAGTCACTATGTAATTCTTCTTCCTCATTTTCTTGCAATACCTTAAATATGCTTCTGGAGACTTATAAAAAGCCAACTGTCCTCTGTCTCCAAGCTTTATTTTATTATCAGCAAGAGTTCCTTTCCATCTTCTATATAATTCCTGCTTATCGCTAATACTTATATCTCCGCTATTCTCGAAATAGAATTTCATAACATAATGAGATATCCAGTAAACCGTTTTTTCGAGAACAGCATCCCACTTTTTATCCAAAGCAAAACATAATCTATCATAATATGCATCATACGTATCCCACATTCTTTTGCTATTTAGCGTATGAACAATCGAATTATTTCGCTGTCTATAATAGTAGAGTTCCTCTGGAACAAACGCTATCCTATTCATTCCGTAAACTATTTTATGCAAAGCAAATTCATCTTCATGGTATCTGCCAACCGGGAACCTCAATGTATCCCACGTTCCCTTTTTGTACATTTTCTCGCACGCAGATACAAGAGAGTCATTCACAACCATTTCAGGGGATATATATTTCACTTTACTTTTTACAGATTCAATATATTCAGATGATGGTTCTAATTCTCCATAATCATCATATACTGCTCTATCTTTACATATAGCCAAATCAACATCATCATCAAAGCAATCCAACAGTATTTCTACCATATTTTTATGTATATAATCATCGGAATCCACAAACATGATATAATCGCCATTAGCGACATCTAAACCGGCATTTCTCGCATCAGACAACCCGCCATTCTCTTTATGAATAACCAGTATACGTCCATCACGTAAAGCTAACTCATCACATATTTTTCCGGAATTATCATCTGATCCATCATCAATCAATAAAATCTCTAAATTATTAAATGACTGCATGGTTACAGATTCTACACATCTGCGTAAATAGTCTTCAACATTATATATGGGAATTATAATTGATACTAGCGGTAACTTACTATCCTTTATCATTCTTCAAACTCTTTTCTTAACAAAAAATAATTTACAATTCATTCCACTGCATATCCCAAGAAAAGCCACCCAGCAATGAAAAAGCAAGCAAAATACATAGGAGTAGAATTCGGTATAAATAAAAACAGCATAACAAACTCTGCTACCAACGGAACTATAGTGACAAAAGGTCGCGTCTAAGAATAAATGCTCCGACGCAAAAAACATACAACACAATAACAGGAACCCAATAATTATACAAAATATAAGATACCATTCTTAATCTTACTGCGCCACCAGATATTACCTTTGCAATCCACATACGATACTTATTATTGTAATCAAAATCTTTCCACAATTCAAAGGTGATTCCAAATCGACCGTCACAGCAAAATTAGATTTTTCACTTCTCATCACCTAGAAGTTATTACCTATTACTTCAGACAAAACGCATCTTCTGTATAAACCTCCCAAAACTGTGCGTCATTATAAACCATAATCACAACATCCGGTTCCATAGTTTCTATATAACTTATTATGCTCCCTGTAAATCTCGCATTATATAAAATAGTAACATTGCTACAGGCTAGTGACAGATATGATGCCACCGGCCATGCAAACGAATCTCCTATAATTAGTATTCTCTTATTACAGCTCGTTTTTTCATTATAAATACTATTTATTGGAGAATTTGCAACCATATATACATTATGATACGCTCCCTCCGAAATACCCCACTCTTCTGAATTCCGAATAATTGTATCTTCAAATCTTCCTGCCCATTCTGCTTCCTCCGCAACAACAAGTTTCAAAGAAGTGTCATAGCGCGGGCAAGGTAACGCAAAGTTATAACCATACTTATCATTTATATCATTTTTTATTTCTGGATAATTCAGAATATAATCATAAAAGCATTCCTTTGAAAAAAATGACATATCTATACCAAAATTATAGTCGCTTACAAGTTTCTGAGCAATTAGACCAGCACAATCCAATCCATCTTCAGGTTTCCAATGACTTGTATGGTCAAACGAAATGTAACCCGAATAATCTCGAGCAACATTGATAAGGTCAACTCCTCTTTTTTCAAGTGCCGAAGTCAGACAATAATTCTTCTCTGCTAATGACACTCCGCCGGCATCCAAAACATCATTATTGTAATAGTCAATGCTCGCCTTCAATGGCGTCTGCACATAAAAAAACGGTATTCCCAATTCATTTACTCTATCTTTAAATTCTACTACATTATTAACACAGTCTTTTACATAATTCTGACTATCAGCTATGCTTGGAATATCCGCAACATTATAGTTCATGATTTTTTCTCTATATGCAGTAACAATATCATTAATTGTTCCTCCGCCCGGAAAAGAGTTTGTGCAAAAACTGTCTATCGATTTTTTTACACCATTTACAGCAACTTTATAACGCTCGATTCTACTTTCATCAAAAGGATATTCAATAATCCACCTATCATCTTCAACAACCGTCTGAATCGTTACATGTTTTATCAAGAATTGTACTATTCTATTATCTGTATTTCCATTCGTATCTACCTTTGACAAAATTATAACCGCTATTACAATCGCACAACATCCAAGCAATTGGCCCCATACGCACAGGGCTTCTACCTTCTTTAGCATTGTCCACCTCAAAAGTTAAAATAGATAAACGGACTGTATGAGCCATTAATAATTACAAACAAACAAATTGTTAGTAAAATAGCCAAAAACGGAATCCGCAGACCATCCCTGATAATTGCTAAACGCCCGCTTGAAATCCTCTTGCCGATGAAATCCTTTATCGGGAACGTTCCAATGTAAGAAACTATAAAAACAATTAGTGAACTTTTCAAGTATAACAGCGTATTTGTATCTATAAAACCTGCTCCGAAACCAAACAATGCTTTAAAATACAAAAAAGCACTATGAACATTCGATGCTTTAAATATCGTCCATCCAAGCGAAACAATAAACATAGTTGCTATATGCCCAACAACCTTAGGTGTTTTCCTCATAATTAACGTCTTTTTTTCAAATAGTTGAATAGCAAAATACATCATGCCCCAGATAACAAATGTCCATTCTGCGCCATGCCAAATACCCGTTAACAGCCAGACAATAAAAAGGTTCAAGACATGTCGGCGCGGAGAAACCCTATTTCCTCCAAGCGGTATATACACATAATCCCTAAACCAATCCGTTAGGGAGATATGCCACCGCCTCCAAAATTCCGTAACTGAGCAAGATACGTATGGATGAGCAAAATTCTCTTTGAAATTAAAGCCAAAACACTTTCCCAGACCTATAGCCATATCCGAGTAACCGGAAAAATCATAGTAGATTTCAAACGTGTACGCTATTGCCCCTATCCAAGCTGTAGCCATGGATATCTGTACAAATTCGGCCGTAGCAAAAACCTTGTCTGCTATTCCTCCCAAAAAGTCAGCAATTAGTACTTTCTTAGCGAGTCCAATAACGAATCTACGAGTTCCTAAGGAAAACAACTCTGTAGTCTCTACCCTATTGTTTATTTCTTTCTCTATATCACTGTATCTGACTATCGGGCCTGCCACCAGCTGAGGAAACATACAAATATACAACGCAAGATTCAGAATATTTTTCTGAGCAGGAACTTTCTCGTAATACACGTCAAATACATAGCTCATAACCTGAAACGTGTAAAAAGATATACCTATTGGCAAGGCAATATTGACAGGATTGATTGAAATACCCTTGGCAAGTTCACGCGTAACAAAGGACAAATACTTAAATACAAAGAGTACTCCCAAATTAAAAGCCAACGATATTATCAAAAACAACTTCTTATTGTTTGATTTTTCAATCCAAATACCGATGGCATAATTTACTATTATCCCCAAAATAAGCATGAAAACAAAAACCGGTTCACCCCATGCATAGAAAAATAAACTAGCTAACAGCAACACTATATTTTTAAATCTATTTCCAAATAGCCTTCCTCCTACTTTGTATATGCACATTGTAATTGGGAGAAAGAGTATTAAAAAAACTCCGGATGAGAACTGCACTAAATAACCTCCATTAGTCCATTGTTTAATTATCTATAATGATTCTAATCCACCTAATCAAAACTATACGCTGTTTTCAGCGTTACTCTTTTTTTATTCTCGTCACAACGTTTTTCATTATTGCTTTAATCATTTCTTTGTTAGATAATTCTCCTTTTTCCGAAAGCTGAACAACCCTTCTCATCACGTTTCCAGGCTTGTCCAGACATTCATCTCTATACATACACATAAAATCATAAGCAAATGGTGTCTTGGCTACATTTTTCCAGAATTCCTCAGAATGAGCTACTTTATCACTTTTCCATGGCTTTCTCGTTGCATAGTGTATTATCCCGATATTCTTTGACGCTTCATTATATCGTTTGATTATTTCTGAATCTCCATAGCAAAGCGCATCCTTTGCACTGTTAAACTCAATCAAGTTCCACTCAAACGGAAGAATTAACCTCTTGCCTTCAGAAATCACATTTAAAACATCCTGATCGTGCTTTTCCCATTTTCTGGAGGCCGCAAACTCAATCAACTCATGGCCTTTATATATCGACCTCAACTCTTTCAAGTTTAACAAAATAACTCCGGCATTGATATACTCATCACAATCACCTATACCAATACTTCTTCTATACTGAAGAACTTTCGAATCGGGGATACGACACTGCCAATTACCTGCGACATCCGGGACTCCTGCCACAATATTCTCTTTCAAATCTACACTATATAGTTCATAAGGATCTCTGCAGAAAACAATGTCCGCGTCAACATATAAAATTTTATCAATTTCCTTTAGAACATTATGCAAACAAAGCCTATAATATGTTGATTCGGAGAGATACTGCTCATTTCCTGCTCCTACATAGAGATCATAATCTTTGAAATATGCGGTTACGTCTATGAAAGTAACAATAAGATTAGCCTTATTCTCTAAGCAGGAATGGATACTTTCTTTAGATGAATCGCTCAAACCCTTTGAAAGCACAAAAATATTATATGTCACGGATTCGTTAGCACATCTAACAAGTGAGCAAAGTGCCACACAGAAGACCATCACATAGTTTTCATCTATTGAAAATGCCATGTTTACTTCATAGTTACTTTTTTGCATTGTCATATCCTTTTATAAGCACACGAAAAGCTATCGATATGCGTCTAACTGCTCTCTTTATCAACGCTTCTCGCTTCGTCTGGACCTGTACAATTTCCTGTTGTTTGACTTTAATATGGTTACCACCATATTCTTTCATTGGAAGAAACCAGCTACTGATATGTACATCAAATTCTTCGGGGTGACGTTTTACTGCTAATCTAAGATACATCTGATCATCATCATAGCAATCTAACGAGAGAAGCGTGTTTATGGCTTCGATAATCATCGAATAAAGGCGTTCGGATTTTTCTGCAGGTAAGACAAATAAACCCGCCATGATAGTATCTTCCATGTTCTGAAGTTGAATAATGCCCGGATATTTGTCCAAATCAGCTAATGAGAAAAGATTAATCTTATCAGAAAACTCATATTGCCAATCAAAATCAAAATCGTTTTTATCTTCAAAGACTGCACCGCCATGATTCCACCCAAAATCAACCCATGCAACCTGTCCATCTATCAATCCACGTTTGAATGAATCTTTGAAAAACCAGAATCGCATGAATGTTATGTACGAATACTTCGGATCATTTGATATGTCATCCGGTCTACTACGCCAATTTTTAAATTCCCCGCGTTCGTTAATTTCCTGCATTCTGGCAAGAATATTCGGTTCAATATTCCATATATTTTCGACTGTAACAATCTCTGTTTTGTCTGCAAGTCCAAAACCATTTCGGATATCGCGAACACGCTTCTCATCCTGAGGAGCCACATAGACTATCATTCTATTTCGTATTCTGGCCCACTCTTCAAAATATGAAAAATAGATATCATTTGATCTTGCCTGTAATTCATGCTCACCACGTCCACAGTCAAAAAAACCTGTAATTATCGTTATATCTTTACTCATTTTTTATATAATCTTTCTACCTAAGACTGAATCTCTAAAAACCAATAATTTCTTGAATGCATTATTTGAGAGAATACGCCTCCTAACCCTTCCAAATAAACTCAATGGTATTTCTATGTCTTGAGAAGTATTCTTCATCATGTTTACATTAAAATACTTAGCTTTATCTTCCCCGCCAATTATCTCTTCTACGGGTATGTCAGTGTTAGTCGGATAGCAATAGGATGGTCCCGCTATTTTAACATCCTTTCTTCCGATAATGTATCTATTCAAATGAGATTCATCATGAAAGATAGCTATGACACGATTCTTTAAGTCTTCACGCACGTTTCGACTTAGTCTTTCTGACAATTCTAAAAAACTATCGCGCTCACCTATATAGATAGCACCAATAACATATTTCTCGCCGCAATTCCACGGAATATATGCTAATGACTTATTGCTGCGTTCATAGGGATAATCAATTTTATTGCACCAAGCATAACCCGGGTGTTGCACAACTGTCAGTTTTTCACCATTATCTCTATTTGGTAAGAATTCTGACGCTTCAACTACTTTTCTGCATCTTATATTAGAGTTTGCAAACATTATATAGTCATAAGCTTTAAGTTCATTCTCTACAGATAGGAAAATGTCGAACCTCAGCAATGTGATAAGCGGCCACGGTTGATTATCTATCCTTTTAAGCGTAACATTTTCTTTATCTTTATAATCTAAATCTAAGCAATCAGAAAATACGAAGTAATGCTTTTCATAATCCGGGCAGAAATGCTCTTCAAAGTTTAAATAAAAGTCCTTCCAAAATACACAGTATTTACCGGTGCATATATACAGGACAGCTATTGATTTCTTTCTGTCGCCTTTTAATTCATCCAATACTCTCTCTTCTCCCATATATTCTTCATCCATCTGATTTTTCTGCGAAGATATACAATCGGCCAGAAAATCAACTTAATTAATGGCTCTTTTTCCTTAACATCATAATTGTTTATGCCCTCTATCAGTTTTGCTTCATCTACATAATCTCTTCCCGAAAAGTCTAGCCCTAAACCATACTTTTTGTTTAGTTCCTCAACATAAGATTTGTACCACTTGCCACCGATTAGTGCGGCCCCACCGAGCCTTCTTTTACCGACAGTCAAAAGATATGGGAAGACGTCCCCGCTTTTAGGGTCCAACGACAGAAACTTTCGTCTGGGATATTTCATCCAACTTCTATAGTTACCATTTACTTCAAAATCCCAAGGAGATTCTCCTGCACGCAAATACTCTATTAGGTGCTCTCTCCTCCAAAGGCCTGCCTGACAATTAAACTTATACTCACCAAATCGCTCTCGTCTAAAAAAGCCGGGATGCTTTTTATCTATTCTATTGTGCTCGTAGGTTTCCATGAAGCATATGTTAGAAATTGAACCATCCGCATCCATCCATTCAATGCATTTTTCAATTCGCTTAACATCAACCTTCCCATCCATAAAGAAATCATCGAGTAAGCATATTACATATTCGCTTTCTACTTGTGATAATGCATTCTTTAGTCTTGAGCTCCAGTCTTTTTTGTCAATCCCTGTGCCTGTTATATTGCATACATTAACGTCAAAAAGTTCTGATTTAATCTGCTTAGATTCAGTATTTAAATATATTTTGCATTCGCACTCAGGCCAAGCAGCCTTGAAACATTTAAAAAAGGCATTCCACAAGAATTCATAAGCATCGCATGACGAAACTATTATAGAGCATTTGTCACTTATACTTGCACTATTTGTAATCGTTTTTCTTGCCATAACTATCGACATCCCTTAATTTCAATCCAGCCATCCAAGGCAATCTTGTTTATCTCATCACTATTTATCCATCTGTCAGGACATATCACAACTTTGTCCTGATGAATGTTTAGATATGCTCCCCAAAAGCTAAACGAACTATTTGCTATAATGTTGTGCTTACATAAGCTCATTAAATACATATCCAAATACGAGGCATCACCATTATTAACATCAACGTATCGTATTTCTTCACTATACCCGGCCAGCATTTCTTTACTTCTGCCAATATCATCAGAAAACACATAAAACACCGGCTTATCAACTTTATCTCGAATTATACTTATTGCTTTTCCATAATACTCTTTAGTACATATGCCCCCATATATGCTCGAATAATCAAGATAATCCCCAAAGCGCATATGAACAGAAACAGAATTGTCTCTCTTAATACTCTCAATAATCTCAAGGAGCGAATTATCTTCAGGAACTTTAAATCTAACAAGACTTAAAATTTCGTCTTTTATATCTGAAAAATAGTCTACACATTGCCAATAGCCTGCAAGATAGGCTTCTTCATACCCCAGTATTTCGCTATGATACTTATAAGTACCAAGTTCATCTTCTGAAATGAATGTTTTAGGTTTCGGAAGTCTGTTTCCGATTGTCCCCACGATACCTTTTCCGACATGAGATAATCGGAACAAATTATAGGCGGAGGGTTGGTCAACATTTAAACCCAAAAGATCTAATTCATATTTTCTCTTTTCTCTCTTCGTACCATATGCCGAGATGTCCGCATATACTTCCTCTGCTTTTTTTAATTTACTGTACAAAGCATACTGAAAAAGCTGATTTCCTAATCCACCTGCTATTCTGACAATTATCATCTTCGCTTCCTTCTGTAATACGAGATAAAGGCATTCGGAAAGCATATTCTGAGTATATTGGCAACCTTTTTCTTTATAGTTATATGACAACTCAATACTTGCTTCACTTTTAACCGTACTTCTCTCATTGCTTCGTCTGCAATTTGTTTCTTTTGCTCGTCATCTGCCAGCGCTTTAAATACCAAGAATTGCGTATATACACCCATTGAATCAATATAAGCAAGTTCTTGTTTGCCTGATGCATACAGGGTCTTAACTTGCTCTATCATCAGAGGAATAGAATCTGTGTATATTCTGCCAGAAAAAGAGGCGCCGACATTTTCCTGTGTTATGCTTCCTTCTCTAACCCTATAATGGTAATATGTTTCGTCAATATATGCGCACTCTCCTGCATTAATTATTGCCTTAACACTATATACTAAATCTTCGTAACACTTTCCTTTCGGAAACGTCATTTCACGAATGATGCTCTTATGATATAACCTATCCCAGACCGAAATTGTTGCAAAAACCTCACCTGCGCCTGTAATTATGGCTTTTATAAGCGTATCATCTTTAATCTTTTTATCTTCATGAGTCGGCTCAGGGATGATTATTTCTCCTCTTATATCATTCGGCTCATAACACCATCTGCAGCATGCCAGCTTAACCTCATACTTGTGACATAATTCATGCAAACGTTCATACATATTTGAATCAATAAAATCGTCTGCATCAACAAAACCAATGTATTCTCCGGTTGCTCTCTCCAGCCCCGCATTTCTTGCGTCTGAAAGCCCACCATTCTTTTTATGAATAACAACAATTCTTGAATCTTTAGCAGCGTATTGATCACACATCATACCACTATTGTCAGTCGAGCCGTCATCAACAAGGATAATTTCTAAGTTTTTGTATGATTGCGACATTATCGAATTAACACACTGATTTAAATATTCTTCGACATTGTATACCGGAACTATAACGCTAATTACTTCATTCATCTTAATTATCCAAGCATTTCCTTGTAGAGGTTATAATACTCTCTTGCCATGATTTCGTTTGAATACTTATTCGCTGCTACTCTGGCTATTTCTTCTTTGTCAACATCTTTGAGAAGCCATTTTTCTATTATCTTAATCAAATCTTCCACGTTCCCATGCTCAACAAATTCTGAATACTCGCCAATGGCTATAGATTCGCTACCGCCATTTTTAAATCCAACAACAGGAGTGCCACAGCAAAGACTTTCCGCACATGACATTCCAAATGTCTCCCTCGCACTGGTCATAATCGATACAATTGCTCCGCTATATATCTTCGCAAGAGTTTCTTTATCCTTCACCATTCCGATAATAATGATGTTATCAGGAATCTTTGTGGTATTGCTTAATTTATTGTTACCGACAACAAGGATTTTATTATTGTAACCTAACTCCTCTAATACTTCAGAAAGTTTAAATATATATTTGCCACCCTTTGGATCATCTTCATTATCTGAAAAGAACGAGGTAACATGTAATAGATAATTACCGTACTTCTCATTCCATTCATTTTCCTGTCCTTGATAATGAAAGAATTGTTTTGTATCAATTCCATTTAATATACATGTGCTATCCAGGTCCCCTGCTATAACCGAACTTCTCATTCGTTCCAATTGCCACGGTGAAACAGCTACCATGCACAATTTATCAAATCCGGTAAGGGCATTTTTCATTTTATTCCATGCTTCATTTAATCTGTTAAAAAATACTGAATTTCCTTTTTTCTTATAATCATCACAGTTTTTGCAGCCTGTTAGATAACCTTTACATTCAAAAGCATGGGGGCAATTACCTGTGAAGAAAAACTCTGCATGGTTCGTTATTATAGTCGGATATTTGTTTTTCTTTAAGTAATTTAGCACTCGATACAGATTAAGTGTTAACGAATTTGGACAATGAATATGAACAATGTCCGGATGAACTTTTTTAATGATATGAAGGAGCCTGACTGTGGCGAGAGAATTCGTTCCATACTGCAAGCCTGCAAGCCTTGTAAAATGATAGGTCAAATGCAGTTCAAGCCAACTTGGAGAAAGTAAAAACTCATATCCATTTTTCTTTTGCGGTTCGCTATCATACTCATAGCAATGATAAAAAGAGCATCCGAGAGGTTCTAGCTCATCCTCTATGCATGTTTTGATTTGACCCGTACTAAATTCTCTATTAGTGCAATTAATTGTTAGTATCTTCATATCAAATTCGAAAATTCTCTACATGGCTCGTTACCATGTTCTCTATAGTCCATCTACCTGCTGTTTCAAAAGAATGTCTAGTCATCTCTGCTTTTTCTTGTTCTGATAGAGCAAAGAATCCATTTATTCTCTCTGCTAATTCTTTTATATCTTCCGAGGGCACTATATATCCGCTTCTGCCTTCTTCAACCATCTCAAGTCCGGCGTTACACTTATCAGTGGTAACAACAGGCAAACCGCATGCCATAGCTTCGTTGATAACCAAGCCCCATATGTCTTCTCTCGTAGGGAGCACAAACAAATCTGCAGACGCAAAGTACTTGTCCCTTTCTTTCGGAAGTTTAAAACCAACTGCATGAATTCTCTCGTCATGGACTTCAAACGGAAGCTCGTTACCTCCAAGAATGTATACGCCAACATCACCATCGACTAAACTCATGGCCTTTGAAAGTACATCAAAGCCTTTTCTGTAAATAAACTGTCCGACGGTTACGATTACATTCTTCTCTTTTATTCCTAATTCATTTCTATATTCTTTCTTCTCTTCGAATGAATAATCTTTAATATAGTTCTTGCTGATTGAAGAGAATGGATATCTGACTAAGTTATCCTTCTTTGCTCCATAGTTTAAATAGTACTTGTCGTGGTTTGCGCATGTACTGTAATACTTATCTGCACCCTTGATAGAAAATGTCTTTATCATTCTCTTGATAAAACTTTCTCTGTCAGGAACAAATGCGCCATCACCCTCAATGGAAAACGGAATCCTTTTTATTTTGCAATATGCAACTTCAATGATTCCACCAAGCGACATATTGTTGGTTAGTATTAATATGTCAGGCTTAATTTCTTTTATTGCTCTAATCGGCTTTAATGAAAACGCATGGTCTGCACCAACATTCCTACCATCACAAAACACAGCATTAAAATTTGTAAAGGTTTCATTCTTCCAACTTTCATCTCTCTCAGAGGATACTCTCCTCTCAAATACGACTGTAAGATTGCAATGCTTCCCCAGTTCTTCAAAAAACTTTACGCGATATGGAGATGGTATGTTGGTAATAAATAAAACTGTGTTCATGATTCCTCGATAATCGCCGAATATAATGCGTTAACATCCATATCAACCGCCCTGCCACCGTTTTTAAGCGCCACTTCTTCGCAGGCGGTATCTTTATAGACAATCGACCTAGTGCCACAAGCTGCGGCTTCTAGGATTGTTAATCCAAATGTTTCTTCCTTGCTGGTACTTACAATTAAATCTGCTGCCGAATATGCTTCTACTAATTCTTTAACACCGGTAATGCCGACACCAATCATAGTGTTAGGTAAGCTCTTTAATTGCTTGTCACTAAGACCTATCGCCATAACAACATACTTTTCCGCATCCAACATCTTTGATAACTCAATCAAATCATCAAGCCCTTTAGATTTTGTCCAAGAGCTTGCTACACTTATAATGAGTTTCTTGTCAGCTGCTATGTTGTATCTGATTCTGAAATCACTTTTAGTATACTGAAATAGATTTTTATCTATCGTGTTAGGTAATACCTTTACCTCATAGCCTTTTAAAAAGCTCTTCTTAACCTTTTCTTTAAGCCATTCTGACGGAGTGTAAATAGTTAGGTTACTTACTCCTGTAAATAAGTTTTTCTTCTTTTGATAGTTTTTTCTTGACCTATCAAACATCATGCTCTTAGGATAGTCGCATTTCTTTGGACAACTAAAACATTCTTCTTGCCACTTATTGCATCCCGCCATCGTAAAGTGTGTGCAATGACCGGTAAATGCCCAGCAATCATGAAGCGTCCACCTTACTTCCATGTTAGGTCTGGTTTTTATCCAGTTAAAAAGCATCTCGATATTTATGTAGTAGCCATGCAGGTTGTGAAGCCAAAGTACATCGGGATTATAATCATCCGCCCACTTTAAAAACTTCTTTGTGGCGATTCTCGAAACAAATCCTGCATTATCAAAGAATCTTGAAATAAATGCATGGTAATAAACAGATGCTTTTGAACCGATTCTGACAGCATACTTTTGAAACTCTTTTGGTACGCTGTCACGGCCATACGCTATTTTAACTTCATAGCCCTTATTCTCATATTCTTTTGCAATTTCTGTTGCGATTCGCCCTGTGCTTTTAACGCCGCACACAACATTTATTTCAAGTAGCTTCACTGACAATTTCCTCAAAAGAATCCATTAAAGCACTTTTTGAATAAGCTATGGATGCATACTCATAAGCTCTGTCACCATACTGCTTTATTTCCGAATTATCACTGTTTATTATCTCTTCTATAACCCTTGCCAAAGCGTAAACATCACCTTGAGATGTGGCAATTCCGCACTTAGCTTCCTCGATTACTCGCTTTGTTTCGCCACCTGCAGAAGCTAAGATCATCTTTCCGCAAGCCATGTAGCTTTGAAGCTTTGCAGGTATTGTCATATTAAATATTTCATCTTCAGCAAAGGATATAAACCCTGCATCGCTATATGCCAAATACTTAGGAATTTCGGTAGCAGCCTTTCTTCCCAAGAAGGAAAAGTACTCGCCTACTTTAAGCTTTTCAATTTCAACTTTAAATTCAGGCATATACCTGCCATCTCCGATTATCACAAAATCCACCTTGAGATTTTTTTCTTTGAGGATTTTTGCAACTTTCGGAAGTATTTGAAGCCCCTGGGCATAGCCTACATTGCCTGTAAAAGCAATCTTCAGATTTTCATCCCTCGGGAAATCCGAAGGCCTTTCTGCGTCTTTTAGAGGCTTATAAAAGTCTTCTGCATACTGTGGCCAATAATGCACCTTTGATTTGCCTTCAGTATCGTATACGCTTTTTCTCTTTTCCAAATGAGCTTTAAAGCTTGGCGATGTGGCAAGTATATGGTCGCAGTTTCTGTAAATCTGGTCTACCATCCTGTCAACAGCGTTTATTATATGCTTATTCTTTATATGGGCCACAGCCTCTAAGTTTTCAGGCCATAAATCCTGCACGTAAATGGTGCAGGGTATGTGCTTTCTCTTTGCATATACAGTGCCTGCAAAGGCTTGTGTCATTGGTGATACTTCAAAAATGAACACTCTGTCAGCTTTAATCTTAGTAAATCTAGCAAAAATTCTTCCGCTTATCATAAATGACGCATAGTTTAACATAAGGCCAATTTTAGAAGAGCCTCTTGCTATTAACGGAAGCCTTATAATGTTTATTCCGTCTACGATTTCTTTTCTCTTTTTAAACCATCCGTAGCCTTTATAAAATCTTCCTTCAGGGTAATTGGGAATTCCGGTTACTACTGTAACTTCATGCCCTCTTTTTACCCATTCTTTGCACATGTCATTTATTCTAAATGGCTCCGGATAAAAATATTGTGATACCACCAATATGTGCATTATTTTTCTCCGCCCTCAGACCTCTTTATTGATTCTTTAAGGTCATAAAGCCTGTAATTCTCTTTATACTCACTTAAGGACATATCATAAACAAGGCTTCCAAAGGCCTTGTTTACAAGTCTTCCATACTTATTGTTCATGCATGATATAAGCTTTATAAAAGGCGTAAACACACCCAATAAAGCTATGTGCTTACCCTTTGCCTCTGCTATCCTTTTAACCATCTCTGATGTATTTGTATATTCACCGTTTTGTGGAAAAAAGGTTCCGGATTCTTCGTTATCTATCATTAGGCGCACAAACTCGCATAGGTTTTCTACATAGAGCATGCTTCTTTGATTGTTAACTTTTGGAAATAAGGGAAGTTTATCTGCCATTTTAGCTAATGTTCTGTAATTTCCTTTAGACCCTTTACCGTATATCATGGGAGGCCTTAAGATAACTACCTTAAATGAGTCATCAGCCAGTGTATTTATCTTAATTTCTGCCTGAAGTTTTGAATCCCCATAGAAGTTATCGGGGTTAGGCTTAGTGTCTTGGTTTATGACATTCACCTTTCCATATCTTGTAGCCCCGGGATACACTATCATGCTACTCATAAAGATAAACTGTTTAACCCCTTCTTCCTTGGCCTTCTTTGCACAATCGAACGCTAAATCACAGTTTACCTTGTAGTATAAAGCCTTTGTTTCTTCGCTGACATTTTCTACATCCGCATGAGCAATTCCTGCCACGTGATACACTGCGTCATAATCTTTAAATGAAAATGACTTCCATGAAGACTCTTTCATATCGATTGTCATGACACTGTACTTATCAGGTTGCTTTAAAAGATATTCACTTACGTTTGTGCCTATGTAGCTTCCGGCACCTGTTATAAGTATTCTTTTCATTTTTTCTTCATGGCTCCTGTGCCGCCTTCAACAACGCCTTCATGCTTAAGAACGCTTTTAACGGTTCCAAAGATACATTTTACGTCCATTACAAAGCCCATTTTCTTTATGTATTCGCCATCAAGAGCAGCTTTAACAGTTATCTCAAGCTCATCTCTTCCGTTAATCTGTGCCCATCCGGTTAGCCCGGGAAGCACATCATTAGCGCCGTACTTATCTCTTTCTTCAATCAAGTCATACTGATTCCAAAGCGCAGGTCTTGGGCCTACAATAGCCATGTCGCCTTTAATGATGTTAAGTAGCTGTGGAAGTTCATCAAGGCTTGTTTTTCTAAGGAATTTACCAACCTTAGTGATAAACTGCTCCGGGTTTTTAAGCATGTGCGTAGGCATATCTTTCGGCGTATCTGTTCGCATGGTGCGAAACTTGTATATCATGAAATGCTTTTTGTGTATGCCAACTCTTTTTTGTTTAAAAAGAATAGGGCCTTTTGAATCGATTTTAATTAAAACAATCAATATAACAAAAAGCCATGACAGAAGTATCATAGCGATAAGCGACAATATGAAATCAATTATTCGTTTAATTACCGCATACATTCTGTTCCACCATGCTTTCTACTATCATTCTTGCAAGATACAAGTTTGTGTTGTATTTAGGATGAATTTCATCAGTTAGAAAATCCGCACTGTTTTCATAGGTAATACCGGAATCTGTGAACAGATTCAAAAATGCAACGTTTTCTTCTTGGGACAGATAATTAATAGTCTCGACGTATTCAGAAAGAAAATAACCATCTTCGGTATATGCAAAATCTCCGCCATCAAGTATTCCTAATCTATAAGGTGCCACCAACATGATCCTGCAATTCGGATAATTTTTCTTTAGTAAATCAATACCATTTTTAAGACCGGCAGAAAAATCAAATATATCGTTTCCCATGAAGTAATCGTTTAGGCCATATTCAATGATGAAAATAATTTCATCGTCTTTATTAACGTCTTCAAAAAATCTATTGGCATCTCTTCCGTGAGCGATTCCTTTAGAAAAACCCTTAACTACATTTGTAAAGGAATCTTCATCTACTTCGGAAGCTGTGGTACCACCAACTGCCAAATTGTAGCAAGGCGCATTGGTCATTTCAGACACAAATCCGGGAATAGAAACTGTATTCTGCATGGCATAATCCAGTACAGAATCTCCAAGAAATACTATTTTTTTATTTTCGAATCCCTTATAGTCATAATCCCCGTTTCTCTCTTTATACGCCATTCCGTAAAGCGCCTTAAGATCCCAGTCTATCTCGGGAGGTGTAACTTTATAATCGTTTTTATCATACATATAAAGATGAACCAGTCTACCTATTTCATCTTTAAAACGTAAGCCTTCTTCGTAGTTCTCATTGTTACTTACAAGCCATTCTTCATTTCCCATGTAATAAGATTTTACGTTTGGATAGAGGCGGAGATACATTAAAAATGTATACCAGTTTTTAAATGTAGTCCTGATTTCTTCATCAGATTCGTTTGCCCATTCTGATAATGGCTTTATGGGGAAGAAAAACTTAAAGGTTACATTTTTATTTTCTTTAAAAATCGGGAAAAGATTATTCTCTAAGTATTCTTCGAAAGTTAAAATCTCGCTGTCATAATAAACGGATGTATAGTAGTTTTTGTATAATTCATAAGGATCTACGCTTAAATAAACCGTATCAAGCTCTGAATTTGCTCTAATAGATGTGGACAAATAATTGCAAACCTCTTGAGGCGTCTTAATGCCATACTTTCCGTATACAATAGGGCTTGCATAATAGACGTTATACCAATCGGGATCAAGATAATCTATATCCCACATCGAAATGTGAAGCCGTCTGTAATCACTATCACTTATGCGAATAAGATCGTTTATCTTAATCAAAGCCTTATCTTTAGCTTTTCCATACTCTTTTTCAGTAAATGCCTTAAACACAAAGCAGTTCTCAGCCTGCACATGATTATTATGTAATTCTTTTTTTAATGTTTGCGCTCTTTTTGCAGCTTTGCTTGAAAGGGCAATTATTACAGCAAATGCCAAAGCGCCCAAAGCAATTAGCAAAAACTTATTTGCTTTGGAAACTACGCTAGAATTCATTTTAACGCCATTACTCTCCGAAATTATATGTCTTGACTATACTCTTAACTTCTTCCTTAACCTTTTCCGGATTGTGCTCACACATTTCTTTAAGTTTAGGAAGATTGTTTATAAACTCATCTCTGTCAAACTCAATGGGCTTTCCGATATGAATAAGTTTATTTGCCGTTTCTTTAAGCCCTTCTTCAGCCATGAGTAACTCTTCATACATCTTTTCACCGGGGCGAAGGCCTGTAAACTTAATTTCAATATCTTCTCCCACTCTGTAGCCGGATAACTTTATAAGGTTTTCGGCTAAGTCTAGTATCTTTACGGGTTCACCCATATCAAGCACGAAAATTTCTCCGCCTTTGGCATAAGCTCCTGCCTGAAGGATTAATGATACTGCTTCAGGAATTGTCATGAAATAGCGAATAATATTAGGGTCTGTAACAGTTACGGGGCCACCTGCCAATATCTGCTTTTTAAACAGCGGAATAACAGATCCGTTTGAGCCAAGCACGTTACCAAATCTAACTGCCACAAACTCAGTATTAGAATGCTCATTCATGTACTGAACCACCATTTCGCACATTCTCTTAGATGCGCCCATGATGTTTGTTGGGTTAACTGCCTTATCGGTAGATACAAGCACAAATCTCTTTGTTCCCACTCTGTCCGCGGCCTTAGCCACATTTAATGTACCAAATACATTATTCTTAATGGCCTCTGCAGGGCTTGTCTCCATCAACGGAACATGCTTGTGAGCTGCTGCATGATAAACAATCTGAGGCTTGTATTCATCAAATATTTGATTTACCTTTTCTTCATCTCTTACTGAAGCAATAAGTACTGTTAAATCAAGCTTTGGATATTTAATCTTTAATTCCTGCTCAATGTCATAGGCATTGTTCTCATAAATATCCACTATGATAAGCAGCTTTGGAGCGTGGGCTGCAAGCTGACGGGAAAGCTCACTACCGATTGATCCGCCGCCCCCTGTCACCATCACGATTTTATCTTTTACATAATCTGCAACTTCATCTAAATTAATCTTAACCGGTTCCCTTCCAAGTAAGTCTTCGATTTCTACTTCTCTTAATTTAGATACGCTAACTTCACCGTTTACAAGCTGATAGATACCGGGAACCATCTGAATTTTGCATTCAGTTTCTTTACATATTTCAACTATCTTTTTAATTTCCTGTCTGCTTGCAGAAGGAATGGCGATAATTATTTCATCAATAGAATACTTTTTAACGGCTTCGGGAATTACTTCTCTTCCGCCCACAATAGGAACGCCACGCATGATTTTGCCCTGACATCCGGGGTTATCATCTATAAGACATTTAACGTTCATTTTGACATAGGGGCTTGTCTCTGCTTCTCTTAAAAGAGAATTTCCCGCAGCACCTGCACCTACAATCATTACACTCTTTCTGTCATCGCCGTTTTTAAGTATCATCTGGCGATTTCTTAAAATTCTTAAAAACCTATAGAAAAACCTGATGGCTACAGTGGCAGCAAACAAAGTCACCATGTAAAAAAGGTAATAACTTCTAGGCACCTTTTTATCAAAGACTTTAAAAACGATGTATTGAAGCACTCCGTCAGTAAATACCGCGGCAAAAATCTTAATCATTTCATTGGCACTGGCATATCTCCAGACGCTTTGATAAAGCTTAAAAATCCAAAAGATAATGAGCGTTGAAATGATGTTATATGGAATCATGGAAATGGTGTTTTCATAAAAGCCCGGATTCTCATGTACCATTGCTTTAAAAGAAAACTCAAATCTTATCCATAATGCCGCAACCGAAGACACCAAAACAGCCACGATGTCCGCAAAGGCTATCGCAACCGCTCTCTCCACTCTCTTTTTATCACCTGCAAAGTATGCAAGATTACTCTTTTTAATGTTCATATCAAAATCTTTCTAGATTAGTTAAATCCTTTTATTTTGGCATGTATCTGCCTTATGCCCTTAGGCATGATTGTAAAAAGTGTTAAGTATGCTTTGTTTTTCGCTGTGAGATATTTATTAAATATAAATCTCGGAAAGTGATTTCTCACATATTTAACTATGCTTACATACTCCTGATTGCTTTTATTCATAAGGCTTACTGGGATGTGAAGCAAATAATCCAGCCTTTGAAAAAGCCCAAATCTTACTGCTGTTTCCTTAAGCTCCGAATAGTCTTCTTTAACTATTTTTTCAACCAAATCCGCATTTTCAACGTTATCCGCAAACACTCGTGAGAATTCGTCTTTGCCCTTAACTCTTGAATTGCTTCCGCTTCTGTAAAAGACATGATATTTGTATCCGGGAAGAGATACAACGGTATCTACTTCTCTTAACATATCTATAAGCAGATGAAAATCTTCGTTAAGTTTTCCAATGGGAAATTCCCTGTTTTCAAATAAGCTTCTGTGAATTACTTTAGTGCAAAAGGAGCAATCCCCTATGTGCATGATTAATGATTTAAAGAAATCCTTTGACGGAATATCTTCTCTCTCCCTTGGAGGAGTGCAAATATCAGGAAGCCTCTCTCCCGATTCATCAATTTCACTTCTTCCTACCTGCACAATTTTAGGAGCTTCCAAGCCTTTCTCTCTTGCCTCAAGAATGGGCTTTGCCAAAGATTCAAGGAAGTCTTCGTCGCAATAATCGTCGCTATCCTGAAAGGAAAGGTATTCACCTTTGGCTTCCTTTATGCCAAGATTTCTTGCACTGGATGATCCGCCGTTTTCCTTGTGAAACACCCTGATTCTAGAATCTTTCTTAGCATACTCATCAAGCTTCTCACCGGAACCGTCCGTTGAGCCATCATCTATAAGTAAGAGTTCAAAGTCTGTAAAGGTTTGATTTAGTATTGAGTTTATACATTTATCTAAATAGGCCAGAGTGTTATACACAGGCACTATCACGCTGATTAAATTGCTCATGCGCGGCTTAAAGGCCCCTCCGAATATCTGTTAATGTCTTTATCTAAAATAAACTCATACAATCTCTTTGCAGCCACCTTTGGGCTCCAAAGATTCTGTATCGTGCTATATGCGTTGTTTCCGATTGTTAGTCTTCTTCTTCTGTCATTTGACAAATCACTAATAATCTTAAAAATGTCTCCGGTATGGCAAGCTCTAACCATGTATCCGTTAACGCCTGACTTTATTAAATATGGTGCAGCTCCTGTCTCTTTGGATGCAATAGTTACGCATCCTGAATTCATGGCTTCATTAATTACAGCGCCCCATCCTTCTTTATGGTCTGAAGTAAGCAAGAAGAAATCGGCCTTTCTCATATATTCTCTTACTTCTGTCGGAGTTTTTGCTCCCACAAAGTCTATGATGCTTTCAAGTCCTGATGCCGATTCTTTTGTAGACTCAAAATACTCTCCGTTACCAATCATGGTGATATGAGCATTTAAGCCCGATTCTTTAATCATTTGAGCTAATCTCACAGGCACTTCAGGGTGTTTCCAATCAATAAATCTTGAAGCCCAGAGAATTTCTATTATCTCTTCATCTTTTCTAAGTTCGTGTAAATCTCTGTATTCTATAAATTCAGGAAAGTACCCGTATTTAAGCTTTTTATTTGGGTATGCATGTATCAAGTTAAAGTCGCCTTTAACGTAAGCCCCTGAGCAAAGTAAATAAAGGTCATTTTTATTAAATCTAACGTGGTCTTTATATTTCTTTATAAGACCCCGTGGAGATATAAACTTCCATCTGCCGCTTTTATATAAGCGCTCTGAATACCTGATTGTAAATCTGTTTTTAAGAAGTCTTGGAAGTATTATTTCTTCCTTTTCAGTGCCTCCGAATATTACACAATCACTATCCAAAATCAATTTATCGCAAGTCTCTTTTTCTTCGTAATAAAGCTTTACGTAAGGCAAATCCTTAGCTCCTGCGTCCCAGCCCATCTTCACTCTTTCTTCTTCCATGGGTTCTGTCTGAATGAAGGTGTAGTGCCCGTCCGATAATTTGTATAGCTCATTGGAAACCGGGATTTGATGGTGATTTATGTAGTTTGACACAAATGTTATTTGCATATTTTCTCGTAAATCTCCACTAAGCGCCTGTAGTTGTTACCTGCGTTATGTGTTTTCTTTGCGTGCAAAGAAGCTGCACTTGAAAACTTTATCTGAAGGGATACATCTTTAAATAAATCGTCGATACACTTGGCCAAATCTCCCGCTTCACAGCTGTCAAACATAAGGCCGTCAACATCTCTTTCAAAGATACCGCTTATGCCGCCAACGTTCGAAGTGATTGAAGGAACGCCCAAAATCATGGCTTCTCCAAGAGAATTGGGCGAATTCTCTATAGTTGAAGGGCAAACAAATATGTTGCTCTTTAAAAGTTGTTTTTTTATTTTTTCTGCATCTATGGATCCAAGGAATATGACCTTATCAGACACGTCATAATCCTTTAAAAGCTTAAGTATATACTTTCCGTAGGCTGAAAGTTTTAACCTGTCTTTAAATGTTTCTTTCTTTGTAACATTATCTCCCGCTACGTAAACCTTTATATCCGGGTAGCTACATTTAAGTAAATTAAGAGCTTCAAGCATTACATGAAGGCCTTTAATTGGATAATTTCCCTGGCTTAAGAAAATGGAGTGCTTCTCACATTTATCAGGCTTCCATTCTCCTTCATAAAAGTCTTTTCTCAAAGTTTCATTAAGGAAATGATACTCTGCATCAGGATTAACCTTTTCTGAAAAACCCTTATCAAAGGGAGTACGTCCCGTTACATGTTTAACCTTTTTTACAGCCTCAACTTCATTTATAGCTCTAAGTTCATACTTCCTTTGCTGCTTTTTTAAACTGTCATTTTTTAAAAAGTCTCTGAATGTAACAGTGTCAATTACTGACTCAGGGAGACCGTCAAAGTAGTGATTTTTATATATATCCAGGATACCCTGAAATCCTATTAGACTCTTGATCCTTGGCTTTTCCTCAATGCACTTACACATAGCAAGTGTATGTGGGTATTCGGTTCCAAAGATATGCACTAAATCCGGTTCAAAGTCTTCAACTATGTGCTTAAGCTGAGTTTCTATCTTAGGGTCATACTTTTCAGGATGCTTTGTGTCTTCATAAAAGCCGTAATAAGCAATCTCGTTAATCACCCACTTATGCCCTGCAAACTTCTTTGGCACAGGAAAACAAATGGCTAGTTTAAAGCTTTTTTCTTTGCTTACAGCATCACAAATACCCGAAAGCCACCCTTCCTTATTGGAAGCTTTCAGGTTTAACTCATTAGATACAGCCGGAAGTATTATGTTACAAAGCCATAATATTTTCATCCGTATATTTTCCCTTTTATTTTTTGGTAAAACGCTGCGGTTTTTTTGTTGTTGGCTAACGCTCCTCTTAACTTATGAAGCGTAAGTATCAACGCCGCTCTGTATAAAAAGCGCTTAAGAAAGGGAATGTTCCCTTTTACAGCCTGCTTATACTCTTCTTTATCTCTCTTAACATTAGAGCGTCTCTCACTTGTGCCGTTTCCTTCATAGAAACATACAGGAAAACCTAAGTAGAAAAACTTAGTCTTTTCTTTAAAATAGCAATAAGAAAAGTGCTCAAAGTCAGCTCTGATTTTATAGCTTATATCAAAGCCTCTGTTTAATAAAACGTCTCTTGAATAAAAAATTGCCTGATGACAGGGGATGTTTCTATAGCACACAAAGCCTGTAATCTTAGGCGGTGCAGGTGAAATAGCTTCTACTCTCTCAAAATAGGTGTCACCGTAAAGAATGGTGTTATCTGCCTCTATTCCTGCTTCGGCTGTCTTTTTTAGCACATCCTTTGAGTAGAATCTGTCACCGCAATTTAAAAATATGACGTAATCGCCTGTTGCGGCTTTAACCGCGATGTTCATGGCGTCATATATTCCGTTGTCTTTACCTGAAAAAATTTTTATCTTTTCTGATTCAAGTTTTCTAACAGGTTCAAGCGAACCATCGCTTGAACCGCCGTCTTTTACTATGATTTCAAAATCATCATAGGTTTGCTTGAGTGTATCTTCGACGGTTTTTAACAGTTTATCGCCTGCATTGTAGGCAACTGTAACTATCGTAAATTTCATTTTAATCGTTTCTTTCTTCTAAGCTGTCAACCTTTAAAGCTGTGACTTGGTCTTCCGCCACGCCTTCCGTAGAATCGGGCCAGAATAAAATCTTAATGGTTAAAAGCATTAGTTTAATATCAAGCCAAATGCTGTAATTTTCTATATAGCATAAGTCAAGCTTTAACTTATCATAGGGCGTGGTGTTATATTTTCCGTACACCTGCGCGTATCCCGCAAGCCCAGCCTTTACCTTCATTCTGAAAGCAAACTCAGGCATCGATTTAATGTACTGTTCCACAATTTCAGGGCGCTCAGGTCTCGGACCTATAAATGACATATCGCCCACAAATATATTAAAGAGCTGAGGAAGCTCATCAAATCTCACTTTTCTAATTATCTTACCAACAGGAGTGATGCGGGAATCGCCCGCCTTTGCAAGCCTTGCAACACCGTCTTTCTCGGCATCGATTCTCATGCTTCTAAACTTAAGAATCTTAAATTCCTTTGCATCTCTTGTAAGCCTTATCTGCTTATAGAGGATAGGGCCTCCGTCGCACATTTTTACTGCTATTGCAGTAATTAACATTAAGGGAGATGTTAACACTATCAAGATAAGTGAACATACGATATCTATGAGTCTCTTAACAAGTCTCTGTTCAAACTTAATGCTATACTCTCTGGTAAGTAAAATGGGTGTATCAAACATGTGAAGCTGTTCGGCACCTGAAAGTATTACGTCAGAAATCTTAGGCATTATATATACTCTTATGCTTTTTCCGTAACAGTACTTTAAAATGCTGTTTCTCTCATAAGAGGGGATATCCCATATAACAACAGCATCATATCTTTCGCAGGCCTCTTCATAAATAGCATCAAGGCCTTCTGATATGTTCATGGTTTTACATACTTTAAATCTATCTTTTCTTGATTCAAACTTTTCAACTATATCATTTATGGGTCTATCGCCATGGATAAGCAGTAGTTCTCTCGGCGGGAATATCTGTCTAAATAGCCAGTTTGCAAACATGACCCAAGTAAATGCAATAATCAATTGATATATTGACATTCGCACGTAGTTCCATGGAAACATAAGCTTCATGCACATAAGGGACAGTTGCAAATATGTAACCACGTTAACTATAAACGTGCTCATTATCTGCGAAAATGCTATTTCCGCAGGCTTTAGATATCCTATCTTCATGGCACCATACATGGCCGAGAAGGTTATAAGCAAGAATGCATATATCACAATAACCAATATATGTCCTTTTTTCCAGAACTCAAGCTTGATGGCTGTTGAGTAGTACATATAGTAGTAGTACCGAAACAGAAGCACCTGGAGCGCAAGGCCTATGCCACTGAAGAAGAGTTGCAATATTCTTTTTGCAGATTCAAGTTTTCGCATTTGCGGTCCTCCTATAGGCCATAAGCAATTTATTATATCACATTTTGGGGACGGCGTTAAATATATATTGTTACTTGCACCGCTCGCGCTTGACCGCAGAAAAATATAAGTTATTTCTTCGCAACGCTCTCGCTCTGTCCTCGCTCCAACGGGTGCTAAGCTCGATAATACCTCGCTAAGCACCGGGGCTGCGGAGGTGCTTCAAAAACAACTTATATTTCTCTGCTCAATCGAAGTTCTAGCAGATGTATCGCCCAACAACAGGGATTCTGCGGAGCAAGGCTGATACAAGAGCTGTGCAAATAAAGATTGCGATTGCCAGCGGGATTTGAATGCCTGCTGCAGGAGAGAAATATTCGAAATATCCTTCTGTATAAAGATAGTCGAGCACTCCTACATGTAGCATATATACGCCAAGTGTATCGCTTGATACGTTTTTTAGGAATTTGACTGTGGCGGGGCGGAAGTCTTTCTTTCGTCTTTTTATGAGGATTGTGACAGCCATAAAGAGTGCTGTTACTTCTATAAATGTGAAGATTCCGAAGCAATCGTATACGCCGGGATTATAGGCGCCGTCCCTTAATGATAATTTCATTGAGATTAGGTAATTAAGGGCAGCCGCAAAGGGTACACTTGCATATATTGCATGTCTTAAGCGCTTAGGAGGCTCAAAATTGGTTAAATAGTATCCAAGCACAAAGTAACCTAAGAACCCTGAAAATTCCACAAAAGAAAAGGTTTGGGAAAGCTTATATACCATAGAGCTTTCCGTTATTAAAACCGCAGATGTTTTTAAAACGTTAAAGATTAAAAACATCATTAAAAAGTATTCAATGTTTTGCTTTGTGGCTTTCACAAACCATGTTCTAAGAACAGGCACTAATACGTAAAGGCCAATTAGCATTGCTAAAAACCACAAGTGATCCGAGCCATACACTATTCCTTTAATTGTTCGCTCTACGCTTGCGTGTATAAAGTCAAAGTGCCACTCATGTATGCTCTGATAAACATAATAAACGTAATTCCAAAGGATAAATACTATCAAAATCCTTAAGATATTGTGAATCCAAAGTCTTTTGACATCGATTTCTTTTTCTTTGTCTAAGAAAATGGCCCCGCTTATCATCACAAAAATGGGCACGCCAAATCTGTTTATAGAGTCATAAAAGTTTGCAAAATAAAAGTCAGCGCTGTCAACAGGATTGCCCATTATATATCTTGATGACACATGAAGCATCACCACGCTGAATGCCGCCAATATTCTTAATATGTCAAAAGAAATTTTCCTTGATTTATCCATTATATTCTCCTAAGAACCGCCGTTATTGCCCAGCTTACAAAATGTACACACGAGCTAAACACGCTTAAGTTTGCTATCTCTCTATAAAGCCTCCAGATTCGCCTTACAGCTTCTATCTTGTTTGATGATAAAGAACCTGAGCTACGCCTATACTTAACAAGGTTTTCGTTAAGCCCGTACGCTAAGTTGCCTGCCATTAGGATTCTCCACCATGTGGCAGTATCTTCGCTTTTAATGTGGGGCATTTTAATTAAATCATCGCCGATTTTTTCCCTATCTATTAATACAGTTGATGTAAAGATATTTGTATTGTTAAGGGCGTGTTTAAAATCTAAAGTATGGGGTACTTTAACTATAGCTCCGGTACCATTTCCGAATTCATCAGCAAATTCATAGCCTGTAAACACAAAGCCTGCGTCTTCTTTTTGCATAAACTCAAATTCTTTTTTAAGTTTATCTTTTTCCCACAAATCGTCCGCATCAAGAAATGCTATGTATCTTCCCTTTGCTTCTTCTAAGCCTCTGTTTCTAGCTGCCCATGCACCCATGTTTTCAGGTTGCTTTATGTATTTGACCCTATCATCTTTAAAGCTTTTGATTATCTCTTCCGAATCATCCTTAGAGCAATCATCGATAAGCAAAAGTTCGAAATCGGTGTAAGACTGAGAAAGCACAGATTCAATTGTTTCTTTAATATATTTCCCTGCGTTGTATACAGGCACAATTATTGAGATCATTTTATTATTATATCCAATCCTTCTTCATAGGCATGATTAACTATATCATCAGCGCTTCTTGAAAGAGCAAAAATATCTTTAACCGTTGTTTCTTCAAACTGAACTTCGTTTCTGAATAATTTATAGTAGTCCCATGCATAGGATTCATCTTCATAATAAAGGCCCTGCATGTATTCTGAAATGGAGCTTCTTGAGTAAAGGGTCTTGACGGAAGGGTCCACTCTTCTGGCAACTTCCATCACTTTTTCATCAGCCCAGATACATTTATCCTTAGCTCCGTTTTTTTCGATTATGTCTTTTACCTCTTGCTCATATTCCAAGGTCTCTTTTAATGTATATGCATCATTAAATGGCATAAAAGAAACCGAACTTAAGATAATAAAAGATACGCCGAGTAAATACACTATTCTATATTTCTTTTCATGAATCTCCTCAAGAAGAGTTACAACCGTGTTTGATATAAACACAATGGGCATAAAAACTGATAGTTTTTCTTCACTAGGCATCTTTTCTTTTCTCTTTTTAAAAATAAGAATAATGATGCAAATAAGGAAAAGAATAGCCAGCTTTCCGGCTTCATTTATAAAGTAAAAGGTCTTAACAGGTTCTTTAACGAATGTATAAAACAGCCTGTCTATACGCAATAGCCCAAGGGCACTTGATGCCATAAACAGTGCGTGAAGATACTTTTTATCCCATAAAAGAATTATCACTAAGGGCACTGTGAGCGCGTAGCAAACAGCATATCCCGAATAGCCTTCTCTTAAAAGTGCGTACCCTACCGTAACAGGCACTCCTGTCTTCGGAAGGTAAGTACCTGCCAAAAGTAAAAGCATATATACGAGCATAAAGCAATCTTTGTTCTTTACATTAAGCTTTTTAGATATTGTATAAACCAAAGAAAGATTGCAAATATAGACTATTAAAGGAATTAAAAACTGCATCATAACTCGCACGGGAATCTTAAAGAAATCACACATGCAGGCTATGAATATGGGCATTATATAAATCTTATTAAAGATTGGAAGCCCTGCCACCATCTGACGCCCCGTAAGGGCAGAGTATTCATGAATCTTTCCTGTATAGATTGTGGTTACAACCGTTTCCCAGGTATCATCATTTATAACAGAAGGAGATAAATAGACGAAAGAAAATACTCCCAAAAGAATGGCGGGGATTATCACACACCATGCCTTCTCGAAGGGTTTCTTCTTATAATCACGCTTTCTAAAAGAAAAGATTGCCCCTAAAAGGGATGTGACAGAAATAAAGGAAAAATAGTACCGTTCTAATCTTTTTAGGTCAAAATCAAGTTTTAACGCTATTAATAAGAAACCTAAGAAAAACACAAAAAGAGAAAGAAGCCCGGTCACGTATACAATCACATGCCCGGCTTTTCTTTCTCTAAAAATCGTAGTTATTAATGCGCCTGTGAAAAAAGGCGCCAAAAGCAAAACAAAAATCCCTAATACAATCATTAGATTTTTTCCTTAACTATGTATATAGGTCTTTCTTTTACTTCAAGATAGACCTTGGATAGATATTGACCCACAACTCCCAAGCAAAAGAGCTGCACGCCTGCCACCAACACTATAATACAAGCAAGCGAAGGCCAACCGCTTGTGGGGTCCCCAAAAATCAAAGCTCTTACAAAGATAAATATAAGGGCTAAAAAAGCAATTACAGTAAAGAATAATCCTATGTAACTTGCTATCAAAAGGGGAGCGGAAGAAAACGCCATAATGCCTTCCATGGAATACTTAAGTAGTCCCCAGAAACTCCACTTGGTCTCGCCCTTTCTTCTTTCCACGTTTTCAAACTCTATCCACTTTGTTTTAAATCCGACCCAACCAAAGATTCCCTTTGAGAATCGGTTATATTCTTTAACGGAAAGTACAGCATCAATTACCTTCCTTGTCATAAGGCGGTAGTCTCGTGCTCCGTCCATAAGCTCGGTATCAGAAATCTTTTTCATCAAAGAGTAAAATCTTCTTGCAAAGAAAGATCTAATTGGAGGCTCGCCCTTCCTGTTTACTCTTCTTGTGGCAGCGCAGTCATAGCCTTCCTTTAAAACGGCATCAAACATTTGAGGAAGCAGTGCCGGGGGATCTTGCAAATCGGCATCCATAATCGCCGCAAAGTCACCCTCCGCATTCCGAAGCCCTGCATATATCGCAGCTTCTTTGCCGAAGTTTCTCGAAAATGATATGAGGTGCACTCTTTTATCTTTCTCAATAAGCTTCTTGACCTCGTCGGCAGTACCGTCCTTCGAGCCATCGTCAACGTAAATGAGTTCAAGTTCCAAAGAATTAGCCTTGAGGTATTCCTCCTGCTTCAATATTTCGTTGTAAAAGTCCGCTACATTCTCTTCTTCGTTGTAGCAAGGCACAATTGCGCTAAATCTCATGTTTTCCTTTCCTGACGTGCCTCAATGGATTATATATTGGTTTTCGCACCGCTCTCGCTCTGTCCTCGCAGTAACGGCCGCAGGCTATAAAGAAGCCTGCTCACTAAACTCGACGTTACCGTCTCGTTAAGTGCCGACGCTGCGGAGGTGCTTCACCCCAACATATAATTCACTGAGGCACTGTTTAAGAATTCTACAACCTGGCTTTATCTACATTTTCCTTGAACCATTCGTAGGCTAATTTCACGCCTTCCTCAAGTTCAATCTTGTGCATGAAACCTAACGAATGAAGCTTGCTAACATCACAGAGTTTACGAGGTGTACCATCTGGCATGTCTTTGTTCCAGACAATTTCACCTTCATAGCCGACGGTTTTCTTTACGAGTTCGGCAAGGTATTTGATGGTAACTTCTTTGCCGGTACCGATGTTTACGTGCTGCTCTCCTGAATAGTTTTCAAGGAGGAATACGCATGCATCAGCCATGTCGTCTACATATAAGAATTCGCGAAGTGGTGAACCGGTGCCCCAAAGTTCTACTGAAGGAAGGCTATTTACCTTTGCATCGTGGAACTTTCTGATCATGGCAGGCATTACGTGTGAACCGCTTAAATCGTAGTTATCGTAAGGTCCGTAAAGGTTTGTGGGCATGCAGCTTATAAAATCATCACCGTACTGGCGCTTATAGTATTGACACATCTTAAGACCTGAAATCTTTGCAATTGCATAGCCTTCGTTGGTCTGTTCCAAAGGTCCTGTCAAAAGAGCATCCTCGGGGATAGGCTGGGGAGCCATACGAGGATATATACAAGAGCTTCCAAGGAATAAAAGCTTCTTTACATTGTTTTCATGAGAAGCATTTATTACGTTACACTGAATCTGCATATTTTCATAAGCAAATGAAGCAGGGGCCAACTGATTTGCATTGATGCCTCCAACCTTTGCAGCTGCAAGCACTACAACATCAGGTTTCTCTTCTTCAAAGAACTTGTATACCGCAGCCTGATTCATTAAATCAAGCTCCTTATGAGTTCTCTTTACAATGTTTTTATAGCCCTGTCTTTCTAAACTTCTTACAATGGCGCTTCCCACAAGTCCTCTGTGGCCTGCCACAAATATTTTATCTGATTTTTGAATTTTATAATCTCTTTGTTCCATCTTATTAACCTGCCTATTTCACTCCGACTTTCTTCAAATCGGACTCTACCATCATTTCAACCAAGCCTTCAAAGCTTACATCTCTCTTCCAACCAAGTTCTTTTTCAGCCTTAGAAGAATCGCCCCAAAGAAGGTCAACTTCAGCAGGTCTAAAGAATCTAGGATCCACTTCCACAAGCACTCTGCCTGTCTTTACATCGATTCCCTTTTCATTTACGCCTTCACCTTCAAACTTAAGCTCAATTCCTGCCTTCTTAAATGCAAGTTGTACAAACTCTCTTACAGTGTGAGTCTCGTTTGTGGCAATTACGTAGTTATCGGGCTTATCCTGCTGTAAAATAAGCCACATTGCCTTAACATAGTCTCCTGCAAATCCCCAGTCACGCTTTGCATCCATGTTTCCAAGGTAAAGCTTTTCCTGCTTTCCTGCCAAAATGTTTGCTATTGCAAGAGTGATTTTTCTTGTTACAAAGTTTTCACCACGTCTGGGAGATTCGTGGTTAAATAAAATACCGTTACAAGCAAAAATGTTGTAGCTTTCTCTATAGTTTACTGTAATCCAGTAAGAATAAAGCTTTGCAACTCCGTAAGGGCTCTTTGGATAAAAAGGTGTCTTTTCACTCTGAGGAGCGGTTTCCGGAAGGCCTCCGAAAAGTTCTGAAGTGGAAGCCTGATAAAACTTACACTTAGGATTTGCAATTCTAAGGGCTTCCAAAATCTTTAATGTGGATACGCCTGTTGCATCGGCCGTATATTCAGGCACTTCAAAAGAAATACCTACGTGAGACTGTGCTGCAAGGTTGTACACTTCGTCAGGCATAATCTTTGTAAAAAGAGAAACCAGATTCGATGAATCTGTTGTATCCGCAAAATGTAAGAATAATTTCTTTTCGTTTATGGAAGGATCATTAATTAAATGATCGATTCTTTCTGTTGAATACATGGTTGAGTGGCGGCGAATAAGTCCGTGCACTTCATATCCTTTTTCGATTAATAGTTCTGCAAGGTATGAACCATCTTGTCCTGTAATACCTGTTATAATTGCTTTTTTCATTTTTTCTCCTTTAAAACTTTCGAGCCTATTTTATCATATATGTCGTTAATTGGCATCTTTAATGGTAATCCTTTTCAAGAATCGGCTTTTTCACATTTATATCCCAAAGCATCAAAGATACATTTTCGCCTCCCGAAAGAAACTCTTTAGTCCCTATCTTTACAGCGTCAATAAAGACCCCATTCCCCGATACTTTAAGGGATGTGTATCTGTCATAGTTGAACGTCTTTTCTTTTTCACCGATTCCATCATGTACAAGCAGCACATTGTTTCCCTGAAGCACTATCACCCCACCATTTTTAAAATCTTCGTCCTTATATCCCATTTTTTTAAGAGTGTTTGAAACTATTGGGTACTTACCCCAGTTTTCTCTAAAGGCCAAAGTAAAAATCAAATGTCCCGAGCTCATAATTGATTCTACAGCCTCAGGATCGGCGCTTACTTCAATGAACTTTTCTATATTTGCATTAACATTAAGGCAAGCCTGATATGTGGCGTCTTGATTCCATTCATCGTACTTAGCATCACCCTTATGGTTTTTTAAGCCCATATTTTTTAGCTCTTTTTCATAAAACCACTTTGTAAACTTCACCGCACCTGAATAATTAAGGTGCGAGTAATCTGCAAAGTCATGCTTAAAATCAAACTTTGTATCTGTTGCTGTAATACCGCTTACGAATTCTACATTCTGAATACCGCTTACATATTCTTCTACAGCATTATACACAAGCATTTCATGATATTGAACAGCGTATGGAGTCACCATGAAAACCAGCTTAAAATCGTTTTTTTCTGAAAGCTTCACAAAATCGTCAATCCACTTAATCTGCTCTTTTGTAAGGTCCCCTATATCTGTATATGTTCTCGCCTCGCTAAGGTCTATAGGAGTAATGTTATTAACTAAGTTCTCGCCTCGCAAAAAACTATTTTCGGGAGCCTCTATGAAATCTCCCTTCTTAAGTTCTTTATACCTGGTGTGAACAATGGGCCATCGAAGAGTATAGTTATTTATAGCTTTATTAGCTTCGCTATCCTCTTTCGTGCTGGTTGAATATTCCTTGGCCAAGTCAATTGAATCTTTAGAAATTGGAATACTCATCATATTTCTGTATTCATTTCCAAGAACCATATGTCCATCAAATGTTAAAGAATATAAATCTACAGCAACTACCTTAGGTTTTTGCGACCTAAGCAAATACTTTGTGTAATAGTAGGCACTGTATCTGTCCATTCCCGAAATTGCCAAGTCAAAAGAAGCTATTCCCGTATTGTTCCAAAGTGTATGAGGCGCAAGCCCGCAGTACACGTGGGAGCTTCCAACAAATGCTACATCTATCGTGTTGTTCGGAGTATTTTTAAGTTGTGCTATAGTCGAAACATATTCTCCGGATGTATCTTTCCATGAAAGCGTTTGATAACTTAGAGCAAGTATAATTGTCGTTATTAAAGTAAAAGATACTATTTTTATTACTTTTTTCATAAAACCCCTAGAATTGGAAGTATATAAATTGCGATGAATCAAAGCTCGTGCCGTATGCGCCGTAAACTAAAGTGGATACAATCAATACAATAAGCACGGCCCATCTGAACCATAAATTCTGCTTAAGTAAAAATGCACCGATGTCCAAGTTCTTTTTATATCTTAATAAATCCACGATTACCAAAACAACAATTCCGATAATGATAAGGTTAAAATCCGATGCATCCACTCCAAAGTTCAAATAATCTTTAGTAAAATGCACCCATGGATCAGGCTTTGTAATCATATTCTTTATAAACAAAAGTGCTGCTTTCAAAGAATCCGCTCTAAAGAAAATCCAGGCAAAAGTAGTTAATGCAAATGTGCCGATTATCTTTAATAATCCAAAGCTTCCCACTTCTTTGTTCACATTCGTGATTTTACAAAGCTTCTCTTTTATAGGCTTAAGTAAATCACCTATAATCTGATACATTCCGTGAATGGCGCCCCAAATCACATAGGTCCAGTTGGCCCCGTGCCAAAGGCCGCTTACAAGAAATGTAATCATGATGTTTCTGTATTTCTTTACTTTAGAGCATCTGCTTCCGCCAAGTGGAATGTACAAATAATCTCTAAACCATGTGGACAAAGAAACATGCCACCTTCTCCAAAAATCAGAAATCGAGGTAGCAAAATAAGGCGTATTAAAGTTTTCCATTAAGCCAATGCCAAGCATTCTTGCAGCACCTATTGCTATGATGGAATAAGCTCCAAAGTCACAATAGATTTGCAAAGAAAAGGCAATCGCTGCAAGGATTGCCACAGTGCTTCCGACTGCGTGAGTGTTATCCCATACATTATCAACAAATATAGAAATATGGTCTGCAAGCACTACTTTCAAAAACATGCCGTAAACCATCATAGAAAAACCGCTTACCACCTTGTCGTAATCAAATAGCTTTTTATCATCAAGGTTTTCAATCTGTGAAAGAAGGTTCTTGCTTCGCTCTATAGGGCCTGCCACAAGCTGCGGGAAGAAAGAAACAAAAAGCGCATATCTTAAAAAGTTTTTTTCTGCCTTAATCTCTTTTCTGTATACATCAACCGTATAGCTTAAAGCCTGGAAAGTATAAAAAGAAATACCGACGGGAAGCAGCACATCAAAAGGATTTGCCACCACGCTTATATGCATCTTTTCAAGCAAAAAGTTAATGTTTGAAAGCAAGAAATCAAAGTACTTAAAAAAGAATAGAAGGCTTAAGTTAATCACAAAACACCCCGCCACAATTCCTTTTCTTGCTTTAATGCTTTCATTTTTTTCTAACAATAATCCGCTTAAATACGTAGCCAGTGTTGAAATCAAAATAAGCACTATGTACTTTGGATTCCAAGCCATGTAAAAGTAATAACTTGCAGCTAGCAGCCAAAATGTTCTTAGTTTCTTTGGCATTATGTAGTAAACAAGAATCACTATTGGGAAAAATATTAAAAAGTGCAGGGAGTTAAACGCCATTTTCTATCTCCGTATTACTCGTTTTTTTCTATTTCATAAACAAACAATCGATACCAGCTATCCGGTGTCTCAATCGCCTCGTCGTTTTCATTTAAAAGCTTAAGCCCGTGGCTTTCAGGCTCTATAAAGTAAGATGCTGAAATAATATAGTCACAGCCAAGGTTCCTTAAAGCATCGATGTTAAAGTCATAGCTTGTGGTATATGTTCCCCACTTTTTTTCAAAAGTGAAGTAGTTCATATTTTCATTGGTAACAAGAACGCACCTGTTTCCCCAGCCGTCAAACCATTGCTTTAAGTATTCGCTTTTATCAAGCTCAGGCGCAATCACTTCTCTGAAAGCATGCTTGTAATTTAAATCATAATTGTTTGAATAAGCATCGAGGCAGTTAAAACCATTATAGGTGGCCGCCGCAGGGTAAATTCCGTAGCTTACCACCTTTACTTCCTGCTTTTTTCCACCTATCATTTTGTCTACTTCGCTAAATAAATCTTCGGCAAAATACTGTTTCCATGTCATCATTTCGTAATTGCCATTATTTGCAATCTTTAAAATGTTAGGCTTTATGTCATTGTCTTTAAGGATAAAGAAACCTGTCACTCCTGTCACACCAACAAAACCAATCACATAAAGAATGATTCCAAGAATGCGTAAATCCATGTTTTTAACCATAATCCAAAGCATCTTTAGTGACAGAGCAAACTCTGCAAACCAAAATACCGTAAAGAGCCAGGAAAATCTTGTAAAGTTAAAATCATGTAAAAAGCCTGAGGTCTTATTTAAAACATTTACTGCAACAGGAGAGCCCACAAATGCCGTAATAACCGCAAATGTTAATATAATGCCTGCCCCTATTAAAAGGGTGTAGTAGGTTTTCTCAATGTCATCCTTATCTCCGGCCGTTATAAACACAAACACACCGCCAAATATAAGTGAGATTGCTATAATCGGAAGATAGTAAAGCTGATAAGCGTGAGTATAATCGGCGCCTGTAATCAAAAGATCAAACAAGCCCTTAAAGAACGGGGTTCCCGTCCTTATCATTTCTTCTTTATGTGAGATAAAGCTGTTTCCAAACCCAAAGAACTGTCCCAAAAGGCTTAAGTTTTCTACCAAAAATCCAAAAAGTAAAGTTAAAAGGGCTATTAAATACCGTAAAGCTTTTCCGTTCTTTGAAAAGAAAGAAATCAGTAAGCCAACACCGCACACGAATATAACCGCAAATCCGCAAAGTGCAAAGGATGAGCAGGCTACGTAAAATAAAATTTCAAAATAGTGATACCACTCGAATCTATCTTTCTTAAATCTTAAAAACGCATAATACACAATAGGCTGTCCCGGAATCGAAAGCCCGTAAACTGTGTAAAAGGGCAAAAGCATAAATAGTATTGCCAGTATAAAAGAAATAAACTTCTTATCCGTTAATTCATCAAGGAATAAAAACATGTAAAGAGAAGAAACTATTCTCACTATAAACATGCATATTAAAAACGCCGTAAAAGGCTTAAATATCTTAAAGAAAAGCACAAAGAACGGAGCGGGAGACACAAGCCCCTCTTTAGGAATCCCGTTCATTATTTCAGGATAGATTTTTACCCCGTCAAATAGGTGCTTGGCATTTAAAAGATAAGTAATAAGCTCTCCGTCCAATTGATCGTGATAAGTCACAATTGAATTTTCACCCAAAATGAAATAGGGAATCATTGATGCAATCGCAATCACCGCAAGCACAATAAGCCACGGAAACCTGTGCCTTTTTAAAAACCCTGCAATACTGTTATCTCTAAACTTATTCAAGACTTTTCTCCCCGCCGGTAACAGCCTCAATACCGCTTGCCGCATAAGGAATCAGCATGCAAGCGTAGGTTAATATGTACCTGCTGTTTGCCTCCCATAACATGTGAAACAAAAAGCCTCCGAATATTCCCACAAAAATAAACGACTTAAACAATAGGTCTTCTTTCCTTGATTTTTTAAAGGAAAACAAGGCCCAAAGAAAAGCCCCTCCAAACACCATCGTCTGGAATATATTACACACAAATATATATCTTCGGCCAAAATCGCCCGAATATACTCTCATTAAAAAGTCACTTCTGTCACCATAGTAGACATACGTAGACTCTCTTGAAAAATAGGTTCCGTCAACCCACTGAGTTAAAAACTTTCTTGCGTAAAAAGAAAATGCCATTTTAGAATCTGCCTTAAACTCAGCTTTCCTTCTTGCAATTTCTGCTCTGCTAATTTCATTCGCTATCTCAGGATTGCATCCCGATTCTTCGAATGTTTCAAAGTTAAAGCCCGTATACCATCCGGGATTAACTGTATCGATTTCCTGCATTCCCATTGCAAAATAAGAAAGAGGTGTGACTCCTGTTGTTAAAGTGTTGCCCGCTTTCTTTTCATAAATCTTTACGGTAATGGGAAGCACCAAAAAGGAGCAAACGCCTATTAAAACCGCAGAAATCAAATATTTAAAATGCTTTTCTTTCATTGCCTGAAATAAAAGCACAATCAACACTCCGATAATCATGACTAAAGTGTTTTTACGAGTGAATACAGAAAGTGTAAAGGATAAAACACTTATTAAAATGCACACCCACACTCTAAGTTTTCCCCTAAATAGAAGCGTTAAAAAATATGCCCCTATAGAAAAAAACATCATGGCAGGAATTTCCCCGTAGATGTAGCTTGAATACATGATGTAAGGGAAGTTAAAAATGCTTAAGAATAAAAAGATAAAATCCGTTTTCTTATTCTCGAATAACATATCAACGGTTTTGTACATAAAGAAAACCGTTATGCTTTCAAAAACGGCATAAATCGCTGCCAAAAAGTGAAACTCTTCTATGTGTATCGGGAAGATGTTTATTACTCTTATTATCCATGAAAGAAATGTACATATACCAATCTGCTGGGGATAGTACGACATATATGAGCCTGTAGGATTAATTATACTTAAGTCTCCCTCTGCAATGCTTTTAGACATCGCATAAACAGCCCACGAATCGGAGTTTGGCATGCATCTTCCAAAAAAAGCCATGTAAAGACCTGCTATTAAATACCATGCCATTACAATTATAAGTAAGACGGTAAGGCCCTTCTGAATGTTCTTCTTTATTAACTTATATAGTAAAAACCCGGCCAAAAACACTAGGGCAATAATTGAAAGACTAAAAATTCCAAAATCGAGTTTCAACTCGAACAGATGCCCTGTTACTCCGCTGTTAAAAGCGGTTAATAAAAATGCGGATAAAAAAATAAGCGCACAAAAAATAACCGCTAAAACCTTCATGCAGTTTTCGCCGAATTTGTAAAGACCTGTAAACATAGCAACATTATACAATAGAATAAGGCTTAAGGGTATACCTTAAGCCTTAAGTTTTCCTTACTATATAAGTAATTTAAGCGAAATATTACTATTTAAACAATCTGTTTAATGCAGAGAAGATTGCATACACAGATGCCCTAGTGATATTGGAGCTAACGCCTACACCATATGTCACTGCGCCTGATGTTACATCAAGCATGTGGATATAAGCTGCAGCCTTTGAATTTGAGCCTGCCTGCAAAGCGTGTTCTTCGTAGTCTAAGATCTTAACATCTATTTCAAGCTCGCTCTTTAGGGCTCGCTTAACGGCATCGATAGGTCCGTTACCTGCGGCGGTAACGCTCTTGTGCTCACCGTGGTCTATAAAGTCAAGAGTAATCTCTGTGTCAAACTCTTCTCTTCTTTCGCCCTGCAAATCTTCAACCTTAAGCTTTTCAAATGCATAAGGCTCTTTTGTGGCAAGATAGTTTGCTTCAAATGCATCCATAATCTGCTCGGGAGACACTTCACCCTGCTTTTCCGAAATTGCCTGAATAACGTTTGCAAATTCCTTGTGCATGCCCTTTGGAAGCTTAAATCCAAAATATGTATCCATAACAAAGGCTACGCCGCCTTTACCTGACTGAGAGTTGATTCTGACAATGGGCTCATATTCTCTTCCGATATCAGCAGGGTCGATAGGAAGGTAAGGAACCTGCCAGTATCCGTCATTTCTTTCTCTCATGGCCTTAACGCCCTTATTGATAGCATCCTGGTGAGAGCCTGAGAATGCCGTAAATACAAGCTTTCCTGCATAAGGGTGTCTGGGATGCACGGGCATCTTTACAAGGCGCTCATATATTTCAATGATTTCATTGATGTGTTCAAGCTCAAGCTCAGGATTAATGCCTTGAGAAAACATATTATAAGCAACCGTAAGTATATCAACATTACCGGTTCTTTCGCCGTTTCCAAAGAGTGTTCCTTCCACTCTGTCGGCACCTGCAAGAAGTGCAAGCTCAGTAGCTGCAACTCCTGTTCCTCTGTCATTATGAGGATGCACGCTAAGTATTACAGATTCTCTGTCAGAAAAGTGCTTTGAGCACCATTCGATTACGTCCGCATAAGCATTGGGAGTGGTCATTTCAACGGTTGAAGGAAGGTTGATAATAACCTTTTCATCTTTGCTTGCACCCCATTCTTTTAAAACAGCTTCACAAACTTCAAGAGCATAATCAGGCTCTGTTCCTGTAAATGACTCGGGAGAATACTCTAAGATAATCTTTCCCGGGAATTTCTTTGCTCTTTCTTTTACCATTCTTGTGCCATCAATTGCGATTTGCTTAATCTCATCTTTGTTCATTTTAAACACAACTTCTCTTTGAAGTACTGAAGTTGAATTATAGATATGCACAATCGCCTGCTTACAGCCTTCTATCGCTTCAAATGTCCTATCAAGAAGCTCTTCTCTACACTGGCAAAGCACCTGAATCTTTACATCATCGGGAATAAGCTTTCTATCAATCAATTGTCTTAAAAAGTCGTATTCAATCTGACTGGCTGCGGGAAATCCTACTTCAATTTCTTTGAACCCCATCTTAACCATATATTCAAAGAGTTCTATCTTCTCGCTTACTACCATCGGATCTATTAGCGCCTGGTTACCGTCTCGTAGGTCTACGCTGCACCATACGGGTGCCTTTTCGATTTCTTTGTTGGGCCACTCGCGCTCAGGGTACCTGATCACGGGGTTCCTGCGGTAACGTTTGTAGTTAAGCATTTCATGTCCTCCTTTTGTGCTTTAATTTATTAAAGCCCTTATATATAAATTTACCCCATCTCGCATCACGAAATGGGGTTTTTAACAATTTATTCGCCAAGACCGCTTTCAACGACTTCGATGAGCTTTGCTAACGCCTCATCCTCGTCTTCGCCCTCGCACACGAATTCAATCTCATCTCCACATTTAACACAGGCACCAAGCACACTCAATACGCTTTTGGCATTCGCTGTGTTTTCACGATACGAAAATGTTATCAACGATTTGAACTGCATTGCTTCCTTACATAGGATTCCTGCGGGTCTTAGGTGTAGCCCTGTTGGATTTTTAATTGTAACTTTCTGACTTACCATAAGATTTTTAGCCTCCATACGTAGTGCTATAGCCTTACATACAACCTTACTATATCATCATTCCATTAACGAAACAAGTGGGATTGGGCGAAAAATTTAATGCCTCTAGGGGGGACGCATTATGATTATGGCAACGTTTTGGAAAACGCTCTCGCTCACGTGTGAACGTAACGGACACTAACCTCAATCACTTTTTCAAAGTGCTTTCGCTAAGTGCCGACGTTCCCAAGTGTTCCCAAAATCGTTCCATAATCATAATGCTGTTCTCTCCCCTGAAGCGCATTGATTAAATCAAATTTTTCGCCTTATAAGAAAGAGTGTGAATAGCGCCTACTTTCTTTTTACCCTGATGCTTTCTGCCAGTTTTTTGGCGCTAATGGCGAAGATTGGTAATAGGAGTACAAAGTAGGGGAAGCAGTAGCGGGCTTTGGCTTCCCAGAGGAGTTGAACTAAAAAGCCTCCGAACATTGCTATGGGGATTACATAGTTTTCTATGGGTCCTTGCTTTTTTACAAAGAAAACGATGTAGAGCATCATGCAAAGATAAAAGAGTATTTGGTAAGCTTTCATGTATGTATCAAATATGACGCCAAGTTTTCCAAAAAAGATTGACATGGTGACTTTATTTTGAAGGCCGTACAGGTTATCGTTTGAGACAATTGCCTGAAACATAGGTGACTGCCACTGAGAATTAATTTTGTTAAAGTAAAAATTTGCAGCAGATTTAGGGTGCTTTATTAGGTTTGGAATGTGAATGGTTTTGATTTCTTCTAGGGCCTGCTGCCTAGTAAATTCTTCATCGCAGTCATTTGCATAAAGAATGTCTAATTCATAATAGTTATACCAACCGTAATAATCTCCGTTTACGTTAAAGCCCATATCGATTGTGGCTGCGGTAGGTACGCTTGCATTTTCTGCCGGCTTTTCCGGATAGTAGAACAGCTTTGGATAAAATAAAGACACTACCATCGAGAGAATTATCAAAGTGCTTATAATTATTTCTTTTGCTTCTAGCTTTCGAATCATCCTAAGTGCTGTTACAACAAGCATTGCAATCGGCACCACAATAAGCATTTTACGCATGGGAATCATCAAAAGTATTGATACAACAAGGCCGATATAGTATCCGATTTTCCCAGTGTTTACAGCTTTTAAAAACATGTATATCGACACAACGCTAAGCCCGATTCCAAGCATATCTCCATACACATAAAGTGTATATCCTATTATGGGTAGGCAAGTTAAAGAAAAGAACAAAAAGAAAACTCTTGCTCTTTTATCTTCATCTGAAAGAATTCCGGTAATCTTGCTTCCAAAGAAAACAATTAAAGGAACCATCAATGCATTTAAATATCTTACTGAAACAAAGTTCCCATCCCCAAAGATTTTAAAAAGCAATCTTTCTAACGCTACAAAGCCTAATAAATGAGGGTAATTTGACAAATAATTACCCCTTTCAAAGGCCGAGAAATCTCCCGCGTTTATCTGTGTCGCAGCATTTACACAAAAAGCCTGATCTGCCGCAGGTATTGCATGCACCATATTTATATAGATTATGGAAATGATTAAAGATATCAGGCTTACAATGATTGTGAGCCTATCGACATTTATGTCCTTATGATTTTTTAGAAACTTGTTTATAAGAAAACAAGCGACAATTCCACATATAAGCATTAAAACAGAGACCAAGATATTAGCCTGCGTTACACGTGCAAACTCCTGCTTAGAACCGTTTTCAAACACTTCGTGAGTGGCCGTCACAAAAAGTGAGCTTATAAATAAAAAGCCCACTGTAATGCCAAACAATATTCTAAATATCTTTATTAATATTTGACTACACTTGCTCATTTGCCCCTCTTAAATATGCAATGTTACTATCTAATCCCTTGCCTTTTAAGCTTTCTTCCTTCTTTGATTCCCGAAAGCATTAGTTTTAAAGCCTCATTTGGTGCAATGTCTTTACACATAACATCCTTCTTTGTATAAACAAATCTAAATGCCACAGCCTCAGCCATTGCTCCATAAAGAAAAGCATAAAGCACGCCTCTGTCTTTAAAAAACTTTTCGTTATATCCCGAAAACCAAGTAGATTCAGAATTAGGTCTTTCTTCTTCTTTACCGATTTTAGTTTCGGTTTTATACATTCTAAGGCCTTTAGACAATAAGTCTTTTATAAACAAACTGTCTTCACCGCAAGAGTACTTTGCTCCGCCTCCAAAAAGTAAAGAAAACTTAACGTTAGATTCTAAAAGCTTATCTCTTCTAACCGCAATGCTGTATGCAGGATATCTTCCGGCATTTGTGATGCTCACGCGTCCAAAGCCTTTGTTCCAATAGGTTCGCCTGTATTCATTAACCTCAACGTTAAAGAAAATGCCATCGGCTTCCGGGTGCTCCAAAAATTCTTTTAAAATCTTTTCTTCGTAGTCAGAATCATACACTATGTCATCATCAGAGAATAAAAGAATGTCTCCAATGGCATTTTCTATAGCGTGGTTTCTGCTAAGGCCGACACCCTTTTCGTTAAAAGAAAACACTCTGACTTTTCCGTTTTTAACGGTTAATTCTCCCGCGCCGTTTCTTCCCGATTGGTTAATAAGCACTGCATCGGAGGTAATATTCATTTTTTTGATTAATGATTCAGCATCTGCATTAACTGCCGAAATCAGCACCTCAAGCTTCATGTTTTTCTCTCTTTAAAAACAGTCCTTTAACAAATGAAAAAATCTTAATCCTTACAAAATCTACCAAAGTGCCTGCTACGTAAACACTAAGAACAGCACCAAGCACTAAGAGCACAAATAATACGGGATTTAACCCCATGGCCCTATTTAATCCAAACCACTTAGGCCATGCATATCTGAAAGCTAAATTTTCATGTATCAAATATACACCTAAGGCCATAGGTGATAAGGCTGTCACAATCTTTGCAAGACCTTCTTTCATAGGGTTCTTCCTTAGGAAAGCCGCAAATATGCCGATAGCGGACATAAGCACAAAAATATGATTGTACTCCGTGCTTACTCCTTCAAGCTCTTCCAAATGGCCGAAGCGAACGCTTATAAAATCGATAGCTGTGTTTTCTAAGAAAATTAAAAATGCTCCGATTAAGTAAATGCATATTCCCTTTGTAAAGTTGTTAACATATTTAAATCCATAAAGCTTATAGTAAGCTCCGATTAAGAATACTATCAAAAACCAAAATACGTTATATCCAAATTCATCTTCCGTAATTCTTACGGGAAGAATGGTTTTAAATGCACATTCAAATATAAGTAAGCAAATGATTATGGTTCCGAATTGTTTCTTCTCAATATTCTTTACACCTGCAGAAATAATGGGAAGAAGCATATAAATGCAAATGTAGCATGTCATAAACCAATAAAGCTTCATGTGCACAGGCAAAACTACATGCAACAAATGATATATATCCCACTCCTGGTAGGTCTCGATTCCAAAGGCCATTGATACAGCAAAGGATAATACCGAATAGAATAAAAGCTCTGCCACAAGCTCAATCAATCGTCCGATTTTAAACTTAGAATCAATCAGGTAATATCCGGATATTAGGATAAAAATATTTACAGCTCCAAGGGAGAGTGATTCCAGTAGCCAGGCAATGGTGGCATTTACGCCTCCATCAACGGATAGATTCAATAATAGTTCACCTTTTGAAAGCCCATGAAGCATCACCACCATGAGCATTGAAATCATCCTTAATAATTCCATATTGGCATTTCGTTTTTTTACCTGTGTATTTTCCATAATCACCTTAAAGTTTATATACTTTTTTATCTCCGGCGCTTATATCTTCGCCTACCTGCACTTCAGTCATCACAAGGTCTGTAACGGCTTCAACGGTGTGCTTTACGTTTCTTTTAATACTTACGGTGTCTCCCACATTTATCTTTCTCTTTACACCGTCCAAAGTTACTTCACCTATACCGCTAAGGACAGTCCATACTTCGTCTCTGTGTTCATGCATGTGGTATTTCATTTGGTTGCCGGCGCGAAGCACTACCTTAATCGTCATACTCTTAGCCGTTGAGTCTAAAACAGTATAGCTTCCCCATGATTTATCAGCATATTTAATGGGCTCTTCCACCTTTTCAACCAAGGGCTTCATGTAGCTTGATTGATCTCTGTCAGCCACAAGCACTCCATCAGGGCCTGCTGCCACGATTACATTTTTAAGCCCCATTGCAATAATGGGAAGGTCGGTTTCATTAATCACATATGAGTCTTCACATGTATCGTCCATAAGCACTTTACCAAGTGTCTTTTCACTCATTACGTGAGTAAGGGTCTTCCATGTACCAACGTCCATCCATTCTCCCGCGTATTCAACAAGTTCGATGGACTTTTCTTTTTCTACAAGAGCATAGTCGATACTGATTTTGCTTACATTGGAATAGCGCTCGAAAAGGTCACTATAATCGCTTACTCCAAGCATTTCTTTCGCTTTCTCAGCCATGTACTTAAGCTTAAAGCCAAACACACCGCCGTTCCAATATGCGCCTAATTCAAGAAGCTTCTTTGCACCTTCCAAATCAGGCTTTTCTTTAAACTCTTTTACTCCGCCTTTTCCGTCAGGAACAATGTATCCGTATTTCTCGCTTGGATATGTGGGTTTTATCCCCATGAGGGTGATATTTGAAGTACACTTATCCACATTTTCCGCTATCTTTTTAACCGTTTCAAAGTAATCCTGCTCCACATAAGGATCTACGGGAATTACCACTACGGCTTCATTTTCATCTACCTTACATTCATCCTTTAAGAAAAGTGCCGCAAGGCAGATTGCAGGGAATGTATCTCTTCTGTCAGGCTCAAGGCAAACATTAACATTATCTGAAAGCTGATTCTTTAAGCTTGAAACCTGAGTCTTAGACGTTGCTACAGTAACATTTGCCGAAGGCATTGATTTTTTAATAGATGAGTACATTCTCTGAACCATTGATTCATATGTACTTGCATCTTTCTTAAAGAACTTTATAAACTGTTTCGAACGAACTTCGTTAGAAAGGGGCCAAAGTCTTTTCCCTGAACCGCCTGAAAGTAGTATTATCTGCATATATGTTTCCTCTTTATTTCATTAATTGTTTCACATATCCGATTTTATCATAAAAACCACATTAATTATACAAAGAAACACGGCCTAAATTCATAAGCCGTGTTTTAGAATTTCTTTATTTAGTATGAATAAACCATTCTCGCTTCTTTATCGCCTTCATACTGGGATTTTGCTCTTACTATGAGTTTATATCCTGTATATCCCGGAAGCTTTATTGAAACAGTTTCCTCCTCACTAAACTCACTAAGTACTGTTGTTTCATCACTTCCATCCGCCTGTAACTCAATTTGGTAAAAGGCTTTGGCATCAGGATTCTTCAAGCTAAGTAAATGCATTGTAGCATCCACACTGCCGTCATCATTGGCATTTTCGGAATACTCAAGCTCTGCTTCCAATGCCACGATTCTATGGACGTCTTTCTTAAACTCATCAAGGTTTTCATAAAAGTAAGAAGAAATATCTTCTCCCTTTTCTTCTTTAAGAAGTAAATCGGCGTACTTTTCGCTCGTTACATACGCGCCTTCTCCGTTGGTATGGCAATTGTCATACATCAATTCATCGGGAAGGAAATCTTCTCTGCCTTTTAAGTAGTTAAGGTTGATATAATTGATACCTTTTTCTTTGGCATAGTTTCTATACCATTTATCCGCATCATCATATCCACCTACAAAGTACATGTAAGTTACAGAACAAGGAGCGGTCACAAGTTCAAATTCCACGCCATTCTCTTTACAAAGTTCTACGCATTTATCAAGGTATTCTTTATTTTCTTCCAAGATTCTGTCATCGGAGTACCAGTAGTCTGCCTCCGGATCAAAAGATATTGAACCGGTAGTGACATCACTCACTGCATAAACAAAGCCTTTTTCTTTATAAGTTTCGCCCTTTGAGTTTTCTTTTTTCTCCCAAGAGTCTTTTGCAAGCTTCTTTTCAGCGATAATTTTATCCGCCACAAGTATGTTGTCTTTATACCTGCAAGGCCCCAAAAGATAGCATCTGTTTGATTTATCAAAGCAGTTTAATGCATATCTAATTTTGTTTACACCAGATAGTCTGTCATAAACTAAAAGGAGAGCCTGAGCCTGCTTTTCATTTAAAAGTCTGTCCCAAGTCACGTCTAAGATTACTTTCTTAGGATGTACATCTTTTATCAGCTCTTTTATATAATAATAACTTCCGCAAATGGGCTGAGTGGCTGTAGAGCCTACCAAAACATTTGAAACACCAAGCTTTTCTTCAAGAACACTTGGAACTATTGACATATACATTCTTGATGCGCCCACAAACACTATGTCCACATCTTCATTGTTATCCTTAATCTTCTTTACGTCCTTCTCAAAGTACGTTCTGTATGTTGTATCAGAAAGAGTCTCTGTGATAATCGTATATGTGCCTATGAGCATAAGCAATAGTACTGCCAAAGAAACGATTCTTTTGAAGGTTTTACTTTTAAAAACTTGCATACATAAAACCTCCCATCAAATCAGATTTTGAGCCAAGGCTCATGATTAAAAGCATAATGATAATTGTAAAGCCAAGGTTTCTAATTATCATCGGACATTTAAGCTTTATCTTTTCCCACACGCCCACTTCATCCAGAATGTCAATTAATGTAATGATGATGGTTCCGATTATGATAAAGAAAATGTCAATGTATTCAACGTCTACAAACAACTTTGTGGGGCTTGTAAGAACGTTCCACTGCATGTTTATTCCTGTATATTTAAGCATTTTAACGGCAGTTGTAATATCGGGTGCTGCCGAGAAAAATCTAAAGAAGCATACCAAAATAAAGGTTCTTACAATGCAGAAAACCTTCCAATACAAAGCTTCCGACTTTATGTGTAGTTTAGCTTTTAACTTTTCATAAAAGTCTGTAAGCTGCATGGTCATTGTGATAACAATCAGGTTTAAATAACCCCACACAAGGTAAGTCCAGTTTGCCCCGTGCCAAAGACCTGTCGCAGTCCATACAAAGATTAAAGCAAAGTAACCGGGAAGAAGCTTTCCCATCTTTGCTCCCCACTTTTGTCTTGCCCACTTGCCCATTTTCTGTCCTGTCTTTCCCATTGAAACGGGATAGAAAACGTAATCCTTAAACCAAGTACCAAGGGTAATATGCCATCTTCTCCAGAATTCATCCACAGTCTTTGCAAAGTAAGGTCTCTTAAAGTTTTCGGCTAAATTGATTCCAAGAATCTTGGAAAAACCGCAAACTATATCCATATATCCTGCAAAGTCGGCATATAACTGTATGCCATAAGCAAACATTGCAAACAGCATATAAACACCTGAATAGGTTTCATAATTTCCGAATATAGCATTTACCGCTACGCCAATCTTATCGGCTATAACAATCTTCTTAAAGAAACCGATGAGCATTCTTGCTGCGCCTTCGCACATTCTGTCATAAGAAAACTTATGCTCTTCTTTTATGCTTACGCCAAGTTCATCGAATCTTGAAAAAGGTCCCTGAATGATATGGGGGAAATAAGAGATAAATGTTAAATATTTAAAATAGTTTCTTTCTGCGGGATACTTGCTTCTGTAAACATCCACTAGGTAACCTGCTGCGTGAAAGGTATAAAAAGAAATACCCAAAGGAAGAGCCCATGATACGTTTCCTATCATAGCCCCGGGCTTTAAATGTTCGATTAATAAATTTACGTTATCCAAAAAGAAATTCGTGTACTTTAATACCACCCAGATGCCCATGGCAACTATAAGTGCCCAAGTACAAATTGTCCTTTTCTTTTGGTTAACAACTGCCTTAATTGCTTTCTTATCTTCCAAAGATTCAGCTTTTGAGAGTTCGTCTTTAGAAGCATTAACAATATCTTCTATTTTTATAGCCGCAAGAAATGTAATGAGGGAAATAATAATCATATAGATTATATATCCGATACCTGCGAATGCATAAAAGGCAATATTTCCTAACAGCACTACTGCCCACTGCCATTTCTTTGGAACTATAAAAAACACCAAAGCAAAAACAACGGCAAATATAATAAATTCAAGAGAAATAATATTCATAAATTACCTTTATTCGTTTAACATTTTGGTGATGAGGTCGTAAAGAGCCGCAGCCGAATTAAAGTTTTCGGGAAGTAAATCGTTTACGTTTATCTCAATTCCAAACTGCTCGTTTACTTCACTTACGATAGAAATAATATCAAAAGAATCAAGAATATCATCATCTATAAGCTTTGTTTCTTTTTCAAAATCAAGATCGGGTCTGATTTCACTCATGATTTTAATTAACTGTTCCATTTATTTTTCCTCCGACTTTTTAAATGTCTCTGAAAGCTTTACTCTGTCTATTTTACCGTTTTTGTTCATGGGTAATTCTTCGTAGTGAACGTACACGTTTGGCCACATAAACTTAGGAAGCTTTTTTGATAGTTCCATGACTATTTCTTTTTTACATTCTTCTTTTGCCTGATAAAAGCAAACTATCTTTTCATTTTCTTTATCATAAAGGCAGCAAGAAACGTCCAGATTGGGAATTGCATTTAATGCTACTTCGATTTCCCCAAGCTCAATTCTATGTCCCATGTGCTTTATCTGAAAATCACGCCTTGAAGCAAACACAATATCATTATCGTCATTATAGTATCCCATATCACCTGTTGCATACATCTTTTGCTCATATGCACTTATATTGGGATTATTTATAAATGCTGCATCTGTCTTTTCTTTGTTGTTCCAATATCCCAAAGCAAGGCATGTGCCCATTACACAGATTTCTCCGACCTTACCTTTTTCCTTAATGACTGCTCCCTTTTCATCCTTTAAGATTACTCTGGTATTTTTAAATGCCTTACCGATTGGTAGCATTTCATCATCATTAAAGCGTTTCTTTATTTCAAAGTAAGTGCAATTACATGTAATTTCCGTAGGGCCGTAAAGATTTACGTATCTTGCGTTAGGAACCTTGTCCATCCAGTAATTTAAGGCTTTAACAGGCATTACTTCACCTGAAAACATAATGTTTTCAAGCTTGGGAACATCCCCATCTTCCATTGTCTTAAAATCAGATACTATTCTAAGAGCTGATACTGCCCAAATCAGTGTAGATACTTTTCTTTCTATTAAGTATCCAACCAGCATTTTAGGCATTTTAAAAAGCTTCTTTGGAAGCACCTGAACCGTGCCGCCTACTTTAAGTGCGTTATATATATCTTTAGCCGATACATCAAAGTCAAAAGGCGCCTGATTTCCGAAAACCGTTTCATGTTTAAAATCAAATGCCTCTTCAAAAGAATTAACCAAGTCTATCATAGAGCGATGGCACACGCACACGCCCTTAGGCACTCCCGTGGAGCCTGAAGTAAATATGGTATATAAGGGGTCTGTGTCTATTGCGTTATCACGAATGCTCTTTAACAAGCCTTCTTCAATTTCTGAACTATCAAGTATGTCTTCATACTTAACCGTTCCTTCTTCCGATACATCCTTTTGCCTTGCATCAATAACAAGAATCGGATTAAGGGTTTTATATATAAGCTCAATTCTCTCCTTTGGCATAAGCGCATCAACCGGCACATAAAAGTTTCCGCTATACACTATTCCCATAAAGGTAACGATTGAAGCTATGTTTCTGTCTATTAAAACAGCAATGGGTGAATTGGTGGTGCTATTTGTTTTCTTTGCAATAAAAGATCCGATGACCTTAGCTTTTTCCATATATTCCTTATAGGTTAAGCTAAAACTCTCATCGGCCAGTGCCAACTTTTCACCATAATTTAAAGCATTATATTCCAAATATTGTAAGCAATTGTTAATCACTTTCTCACCTCTATAACGATACAGTCAAGTTGCATTTTAAACCATTTTGTCTAATTAGTAAACTTCCACCACTCCTACATTACCCTGAAATGCAGGTGCAAAGACATGCTCTATAGCATTTTCGCTAAGCTGTCCTTCCCACTTTGCGTGAAGGTGGGCCGCAAAAACGGCCTTAACATTAGATTCTTCGCTATATAAAATGCTCATAAATTCGGCGGTATTATTATCCGGATAGGCTTCTCCGGTGTAGCCCCAGTATAGATGCCGTCCGTCCCTTACTTCTTCCGAATACTCTAAAAGCTCCGTGCCTGATTCTTGTTCAATCGGAATGTGGGTAACCACAAGTACAGGCTTGCCCTTTTCAAAAATAGGCTTCATGGTTTCAAGCATTTCCTTAGATATCTGCCTGTTACTGTTATTTATGCAAAGCACACATAATTCCCCAAGGTCAGCGTAGAGCACATCGGTATTGACAGTCACTTTATCCTGACGTTCTTTTGCCGCACTGTCGTCCCCATCTGTCATCCAGTAAGGTTCTGTGTCATGATCGGAGCGAATGTAAATATAAGGCGTTTTAAGCTTATCAAAGCCTTCTTTTAGAGCTTCGGTATTTGCATTTGAGCAAAAGTCCACCATGTCTCCGGCAAACACAATCAAATCTGCATTGTAAGAGTCAAGTGAGGAAGAAAGCTTGTCCCAGCGCTCTTTAGTGGTTAATCCTCCGGTTGTAAACTCACCGATTCGATGCTCCATGTAATCTCTGTTTGATTCAGCCACTTCATCGTTGTTTATCTGAATGTGTGTATCGTTTACTATTAAAATTTTATAGTGCTTGGAAACGCCATCCAAATCAAGCTTCACAACATCATCCTTGGTATCCTTAGGAAGGCTTGAGCAGCCTGTAAGTGAAACTGATAAAGAAACCGCCAGCACTGTACAAAGCATTATCTTAAAAAACCTATTCATCAAAAGTTCCCCTCAAGCGCCTCAGGTGTCAGTTCAAAAGTCACTGCTGTAACCGTTACTTCATCAGGAAAAGTTTTAACTTCCTGCCTTCTTACTTCCGTAAAGCCCGCTCTGGCATGCAAATTCATGCTGGCGTCATTGGTAGAAATAACCGTTGCAATCGTCTTAGTCACGCCCAAATCCTTAAAGGCAAAATCATTTAACATCTTAATTGCTTCCGTGGCATAGCCCTTTTTCTTCGGCGCATTTTCAGAAAAGAAAAGCCCTGATTCAAGGGAGTCTTCCTTTTCATCATATTTTTGAAGATACACTACACCTATTGCATTCATCGACTCTTTTTCATACACCAAAAACTCAAACACAAGGCCTTTTTCACATTTATTGTGAAAATAGTTTTCGTGTTCTTCTTTTGTGATGATGGCGCGATAAAAGAAATTCTTCCTAACGTACTCAGCATTCCTTAAAGAAAGCACTAAATCTGTATCTTCAATTGTGATTGGTCTAAGTAAAAGGCGCTCGGATTCAATCCTCAGCGCCTTATCCAAAGCTTTAAACTCTCTCATATTTATCCTTAAAGCATTACTTCTTCAATAAGCGAAGCAAGTTTCTTTGCCTCTGTCTTAATAAGTTCTTCGTCGTTTCCTTCAATCATTACACGAACCAGGGGTTCTGTTCCGCTTGGACGGATAAGCACTCTTCCCTTACCTGCAAACTTAGCTGTAAGTTCCTTGATTGCATCAGCAATTTCAGGATATTCCATGTAGGTTTCTTTTTTGTGATTTGGAACATGCGCTCCAACAAGTGCCTGAGGTAAAATTGTCACGATAGAAGCAAGCTCTGATAATGACTTCTTGCTTTCAACCATAACCTCCAATAAGTGAAGAGCTGAAAGAAGGCCATCACCTGTGGTGTTATCATCAAGGAAAATGATGTGTCCCGACTGTTCACCCCCAAGGTTTGCGCCGATTTCTTTCATTCTTTCAAGCACGTATCTATCGCCGACCTTTGTCTGCTCGATATGAATCTTTTCTTTTTCGCCCATCTGGAAGAAACCTAAGTTACTCATAATTGTGGCAACGATTGTGTTCTTCTTTAATGTGCCTTTTTTCTTCATGTAGTTACCGATGATACCCATTATCTGGTCACCGTTAACCTCTTTACCGTTTTCATCTACTGCAAGAAGTCTGTCAGCATCACCGTCGAATGCAAGGCCAAGATCTGCCTTTTCATAAACAACTCTTGCCATAAGTTCTTCCATGTGAGTGGAACCGCAGTTAGCGTTAATGTTTGTTCCATCGGGAGAATTGTGAATTGCAATTACGTTTGCGCCAAGCTCTTTTAAAGCTTCAACGGAAGTATAGTAAGCAGCGCCTTCTGCTGTATCAACCACAATCTTAAGGCCTGAAAGGTCCGAAGAAATTGCCTTTATTGAGTGGTTAATATATTCTTCTCTGGCATCTGAACGGTACTTAACTTTACCTACGCCTGCGCCGATAGGAAACTTAACTCCTTGCATATTCGAGTTAATAAGCGCTTCTATTTCATCTTCCAAAGCATCGGGAAGCTTGTATCCATTTCCGTCAAAGAACTTAATTCCGTTAAATTCAACGGGGTTATGAGAAGCTGAAATAACAACTCCGGCATCAACCTTATATTTCTTAGTTAGATATGCAATAGCGGGTGTGGGAAGCACACCTACATATACGCAGTTTGCACCGACCGAGCAAGCTCCTGCCATTAAAGCATTTGCAAGCATGTCGCCTGAAAGTCTTGTGTCACATCCCACCATGATTGTGGGCTTATGCTGATTTTCTTTTGATAAAACACAGGCTCCTGCCTGACCTAATTTCATGGCAAGTTCCGGTGTAAGCTCTTCGTTTGCGACACCTCTTACTCCGTCTGTACCAAACATTCTACTCATAAACTGAATCTCCAATCGCTAATTTAATCTTTCTTTGTTAGCTTAACGCTCATTTTAACAGGCTCTTTTAATGTTATGCCTTCCGGAAGGTCAAAAGAAACATCACAAGAGTAAGTTCCTTCCTTAAATTCTGTTACATCATGTGCAAGTGAATACTCACCAAAATCTACCCTGTAATTTAAAGATGATAACTGAAGCTTTTCAAGGTCCTGTGCCAAGCCTATAAGGGTAAATTCAACATCATCCTGGGCACTTGCAAACTCTGCTTCAAATCCCGCGGGAACATCTTCAAATTTTATGTTCCTTAAATATACGTTATAAGTATCCTCTACAAAAGGCTCAATGAATACTGTGATTGAAGCCTTCGAATTAAAGTTTGCATCCGCAAATCTTGTACCTGCAGGAAGATAATCTGCCAAATCAACCACCAGCATCATGTTTTCAGACTGCCCCGTTACGTTTAAGTCTGAAGAAGGAATGCTGATTTCGCTCGTGCTGTCTATAACTGCCTGGGAACCTGCAATAACAACAGCTTCGGGATTACATTCCACTTCACCCGTAACCGCATATCCGTCAGCAGGCACACCGCTTGTGGAATAATATACAGGCACACGCTTTGTGGCAAGTATTTCTACATCAACTCTTACGCTTTCTACGTTTAAAGAAAGGCTCTTTTCAGAAATAGGCTCTCCCTCTTCGTCAAACACATTAATGTCTGCCTGAGTGGAGATATTTCCCGTGAATCCCGTTACCTGCACATCAACAGATGCGGATTTAATCCTTGATACAACGGATTCGGGACCTGAAATTCTAACCTGATTTTGGTTAGGAGCTACGCTTCCCAAAATGTAGCCGCTCTCGATTTCTCCGGATGTTGTTGCATTTATAGGTAACTGAATTGTTTTCTTGTTTTCGATGTTTACATATAAGGTGCTTGTTGAAGGTCTTATGGAATCAATCTTATCGGAAAGCTTTGTGGTGGTAAATTCAATGGGCACGCTCTTTCCGTCGGCTGATAAATCCTTCATATCCGCGGTAGCCACGATACTGTCAATTGAGTTTCCCAGCTCCTGAATGGTGGTTCTTGAAGCTTTGATTGTAACGGAAGGCACAACCGCCGTATCATCCACCACTTCCAAGGTCTTCGCATCATCAGTAATAATGTCTGCATTTAAAATCCTTACAGGCACATTTTTGTATGTCTGTGTAATTACAGGATCCGTTAAATTAACCACAATAAACCAAAGAATAACGGCCACAGCAAGTGACATTAACTTAAGCCCGATATTCTGAGTAATTGTCTTCTTTGTAAACTTGTCTTTTAACTTAAATTTTGCCGTCATGCCTGCTTACCGCCTTTCCCCTTAAAGAAAGAGCGCTTCTTCTCTGTCTCAGGCTTATTTTGTATCATTTCAAGTTTCTGTCTGAAGGTTTCAGCATCTACGTTTCTTATAAGCTCACCTTCATAAGCAATACTGATTCTACCGGTTTCTTCAGACACAATAATGGTAAGGGAATCTGTAACTTCCGATATTCCCACACCGGCTCTGTGCCTGGTGCCAAGTTCCTTACTTAAAGACAAGTTATCGGAAAGAGGCAAATAACATGTTGCCGCCGTAATACGGTCGCCTCTTACAACAACCGCTCCGTCGTGAAGAGGTGTGTTGTGTTCAAAAATGTTTATTAAAAGCTGACTTGAAACCACCGCGTCAACGGTAATACCGGTGCGTTCCACGTCCATAAGTGAATTGTTTTGCTCTATAACAATCAAAGCGCCTGTCTTAACCTTCGCCATTTCACTGCAGGCGCGCATAATTTCCTGAATAGTTTTATCGGAAAACCTTCCGTTAATGTCACTTCCGTTTTCAAAAGAAATAACGGATGACAAAAAGTTCTTTCTTCCAAGCTGTTCCAACGCCTTTCTTAATTCAGGCTGGAACACTACCACAATTACTGTGGCTGCAATAGTGAAAAGCTTGTTTGCGATCCAAAGGATGGTGCTCATTTCAAAGAATTCCGCAATGAGCAAAAAGACCACAATAACAACGATACCCTTTAAGAGTGAATAAGCTTTTGTGTTCTTAATCCACAAGAAAATCTCATACACCAAAAAGGCTATCACGAGTATTTCCACGAAGTCTGTCCATGAAAATTCGGGCATATTGAATTTTTCAAACGTAGTCCTTAAGAATTCAACAATGTTTCCCATTTAGTCTTTCTTTCTTCCTTCTCCCGCAGGTCTTCCGCCACTCATTCCAAGGGGTCCCTTGGAAGCCGGTCTCTTGACCGCTGTTTTTGCTGCATTTGTAGCCGTAGCTCTTACAGTTTCTCTGGCTCTTGTTTGAACAGGTGTAGCACTTTCTTCTCTTGCTACTCTTGTAGGAGCAGGCCTTCTGACCGCTTCTCTTACATGTTCAGGCTTTGCTCTTCTTATAGGCTCTGCATTTCCCCCAAGCTTGATTGTGTTCTTGGGAACTGCCTTTACGTAGTAATAGTATTCATCGTCTTCAAACTGTACTCTTTCCGAACGATTGTAATCTAAATCGAATAAGAAATACTGTAAGATTAAGTTAACAATTATTGAAATTATCATTCCAAAGAATGCTCCGCCCAAAGAAACCTGAGCGTGAATCGCTGCTGTTGTAATAAGAACAAGCACAAAGCATCCTATAGAACCTGCCGCAATTGCGATAAACCAGCTATAGTTAATTGAAAGTCGCCTTATTATATAAACCACCAAAACAGTGATTGAAAAAGCAACGGCATATACAATGACTGCTTTATTTTCAAGCATTCCGTCAACGATTGCTTTTAAAGAGCCAAGCTTTTCGGTAATCTTGTCTCCTCCGCCGCCTTTTATGTTTTCAGCGTTAACGGCGATATAATGAAGCACCTGATAAATCACGGTACCGCAACCTACAGACACCATCGAGCAAGGGCCACCCACAAGTCCCATGGATACGGGCATAATGTAGGGCACCTTAAAAGCAAAAGAAATAGGCACAAGCAATGCTCCCACAGAATCTTTTGATGCAAATCTAAAGTAAAGTAAAAACATAATCACAAACAATGCAAGCACTAAGATTGCGCATTCCATGGACAACTTGTACATATGTGCCGTTATGATTAACGCTAAAATTACCAAAGTGAGATTAAGTGGCAAAAATGATCCTGCAAGTGCCACTATTAAAGTGATTCCTCCGTTTGAAAGCTTTGACATAAAGCCAAGGGAAGAATTGATTTTTGTCATGGCAATAAATACCATTAAGAACTTTAAAACAGGTAAGATAAATACCTCATTTTTACCCACAAACTTTTTAAGCTTTTCTTTTATCACCAACAAGTCTCTCATTAATTCTCTCCATAATCCTCTTCGTTTTCTTTTTCCTTAACATACAAAGTGCCAAGCAGCTTAAGATTGTTAAAGTAAATCTTCAGATTATGTTTTGCATGGCTGTATTTAAAAGAAAATGCAATGTACACGATTACGCTGTAACACACCACAAAAATCACATATTTCTTTAGAGCCGACGATGCAAAGGCCCAAAGATCTATCTTGTAGATGTTAAGCATAAAATTCTCAAAGTCATAATAAATGTACACACCAAAAGCTATCATATATGCGATAGTGGCACATATGACAGCCTTCAATACCTCAAGACCCACGTAATCGCTTCTAAAATGCTTGGCAACGGATTCGTTCTTCTTTCCTTCCGTGCTTTCATAAGAAGCCATTCTGGTCATAAGTTTTATTCTTTCTTCATTTAACATACTTCACCTAAAAAACTTTATTTCCCCTCATAAATTTAAACTAATTAAGGAATCGCATACGAGGAGAGTCTTTTGTATCTTTCTTTTGAACCTGAGGCGCTTCCTTAGGCTTAATAGACTGGCTAAAGCTGTTTGCCATACTATTTTTGCACTTCTCACAGAATCTTCCGGAGAGAATGTCACATCCGCAGTTTTCACACTGAAGCTGGATCATGGAGCCTTCCGAAAGCTGTAAACGCTCTTCTCTTAACCACTGCTGAATCTGACTTACTTCAACATCGCACTCTCTGGCTACTTCTTTGATTCCGACGTTTTTATGATCCTGGATATAGGTCTTAACTTCCTTAAATTTTGCTTCAAGTGCATCTCTACATGCGGGGCAAATCATAGGTCCCATCACATAGTTAAACATTTTACCGCATTTTCTACAATTACGTACGTTCATGTTACCCTCCGAAAGTTGATATTTTAAAGAAAATCTTTTACTGCTTTCCCGCGCGACTAAGCGTCAAAAAGTACACTTCCTTAACTCCCAAAGCTTTTAACTGCTTTGAAATTGCATTTATTGTACTTCCTGTTGTAAATATGTCGTCAATAATGACTGCTCTTCTAAAGTTTACAACATTTTCTACCACAATAAAAGCCTTTTTCATATTAATACCGCGCTCCTCTCTGTTTAAAAGTTTCAAGGGTGCGGTATTTACCACGCGCTTTAAGCAGGTATCGTTTAAGGGAATGCCTGTCTTTTTTGATATTTGAAGGGCCAATTCCCTAGCCTGATTATATCCTCTTTTTATTAACCGTTTTTTATGTAGCGGCACAGGGATAAGCACATCGGGATTAAGGCTTAAAAGCCAATCTCTAAGCACTTGGTCTATCTTTTCGGCATAGCTTTTTGCATACTCGGGGCGATTCATGTATTTAAACCTGTATAAGCTTTCGTTTATACTTTCATAGGTATAAAGGCTTATTCCGCCGTCGTAGTATTTTTTGTCGGTATTTGTTTTTTCAAATTCTTTTGCTCTTTCAAGCTTTAAAATGCACTCGGGGCAAAACCCCGTTTGAGAAAACGGACGTACCCTATCGCATAAAGGGCACCTGTCCGGAAAGAAAATTTTAAGTATATCCATGATATTCCTATATAAACACACTAAGTATACTCTGTTTTAATCCCGAGTATCTTAAGTTTTCCTGATTATTTTCTGTCATTTCTTGTACTATTTTAGGATTTCCTATCATAACAAGACATTTTTTTGCTCTTGTTACCCCTGTATAGAGAAGGTTTCTGTTCATTAATTGCTTGGGGCCTGACACAATCGGCATTATAACGGCACCGTATTCGCTTCCCTGGGATTTATGAACCGTTACGGCATATGCAAGCTCAAGCTCATCAAGGGCATTAAAGGGATATTCCACTCTTCTTTGATCGTCAAACTCTACCGTAAGGCATGATTCGCTTTCATTTATCTCAATAATTTTACCCGTATCTCCGTTAAAAACACCAATGCCTGCATCTATTGGAATATTGTATTTACCTACAATCTCCCACTCCGCCTGATAGTTGTTTCTAACCTGCATTACCTTATCCCCTTCTCTGAAAACTTCTTCTCCAAAGTAATGCTCAGCCTTGTGCTTTGAAGGAGGGTTAAGGGCTTTTTGAAGATATCTGTTTATGTTTATAACTCCAAGATTTCCCTTCCTTGTAGGGGTTAAAACCTGAATATCAAAGGGCTCTGCATCCACGTATGGTGGAAGGCTTTTTGTAATCAATTCTTCGATATTAAGTAAAATCTTGTTTGTATCGTATCTTTCAAGGAAGAAAAAGTCCTTGCTTCCCTTTTCTATTACAATGGGCTCACCGTGGTTAATCCTGTGAGCGTTTGTGACTATATCTCCGCTTCCTTCCTGTCTAAAAATTGTCTCAAGCTTAGTGGTAGGGAAGCATCCGCTCTCAATTAAATCTCTCAATACCTGTCCCGGTCCCACACTTGGAAGCTGATGGTCATCTCCAACCATAATTAACCTTGCTCCGGGCATTATAGCTTTTAAAAGCGATCTAAAGAGGAATATATCAACCATGGACATTTCATCTACAATAACCGCATCCACATCCAAAGGGTTATCTTCGTTTCTTGAAAAGCCAGCATTGTTTCTGTCTTCTTCAAGCACTCCGTTTAGTTCCAAAAGTCTGTGGAGAGTCTTTGCCTCATATCCTGTGGCTTCCGTCATTCTTTTTGCAGCACGCCCTGTAGGCGCGGCAAGAGCAATGTCCATGCCTTCTCTTTCAAAGTATCCGATTAAGGTTTTAATGGTAGTGGTCTTTCCTGTTCCGGGGCCACCGGTTATAATGCTCACTCCGTTTGTGGCAGCCTTCACTATGGCCTGCTTTTGAAGAGGGTCAAGGGTCACATCATTTTCTTTGGCTATTAAATCAATTTCTTTTTCTATTGAAAGTGTGGACTCTCCTTCATCGCAAAAGAAATCCATAGAAATTGTATGAAGAAGCCCTGCCACGGACTGCTCCACATAGTAATTGGGAGCTGCATATATGGCATCCTCTCTTGCAATAAGCTTTCTCTCCATTAAAAGGTTTTCTATCTGAGGCTTAATATCTTCTTTGTTTACATCCAAGATCTTTGCGGCTTCTTCTATAAGTACATTCATAGGAAGATACATAAAGCCCTGACCCGTTGCAAGGGTTAAAGTGTAGTAGATTCCGCTCTGCACTCTATATGCGCTGTCAGTTTTAACGCCCATCTTACCCGCTATTTCATCCGCAGTTTTAAAGCCTACACCGGGAATATCCTCCGCAAGCTTATAGGGGTTTTCTTCCAAAACTTTATATATTCTGTCTCCGTAGAAAGAATATATTTTTATGGACAGTGTATTTGCAATTCCGTACTTTTGAAGGTAAACCATGGCGTCTCTAAAACCCTTCTTTTCCTGCATAAGAACGCCTATTTCCTGGGCTTTACGTAGAGACACTCCCTTAACACCTTCAAGTAATTCAGGATGATTTTCCATTACATCAAAAGTATCTTCACCGAATTTATCAACGATTCTTTTGGCAAGGGTGGGGCCGATGCCTTTAATGATTCCCGAACTTAAATAACGAAGGATGGAAACTTCATCCTCCGGCTGAATTGACTTATATGAAGTTGCTTTAAATTGTTTGTCGTAAATTGGGTGAACCACCCAGTCGCCCGTTACCTCGAGCATTTCACCTTCCGAAACGGAAAGGAAGTTTCCCACCAGGGTTTCCTCTGTTTCATCCACAACAAAAGACAAAACAGAGTAACCGTTATCGGGATTTCGATAGCGAATTGAAGATATAAATCCTTTTAGTGTTTCCATACTTTATAAATTATAGTTTCTTTTCATTTGTTCGTACAGCATTTGTGCAAGGCCAAGGCTGTTTTGCTCTGTAGACTGTTCAGCCATCTTTTGCACCATCTCATCCTTGAAATAGTCCACCAATGTAGACGTTGACTGCGAAGTAAATTCTTCCTTGCCAACAGTCTTTGTCATCTCCTTAAAGCACTGCTCCAAGAAGTATGACTCAAACTTTTTGCAGGCAGACATGAGTTCATCATCAGACGCTTTTGACATATCAGTCTTAAGCCCTGACTTCATCATGGCATTCTGCGCAGACTTAGCGCTATCCGTAATGAACTGGCTATATGCACTATTGATTGATCCAAAATCGATATCAGACATAGTTATCTCCTAAGGTTATTTGCTTGCTGAAGCATCTCATCAGATGCAGTTATGGCTTTTGAGTTGAGTTCGTAAGCACGCTGGGCTGTAATAAGATTAACCATCTCATCTACTACTTGTACGTTGGAGCCTTCCAAGTAGCCCTGGGATACTTTGGAGCGTTCGATGCCCTGAGTGGTGGCTTCGTTTAAGGCCTGGCCACTGGCGGCTGAGACTGAGAAAAGACCTGAGTCTTCTTTTTCAAGGCCGGCAGGGTTGTTAAACTGGAAGAGACCAAAGCGAATCTGATTTCCCTGAGCGTTTAAGATGGGCTGAGGGTTGTTGGCTTCGTCGGGGTAGCAGAAAGTGCCGTCTCCGGTTACCGTGATTCTACTTGAAATATATTCATTTCCGAAGGAAATTGCATTTCCGTTTGTATCAAGAACCGGAAGGCCGTCACTGTTTGTAAGCACGATTCCGCCTCGCTCGTTGATAGCCCAGTTAAAGTTACCGCTTCTTGTGTAATATACGTTTCCATCCTCGCCTCGTACAGAAAAGAAACCTCTTCCCGAAAGGCCGAAGGCTGAGTCCGATTCACTGGCAAGGAGCGCTCCGTCTGTAAAAATCGATGTGATGGATGCGTTTCTAACACCAAGGCCTACTTGAGCGGGGATTGGCTTTTGATCGCCGTTTGCTGTTGTTGTCTTTGTCTGAATTGTCTGGTAGAGAAGAGACTTAAATTCGTTTACCTCGGTTTTGTAACCTGTGGTGTTTACGTTTGCCAAGTTGTTGGCAATCGTATCAACGTTAGTCTGTTGTGCTCTCATTCCTGTAGCAGCTGTCCATAAACTTCTAAGCATTTAGTTTACTCCTTATACTTTACCTAACTGGTTTGCTGCAATCTGTAACGTATCATCGATGGTTCTGATGATTTTCTGGTTTGATTCATACTGTCTTGTGATGGCAATAAGATCAACCATTTCCGTTACGATATTCACGTTGGACATCTCCAGATATCCTGAATATACCTTGCAGTCCGGGTTGTTTATTATGGTAGCTCCTTCTACCGGTTCCAAGAGATTTTCTCCGTATTTCTTTAAATAGTTATAGTCCTGAAAATCCACAAGTTTAATAGATGCAACTACTGCATCGTTTTGTAAAATTCTTCCCTGTGAATCTACCGAAACATCGAGTAATGGATTGAGTCTGATACGACCATCATTGGCGCCTATTACATAGTCACCGTCCTTGGTCACTAGATATCCTTCTTGAGTAAGGGTAAAGGAACCGTCTCTTGTATACTTTGTAGACGTTTCCCCTGCCTTATTCTTAAATTCTATACAAAAGAATCCTTCACCTGACAAAGCCAAATCTGTGGGATTGTCGGTGATTTTAAATGAACCCTGGGAATAGTCGGTGTAGTTTTCACCGATTTTTACTCCCGGAGTGTTGTAGCCGATTGGCTTAGGAATGTTTGCAGGCTCTGATGTATCTTTTATCTTAACTGCCAAAAGAGCATCAAAAGACTGGCTTGTGGTACCTTCTTTTTTAAATCCTACGGTTGTGGAATTGGCAAGGTTATTAGTCATCGTATCCATACGATGCTGCTCGTTTATCATACCTGTGTATGCCGTATATAAACCTTTAACCATGCCTAATCCTCCGATTAATTAAATATCTTCTCTGTATCCGGCTAAGAATTCTACATACTTACCTGTACCGATGGCAACTGCCGTCATGGGTTCTTCTGCCGTCATGGTGTTGATTCCCATCTTGTCTGAAATCAATTCTTCAAGTCCGTGAAGAAGGCTTCCGCCACCTGTAAGCACGATTCCTCTTTCACCGATATCGGATGCAAGTTCCGGAGGAGTCTTTTCCAAAACGGAGTGGATGGCATCAACAATCTTTGCCGTTGTGTCTTCCAAAGCTTCTCTGGTTTCTTCGGATGAGATGTTAACGGTTACGGGAAGACCTGTTACAAGGTTACGTCCTCTAACGTCCATATACTTTACATCTGAAGACTTAAATGCGCTTCCGATTTTTATCTTAATATCTTCGGCTGTTCTTTCACCGATGAGTAAGTTGTGTTTCTTTCTCATGTATCTAACGATTGCATCATCAAAGTCATCGCCTGCAATCTTTATAGATGTACTTTCAACTGTACCGCCTAAAGAAATTACTGCGATATCAGTTGTACCGCCACCGATATCAACTATCATGTTTCCGCAAGGCTTTGCGATATCGATTCCCGCTCCGATTGCTGCCGCAATAGGTTCTTCAATAATCGATACTTCTCTTGCACCTGCCTGATAAGTAGCATCTTCAACGGCTTTCTTTTCTACTTCCGTAACACCTGAAGGCACGCAAACCGCGATACGGGGCTTACGATAGGTTCTTCTTCCCAAAGCCTTCTGGATGAAGTATTTCATCATTTTTTCTGTAACTGTGTAGTCAGAAATAACACCCTGGCGAAGCGGTCTTACCGCAACAATGTTACCGGGTGTCCTACCAAGCATGAGACGCGCGTCCTCTCCGATTGCCTTAATCTTGTTTGTATCTCTGTCAAAAGCAACTACCGAGGGCTCTTTTAAAACAACGCCTTTGCCTCGAATATATACAAGAACAGAAGCTGTTCCTAAATCGATTCCGATATCCGTATACTGCATTTTTATTCCCTTTCTATATAAAAAATCATCATTTTCCAAAATATCAATTAGATTATATAATAACTGATTTTATATTGAAAGAGAATAAAATATTTTTTTAGATTCTTTTAAGGTTATATCGGTAAATGCTCTTTAAAAGTTTATAGCAAAGGAAAAAGTAAAGAAAAAACCATGGAGCCTATTCTCGCTCCATGGCTTTCTTTGTTTTATCAATTACACCTTGTAAATACTTACCTGTAAAGGACTTTTTAACTTTGCAGATTTCTTCCGGAGTGCCTGCGGCCACAACTGTTCCGCCTCCGTCTCCCCCTTCGGGACCCATGTCGATTATGTAATCGGCTGTCTTTATAACATCTAAGTTATGCTCGATTACCACAACAGAGTTACCTCCTTCAACAAGCTTTGAAAGAATCTGTGTAAGTTTATGTACATCCGCAAAATGAAGACCTGTTGTGGGCTCGTCTAAGATGTAAATAGTCTTACCCGTAGCTCTCTTTGAAAGCTCTGTTGCAAGCTTAACTCTTTGAGCTTCACCGCCTGATAATTCGGTGGATGGCTGTCCAAGCTTTATGTATCCAAGGCCTACATCGTTTAATGTCTTAATCTTATCTCTTATGGAAGGCACATTTTCAAAGAAAGTAGTGGCTTCTTCCACAGTCATGTTTAGCACATCGTAAATCGACTTTCCCTTATAAAGGCAATCAAGAGTCTCTCTGTTATATCTCTTTCCTCCGCACACTTCACAAGGTACATAAACGTCAGGTAAGAAATGCATTTCGATTTTGATGATACCATCGCCCTGGCAGGCTTCGCATCGTCCGCCCTTAACGTTAAAGGAAAATCTTCCCTTTTTGTAGCCTCTCTCTTTTGCTTCCTTTGTGGCAGCAAAGAGGTCTCTTATCTGATCAAACACTCCTGTATAGGTTGCGGGGTTTGACCTGGGAGTTCTTCCTATTGGAGACTGGTCTATATCAATTACTTTATCAAGCTGCTCGATTCCTTCCATTGAGTCAAACTTACCGGGAATTGTACGTGCGCGGTTAAGTTTCTTTGCAAGGTATTTATATAATATCTCGTTTGTAAGAGAACTTTTTCCCGATCCCGAAACACCTGTAATGCAGGTAAAGACCCCAAGAGGAATCTTTACTTCAATTCCTTTTAAGTTATTCTCCCTTGCGCCCTTAATCGTAAGGAATCCTGTAGGTTTCTTTCTTTCCAAAGGAACAGGAATAAATTTCTTTCCACTTAAGTATTGTCCTGTGATTGACTTAGGTGCCGCCATTATATCTTCGGCAGTTCCCTGGGCCACAAGCTTACCGCCCTTTACGCCTGCACCGGGACCAATATCAACGATATGATCTGCGGCAAACATGGTATCTTCATCATGCTCAACCACAAGCACTGTGTTTCCTAAATCTCTTAAGTGCTTAAGAGTTGCAAGAAGCTTATCGTTATCTCTTTGATGAAGGCCGATTGAAGGTTCATCCAAGATGTAGGTGACTCCCACAAGGCCTGAGCCTATCTGGGTGGCAAGTCTTATTCTTTGAGCTTCGCCTCCTGATAAAGAAGCGGTTGCTCTTGAAAGAGTAAGGTATGATAAGCCTACATCCTTTAGGAAACTAACACGTAAATTAATCTGCTCAAGTATCTGATGACCTATAAACTTTTGCTGTTCTGTTAAGTCAAGCTTCTTCATAAAATCAAGAAGCGCTGTTACAGAAAGGTTTGTAATCTCGTAGATATTTTTATCTCCGATTGTTACGGCCAATGATTCTTTCTTAAGACGCATTCCCTTACATTCTTCGCAAGGGGTGATGGTCATAAAGGTCTCATATTCAGCCTTTGAAGCCTCTGAAAACGTCTCTCTGTAACGCATTCTGCAAAGCTCCAAAATTCCTTCGAAAGTAACATCATACTGTCCGTGCCCACGCTGGCTTTCATAATTAATAACAAACTTTTCGCCCTTGTTTCCGTTCCAAAGAAGATCCTTTATCTTTTCAGGATAATCTTGAAAAGGAGTGTCCATATCAAAGCCGTACTTTTCCATCATGGCTTCCATAATGGCATGCATCCAGCTCTTTTTATCTCCGATTGACTTAAATCCGTTAACGGCAATAGCACCTTCGTTTAAAGTCTTTGTCTGGTCCGGGATAATTAAATCCCTTGAAAACTCCATCTTATATCCAAGGCCCGCACATACAGGGCAGGCTCCGAATGGGTTGTTAAAGGAAAAAGAACGAGTCTCTATTTCAGGTATACTTATTTCACAATCAGGGCAAGCAAAATTAGTGGAAAAAGAAAGCTTATTTCCGCCTACCACATCTACATCGCAAAGCCCGTCTGTAACATCAAGAGCTGTCTCAACTGAATCTGTAAGTCTCTTTTGAATTTCAGGCTTAATTACCAAACGGTCAACCACTATATCAATGTTGTGCTTAATATTTTTATCCAAAGATATTTCTTCAGACAATTCATACATGCTTCCGTCGATGATGGCACGCACGTAGCCCGATCTCTTGGCTTTATCAAGGACCTTTTCATGCATACCCTTTTTACCCCTTACTACAGGGGCAAGAAGCTGAATCTTTGTGCCTTCGGGAAGGGCCGAAATCTGGTCCACTATCTGGTCCACAGTCTGCTTTTCAATCACTCTTCCGCAGTTAGGGCAGTGCACGATACCGATACGGGCATACAAAAGTCTAAAGTAATCATAAATCTCAGTTACTGTACCAACAGTTGAACGAGGGTTTCTGTTCGTTGATTTCTGGTCGATTGAAATTGCAGGAGATAATCCTTCAATTCTTTCTACATTAGGCTTTTCCATCATGCCCAAAAATTGACGCACATAAGAAGAGAGGGACTCCATGTAACGTCTCTGCCCCTCCGCATAAATGGTATCAAATGCCAACGAGGATTTTCCCGAGCCTGAAAGCCCTGTGATAACCACAAGCTTGTTTCTCGGGATATCCACATTCAAATTTCTTAAGTTATGTTCGTTTGCTCCCCTTACTTTAATTACTTCGCTTTTGGGAAGCATCTTTTGTTCTGTCATAATTCACCTTATTAAATCAATCAGCCTTTGTATGCATTCACTGCATCAATGACCATCTTTACTTCATCGTCTGTCATTTCAGGAAACAAAGGAAGTGTGGCGCAATGCTTTGCCAAATCTTCTGCATTGGGGCAGTCACCTTCTTTGTAACCTAAATCTGCATATGCTTTCTGTAAGTGGCAAGGAACGGGGTAATGTCTGTTACATTCAATGTCCTTACTCTTCATATATTCAAGGAACTTTTCAGGGTCTCCTTTAACTTTCACTTCAAATAAGTGGAATACAGGATCTGTATTATCGGGGTGAGCCTGAAGAGTAAACAAAGGATTTGTGATTTCCTTCATGTATCTTCTTCCGATTTCTTTACGACGCTTTGTCCATTCAGGTAAATACTTTAAGCTTACGGAAAGAACCGCGCCCATCATTCCTTCAAGTCTGTAGTTATAGCCTATCATTTCATGATAATAGCGAATGTTGCATCCCTGGTTCTTCATTACATTTGCTATGTCTATATATTTCTTTTCTTTACATGTAACGCTTCCGCCTTCTCCGAATGCATAGAGGTTTTTGCCCGGATAGAAGGAAAAGCAACCGATTTCTCCAAGAGAGCCTACGTTCTTTCCTTCAAACTTGGCTCCGTGAGCCTGGGCGCAATCTTCTACCACATAAAGATTATGCTTATCCGCGATAGCCTTTACTTTTCCAAAGTCAAAAGGCTGTCCGTAAAGGTGCACACCGATGATAGCTTTTGTTTTATCAGTAATCTTTTCTTCGATTTTTTCAGGGTCTATTTCCCAAGTATCTTTATCGCAATCTACAAATACAGGAGTGGCTCCCGAATAGGTCACGCCCCAGGCTGTTGCAATATAAGTATTTGCGGGAACGATTACTTCGTCTCCCTTACCGATTCCCAAAGCTACCATTGCAACATGCAAAGCACTTGTTCCGTTGTTTACGCCTGTGGCATAAGGCACGCCTACAAACTTGGCAAATTCTTCGTCAAACTTGTCGGCATATTTACCGCCCGAAAATGCAGTTTCTTCACAAACCGCTTCGATAGCCTTCATGTATTCGTCTTTATGCTTTTTAAAGTCTCTTGTTAAATCAATTCTTTTTAACATTTAATCTATCCTCTTGTTTAAAAGTCTTATGGAGTCTGTTTATATTTACAAGATAGTTCTTTATAGTCTTCCAGATTTTTACGGTAGTATTGTAATCTTCCGTCCATTCAACAGGCATGTCGTAAATCTTCATGCCGGCTCTTTCGGCTCTTAACAAAAATTCAATTGTGTAAAACCATCCCTTTTCAGGTCCGCATTCTTTTACAAGCTTTTCCGCAGTTTCTTTTCTTGTAAAGGTAAAGCCGCAAACAGCATCGCTTGATTTCATCTTTAAAACAGTTTTAAGTAAGATTACAAGTCCCATGGAAGTAATCTTTCTGTACCACTTTCTTCCCTTGGTATCTGAATCTTTACTGAATCTCGAGCCGTTTACGTACTCTAGCTCCGGATCATTTTCAAAAGCTTCAAGCATCTTGTTTAAGTATGAAATATCCGTTGATAAATCGATATCCATATATCCCACGATATCATACTCATTTCGCTCAATTCCTGTTTTGTAGGCTATTCCGACGCCGCGCTCTTCGATTCGAACATATTCTACTTCCTTGTATTTTGCTTCAAGTTTCTTTGCAATTTCGGGAGTGTCGTCATCGGAGCCGTTATCTATGATTGTCATTTTGTAAGGAATCGATAAGTTCTTTTCACAATATTCGTGAGCTTTTTCAATTCCGTTTTCAAGCCTTAAATGCTCATTTAAAACAGGAAATAAAAGATTAATTCCGTTAATCATTAATTGTTCTTTCCTTTTGGAGTGATTTTTTCTATGTCGGATATCACGTATCTTTTCTGCTTAAAAATAAGATTTATGATTGAACTTAAGTATTTTAACACCACTGTCAAAAGAAGGAACAAACCAAAGAATCCCACTGACAAAAATCCCATGATTGAAAGCCAGCCATCGGCAGTGTTGTGATGTAAGATTACATCCGAAAGGATATAAACTGCTATTGCCACTGTTGAAAGAAGGAAGATTCCGCAAAGGATCTTTGATAATCTCTCAAGCGCATCCGTAAAGTAAATAAATGAGTCAAAGGCAAGAGAAAATCTCTCCGAAGTCTTTTTGCCTCTCTTTGCATTTTCTGTTGTCTTATATTCAATGCAACATGTCTTAAGTCCGCAGTTAGCGTAAACCGCTTTTCTGTAAGGGATGTATGTTCCCATGGACTTTACGCGGTTAATGGCTCTTCTTGATATAATTCTTAAAGTTTCCGAACCTACTTTTCCTGCTTTTTCTTTTAAAGAAGCATTATAGATTCTGTAAAAAAGTCTTGAGCTTAAGGGCTTTCTTGAATCCGATACCGCAGATACCACATCAAATCCTTCCAAAAGTTTTTCATAAATGCGGTCTAAAACGTCCTTTTCATAATCCACAACACATGAATCAAATTCAAATACAAAGTCTCCTATCGCAAGGTCTCTTCCGGCATTCATGGATGCTTCAAGGCCCTGATAGTAGCTCATATGTACAAGATTCACCATTGCATCAAGTTCGTTTTCTTTTACATACTTTGTAAGATTGTAAACAGTGTTATCGTCGCAGGCGTCATCAACGCACACAAGCTCATACTGAGTAAACTTTTCTGCAATAGCACTAACGGTTGTTTTAAAAAATTTTCCAATATCCGCTTCGTTGTTATGAAGATATACAACTAAAGATACAAATTTCTTTTCTTTTTCCATATCTATCCCCTATAAGTATTCATCCAAGTCATAGACCGTGTTTATCTTTCCCGATAACACACTTATGAATGTAGGTTTATTTGAAGCCACCTTAATGGCTGTAGGTCTTGAGTCATCCACTTCCGAAGACTTTAAAATCGGCTTCATGGAAAAGAGCGATTTTTCATATTCGTAAGCGTATTCTTCTTTTAAATATTTATCTGCCAAGTGAGACATGTAAGGCCATGCGCTCTTTGGCTTATTAGGGCACTCGTTACAATTAAAAAGTGAATCGCTTGTGCAGGAAGTTCCCTTTTGACATTCAAATGTAGGTGTGGAATCATAACTTGTTACATGGGGTGTAAATGTTACTGACGTAAGTGAATGGTATGGCGTAAGCCCAAATGGCATTATCGAAAAGAAGGGGCCATCCATCACCGTGATTCCAACGTTTTTAAGTATATCAGAAGGCTTACAGAGAATGATTTCACAAAGTTCGTATTTTATCTTAAAACTTTCTGTATCTATTCCCTTTGTCTTATTGATAATCTGGTTAACACTTGCATAAGTTGCGTTTAAGATATAAGGAGTCTCATGAGTTACGAGGTTTCCATCTTTCTTTAAGCTTACATGAAACTCATCTTCATCCTTATATATTTCTTCGATTTCCGCGTCGTATATAAACTCTGCATCTTTTTTATCTTTAAAATAATCTAAGAAATAATCTCTTAAAACAAAAGCGTCGTAAGTGTATTCTTTTGTTAAATACGCGCCGTCGCACATCTTATCTTTAAAGTATTCGGATACCGGCACTTCCTTACAATATATTCCCGCCGCATTGCAAAAATCTATAAACTGGGCTCTGTCGGTCCATGAAAAATCTGCGCTTGTGGCATAAACCTGGTCAAAAGAAGTGTGGATGCAAAATGAATAGTCATCCAAAAATCTCTTAAAATATCCCGCAGATTTCATGGCAGTGGTAAGGCTTCTTGGATAATGATATCCCATGTGCACTCTTGCCTGATTAATGTAAGTTGCACGCATAAAAGGCGCTTTGTCTTTTTCAATAACCAGCACCTTTTCGCCTTTTTCTATGCTTTTTTTAGCGGCATACAAGCCATAAAGGCCTGCGCCGATGATTATTTTATCGTACTTCATTTATACCTCTGTAGGTGTGCTTGGACTTTTAGTCCAAGGCAATTATACCCTAATTCACTGCGTCTGTCAGTGAAAGAAACTTTATAAATCTAATAAGGCCTTCTTAAGTTCGATAATTCTGTCTCTTAATACAACAGCTTCTTCAAATGCAAGCTCTGCTGCAGCTTTCTTCATCTTCTTTTCAAGCTTAACAACTTCTTTTTCAATCTGTTCGCGGCTCATGGATTCTGCGTCTTTTGCATCCTTCATTTCGTCTCTTACTTCTGTAGAAGAAATGCTGATAATGTCTCTTATAGGCTTCTTGATTGTAGTAGGTGTGATTCCGTGCTCTTTATTATACGCTATCTGAATTTCACGCCTTCTGTTTGTTTCATCAATAGCCGTCTTCATGGAATCCGTTATGGTGTCGGCATACATCACAACGTGACCTTCAGAGTTTCTTGCGGCACGTCCTACTGTCTGAATCAAAGAAGTGGCACTTCTTAAGAAGCCTTCTTTGTCTGCATCAAGTACTGCTACGAGGGCTATCTCAGGAATATCCAATCCTTCTCTTAAAAGGTTTATTCCCACAAGCACATCAAAGACATCCATACGCATGTCTCTAATTATTTCACTTCTCTCAAGCGTATCAATATCCGAATGCAAATACTTAACTCTAATTCCTACTTCTGCAAGGTACTGAGTCAAATCCTCGGCCATTTTCTTTGTAAGCGTGGTAACAAGTACTTTATGACCTTTTTCTGTCGTCTTTCTTATTTCACCTATAAGGTCGTCAACCTGACCTTCAACAGGACGCACATCTATAGGCGGGTCTAAAAGTCCCGTAGGCCTTATTACCTGCTCCGTTCTAAGAAGCTCATGCTCTGCTTCATAATCTCCGGGAGTCGCGGATACAAACATCATCTGGTCGATTCTTGTTTCAAACTCTCCAAAATTTAAAGGCCTGTTATCTAATGCAGAAGGAAGTCTGAAGCCGTAATTTACCAAGGTTGTCTTTCTTGAGCGGTCGCCTGCATACATGCCCCTTACCTGAGGAAGAGTGATGTGGGATTCGTCCACAATGATAAGGAATTCTCCGTCAAAATAATCAAGCAAACACTTAGGAGGCTCTCCTGGCTTACTTCCCGCAAGGTGCCTTGAATAGTTTTCTATCCCTGAGCAGATGCCTGTTTCTCTAAGCATTTCCATATCGAAATTGGTGCGTTCTGCGATTCTTTGAGCTTCAATAAGCTTATCTTCTGCCTTAAACTCTTTTACGCGTTCATGAAGCTCCTTTTCTATGTCATTAAGAGCTCTCTCCATTTCCTGCGGGTCCACAACGTAGTGAGACGCAGGGAATAAAATGACATGTTCAAGTGTCCTTATAACCTTACCCGTAAGGGCATCAACTTCCGAAATCTTTTCAATCTCATCTCCGAAAAACTCTATTCTCACAATATAGTCAGGCCCATGAAAAGCTGTTGAAGGTGCTACCTCAAGCACATCTCCTTTAACCCTAAAATTACTTCTTGTAAGCTCTGCATCGTTTCTTGTGTATTGAATAGCAATAAGGCTTCTAATTACCTCGTCTCTGTCAATTTCCTGACCTCTTCTTAAAGACACACTCATGGCCTTAAATTCTTTGGGAGAGCCCAAGCCATAAATGCAGGAAACGGAAGCCACCACGATTACGTCTTTTCTTTCTGTCAAAGAAGCTGTGGCAGAAAGCCTTAATCTATCGATTTCATCGTTAATCGCTGAATCTTTTTCTATATAGGTATCAGTGGATGGAATGTAAGCTTCAGGCTGATAGTAATCATAATAGGATACAAAATACTCAACCGCATTCTCAGGGAAGAACTCCTTCATCTCCGAATATAATTGCCCTGCCAGGGTTTTGTTGTGACTTATTATAAGGGTCGGTTTATTTAAAGCTGCTATTACGTTTGCCATAGTAAAGGTCTTACCGGATCCTGTAACGCCAAGTAAGGTTTCAAATTGGTTACCCTCTTTGAAACCTTTCACAAGTTCCTCTATGGCCTTGGGCTGGTCGCCCGTAGGCTTATACTCGGAATGCAGTTTAAAATCCATCTGATTAAATCCTTTAATAATTGCTACGTTGTTTAGAGTGTATCATCTTAATGAAAGTATTTCAATATTTTTACGAACAAATGTTTGCAGTTTGACAAATATATTTTCTTAAGCCTAGACTAACCATAGAAGAAAAGACAGCGCATGAAAGCGAGACATTTATGACTTTAAACGAAATCAAAATCGGCGAAAGCTGTGTCATCACAAAAGTTGGGGGGAAAGGCGCCCTTAGACAGCACTTTTTAGATATGGGAGTGCTCCCGGGAGCGACTGTCACCGTTGTTAAATACGCGCCTTTAGGTGACCCCATGGAGCTTATGATTCATGGATATGAGCTTACTTTAAGACTTGCTGATGCCGCAAAAATTGAAGTTTCTTCAGCAGACTCTGTTACAGAAGAAGAAAAAGAAACCCTAAAGAGTAACGCTTCCGTTCACCCGGGCCTTGGTGAAGGCGGAAAATTCCATCCAAAAGGAAGCGGCGACCCCCTTCCTGAAGGAACAATACTTACCTTTGCACTGGTTGGAAATCAAAACTGCGGAAAGACCACTCTTTTTAACCAGCTAACAGGCGCCAATCAGCACGTAGGCAACTTTCCCGGTGTAACCGTTGACAGAAAAGACGGCGTAATAAAGGGCCATCCAAACACACTTGTTACAGACCTTCCGGGCATTTACTCAATGTCTCCTTACAGTAGCGAAGAAATTGTATCAAGAAGCTTCGTGCTTGATGAAAAGCCAAAAGCCATCATAAATATAGTGGATGCTACAAATATTCAAAGAAACCTTTATCTGACCATGCAGCTTCTTGAAATGAATATTCCTATGGTGGTTGCACTTAACATGATGGATGAAATAACCACTAACGGCGGTACCATCGATATAAACGAAATGGAAGCAGCTTTGGGAGTCCCCGTTGTCCCCATTTCTGCTGCCAAGAATGAAGGAATCAATGAACTTATTGAGCACGCTATCCACGTAGCAGAATATCAGGAGCGCCCCTTAAGGCAGGATTTTTGTGATGAAAACGACCACGACGGTGCGGTTCACAGAGGAATCCATGCAGTCATTCACTTAATTGAAGATCATGCAAAGCAAGCAGATATTCCCGTTAGATTTGCCGCAGGAAAAGTAATCGAAGGCGACAAGCTTGTGCTTGAAAAACTTTCTTTAGATGATAACGAAGTAAAAACCATAAATCATATCGTGCGTCAAATGGAAAAAGAAAGAGACTTAGACAGAAGTGCTGCCATCGCCGATATGCGCTACTCATTTATAAATAAGATTTGTAAAGAATTTGTAAGAAAGCCTAAAAAGAGTAAAGAAAGTATCAGAAGTGAGCAGATAGACAGAATCCTTACGGGAAAATGGACAGCGATTCCTGTTTTCCTATTGATTATGTTTTTGGTTTCCATCCTTACCTTTAACGTAATAGGAGGCACCCTTCAAGGATGGCTTGAGGCAGGGATTGACGGTTTAACTTCCCTCACCGATAATGCCCTTTCATCGGCAGGTGTAAACGAAACTCTTCATAATTTAATCATTGACGGTATTTTTGCAGGTGTTGGAAGCGTGCTTAGTTTCCTTCCCATAATCGTGACATTATTTTTCTTTTTATCACTGCTTGAAGATTCGGGATATATTGCAAGAGTCGCTTTCTTTATGGATAAGCTTCTTAGAAAAATCGGACTTTCCGGCCGAAGCATCGTGCCCATGCTTATAGGCTTTGGTTGCACGGTTCCCGCCGTAATGTCCACCCGTACTCTTCCAAGTGAACGAGACCGTAAGATGACGATTCTACTTACGCCCTTTATGAGCTGTACCGCAAAGATGCCGATTTACGCGTTCTTTGTTGATGCCTTCTTCCCTAGGTACAAGGCTTTGATTTTAGTTAGCCTTTACGCTTTAGGAATTGTGATGTCGATTTTAGTGGCTTTATTATTTAAGAAAACCTTATTTAAAGGCGAAGCAGTTCCTTTTGTTATGGAGCTTCCAAATTATCGCTTACCAAGCTTTAAAAACGTAAGTCAGCTTCTTTGGGAAAAAGCAAAAGACTTTTTGCAGAGAGCCTTCACTGTAATATTCATTGCAACCATAGTAATCTGGCTGCTTCAAAGCTTTGACCTTCAATTCAACTTAATCACAGATCAACAAGACAGCATCCTCGCCATGATTGCCGGTTGGTTTGCTCCTATTATGGCCCCCATCGGTTTAGGGGATTGGAGAATCTGCACCGCTTTAATCAGCGGATTTATGGCTAAAGAAAGCGTTGTCTCCACATTAGAAATTTTATATGGCCAAAACGTAAATGCCTTCATGACAACAGCATCCGCAGCATCACTTCTTGTATTTTCGCTTCTATACACTCCGTGCGTGGCAGCTATTGCTTCAATCAAGAGAGAACTTGGAAGAAAATGGGCTTTATGTGTAATACTTTGGCAATGCTTTATTGCATGGGTGGTAGCTCTTCTTGTACATTTACTTATGTTTTTAATCTAAAATCAGCATTTAAAAAGTCCGTCACGGTGACGGACTTTTGTTTTATCTGTTTGGTACGATTCCCCTTAAATTCCTGTAAAAGAAATACATATAGGTTAAGTAAATCGCAAAATTTATAATTCCAAGAATCGTTATGTTCATGACGCCTCCGAATAGCTCTGCGCCGTATGTAATCAACGTAAGAACGTTTAAAGCAATTGATAGAGGAATTGTTCTTTTATCCTTAAATGCAAGAACTATTGAAAGAATCTCAACTCCGAATCCATATCTTTCGTGCATACCGGGCAAGAACTCAACGCATGTAAATGCAAGTAAGAATGCTAAGTACAAGGAGCCTCTTTCGTTTAATTCTTTCTTTCTGTAAATAAGCCAAGTCATGATTGATAAAAGAATCAGGAAAGTGATTAAAACAGCCGGCACTTTCATGGTTGAAATGTACTCAAGCCTCTTTTCCCTTGAGTCAGAAAGTATGGTCCAAAAGCTTTGATAGTTAAAGCTCATTTTGTCGCAAGAACCGGTCTGATAATAATATGGCGAGATAAATCCCCAAAATCCTCTTCCGTTTAAGTATGCGGGAATGCAAACCACAATCATAGTTATCGGTACAAGTAAGAAATTAAAAATCGAAAATGATTTCTTTCTAAACCACTCAAAAAGATAAAAAGGCAAATAGAAAATAGCCTGCAATTTAAATACAAAGGCTAGGCCAAAGAAAATCATGCAAAGGGCAGGCTTTTCTTTTTTGTATGCAACCAATGAAAGAATTATAAATGATGTGTAGATTGCATCGCACTGCCCCCACGCGGATGAGTTTAAAAATACTATAGGCGAAAAAACAGTTATTATGGCGCCAAGAAGTGCCAAAAACTTTGAGTTTTTCTTATCCTTATCATATATGAGTAAAAACACACCGACAGCGGCAACATAATCAAATATAACGGAAACTATTTTATACTTTACAATCACGCTTCCGGGGAGATAGGTTAGCATTGCTATGATTGTCTGGTAAAGCACGTTGTAATTTCCCACCTGGACATTCAGCGCCTTAAAACCGCCAAGCTGACCTATTTGATCGTACCAAGGAATTAAGTACCCAATCATGTCATCGCTTACATAAGAAAAGCAAAAAAATCTAATCACAAGTGAAATTAATAACGCTACCAAAAGATAAACGTAAGTCATTTTCTTTTGCAAAAAATCAATTACTTTTTCTTCTGCTTTAAAAACTTTACTCATCAATTTTCCCCTATCGTGCTAAGTTTAGGAACAGCCACATACCAATCATAAATCTTTGTTAATTCAAAGTCATCTTTAAAGACGTCGTAGTCAGTAAAATATATAATATATACGCTATCCTTCGTTATTGCAGCATAATCGATTCTGGTCTGAATCAAAATATCTTTATGCTTAAAGCTCCAAGGAATCGGATAGGATTCATAAACCGCAGAGCTTGTAAATTCAGGCGCTAGAGTCTCTGTCAAAAGCACGAATTTCGGCCACTGTGCAGCCTTCTCAACCGTTATCATTTTAAGATTGTTTTCTTCGCAAGCTTTAAATGCCGTATCGATGCATTCATCCATGCCCACGCCCCAATATGCTTCGCAAAGAGTTTTATACTCAGGGCCTGTGTAATCTTTCCAAAAGAATACAGAAAGCGTGATAAAAGAAACCATTACGACCAAATCAAAGATTTTTGAAATGACTTCTTTTTTTGATTTTATAATTTCGCTAATCTTATAAGCCCCGTAGGATCCCGCAAAAATAAGGGGTATATACAATACATTTATTCTGTGAATTGTCGCATAAGTTGCTACGCAAGTAATTAAAGCCGCGATGATTTGAATAAGAAAAACAACTTCCCAAGAAAACTCTCTTTTGGAATTGCCACCTTCATCTGGTTTCTTTTTAAACGAAAGTACTCCCTTAATAAAGAGCCACACTCCGCCTATAACCACAAGAACTCTTCCTAAATCGTAGATAAATCCCCAAGGCAGAATCAGTTCCCAAGGCTCTCCGGCACCGCTTTGATGAATCAAAAGATAAGCGGCTTTCTTTATGTTTTCGATTGCGCCTTCCGTGAAGTTTCCTGCTACTTCGCTTCCTCTGTAGCCTCCCATTCCGACTATTGATATAAAGGGAAGCCTGATATCAGGTAAGAATCCGGAATTTACCAGCACAAAAATCATAAGAGGAAGTGCCGTTACAAAAAGAACTATAATCGCAATAATCACAGTCTTATTAAAGGCTATCTTTTTATGAACAAGGTAATAAACACCTGTCAGTAAAAGCACTGTGGGCACCACCACCCATGTGCAGGCATAACTGTAAAGGGTAAGTCCATAAAATAAAGCGGCCCAAATTAGATTCTTTTCTTTTTTTACGCTCTTTACCAAAAACAAGAACGCTATCATCAAAAATCCCGGTGCTAGGTTTGCATCAAGGCCCCATCTTGACATCATAATATGCCATGGAGACACTGAAAGAATCAGCATGGCGAAAAGTCCGAACTTTTTCCCGATGGTTTCTTTGCCTATTAAATAAACACAGATAAGTGTAATTATTGCAATAACTGCTTGGGGTATTCGGCTTACAAAGGTGGTCATGTGTCCGCCCGATAAAAGAAGCGGAATCTGAGTAAGCCAAACGTACAAAGCGCTGTGACCATCGCCCCAGTCTGCAAAGTACACAGGATTTACATTTCCCACAAAATCCGTCCCGTTTTTAAAGAGGTTAAGAGAATTCATGGCTACCGTGGCTTCGTCTCTTTGCATGCCACCCGGGTAGATGCCAAGCCTATATAATCTGTAAAATGCACCAAGTATCAGAATTACTACAAACTCAATGTTCTCTATATTTATTTTTGCCTTAAGCTTTTCTGTCACTTATTAAACTCCTTAAAGCCCACTTTTATTGAAAAAAACATATCGGTTATCTATAATAAAATAAGTTTATATGCTTTTATTGGAGGCTTACTTTGAATAAACCATTGTCATTTTATGAAAAAATACTGGCTTATTTTTCTTTTATAATACTGATAATTTCCTTAATCTTTTTAATGGTTCTGGGTTTCTTTGGCCATCCATTAGGTGATGACTATCATTACGGCTACTATGCAAAGCAAGCTCTTGATAATGGTTCTTTTTTAGGTGCCATAAAAGAAGCCTTTCTTGGTGTGGCAAGACAGTATGAAATCTGGCAGGGCACCTACAGTGCCATGTTTTTAATGCACTTACCGCCACACATCTTTTCTGACTTTTGCTATAAGCTCTATCCCTCGATTTTGCTTACGCTCTTCACATTAAGTTTTTTCTATATGTTAAAGCCTGTTTTGGTTGATTTGTTAAAAGCAACCTTTCATGAATACATCGCTATTACATCGATTATCGTATTTCTTTGCATTGCTCAGGTTCCCTTGATGGGAGAAACCTTTTACTGGTTTAACGGCTCCATGTACTACACAGGCTACTTCGTGTTAAGCATTTTCTTTTTAGGAGTCTTAATAAGATTCTTTATGAACCCTAAGACTCATCGAATCGTTAGCCTATCCTTAATGGCCATTTTCATCGCGGGAGGTAATTACGTGTCACTCCTTCCGCTTTTAATCATACTTGCTTTAAGTTTAGCATTTTTAATCTTTAAAAAGAAGTCTAAAAAGCAAATCTTAGGCGTATCTCTTTCGCTTATTTGCATGCTTGCAGGATTGGCCGTAAGCGCCCTTGCCCCGGGCAATAAATTAAGAGCCGAAGAAACCTATAGTCCCGGCGCAATAAAAGCAATCCTTAAATCCCTTCGCCAAGGCTTATCTTACTTAAGAGGCTGGAGCAATGTGTGGCTCTTTGTAGCGCTTTTGCTTCTTGCTCCGATTTTTGTAAGCCTCGTAAAAAGAAACACTTACAAATTTAAATATTCCATCTTAATTTGCATCCTTGCCTTCGGAATCTTTTCATCCATGTCAACGCCACCCTTCTACGCACAGAATAACGGCGGAGCCGCAAGAGCCTTTGATTTATCTTGGTATGCGATGGTTATTCTGATTTTAGGCGGTTTCTTCTACCTTCTAGGAGCACTAAGCAAAAAGAAAGAAGCCCTTGATTTCAAGAAGCTTCTGCTGATATCAGAATCCGCGGTTGTGCTATTATTTTTGATTATGTTGTTTATTCGTCCACAGAAGGAGACCTATATAAAGCTAAATCCTATAACTGCTGCCGAGTTATTATTTAACGGTGATGCCGCGCGTTACGACGAGCAATGGAAAGAGCGAAAAGAAATTTTAGCATCAGAAGAAATGAATCCCGTTTTTGACAGATATAAAGACACAGATTCATTACGATACATCCTGTATCTCGGCGACCTCGAAGAAGACCCCACAAACTTTAACAATGAAGCATTTGCTTTATTTTATGAAAAAGAAAGTGTCCGCGTTAGATAACGCAGACACTTTTTGGTCCTATGGGACGGGGTTATGGGGCCATTTCTTTTCCCTTAAAATAGAAATAGAACGCCACCTTTAAAACCACCAGCACTATAAACATTGCATATATTGCATAAAACGCTTTCGCGTCATATTCAGCCGCAATGAACGTAATTATGACTGATGCCCAGAAAGCTATGGTCCAAACGGTTCCGCCGCTTTTTTCGTGAACATATCGCTTCTTATCATCCAAATCCTTTTCCATATACTTTAAAAGTTTCGACTTATCATTAAGAAGCCCTGAGTAAACCTTAATTCTGTAAATTAGATAAGCCAAACTTGCAACCACTGCTAAAGAACCGGTTCCAAGCACATCTGCCGGAATCTTTCTTGAATCTCCGCCTCCGTTTAAAGAAACAAATACGGCTAAAGAAACAATTCCCAATAGCCCCAAAATTAGTAATAACTTTTTAGTCTTGATACTCTTTTCATATGAAATCAATTTTTCGTTCATTCTATACCCCCTACTAATTCCAAAATAACTTCTTTTTCAACCCCCGGATCAATCTCCACAGAATAAATAAATCCATCTTTCATCCACTGGGCTGTAGAGTAACCGCTCTCATCTTTCTTAAGCTTCACCTCAATATCGGAAACATTCTCCTTTTCTATTTCATTATCATAAAGAATGTACCAAGGGATGCTATCTGTCCCGCTTCCCTTTGCAAAGCTTAAAGAATTATCTTCCCCGTAATAAGTTATTTCGGCAATCTTGTACCCTGCATCCTTATCAAAAATGCAGTTATACCTTTTCTCGGTTACTTCAAAGGGAATGTTTTCTAAATCTTTAACTTCAAATCCCGCCATATCTGATAGAGCATCCAAAGAAAACAGCTGCATGTTTTCATAGGCTTCTCTTGGCGCTTTAGCTTCGCTAACCGAAGCCGCCGGCACTTCTTTTTCGCCCTTTTCCCATGGCTTACAAATAAAAAGAAACGCGGCGCAAGCTATTAAAAACATAATGCCTGCGATTACAAACTCTCTTTTATTCATATTTTAACCCCTCAATTTAAAACAACCTCTGTTTATTGTTCTACTTAATCATAACATAAAAACAGGGCTTAATTTCTTAATATTTTAAGCCCTGTTTCTTAATACACATTATTTTCTATACATTTCTTCAAGCACCATCTTACATCTCTCAATGTCGTTTGGCCTGTAAACCTGTTTTCCCATTGTTGATAAGTAGCTTTCAGCCCCCTTACCTAGGATCAAGATTGCATCCCCTGGCTTTGCATCGTGAATGGCCTTTGTAATTGCCTCATCTCTATCCACAATAAGCTCATAATTTGTAGCTTCTGGCACCGTGGAAACCATGGTTTCTACAAGCATCTGAGGGTCTTCAAAGCGCGCATCCTCTATTGTAAAGTAGTTATAATCCGCCATCTTGGTGCAATACTCTGCCATGTCCGTTCTTCTGTGAACGTCTCTTGAGCCCCCGGCTCCAACCACCACTCTTAAGTATCCGTCAGTCAAAGTTGACTTAATATACTCAACCAAGTTTTTAACCGCATTTGCGGTGTGGGCGTAATCTACGATTACTCTAAAAGGCTGGCCGTAATCTATGACAGTCTGCCTTGCCTCTACGGGCTTAAGCTTAGAAACTTCTTCTACCAGCGTTTCAACCGGTATTCCAAAATGATTTAAAGCAGCCACCACGGACATAATGTTATATACGTTAAATATTCCCGATAAATTACACTTAACCTTATGTGTACCAAGAACTCCGTTTAAAGTAAATGATAGGTCGTTATATTTAACGGATATGTCAGTTGCAAAAATGTCAGCCGATTTATTTTCTATCGCATATGTAAGCACTTTTCCCTTAGCTTTAGATATAAACAAATCCGCATATTCATCGTCTTTATTTATTACACAAATTCCCGAAGGCTTTGTGTATTCCATAAGCTTAGCCTTGGCATTTGCATAGTTGTCCATAGTTTTAAATAAATCAAGGGCGTCACGGGTTAGATTAGAAAAGATGGATGCATCAAATAAAACTCCGTCCATTTTTCCCGTTCCAAGTCTCTCTCCCGAAGCTTCCATGGAAACAAACTTGCAGCCGTCTTTCATAAATCCGTTTAAGGCTCTAAACAAATCTTCCTGTAAAGGAGTGGTGTACTCATTTTCCTGAGTGTAGCCTTCAGACCTGATTCCGTTTGTGCCGATGTATCCGGTCTTTTTAGATAAACTGTTTAAAATCTGATACATCATTTCGGAAGTGGTGGTCTTTCCGTCTGTTCCCGTAACAGCTATCATGTTTAGCTTATTTAAAGGGTCTCCGTAAAAGCGATTTAAAATGCCATTCATCGCTCTTTGAGAATCTTTTACCACTACCTGAGGCACGTTAACACCTTCAACCTCGTGCTCACACACGATGGCAACAGCACCGTTTTCAACGGCCTTCTTAGCAAAAGTGTGGCCGTCAACGGTTAATCCCTTTACACACACAAAGAGGATGTTACTCCCCTTTGTACGTGAATCGTCTGTTATTTTTTCAATCTCTAAATCAAAATCACAATCTATTAAATCTTTTAACTTCATAACAAATTACTTACCTAATACTTCTTTGGTGCACTTTAAGATAATTTCAAGGCCCTTCTTAAGTTCCTCTTCTGAAATTGTCAAAGGAGGAAGAATCTTTAAAACTGAATCTCCGCGGCCGGCTCTTTCAATAATCATCTTTTCTTCAAAGCACTTATCCGCTATCTTGTGTGCGATTTCTCCGCCGTTTTCAAGCTTTCCAAAATCGATACCCCAGATAAGTCCAAGGCCTCTTAAAGAAATCTTGTCATCAAGCGGGAAAATGTTCTTTTCCACAAATTCCTTAACGATTTCGCCCTTCTGTGTTACGGCTTTATTTAAATCGTGCTTTACATTAAATTCAATTGCTTTCTTTGCGGCCACAAATGCCACCTGGTTACCTCTGAAGGTTCCGTTGTGCTCAGCAGGCTTCCAAATATCAAGCTCATCCTTTATTAAAAGAAGGGACATGGGGAATCCATATCCGCCGATTGACTTACTTAAAGTCACCATATCGGGCTTAATTCCTGCTCTTTCAAAAGAAAAGAAAGTGCCGGTTCTAGAGCATCCTACCTGAATATCGTCTACCACAAGCAAAATGTCGTTATCATGGCAAAGCTTTTCAAGCTTTTTAAGCCATTCTACGCTCGCTACATTTATGCCGCCTTCAGCCTGAACAGTCTCTAAAAATACTGCTGCCGGCTTTTCAACTCCTGAGTGGTCATCAGAAATAATAGTCTCTAAATAATCTAGCGAATCAAGCTTTGTGTGAAATCCAGTTTCATAGGGCACAAATGTTACATTGTCTAAAGAAACCCCTGCGCCGTCTCTGCTTACTCTGTCAGTAGTAAGGGCTAAGCTTCCAAGTGTCATTCCATGGAAAGCTCCCATGAAAGCGATGATGTTTGAACGCTTTTTATTCTTTCTGCAAAGCTTTAAAGCTGCTTCAACAGCATTTGTTCCTGTGGAACCGCAGAACATGATTCTGTACTCTAGGCCTCTTGGCTCTAAGATATCTTTCTTAAATGTATCAATAAACTCAGCCTTAGCCTCTGTGTACATATCCATTGCGTGAGTGATGTTATCATTCATTAAATAATCGATAACAGCGCCCTTTATTTCATCGTTGTTATGGCCATAGTTTAAAGCTCCGCAACCTGCGAGGAAATCAAGGTATGCATTTCCATCACCATCGTAAATGTAAGAACCCTTTGCCTTTTCAAATACCACAGGGTACTTTCTGCAATAAGAACGCACCGAGGATTCATTTTCTTCAAAAATAGATTTATTCATGCTCATTTTGTAAATCTCCTTAGACATATGCCGGTTTCTTAGGCACTTCGTTTTTTATAAAGTAAATCTCATACCAGATTAAAAATGCATATACGGTATAGATTCTTCGGCCGTTGTTCCAGCGTCCGGATTTGTGTTCGTTAAGTAAATGCATAAGCTTATCAACTTCAAAGAACTCAGCCACCCAAGGCTTTTCAAACATTTCCTTAACCTTTTCATACCACTTATCTTCCAAAATCCAATCCTTAAAAGGCACCAAGAAACCAAGTTTCTTTCTCTTCGCCCATTCTTCGGGGATGGTCTTATTGGCAGCCATTCTGAAGGCATACTTTGTGGTGTAATCGTGAATTAAATACTTAAGGGGTATCTCTTCGCTTACCTTATAAACTTCCTTATCAAGGAACGGAACTCTAAGTTCAAGGGAGTTTGCCATTGTCATCTTATCCGCTTTAAGTAAGATGTCATAGGGAAGCCACAAATGCATATCAAGATACATTTTCTGTAAGAGCTCCGGCTTATCCTTAACCTCTTCAAAAATAGGTCTTGTTATATCCTGATACTGGGTGGAGCTTCTGTATTCAGGCTTTAAAAGCTCATCCGCCTCTTCATTGTTCATAATGAAGGCCTGTCCTATATAGCTTTCTTCCAAAGTGGAGCCGGCTCTTATAAGGAAATGTCTTCCCTTCATGTTTGGCATCTTTTCTGCCAAGTGCTTCATGCCGCGCCTAAACCAGAAAGGAAGCTTTTTGTATCTCTTATATTCTCTCGGAGTCTCGTATTCATAATATCCTCCGAAAAGCTCGTCAGCGCCCTCTCCCGAAAGCACAACCTTTACATCCTTAGCTGCCATATTTGCAAGATAGTAAAGAGGCACCGCCGAAAGGTTTGCATGAGGCTCGTCCGAATGATACTGAACAGTAGGTAAAATATCAAAGAACATGTCTGCGTTTATGTTCTTTTGCTTATGCTTCATGCCTAAGATTTCGCAAAGGTCGTGAGCATTGGCGGTTTCATTAAAGCCTGTGTTTGTAACATGCTCTCCTTCAAAGCCTACAGTGTAAGCCTTGTCAACGTTTGCATTTGCCACAATGTAGCTTGAGTCAACACCGCTTGAAAGGAAAGAACCTACTTCAACGTCGCTTATCTTATGATAAGCGATGCTTTCTTTCATGATGTTGTTAATCTTATCGACAGTTGTGTCAAGGTCGTCGTTATTGTTTCTGTAATCGATTCTGAAATACTCTTTTACTTCTACCTTGCCATCTTTATACAAAAGAAAATGTCCTGGATTTAACTTATGTACATTTACAAAGAAAGTATCTGTGGGAACTGAATACTGATACATTAAATATGTCTTTAACGCATCTTTATTTAATTCCTTTTTAAAGTCAGGATGATGTAAAAATGCCTTAATTTCTGAGCCGTACATAAATAATTCAGGCGTGTCATAATAATAAAAAGGCTTAATTCCGAAGGGGTCTCTTGCTCCAAAGAAAAGCTTTTTCTTTGTATCATAAACCACAAATCCAAACATTCCGCGAAGTCTGTTTACTACCTCTGTGCCCCACTCTTCATAACCGTGAACGATTACTTCCGTATCTGACTTTGTGGCAAACACATGGCCCTTATTTATAAGCTCTTCTCTTAACTCTTTGTAGTTATAGATTTCTCCGTTTAAGTTAACCACAACCGACTTATCTTCGCTGTATAAAGGCTGGTCACCGCCGCTTAAGTCGATGATACTTAAACGCCTAAATCCCATGGCAATCGCATCATCCACATAAAAGCCTTCTCCGTCCGGGCCTCTGTGAGCGATGGAATCGGTCATATTCTTTAAAATCTCACGTTTTCTGTCTACAGGGATAAAATCCGCAAATCCTGCAAAACCGCACATAAATTACTCCTAGATTGTATTTTTGTTATTCTTATATTTCTTTTTATAGTTGATGGCGCGAAGCTTAAGATAAACTCTGTGCTTAAAGGCTCTATCCTGCTTAAAATTAAGAGGATCCACCTTTTTATGCTTCCTCCAAAGCTCCAAAGCCTTTTCCTTGTACTCTTCGTTCTTAACATAGTCCCTGATAATGCTCTTAGGAACCATTGATAAAAGAAACTCGTCTTCCAAAAGCTTAAAGTCTCTTACCTCGTTGTTAAACACATCCTCATAAAGATATGTAATAAGGTTGTGTCCAAGGGCTGCAAGATAGTAGCTTGAGCGCGCCTGACGAGGGTTAATTTCAAGCACTTTGAATGTGCCGTCACGTCTGTCATATTTAAGGTCGAATTCACAAAATCCGGTGTATCCGATTTTTTCAAGAAAGGCCTTTAAAATTTCGACTGTTTCTTTTGTTTTTCCGTACTGGTTATAACCGTTTATAAGCACTGTGCAATTTCCGATTCCGGAAGGTGTGTGCTCCTGAAGGCCGATTTGAGCAAAGGTTGCAAGTTCGGGCTTAGCGTTTTTGTTACAATAAAATACCGAGTCAAACAGGCAAGAATCGTCTCCGGGGATAAACTCCTGCACAATCAAAGTCTTTGTGTAACCCGATGCCTTAACCTTATTAATAAAGTTGACGGCATTGTCGGGAGTGGTTGCCTTAAATACTTTAGGCTGTCCTTCAAAGTGATGCTTGTTATATTCGATTCCGTCTCCGGGCTTAATTATCAAAGGATAATACATGTCAACGGGGATGGGCCTTGTTTCTTTTTCCGAGCAATCGTAATACTCTGTCCTTGCAAAGGATAAGCCGGAATCTTTAAATGTCTTATAAAACTTTTCCTTATCAAGAAAAGTCTCTGCAATTTCAAGCTTCGGACAGTTATATACAAAGTAGTGGTCAAGGGCTTCATGGTTTTCAAGAAGCAACCTTACATATACATCGTGGCAAGGAATAACAAGTGTTCTTCCGTTTTCCAAATGATTCTTTCCGTACTCCGTAAGCGCATTCACAAAGCCTTCGTTGGTCTTTAAATCAGGGTGATATTCGATGTTTACAATTGAAGAATGCTGGGTGAATCTGATGGGCTCTGTGGCGATTACATCCACGGGCTCGTCGTACTTTTCATAGAAGCATCTGGCCATGTAATAAACATTTAAATCAGAGCCAAGCAATACAACGTTATGTCTCATTTTCTCTCCTTACTTATATCTTCTCTCTAAAAGCGAATCAACATTTGTCATAAGTTCATACATTGTGGTGCCGTTGTGGCGGGTGATTGAGCTAATGGGAATCTCACCTCCAAGGATGGTTACCTTGTCATGCTTCTTAACCGTTTCATCAACAAGCACTTCTATCATTCCCATACCGACTTCGCCGACAATCTTATACTTTTTACCGTTAATTGAAACCAAGGATCCTGTTCTCTTTCTTCCGATTCCGTCGGCGTATCCGATATCGATAACGGCGATATATTCATCGGTTTCGGCCCTGTGTAAAAGCCCGTAACCTACGTATTCATCTTTCTTAACCTTATTTACCTGAAGCACTTCGCTGTACAAAGAAAACGCTGTCTTTAAATCGTACTTTTTTAACTCCTTGCAGGGAAGCACGTGGTTTCTTTTGTTGTTAAACTCTCTTTGAAGCTTCCTTATCTTTCCCTTAATTGAATTTGAAAAAGGATAGATGGTTGAAAATCCGTAAAGAGAAATTCCTATTCTTACAGCGTTTTCATAAGAGGGCGCATCGTGTAAAAACACTGTCTGGGTGCGGTCAAGATGGACCATCTCTATTTTGCTTAAATCTATAAGGCTTGTAATTTCTTCAAACCTTTTTTGATTTAGCTCATACTCTCTGTCAGTTAATCCGTTTGTATGAAAGTGAGTAAAAATTCCTTCTACCGTTAAATCAGGATTTTCAAATGCTTCATCAATTGCTTTCTTTAAAACTTGCTTTTCAGAAAATCCAAGCCTGTTCATGCCGGAATTAACTTTAAAGTGAAGCTTTAACTTTTCTTTACTATTAACTATATCCCTAAATGTGTCTTCGTCGTTTACACAAACGGAAATGTCATTATCGCTTGCAATTGAAAGAAACCTTTTATCTACAGGCTCAAGCATTATTACGGGATGCTCTTTATCATACTTTCTAACTTCAATGGCTTCATCTAAGTTAGATACGCAAAATGCATTCATTCCGCCCTTTATAAGTGCAGGAATTATTCCGTATCCGTGTCCGTATGCATTTCCCTTTACAACCGCAATATTGTATTTGTGGGGAAAATTTGTGCACATAAAGCGTGCGTTTTCTTCGATTATTTTGTTGTCGATTTCAACGTAAGTATTTCTGTACATTTCATCCCTCGCAATGTAATTATATTAACATGCTTTAGTAATTCAAAAAAGTCAATAAAATTTTCTTTATATTGCAAAAAATGCTTTCTTTCGAAAGCATTTTTATTTTTATATTACTTAATCTTGTTGCTTAAATATTCAATGGCATATTCTAACTGATTATCGTACTTTTCATCGGAGTAATATCTTTCCGAATCAAATTCAAGCTCGATATCGGGAGCGATACCAACTTCATGGATGCAATTTCCCTTAGGAGTGTAATATCTGCTTGTGGTAAATTTAATACCGCTTCCGTCAGTGAAAGGATATACGCTTTGCACGATTCCCTTTCCGTAAGTATTTGTGCCGATTGAGATTGCGATACCATAGTCTTTAAGCGCTCCCGTAAGTAATTCCGAAGCACTTGCGGTATATTCGTTTGTAAGCACCACTACAGGAATCTGTATAGGTGTCTTTCCGTCGCAATTGTATTCAGTAACGGTACCGTTTCTTTCTTCCGTATAAGTGATAAGGCCCTTTGGAAGCATGTGGCGCGCAATATCCAAAACCGCATCAAGGTTTCCGCCGCCGTTACTTCTTAAGTCAATAATCAAAGCCTTGGCACCCTGGTTATTGATATCTTTATAGGCTTCATCAAACTGATTTATTGTAACATCGTCAAATTCAGTAATCTGAATGTATGCGATGTCGTTTGCCTTCATGCTGTGATTTACGGTGGGGGATTCAATTTTCCTTCTCTCAACCGTAACATAAATCATCTCTTCAAGGCCTTCTCTTACAATTGTAAGGTCAACAGTTGTGCCTTCTGGTCCTTTAATCATGTTAACGGCTTCGGTAAGTGTGAGTCCTCCGATGTTTTCTCCGTTAACTTCGTAGATGATATCTCCGTCTCGAAGCCCTGCTTCTTTTGCTGGAGACCCTTCAAATACACCGCTTAGTATGGGATAGCCGCTTTCTTCATCGGTTCCAACATAAGAGCCGATTCCTGAGTAAGAACCTTCAGCCCCCTGCATAAGCTCATCCATCTCTTCTTTGGTGTAATACTCTGCGTATTTATCGCCCAAAGAACTTACAATGGCCTTATACATAAGGTCGTGCATTTTTTCGGTGTCTATGTCTGTATCAAAGTAAAACTCTTTTAAAATGCCGTTATAGATTAAGTTTGACTTATCTATAAACTCTTGCGAAATAAGGTCTCCGCCCTCTTCCTGGGCTGCCTGAGACACACTTACAATTTCATCGATTCTTTCTCTATACTTTTTTGCTTCAGCTATCATAAGTGCCGAATAGAAAGCCGTAAGGATGGTGCCCACCACTATTGTGGCAACCGCAACACCTTTAAAGAAAGAATTTCTTTTTTCTTTTTTATTGTCTTCCATATCTACTCTTTCCCGAAGTTAATTTACGCCGATGTAAGGGCCGGGATCAACGTAAGCACCGTTAAGTCGCACACCAAAGTGCAAATGGTTACCGGTTGAACGTCCCGTGGTACCGACGTTTGCAATGTGCTCTCCCCTTGCCACTATATCATCCTTCTTAACATGAAGGGCACTTGCATGCATGTAAATGGTATAAAGTCCGTCACCATGATTTATCATTATGTAATTACCCATGGACCAATCGTATGCGGCGGCCACCACAACGCCGTCGTAAGCTGCCAAAATCTTTGATCCTCCGGGAGCTCCCAAGTCAACACCGCTATGATATGAGCTTCTTCCGCTAATAGGGTCAGTTCTCCATCCAAAGTGGTCTGTAACCTTAATATACGAAGGAGCCGGGAATGTAAACTTACCGCCGTCATATGTTAAGACAATTCCGTTTGCTGCAGCGATTGCTTTTTGCTCTTCCAAAATCTGAGCTTCCAAAGCTTCGATTACAGCAGTCTGAGCCTGAAGCTCAGCTTCTTCGTCATCTATTTCCGCAGTCTTGTTTGCTATCTGTCTTGTATACTCATTTAACTGAGCGTTCTTTTCATCCAAAAGCTCCTGAAGATTTGCTTCTTCTATCTTTTGAGCGTTTTGCACTTCATCAAGAACTTCTTTTTCTGATTCAAGTGTTGCTTTAACAAGCTCTGTCCACTCTCTTACAGCTCTGTATTCATCAAGCTTTCCTCTGTCGTATGCTTCAAGCTTTTCGATGTAATCGGCCTTTGTAAGAAAGTCTCCGAAAGACTCTGCGCTAAGCATGATTTCAAGATACATGCTGTCACCCTTTTTATACATAAAGCGAATTCTGTTTTTCATCGCTTCGTATTGGGTGTTTTCAACTTCTATGGCTTCGTTAAGTTCTTCCGTGGTCTTTTCAATCTCAGCCTGCTTTTCAGCTATAAGACGATTGTACTCTTCAATCTTTTCCTGAATTGCAGAAAGCTCCGCATCAACCTTTTGGATGTAATTAAGCACATCCGATTTAAGGCCTTCAAGTTCTTTCTTCTTGGCCTTTGCAGAGTTAATGTTAGCCTGCAGCTGTTTCTTTAGCTGCTGTGACTGGCTTATCTGATCCTGCTTTTGTTTGATGCTTTCATTTGTTATTGCAGAAAGGGATGTGCCCGCGTATGAATTTGGCGCTGAAATGCTTAAAGGTAAGCCTATAAGCAAAACAACACATAGTATGCGCTTTATTTTCTTCAAACCGGCAAATGCCTCCAAACTAGACTCTTAAATGTTTTCTTACCGTTGAAAAACTTCCGAGGAATCCTATTCCCACGCCAATGCCAAGGCAAACCGGCAAAAGCATTTTATACACTTCGTTAACCGTTAAAAAGTTAAGGAGTGAAGAAAGAACCTTGAACTGGTCTCTTACGAAATTTAAGGCTCTGTTGTAGATAAAGTAAATAAGCCCCAAAGGAATTGCAGAGCCGATAAGGCCGATTAAGATTCCTTCGATAACAAAGGGCGCTCTTACAAAGTAGTCGGTGGCACCGATGTACTTCATAATGGAAATCTCTTCTTTTCTTACCTGGATACCGATTGTGACTGTGTTGCTTATAAGGAAAACAGATACCGCAAGTAAGATTCCGATAATGCCTAAAGAAACATATCCTATAAGCTTATTTGCATTGCTAAGTGTTAACGCCGTAAGCTCAGACCTCTTTACTTCGCTTATGCCGGGTACCGATTCAAGGTATGTAACCAAGGCATTTTGTAAAGATACGTCGTTAAGATATATTTCGTAGTTGGCACAGTCAGCCAAGGGATTTTCCGTAAAACCGTCGCTGTACTCTCCTAAATATTCATCTTTAAATACGTTCCAAGCATCTTCTGCAGAAACGTAATTAATTTTCGATACTTCGGGGCGCTTAGTAATCATTGTTCCGATTTCTGATATTCTCTCTTCCGTAATATCTTCATCAAAGAAAACAACCACACAAACCCCTTCTTCCGCTGTCTTAACTATGTGCTGAAAGTTTGCAAGGATTGAATAAAACACTCCGAACAAAAACAAACAAGCACTTATTGTGGCAACTGAGGCCAGGGAAAATAATTTGTTTCTGAATATGTTTTTGACGCCCTGCCAAAGGGTATAGAAAAACGTACTAAATTTCATCGTTATATCCTCCCTTTTCAACGTCGCTTATAATAACGCCCTTATTTAAAGTGATAACTCTCTTTTGCATGGCGTTTACGATTTCTTTGTTGTGGGTAACCATGATAACTGTGGTTCCCTTTTCGTTTATTTCTTCCAAAAGCTTCATGATTTCCATGGAGTTTTTAGGGTCTAAGTTACCTGTAGGCTCGTCTGCCAAAATGATGGAAGGTTTGTTTACAAGGGCTCTTGCGATTGCAACTCTTTGCTGTTCACCGCCCGATAATCTTCCGGGCTTAACCTTATACTTTCCTGCCAAACCTACTGTTGCAAGCACCTTAGGTACGTTCTTTTTTATCTGTGCGGAAGGCACCTCAATGATACGCTGCGCAAAAGCAACGTTTTCGTATACATTTCTGTCTTTAAGGAGTCTAAAATCCTGGAACACTACACCGATGTTTCTTCTAAACTTAGGCACTTTTCTGTGCTTAATTTTATTTAGGTTATAGTCAAGGATATAGATGCTTCCCGTTGTGGGAACAAGCTCGCGAAGCAAGAGTTTAATAAATGTAGATTTACCCGAACCCGAATCACCAACCACAAATACAAACTCACCTTTTTTTATGTGTATATTAATATTGGAAAGGGCTTGCACCCCTGCCTGGTAAGACTTTGAGACGTTGTTTAAAACAATGACCTCATCGTCTTCCATTAGTTTCTTTTTTGGTCTGTTAAAAGCCATAACCTATACTTTTACCCCCAAATCCTAGTATTCAATGCTCTCCATGTACTTCATGTATTTAACAACCATAAGCGCAATCTTGAAAGTAATGGCGTCTTCAAACACTCTTAAATCAAGACCTGTTGACTTTTGAAGCTTATCAAGACGATAAACAAGCGTATTTCTGTGAATGAAAAGCTGTCTTGATGTTTCTGATACGTTTAAGCTGTTTTCAAAGAACTTCATAATGGTTGTAAGTGTTTCTTCGTCAAATTCATCGGGGCTCTTTCCGCCAAAGATTTCCTTAATGAACATTTTGCAAAGAGGAATGGGAAGTTGATAAATCAAACGTCCGATTCCAAGCTCCGAATAAGCCACGATGTTTCTTTCCGCAAAGAAAATTTTTCCTACGTCCAAAGCCATCTTGGCTTCTTTGTAAGAACGGCTGACTTCCTTTATTTCATTTACGCTTGTGCCGTAAGAAACATGTACGTTTGCAATTCCTTCTTTGTTAAGGACATTGATGATTGCCTTTGCAGCCTTTTCAATTTCCTTTGAAGGATCGTTTTCTTCAAGCTCCTTAACCACGATTACGTTATTTTCGTCTACCGCGGTAATGAAATCTTTATTGTTTGAGCCAAAGTGTGTACGGATGCACTCAAGCACGTTATTGTCTTTTCTCTCACCCGCTTCAACAATTACAGCCACACGCTTAACGTCCGTTGCGATGTGCAATTTCTTTGCGCGAGAGTAAATATCAACAAGCAAAAGGTTATCCAAAAGAAGGTTCTTAATAAAGTTATCTTTATCGAATCTTTCTTTGTAGGCAACTATCAGATTCTGAATCTGGAACGCAATCATCTTTCCTATGGTGTAAACGTCTTCGCCGGTTCCTGCCACAATTAAAATGTACTCAACCAGCTGTTCATCATAAATCTTAAAGTATTGGTATCCCTGAATCTCCTGAGAGTCCGCAGGGCCCATGGCAAATTCTCTTGCCGCCTTAGATACATTGTTTAAGTGTGATGTCGTTGACACTACTTCTTTTCCTTCCGTATCAACCACGCAAAGCTCAACTCTTGCAATGCTCTTTAATCCGTCGATGGTTGTCTGTAATATCTGATTCGATATCATGGTATCCTCCAATAGCCTTTTGGTTTAGACATTTTTCACAATGAATTTTTTTACCTATTCACTGCGAATTTGCAATTTACTTCTCTATTTTATTATCTTTTACTCAAAAAGCCAAGTCCAAAAAGCTTGTTTTTTATGCATTTTTTCAAAATTAAGGATTTGTTTTGTGCATTTTACATATGGAAAAATAGACAAAAAGAAACTCCGTCGCATTTTGTTGCGACGGAGTGTAAGATTTTAGTATTCGCCGGGAACTTCCAAAACTATGTCCGAAAGAGGGAATGTGGAGCAAGGATGGATGTAGTTATATTTAATATCAGCCCATCTTCTTCCTTCGTTTTCCTTGGGAGCGTAGTATTCGCCGGATATAAGTCTGCTTCTGCACCATCCGCATTCACCGCTTCTGCAGCGTGAAGGAGCTTTAATGCCTGCTCTCTCTATTGCAACAAGCACGGATTCTGAAGCCTTTGCATCAATAACCGTTTCCTTAGGTCCTTGCTTAACCGTAATCTTAAAGGTCTTATCAAGTGAATCCTTGGGGTAGTCTGAATACTTTGATACATCGTGAGTTACGCCCAGTAATTCTCTTCTTACAAGTCTTTCGGGAATGTTAAGCTTAAGCACTTCGTCGTGAGCAAATCGATACATGGCTTCTGGACCGCAGATAAAGATGCTGTATTCACTCGGTGCATACTTCTTTATGATATCCGCTGTAATAAAGCCGTGCTCATAGCCTTCTTTTTCTTCGTTTGAAAGAACATGTACCACTTTGACTTTATTTGTAGCCTTAGTGATTTCTTCAAGTTCTTCTTTGAATAAAATGGCATCTTCGCTTCTTGAGCCAAAGATAATGGTTAAGTTAAAGTTTTCCGCACCGTCTTTAATTGCTCCTGCCATTGAAAGGAAAGGAGTGATTCCGCTTCCTCCTGCCAAAGCCACAACGTTTTCTTTGTCCCTATACTTATCAAAATAGAAGTTTCCAAGAGGTGATGAAGATTCAATCACATCTCCTTCTTTTAAGTTGTTAAGCATCCAGTCAGCGGCAAAGCCGTCGGGATTTGCCTTAACCGTTACTTCATATCTACCCTTCAAAGCTTCTGAAGGAGCAGATGAAATTGAGTAGGGTCTCGTCACAAAGCTATCACCGATCTTTAACTTAAGTGACAGATACTGGCCTGCTCTAAAGTAAGGAAGAGCCTTTCCGTCTAAGCTTTCAAACACAAATGTTTTAGCTCCTGCAGCGCTTCTATCGATGATTTTAGCTACCTTTAATTCCACAAAATCAGGGTGAAGGGCCTTCGCGTTTTGGTTAATCTTAAATTCGCCGACGATTTCTTTTTCTTTTGCGGCGTCAATTGTTTTATTTCTGTCCTTTGCCATGTTTTTAAACTTAAGCATGTCAAAAGCGCCGATTAATCCTACTTTTATGTTTAACATATTCTACGCCTCCTTTGCCCATTCGTTTAAGTCTTTAATGGCAAGCTTGGCCACTATGTTACCTGTAATCATGCATCCAGAATAACCGTCTCCTCTGGGGCCTGCGGCACCGATAGGTCTTAAGCCCTTAACAGGGAAGTCTAAAGCAAGGGTCATCATTCTGGGCATCATGTTATCCCAGCCCACAACTTCGCTTCCGTAAACGGCTCCTTCCGGAACATTTAAGTAGCGAGCAAAGGTCCAAGGAGATGCGATTGACACTTCTTCGATGTGGCCCGATAAATCGACTCCTGCCTTTTCTTTAAACATCTTAAGCATCTTATCCACAGTTTTTTCTTTTAACGCTACGTAGTCTTTTTCACTTACGTTATCCCAGTCAACGGGAGAGCCTAAAGTGGTGAAAGAAACTATACTGGTGCCCTTAGGTGATGCATCGGGGTTAGCTACGTTTATACAAAGAGCAATGCAATATTCGTTGCTTTCAACGCCGCCCATAATCTGTTTATATTCTTTTTCGGAATCGGAGCTTCCTGCAAGGAAGTAGCTGTAGTTTTCGATTCCAAGTTCTTTATAATCGCAATCAAGACAGAAATAAGCGGTAAACATTCTTGCGCTGTAGTTTCCTTTTCTTAATGCGTACTTTTTCTTTTCACGTACAGGCACCAATTCCTTTGGAACCATCTTTCCGTATACAATGTCGGGATGGATGTTTGGAAGTGCCATATCGCATTCAACTTTGCCCATGGATGTTTCAACACCGCAAAGCTTATCGCCGTTAAATAAGAACTTTTCGGCTCTACAGTTAAACCAGATTTCTCCGCCAAGTTCTCTGAATCTTTCAACCATGGCGGTTGCAAGCTCGTGAGATGTGTGAGCGGGGATGTAGGCTCCCTTATTTACGTATCTTTGCATCATGGACGCATAGTGAATGAATGATAAATGATTCATGTCAACGCCAAGGTATCCCCAATATGTGGAAAGAATATCCTGACATTTTTGAGGCATTTTCATTGCCTTAAATACCTGGTTTACGGTGTAGGCGCCGGTTCTTAACATGTTTGGATAATTTGCCTTCATGACATTTGAATCCGCATGTCCCGCACACTTTGAAGTGTAGGAAGTTCCTTCTTTAATCTCGTTGTAGAGCTCAAAAAGTTCTTCCATTTTCTTTCGGGAACCTGGTACATAGTATTCCATTTTGTCTGTGAACTCTTTTTCCCCATGAGGCATTGTCACATCCATGGGTGTGCCGTCCGAATACTTAGAGATTACTCTGAAGCAATCGGGGCATTCTACCCAGTTTACCTTAACGCCCAGTTCATCAAACAATTCTCTGATTTCTCCGGGATTGCTCTCGGATCCCACGTCACAGAGCTCGTGGAGTGAGGGTTCGATTTCAAATCTTCCCCTTCTGAAACTTGTCGCACATCCTCCGGGCAGGTTATGCTGCTCGATAAGAAGTGTCTTTTTGCCCGCTAACTGCAGGCGGATGGCCGCGATTAAACCGGAATTTCCGGATCCCACCACAACCGCGTCATACTTTGCCATAGCTATACTCCTTTCTATACTTCTCTCCTTGAATTTCCCCAAGATTTATTATAGTTTTTGTACATATAAATATCAATTCATAATATTTTCTTTTTCTTTAAAAGGGCCAAGAAACCGCATAAAAAGGCATTTTAATATTTTTTTCAAAAACCCCTTGATTTTTTAAATATAATCCCATATAATAGCAAAGTGCCGTTAAGAAAGGCCAATATTTATTGGGGTATCGCCAAACGGTAAGGCAACGGACTCTGACTCCGTCATTTCAAGGTTCGAATCCTTGTACCCCAGCTTTATCGAAGGGATGAATTATTCATCCCTTTTTGTTTTGCCAATTTACGTATTGTGTTTCTTAACTTACAAATTGATAGCTAGATAGTCTCGACCGCATCAATACTTCATGTTATATTAATTTTAAAGAAATCGTTCTTTTGGAGATTTTAATGTTTAAACTAGCAACCACTCAAACTTTATATATTGAAAAGCTTGTTGAATTCGGAGCATATCTTGTTCCTGAAGAGTTAAAGGATAAGCCCGTGCCTTCTGCTAATGAGCACGTGCTTTTACCTAAAAAGGAGCTTAAAGCAGGGGCAAAGAAAGGTGATGCAATTGAGGCTTTTGTATACCTAGATTCAAAGGATCGCCCCATTGCAACCACCGCTACTCCAAAGATTTCACTTCACAAAGTGGCTAAGCTAACGGTAAAGGAAGTCGGAAAAGTCGGAGCATTTTTAGACTGGGGACTTGAAAAAGATCTTTTGCTACCCTTCGCAGAGCAGACAAAGAGAGTATCTGCAGGTGATGATGTGCTGGTGGCAGTTTATTTGGATAAATCAGGAAGAATCTGCTCCACCATGAATGTTTACCCTTATTTAGAGAGCACTTCCCCCTATAAAAAGGACGACAAAGTTACAGGCACCGTTTATGAAAGTAGCGATAACTTCGGAATGTTTGTAGCTATCGATGATAAATATCAAGGCCTTATTCCAAAGAAAGAATTATTTGGTAAGGTAGAAATCGGAGACACTGTTACCGCTCGTGTAACAGATGTAAGAAAAGACGGAAAAGTTAATTTAAGTATAAGAGATAAAGCGTATGCTTTAATTGAGAATGATTCGAAGAAGTTATTGGATATAATCAAATCTTACGACGGAGTTCTTCCATTTTCAGAAAAAGCTACCTCAGAAGTTATTTCAAGAGAAACCGGCATGAGCAAGAATGAATTTAAAAAGGCTGTCGGTCATTTGTACAAACAACACCTCATCACAATTTCGGATGAAGGCAAAATCCGCATGGTATAATTTGCCAAAAAGCATTATTATCCCTCGGAGTGCCCATCTTGAACCTTGAAGGGATAAATAATAGATGCTTGAAGAAAAGAGAATTACTGACAGAATTTCATATATTGTATCAGGAGAAGCCCCTCTTTCCGCTGAAGTAGGCGTAATCCGCGGAAACCTTTTCTTGTGGCTTTTCGATGTCGGAAACGGCGATGAAACCCTTAAAGCAATTCAAAACATTAACGGCGGAAGAAACATCGTTCTTTCCCATTTCCATAAAGACCACGTGGCAAACATGAACTACATGAAATACCAAAAAGTTTATGCAAGCCCCTACACCTGTAAGCACTTAAAGCTTGAATCTGATTACATGGGCGAGTTTAACATAGAAGATGGCGTTAAAATCCGCATTTTCGATCTTCCTTCTTCTCATGCAAAAGGCTGCGTTGCAATGGAAATCGACGGAACCTATTGCTTTGTGGGCGATGCAATTTACTCAGCCTCAAAAGACGGTAAGCCCTTCTATAACGCAGTAGTTTTAAAAGCTGAAATCAACGTGCTTAAATCAATTCGCTCTAAGTACTTACTTATCAGTCACTCAGACCCCTTCATGAGGCCTAAAGATGAAGTCATTAAGGAACTTGAAGAGATTTATTCACACAGAGATCCTCACGATCCTTCGATATTTAATTTTGATGAAAGATAAAAACGGCCGGGCAAAACGCCCGGCTGTTTTATTAGTTCTATTGCTATTCAAATCGAGTTATGTAACTCGTACAATTTGTATACTATACTTAAAGTAAAATCCTAAAAAATTTTAAACGAAAAAGTCCTAAAGGGCTTTTTCGTTAAAGGGCAGGCTCTGTAGCCGTAGTTGATTATGTCGTTTGTCGCAATTGTTCCTCCGTGAGGGGCACTTTTAAGCCAGTTGTACCCTCCATCCGATATGTAGTCCCTTGCCACCTTGATCGAATTTGGATACGCCCCGTTTCTGTATGCCGTGACGCCCGAAAAACAGCCTCCGTGAACACTTTCGTACCTTGCGCCGTTGTATACTGTACCGCAATAATCACCCGTGATAGTCCATCCGCTCGCCACTTTTATCGTGTACGTGCTCTTAATTTCCTTTAGTTTTTGCGCTATGAGGGCCTTCTTCGCCACTTCCGTCAAGTTGTTCCACGTGCTTGTGCCCATGGATTTTTCGTAGAATCTTTTGCACAATTCTAGCCTGTCCGCGTAGGTCAGCGTCACCGTCTTTTCGCCGCCCGCCGATTGCGCGTGGGTTCCGTGCCAAAACACCGGCTCCATCACGAAGTAGTAGTTGTCGTCGCCCGAAAAGGCCGCATCAGCCCCCGCTCCCCAATATTCGTTCACAACTTTGAAAATCCTCGATGTCCCGTTTCCGCTGTCCGCTATCATCCAATTTCGCACCGCATCAGCGTTTGACATTCCGTAGGAATTCCCGCTGTCATAGTACGCATCAGGCCATTCGTAATCCGTTCTATAATCAAAAAAACTAACCCCATCAATACGAGATGTAAGTTGTCTTACACTACATTCATTCGGTGACATATAACCGCCTGTCCTGTAAAAGAAAATCGGATTGAATGCAACGTGACCGTCAGGACCCACGATGTAACATAACCACCCCTGGTTTCCCGTTACACATCCGTGCTTGATTGTGGTTGTATTCCCTGCACCGCCATCGCCAAACATATCCGCAATCAAGCCCTCAATGGAATCATCGGCATACGCAGATACAGGCGTTACCATAAACACCACCAAAGCCAATATAAAAGCAAAAATCCTTTTTATCTTCTTCATCATTTTCCTTTCCGTATACTATACATTTATAATCAATGCCAAAAAGAAAAAGGCCAACCGCCTTTTTCTTAAATAAGCTTTAATCTCCGGGATGAAAAATACCCGATGTTGATCCGTTTGTTTCCCATGTGTGACCAGTGCCACCTTTCATTCCATCAAACATATGCGGATCACCACCAGAGCCCGGCACATACGCCGATTCCTGCTCCTTCTTTATCTCCGCGATTTGCTCCTCAACCGACTTTTCATTCGGGTCCGGCACATACGTTCCGTCCATCACGTCCGACACTATCTTGTAATTTTCCTCATACTCGATAAGGTCTTTTTCTCTCTCATCGCTCATCACGTATTCAAGTGATTTTCCCTGAATCTCTCCCGAAAACATGTAAATTTCCTCAAGGTTTTTATAATACTTCATCACCGCCTGCATCCTCGGCTCGTACACGTTTTTATAGTAAAGCTCAACGTTTTCTTCGCCAACGTACTCGTCCAAAGTCATTGAAGCGTACTTTTCAGGGTTCTCAGAAAGCTTTTCGTTGATTTTTTCATCAACCTTCGCCCACTCTTCTTTTGTAAGCTTCTCGGCCTGTTCATGGGTATAACCCATTTCATTATTCGCTTTTTCAGTTTCCTTTGGAGCCGGCACTTCGATTGCATCAATCTTTTCGGAAAGCTTCTCAGACGCTTCGTTTACATCCTCAATCACCTTGTCAACCTGTTCCTTTTTCTCCTTGACCTCTTCGATTACACTCTCTGTATTTATTTCAGGCGCCTTTTTACCGCATCCAGCCATCAATGCCGATGTCGCGATTACCGTTGCCACCATTGCTGTCTTTACAAGTTCAATTCGTCTCATACTTTAGTCCTTCCTTTAGTAATTAAATAAATGTCTTTATATTCCTTGGTTGTCGGGTACTCCAGTTCCATCAACCGCTTTTTAAATGATTCTTCCGAGTAAAAATGCTCCCCTTTTTTGTTTCGCTCCCTCAAACGCTCCAAACAAACATCCGGCGTTTCGTTTAACACGATGCATACCGTTTCATGAGGCTCTTTAATTTCACTCTCCATCCACTTCCTATATGCCTTCGTGTTTGAACACGCATCGAAAACAACAGAGCCGACCTTAAGCCGTTCATTGATTTCCTTAAAGGCCACCGCATCGCAGTCGCACTTTTCGTCCGCGCTTTTTACTTCGTCTATCGATACTACCGACAAGCCTTTTTTCCTATACACATCCGCTATCGTGCTTTTCCCGCTTGCAGGCAAGCCTACCAATACATACAACTTGTTCATTTCTTTTCCTTTTGTTACAAAGCCTTTAAAAAATAAACTATTCCATTTGCTATTTCATGTATATCCTCATCGAGCCATCTTTGCCTTGATTCTAACATACTCTTGAGGCCGCAAGTTCTCTAGCCAAACCTTCTTCACAATACTCGTCCATTAATTCCTCTATGTTCAATTATAGAACCTCCTCATCCAAAGCCTTTGTTATCATTTTCTTCTTTGGAAACATTGATGCATATTTCTGTATTCTTCTTATATCAAGATCTGTAATTATTTCTCTGTAATTCGAAATGATTTCTTTATACAAATCATACGGCATACTGTTTTTCGAACGAAGAAGTTCAATAAGCATACGCTCTTTGTCATATATCCGTATCTTTTCGCCGTTTTCGATTATCTCCTCTATTCCATAATCAAAGATATCTTCCCTGACATATATTTGCTTTACTCTTTCATCCTTAAGTTTCGCTGATTTTGCAGGAGTAGCCAAGTCATATTTTTCGGGAAGAAGATTCGTTAATCCGTGTCTGTAAAAAGCATACTCTCCCGTCAAAACGCCCTTTGGATACTTTTTCATAATTATCCCAACCTCAGGCTCCCTTTTTTTCGTTGAATAGATGCCTTCTTCCTGTTTAAAGATAACGCCTTCCTTCACAGCATTTTTGAGTTTATATGCATTTCCATATTGAGTTATTGCTTCGGAATAATTAAGAATCATTTGTGTAATCCTCGGTAACTTTTTGCTTTTTTCCTATCTTTACTTTAAAATACTACCATTGTCATACCTTGTCAACGTAATTATCGGTAATTTTTTATTTTTTACCGAGGTTTGGTTAAAATCATCTTTCTATTTTTCCCATTTTACTCCGTATATGAAATCCGTGATGGATTTGGAGTAAAAAAGCATCATTTTAGATGTGTAATTCACCTTTTGCTCCGTATATGATTTTTATTAAAAATACGGAGTAGAAATTGCAAAAAACTACTCCGTATCCCGAATTATTTCCGTATACGGAGTATAGGGCGAAAAAACAGCGATATTTAAGCCTTTTTTACTCCGAATTCTCTACGGATTTCATATACGGAGTAGCTCAAGTTTGCATAACTCGAATCACGCCTTCTTTTACCCCTTTAATCCCAATCGCCTGTCCCAATACCTAAACTTGCTTATGATTGGGAGTACTTTTACCCTCTTTGGGGCCACTACAGACCCTCATCTGGGCTAATATCAAATCCATGAAGAATTGGGAGTAGAAAACAGCATTTTCTACTCCCAATTTTACACATTTTCCGTATTGGGACAAATTAGCCTTAAAAATGGCAAAAAATGGCCATTTTTGCTCCCAATTTTAGCTAGATTTCATATTAGCCCACCGGCGAACAATTCGGGCCCACCGGCGAGCATTCCCGCCCCCAGAAGACACAAAAAAGCCCGCGCCGAGCACGGCGCGGCGTAATTACCTGCGAGGCGCTCGCAGCGTCTTAAGCATCTCACAGAAACATCCCAATCCACAATAAAACCGGGCTTCATTCGAAGCCCGGCCAATTCTTATTGTTCTTTTACGCTTAATCTGACCAAAGCTCTGTGGAGCTTTGCTTCAGCAAGCCTTATTTCTTTGTCGGTAAGATTGTCTCTTGCCAGAATTTCTTCAGCTTTTCGCTTTGCTTCTTTAGCTCTTTCTTCGTCGATATCATCTGCCCACTCCCATGTGGTCGCAAGCAAATGGCACTCGCCGTCCATAACGCTGAGCATACCGCCTATGCAGGCTGCATTTCTTTTTGTGCCGTCTTCAAGCACCACATACGCTTCTCCCATACCTAAAGCGGTACAGTAGTTTGCATGCCCTGCCAAAACAGCCAAATCTCCTGTTATGCTACGACACATTACGCGCTCTACGTTTCCTTCAAAAAGCAAACCGTCCGGCGTACCGATTCGTAACGGATATGTCGTCATAGACAGCCTCCTTTACATGTTCTTAGCTTTTTCGAATACATCGTCGATGCCGCCTGCCATAAGGAAGCAGCTTTCGGGAATATCGTCGCATTCGCCGTCCAAGATCATCTTAAATCCGCGAAGTGTTTCCTTAAGGGGAACATACTTACCTTCCAAACCTGTAAACTGTTCTGCTACAGAGAAGCTCTGTGACAAGAAACGCTGTACTTTACGGGCTCTGTTAACGGTAAGCTTATCTTCTTCGGAAAGTTCGTCCATACCCATGATGGCGATGATATCCTGGAGTTCTTTATATCTTTGAAGAACCTTCTGCACACCTCTTGCAACTTCGTAGTGAAGTGAACCTACGATTTCGGGAGTTAATACTCTTGATGTTGAATCAAGGGGATCAACTGCGGGGTAAATACCCATACTTGCGATATCACGGGAAAGAACCGTGGTAGCATCAAGGTGAGTAAATGTTGTTGCGGGAGCAGGGTCTGTCAAGTCATCGGCAGGCACGTATACGGCCTGGATGGATGTGATGGAACCCTTACGTGTGGAAGTAATTCTTTCCTGAAGTGTACCCATGTCTGTTGCAAGGGTAGGCTGGTAACCTACGGCTGAAGGCATACGTCCTAAAAGTGTTGAAACTTCAGAGCCTGCCTGTGTGAAACGGAAAATGTTATCAACAAACAAAAGCACGTCCTGATTCTTAACATCACGGAAGTATTCAGCCATTGTAAGTCCTGAAAGTGCAACTCTCATTCTGGCTCCGGGGGGCTCGTTCATCTGACCGTATACCAAAGCGGTCTTGTCGATAACGCCCGACTCCTTCATTTCGTTGTACATATCATTACCTTCACGTGTACGTTCACCAACGCCGGTGAATACTGAATATCCGCCGTGCTCGGTAGCAACGTTGTGAATAAGTTCCTGAATCAATACGGTTTTACCAACTCCGGCACCACCGAACAAACCTACCTTACCACCCTTAGCATAGGGGCAGATAAGGTCAACGACCTTAATACCTGTTTCAAGGATTTCGGTAGATGTAGCCTGTTCTTCGTACGCAGGTGCGGGACGGTGAATAGACCATTTCTCCTTAGCTTCGGGAGCAGGGAGATTATCAACGGGATCACCAAGAAGGTTAAATACACGTCCCAAGCACTCTTCGCCTACAGGCACTCTGATGGGTGCGCCTGTATCAACAGCCTTTGTGCCGCGCACAAGACCGTCGGTTGAGTTCATGGCAATACAGCGAACTGTATTGTCACCAACCTGCTGAGCTACTTCGGCTGTAAGCTTCTTGCCGTTGTTATCGATTTCAATGGCATTAAGAAGTGCAGGTAACTCGTCGTATCCGAATCTTATATCAAGAACGGGACCGGTAATCTGTACTACCTCGCCAATGTGTTTCTCGCTCATTTACGATTCTCCTTTATTTTTATTTAAGTGCTAAACTCCTTCAGCACCTCCTACAATTTCTGTAATTTCCTGCGTAATACTTGCCTGACGAGCTCTGTTGTAATGAAGATTCAATGTTTCGATCATTTCCTCTGCATTGGATGTTGCGGATTCCATGGCAGTACGTCTTGCCGCCTGCTCACTGGCAAGGGAATCACACACAGCTCCGTATAAAACGCCGGCCAAATATTCGGGAACGATTGCATCAAATACCTCGTTTGAATCGGGCTCGTAAATAATTAAGTTTCTTACAGGCTCAGTGGGCTTTTCTTCCGTAAGCTCCGTAAGAGGAAGCACCGATACGGCATGAGGTGTTTGTGAAAGCATGGATACAAACTCTGTATATACAAGTTTGATGGTGCCAAATGTGCCGTTTTTAAATTCCTTGCAAAGAAGGTTGCTCATTTCAAAGCATTCGCCGATAGCAATGGGAGCTATCTCGTTGTAGTTTTCAGTAACGATTTCTACTTTACGACGCTTAAAGTATTCAACTGCCTTCTTTCCGATGGGAAGCACCATGAAGTCTTTACCTTTAGAATCTCTTTCCATGCACTTAAAAAGGTTTGAGTTGTAGCCTCCCGCAAGACCTCTGTCTCCGGCGATTACTACGTAACAAATCTTTTCGCTCTTTGGCTCTTTTGCATATACGGAAGTAAATTCTGTATTGCCGCAAGCGATTTTCTTAAGTGTATCGTATAATTCCACAAAGTAAGGGCGACATGTCTCTGCACGTTCCTTAGCTCTACGCAGTTTGGAGGATGCTACAAGTTCCATAGCTTTGGTTATCTGCATGGTGTTTTGCACACTCTTTATACGCAGCTTAACCGCTTTCATGTTTGCAGCCATTTACGTCCTCCTTATTCGTTTGTGTGAGTCTTTACAAATTCGTCTGTATAACGTTCCAAAGCACTCTTTAACTTGTTTTCTGTATCTTCTTCAAGCTTTCCTGTAGACTTAACGGCATCCATAAATGCTGCGCCGTCTGCGTCTGTATCAAGGAAAGTATAAAGACCTGATTCATATTCCTTAACATCAGTAACAGCAACCTTAGCCAAAATGTTCTTTGTAACCGCATAAATAATTGCAATCTGTTTTTCAACAGGAATAGGTGAATTCTGGTTCTGCTTAAGCACTTCCACAATTCTTGCACCCTGTTCAAGACGAGCCTTTGTATCGGCATCAAGGTCTGAACCAAACTGAGCAAAGCTCTGTAATTCTCTGTACTGAGAATAGATAAGCTTTAAGGTTCCGGCAACCTTCTTCATAGCCTTAATCTGAGCGTTACCACCTACTCTGGATACTGAAATACCGGGGTTAACCGCCGGCATAACGCCTGAGTGGAAAAGCTCTGTTTCAAGGAATATCTGTCCGTCTGTAATAGAGATAACGTTTGTGGGAATGTACGCAGAAACGTCACCTGCCTGTGTCTCGATGATGGGTAATGCGGTAAGTGAACCGCCACCATGTGCTTCATCAAGCTTAGCCGCACGCTCAAGTAATCTTGAGTGTAAGTAGAATACGTCACCGGGATAAGCTTCACGTCCGGGTGGACGACGGATAAGCAAAGAAAGTGCACGATATGCAACGGCATGCTTACTTAAATCATCATAGATTACAAGTACGTGTTTTCCTTTGTTCATGAAATATTCGCCCATTGCACATCCTGAGTAAGGAGCGATGTACTGTAAGGGGCTTGCTTCGGAAGCGGTAGCGGCAACTACGATTGTGTAGTCCATAGCACCGTTCTTCTGAAGGTTTTCAACTAAGTTTGTAACTGTCGAACGCTTCTGTCCGATAGCAACGTAAATACAGATAACATCCTTACCCTTCTGGTTAATGATTGTATCTGTCGCGATTGTTGTTTTACCCGTCTGACGGTCACCGATTATCAACTCACGCTGTCCTCTACCGATGGGGATCATAGAGTCGATAGCCTTGATACCTGTCTGTAAGGGTTCAAATACTGACTGTCTTTCGCAAATACCGGGTGCGTTACTTTCAATGGGTCTAAACTCCTCAGTAACGATAGGACCTGCACCGTCGATGGGCTGTCCCAAAGCATTTACGACACGTCCGATCATTGCATCTCCTACCGGCACGGAAACAACCTTACCGGTACGCTTAACGGTCTGACCTTCGCCAATGTTCTCATCGGAACCGAATAATACGATGGAAACACTGTTTTCTTCAAGGTTCTGAGCCATACCGAAGCTTCCGTCTTCAAATTCAAGAAGCTCGCCTGCCATACAATTAACGAGTCCGCTTGCTCTCGCAATACCGTCACCTACGTTAAGAATGGTACCTGTCTCATTCTGCTTGATAGTGTTTTCATAGTACTTTATCTGGCTACGGATGACCTTGGATATCTCTTCAGGTTTTAATTGCATTTTTCCATTCCATCCTTATATGATAGTGTCACTAAGTTTCTTTGAGATGTCTTTAAATCTTCCCTGGACGGAACCGTCCAATTCGACACCTTCAAGTTCTACTTTGATACCTGCAATTACCGCAGGGTTAACTTTGGTTACAAGGGAAACTTTCTTCCCGCTTACCTTTTCAAGTTTTTCTTTCAATGCCTTCTTTCGATCACTGCTTAATGCTACCGCGCTTGTTACAACCGCCTCTATAATACCGTGATCGGCATTGTATCTTTTGGTAAACTCCTCGACGCATCCTTCGTATTCACGTAAGATGTTCTTTTCGCAAAGAATCTTAAGGAAATTAACCAAATACTTTTCAGTATCTTCACCGAACGCCTTGTCGATTAAATCCGTGCGTTCTTCCTTCTTAATGGAAGGCTCTGAGAGAAGGGTTATGTATTCGGGATTCTCCCTGAATATTTCCTTAACTTCCTGCATTTGTTCTAAAATGGCGTCTGTAAGCTTTTCTTCGGAAGCTAAGTCATACAGACTGTCACCATATACTCTGGCATATTCTGTCATGACTGTTCTCCCACTTTTTCGATAAATTCATCAATCAGTTTCTCATGGTCTTTAGCGCTTAATTCTCTCTCGATTACCTTACCGGCAATTTCGATAGCCATATCACCGATTTCATCTTTGATCTCATTTACCGCTTTACGCTTTTCCTGAGCAATGTCCTTTTCAGCCTTAGCCTTTAAAGCTATTGCCTGTTCGTTGGCTTCACGTAAAATATCTTCGCTTTGCTTTGTAGCCGACTTTTGAGCTGTTGCCAAAATGTCGCCGGCCTTTTCTCTTGCATCGCTTAAGTTCTTTTCGTATTCACTCTTCATGGCAAGTGCTTCGTCTTTAGCCTTTGTAGCCTCAGCAATCTGAGCATCTGCCAATTCTTTTCTTTTCTGTAATACGTTCCTTATAGGTTTAAAAAGAAACTTCTTAATGAGAAACATCTGAAGAAACAGGTTTAATAACTGCGCTATTAAAGTCCAGGGAACGATTGTTACAAGTTCCTGATTTCCCAAGCCTATAACCTCCTGTCTTTAGTCTGCGGCCCTAATTAACCTAAAAACTTCATGAATGCACCGGGTGCAACGAAGATTAAAAGCAAACCTGTAACGAAACCGTAAATACCTGTTGTTTCTGCAATAGCACAACCAAGTAACATTGTAGAGGTTACATCACCTTTACATTCGGGCTGACGTCCGATTGCTTCCAAAGCCTTAGAAACGGCGTTACCTTCACCAATACCGGGGCCGATACCTGCGATAAGTGCCAAACCTGCACCTATACCGCATCCTGCAAGAGCAATACCTTTAGCAAGTACTGAATAATCCATATAATATTTCCTCCTTAAATTAAAACAAATAAATTTTCTTTATCCTTCTGCCGCATTGGCAATATACATTGTGGTGAGCATACAGAAAATGTAAGCCTGCATGACTCCCGAAAACCAGTCAAAATAAACTGATAAAATCGCCGGTACACCGACGCTTAGAATCGGAACATGTGATAAAACAGCTCCGACTGCTCCGGGGATAAGTCCCAACAGTTTTGAACTTGCCACAGCTAACGCTCCGTATACAAGTGTGCTTATAACTACGCCTGAAAGTATGTTACCGAAGTGACGGCACGCCATACTAACGGGAGTTGCAAGTTCGGAGAGCACATTAAAGGGTGTAAGTACCGCAATGGGCTGAGTGAATCCTTTTAAGTATCCGCCCAAGCCGCCTGCTTTAATCTTCTGTGAAGTGATGATTGTAAATACTACAATCGCCCATGCAGCTTCTGTATTTAAGTCTGCGGTAGGGCTCCACACTCCGAAAAGACCAATCAGGTTTGATACCAAACTTGTTGCAAACAAAGCTGCCACAAAGGGCACAAAGTAAGCAAACTTCTCACCCATATTTCCGATAACGAATTTATCGGCTGTTTCAACAAGCATCTCTGCGAACGCCTGACGCTTAGTTACCTTTTCAACTTTTAAATCGTGAGTAAGCCATATACACAAAAGTGTGATAAGTGCCATCACCACCCAGCTGATAAGTATTGTTTCAGTCAGTCGAAATGGTCCCAAAACAGGGATGCTCCATGGTGAGGTCCATAACACTTTAGGACCCGTAATGTTAACATCCATCTTGTTTTTGCTCCACCTCCTTCTCTTTATTATAATTTCTTTGCTTCACAAAACCTCTTAATTTAATGCTTGCGCTGGGAAAAAGCAAAGGAAGCATTCCCGTGGCCCAAAAGAAAACGGGGGCCAAAAGCACAACCACTATCCATGCAATCTGAAGTAAGAAACGGCGTCTGTAGCTGTTACGCATAATAGCCTGCGCCATTTTTTCATCTTCCTGATTTGCAACCTTTTGAACGGTTAAGCCCATCCAAAAGAAATTTATAACTGCAACAATGAAGCCTCCGATACCACCTAAGAAAATGGTATAATCGAAAGGAACGTCAATGTCAGTCAACGATTTAAGTAAAAAAATTACCGCCCACATAATCACCACGCCTACACCTGTGGCAATTGCTACGTTAATAGTTTCTTTTTTAATTGCAGGCGAAACGTTTGAAAAAGCTTTACCCATAGTCCCATCCTAATTACGTGTGTTTGTTAAAAGAAACACGTTTCTTTTTTTTCTTATTTTCTTTTTTCTCTTTTTGGATTTCGGAAAGATAGAATTTATACGCTGTCATGAAGGAGGCGCCGATTCCAAAGAAAAAACCGACAATATAGATCCACATGCCTACTCCTTTTTGCGCATTTAAATACCAGCAGAGTGCGATGCAAATAAGCATCGGCATTATGATAGATAACCCCAATTGGCTTAAGAGAGCCATACTTTTTAATATGTTATTAAAGTCCTCTCTTTTCATACTTTCACCCCTGTAGTATGCATTCTAGGTAATTCTATCAATTTTCCGAACCTTGAGCAATACAAAAATCCTAATTTAATATACCTTTTTACAATTAACGAAAAATACAGTCGTTATTCTATCAGCAGATTTTCACACATTTCGTTAATGATAGTTTCCGTATTGTCTAAAAGATCCTTTTCATCTTTTCTTACTTCTCCGTAGGGTATATACGAATATGTAAATATGGGATCTCCTTTAGGGAAAAGCCCAAGCTTATCCCCTCTCTTTGAATGCTTGTTTAAAAGAAGCGGTATGTTTTCAGTCCTTATATTTGCATCCTTTTTATAGGTAAACTTAATTTCACCGTTTCTTCCCTTAACTTCCAAAATGCCAAGCTTGTGAGCTTTGTTTCTAAGCTCCGATATTTTAAGAAGCTGCTCACATTCTCTCGGAACCGCGCCGAATCTGTCCAAAAGCTCATCTCGCATATCGTTTAACTCGTCTTTCGACTCTAAAGCAGCAATACGCTTATAAGTATCAAGCTTTTGCACTTCGTTTAAGATATATTCGGGAGGAATAAAAGCATCCACATCAAGGTCGATTGTGGTGATAAAATCTTCTTTGGTTTCAATTCCCTTCATATTTAAGACAGCAGTATTTAGCATCTTACAATAAAGGTCATATCCAACCGCCGCCATGTGGCCGTGCTGGCTCATGCCAAGCACGTTTCCGGCACCTCTGATTTCAAGGTCTCTCATGGCAATCTTGTATCCGCTTCCAAGGTCCGTAAATTCGCGAATGGTCTTAAGCCTCTTTTCAGCCACTTCTTCAAGCACCTTGTTTCTTCGATACATTAAGAAAGCATAGGCCGTCCTGTTTGAACGTCCCACTCTTCCTCTTAACTGATAAAGCTGCGAAAGCCCCATTTTATCGGAGTCATGCACAATCATGGTGTTTACGTTTGGAATATCTATGCCCGTTTCAATAATGGTGGTTGAAACAAGGACGTCGATTTCACCTCGAATAAAGTCATACATAATCTTTTCAAGCTCCGATTCCTTCATGCGGCCGTGGGCAAAAGCAACCGTAGCATCCGGCACAAGGGTCTGAATTGAAGCCGCGATTTCAGCAATGTTATTTATATTGTTATAAACGTAATAAACCTGACCGCCTCTTGAAAGCTCTCTGTTTATGGCTTCTCTTACCATTTCATCGTTATATTCCAAGACATAAGTCTGAATGGGAAGCCTATCTCCGGGAGCTTCTTCAAGGATAGACATATCCCTAATTCCTACAAGGCTCATATGAAGAGTTCTCGGAATGGGGGTCGCCGTAAGTGTAAGCACATCCACATCGTCTTTAATTGACTTAAGCTTCTCTTTGGCTTTAACTCCGAAGCGCTGCTCTTCGTCTATAATTAAAAGTCCCAAATCCTTAAAAGATATTTCGTCGGAAAGCACTCTGTGTGTGCCGATGACGATATCAGTCATTCCCTTTTTAAGGTCATCAATAATTCTTCTTTGTTCTTTAGCTGTCACAAAGCGGCTTAAAAGGTCCACTTTCACAGGGAAATCCTTCATTCTTTCCATGAAGGTGTTATAGTGTTGCTGGGCCAAAATCGTGGTAGGTACCAAGAAAACGACCTGCTTTCCGTCCTGCACCGCCTTAAAGGCAGCTCTTATTGCTACTTCCGTTTTTCCAAATCCCACGTCACCGCAAATAAGTCTGTCCATGATCTTTTTACTCATCATGTCTTCTTTTGTGGCTTCTATGGCATCAAGCTGATCCTTTGTTTCTTCGTAAGGGAAAAGCTCTTCAAATTCTCGCTGCCAAACCGTATCTTTACTGAAGCAAAAGCCTTCCTTAGCGCTTCTTTTTGCATAAAGGTCCACAAGCTCTTTTGCCACTTCGCTGACGGCGCTTTTAACCTTTGTGGTGGTCTTTGCCCATTCAGTGGTGCCCAGCTTATTTATCTTAGGTTTCTTTGCATCGGCGGATGCATATTTCATGATGGCATCCAAAGAAGTGGCCGGTACATAGAGCACTCCGCCGTCTTTATATTCAAGCTTTACATAGTCTTTTGAAACCTTGTCTACTTCGACGGTTTCAATTCCTTTATAAACGCCGATACCAAAGCTTTCATGCACCACATAATCTCCAACGTGCAAATCGTTAAAGTCTGAAATGTGGGTACCGTTTCCTTCGTATCGTTTCTTTTTCTTCTTTTTAACGGTTCCGAAAATGTCGCTTTCGCTTATAACCACAAAGGATAAATCGGGATACTCAAAGCCTTTAAGGGCTCTTCCGTACATGGTCATAATTTCGCCCGGGAGTATCTCGTGGTTTCTGTCTTCTGAGTAAAAAGCAACTATTCCCTCGGAATCTAAGTCCTTTGCAAGCCTTTCAGCCCTTGTCCTTGAGCCTGATAAAATAAGGACTTTGTATTTTCTTTTTTGATAGGAAGTTAAATCTCTTACAAGCTCGTTAAAGCTATTGTTATAAGAAGGTATGCTTCTTGCGGTTACATCAAACTTAAAGTCAACATTAAAGCCGGGGGCCTTTGAAGACATGGTGCTTATAAGTAAAGTGCTGTTTTTTATAAGCTTTGAAATTATCTCTTCTTTTGAAAGCAGGATGTCCGTTTGCTTTGGAAGCATGTATCCCTTTTCAAGGCGGGCTTTCATGCTCTCTTTAAACTCAAGCTCCACAGCGTCCGCGTGCTCATTTATCCTTGCAGGCTCGTCCAAAACATACAAAGCATCGCTAAAGTAATCGCAAAGTGAAATTGGCTCATCTATAAAGTATCGAAGAAAACTGTCCGCATTAAAAGTCCAGGGAAGCTCCGTTATCTGTTCCCTTACTTCTTCATACAAAACTTCCACTCTTCTGGCTTCTTCTAGCTTTGTGTCTTTTCTAAACAAAGAAGCCATTTTCTTTGATTCTTCTTCGATTGTAGATAGGCATGAAAGCATTTCATCTTCGCTTAAGGGTATTTCCGTTGCGGGATAAATGGTCACACTTTCTAACCTTTCAATTGAGCGCTGGCTTTTTACATCAAAGCTTCTTAAAGAAGAAACCTCATCGCCCCAAAGCTCCACTCTGTAAGGGTTTTCTTCCGTAAAATCAAAGATATCCACAATGCCGCCGCGGATTGAAAACTGGCCCCCTGCCTCTACCTGGTAGGTCTTTTCGTATCCCAGGGCGAGGAGTTTTTTTGATAATTCGCTTTCCGAAACGCTTGAATCTACGGATAGATTTATAAGATTCTTTTTAAAAACAGAAAGGTCCGCCCCTGCATTCATTAAACCGCCGAAAGTGGTTATCAAAGTGCAGGGTAGCCCCATAAGTATTCTTTTTAAACAGCTGATTCTTTCTCTGGTGATTTTGTTTCCGTGAACATCGGCCTGATAGAATATAGCATCCTTTGCAGGATAAATGCGTACATTCTTATCGTACATTCTGTAGTCCTCGTAGATTTCTTTTGCGCGGACATCACTGTACGTAACGATTATCTTATTTGGGAATCCTTCGGATAAGGCAAAAGCCATGTTCCACTTTTGCGAATCCACGCAGCCGCTTACGGCCACACATCCCTTCTTTTTTAAAAACGCCTTAGCTTCCTTGGCGCCTGATAGCCCCGCTATTGGGGCGGTTAGTGCTTTCATTTATTGGGTCCTTAAAACTTTCCGATTGTATTTGTTCATAGCTTCGTCTGTTTCATCTGAAAGAATCATTGATACCGCATCACATGCATTTTCCAAAGATTCGTTTAAAGCATCAATGTCTTCTTTCTTAAAATGCCCAAGCACCCAATCCGCAAGGTCCATTCTTGAAGGCTTTTCGCCTATTCCAACTCTTATTCGCTTAAAATCTTCGCTTCCTAAATGGGCGATGATACTCTTCATTCCGTTGTGGCCGCCGGCAGAGCCCTTCTTTCTCACTCTAAGGCCTCCGACGTCTAGAGTAATATCATCGTATATGATAATAAGCTCATTTTCGATATCGGGCTTATAGTAATCAACAAGCTCTCTTACGCTCTCCCCACTGGCATTCATAAAGGTTTGAGGTTTTGCTAAGATAACTTTTTTACCGTCAATTACGCCCTTACCGATTTTAGCTTTATGTTTCTTTTCGTTTACATCGATTCCATACTTTTTTGACAACGCATCAATCGCCATAAAGCCGGCGTTATGCCTTGTCATTTCATAATCTTTTCCGGGATTTCCAAGTCCCACTATTATTACCATTTGACTTACTCCGTTAAAAGGGGGTGCCTTAAGGCGCCCCCTTTTCTTTCTTATTCTTCGATAGGTGCCGCATCGTAAGCATCTAAGATCTTTTTCTGCAGCTCATCTCTGGTTGCAGATGTGATGGGGTGACAAATGTCTCTAAACTCCCCATCTGCGGTTTTCTTTCCGGGCATTGCGATAAACAATCCCTTCTCACCTTCGATTACCTTAATATCATGGATTACAAAAACCTCATCGATGGTAATCGACACTACCGCCTTCATTTTTCCTTCTTTGTTGATTCTTCTTACTCTGATGTCAGTAATATTCATTTTAGCTTCCCCTTTTTACTGTTAAATGATATATCTGTCATTCTCTTCGATCACTACCTCAATGCCTTCCGATGCTTTGTGGTATGAGTTGGCTCTGATGGTCGCATGGCTTTCCACTATGCAATCTTCAATGTGTGTATTGTCGCCTATATATACATCGTTAAGAATGATCGAGTTTTTAATAAAGCAATTGTTGCCCACATAGGTTTCTTTAAATATAACCGAATCTTCCACGGTTCCGTTTACGATGGTACCGCTTGAAATAAGGCTGTTTCTAACCTGAGCTCCCACATTGTACTTAGCGGGCGGCAAATCGTCCACCTTAGAGTAAATGTCGGGATATTCTCTAAAGAAATACTTTCGTATCTCAGGCTTTAAGAAATCCATGTTGGTGTAGAAGTAATCTTCCACGCTTGCTATATTCCGCCAGTATTCCTTAATCTTATATCCGTAGATTTTCTTTACGTCCTTTTGACGAATCAAAGCATCTCTTACAAAATCATATCTGTCTTCGGATACGCACTTTTCAACCATTTCGATAAGTGCTCTTCTTCTTACAACATATATACCGCAAGAAATTGTGTTTGACTTTGCCACAATGGGCTTTTCTTCAAACTCTTCGATTCTAAACTCTTCGTTCATTTTCAAGGTGCCGTATCTGTCGATTTCCCTAAGGTCATCGGCATCTCTGCAAACCACCGTAATGTCGGCTTTTTTGTCTATGTGATACTCAAGGACTTTATTATAATCCATTTTGTAAACACAGTCAGCCGAAGCAATTACAACGTATGGCTCGTGAGAGTTTTTAAGGAAAGAAAGATTTTGATAAATCGCATCCGCCGTTCCTCTGTACCAGTAGTTATTCTCAGCCGTAACGGTAGGGGTAAATACAAACAAACCTCCCTGCTTACGTCCGAAGTCCCACCACTTTGAGGAGCTTAGGTGCTCATTTAAGCTTCCCGAATTGTACTGGGTGAAAACACCGACTTTTTGAATATGTGAGTTTGACATATTGCTAAGCACAAAGTCTATGCTTCTGTAGCTTCCCGCTATAGGCATTGCCGCAACGGCTCTCTTTTGAACAAGTTCTTTCATACGGTGGCTCGAACCACCTGCCAATACTATTCCGATCGCTCTCATGCTTCTTCACCTGCCTTTATGAGCGTGCTTCCGCTCTTAATGATTCCGTCTGGATAATCCTCCGGCAAGGTATTGCCCATAACCACGCAGTTTTTACCGATTCTAACATTATCGGGTATAACTGTTTTTTCTCCTATGGTAACTAAGCTTGCATTATATATATTGGGATTTGTCTCATTGGGAGCTTCGTCTCCGTCTCCCAAGAAAACGTTCTTTCCTATCTTTACATTTTCCGCAACTATGGACTTATTGCACTCGGCGCCTTCTCCGACCTCAACATCGTTCATAATGATTGAGTCTCTTATCACCGCGTTCTTTCCTATAATTACGTTTCTTCCTATAACAGAGTTATAAACCTTACCGTAGATTTCGGTTCCCTCTCCCACAATGCTTCTTTCTATAACACTGTCCTTTGATAAATACTGAGGAGGAAGGGCTTCACTCTTTGTGTATATCTTCCAGTATTCTTCGTAAAGGTTAAACTCGGGAACCAAATCGATAAGCTCCATATTTGCCTGCCAATAAGATTCAAGGGTTCCTACGTCTTTCCAATATCCGTTAAATTCAAAGGCGTAAAGGTTCATGCCCTTTTCGTGGCAATAAGGAATTATGTGCTTACCAAAGTCTAAGGCCGGTTGCTCTGCTTTTGTTATAAGAGCTTCTTTTAGCACTTTCCAGTTAAATATGTAAATACCCATGGAAGCCAAATTGCTTCTTGGATTCTCAGGCTTTTCTTCAAACTCCGTTATCTTTCCGTCGTCGTCTGTAATCATGATTCCGAAGCGCTTTGCTTCTTCGATGGGAACAGGCATTACGGCAATTGATACATCTGCGTTATGCTCTTTGTGATAATCAAGCATAACCTCATAGTCCATCTTGTAAATATGGTCTCCGGAAAGAATCAAGATGTAATCGGGATTATATGTTTCCATGTAATCCAGGTTTTGATATATGGCATTGGCGGTACCTGTGTACCACTCACTGTTTTCACTTTTTTCATAGGGAGGAAGCACCGTTACACCGCCGATGTTTCGGTCTAAGTCCCAGGGAATACCAATTCCAATATGCGTATTTAATCTAAGGGGCTGATATTGCGTAAGCACACCTACAGTGTCTACCCCTGAATTAATACAGTTAGAAAGGGGAAAATCGATAATTCTATACTTACCGCCAAATGATACAGCAGGTTTTGCCATCTTCGCCGTCAATACCCCTAAACGGCTTCCTTGTCCCCCGGCAAGGAGCATGGCAATCATTTCTTTCTTGATCATATTGCCCTCCCGTATAAAATATAGTCTTCCAATCTCTAGTTTAACGTAAAATCTGTCTTTTCGCAATGCACGTTTCTTCATATGTTGCGTTTTTTTCAAGTGATGATATAATAAACTCTGCGTTATTATTTTTAAGGTATATTTTCCTTACAAAGAAGCCATGGAGAAGTCAAATGGAAATTAGATTTGATAAGCCGATGCACGTTTATTTTATAGGTATCGGCGGTGTCAGCATGAGTGGCCTTGCAAGCATTCTTTTAACGGAAGGTTTTAAGGTTTCGGGTTCTGACGCCAAAGAAAGTGAACTTACAGAAAAGCTTTCAAAGTCCGGTGCGAAAGTTTACTACGGACAGAAAGCTTCAAATATAACTAAAGACATAGATTTGGTGGTTTATACTGCGGCCATCCATCCCGATAACCCTGAGTATCAGGCAGCGGTTTCTTTAAACCTTCCTATGATGGTAAGGGCCGAGTTTTTGGGCTTACTTATGAAAAATTACAAAAACCCCATCGCCATAAGCGGTACTCACGGAAAGACCACCACCACTTCCATGATTTCGGAGATTTTGCTTAAAGCTGAATTTGACCCCACCATTTCAAACGGCGGAATCATTAAGTCAATCAACTCCACCATGCGTGTGGGAAGCCCCGATTACTTTGTTTTTGAGGCCTGCGAGTACACAAACAGCTTTTTAAGCTTTTTCCCCAAAGTTTCCGTCATTTTAAATGTGGAAGAAGATCACCTTGATTTCTTTAAGGATATTAATGATATCAGAAATTCCTTCCACCGCTTTGCGCTTTTGTTGCCTCATGACGGATTTTTGGCAATAAACGGAGAAATCGATAATTTTAAAGACCTGACAAAGGACTTATCCTGCGAATTTAAGACCTTTGGCCTTGACTCTAAATTTGATTACTCCGCATCAAACATTACATATAATAAAGAAGGCTTCCCTTCATTTGTATGTTTGGAAAAAGAAACCGGTGAGAAAAAAGAAATCACCATTTCTCTTCCCGGTGAACACAATGTTAAGAATGCCCTTGCTGCAATCACCGTTTCAAGGCATTTTGGTGTAAGCTTTGATGTAATAAGCGACGCACTTAATAATTTCAGCGGCTCTAAAAGACGTTTTGAATATAAGGGAGAATTTAACGGCGTCACCGTTTACGATGACTACGCTCACCACCCCTCAGAAATCAAAGCTACATTAACCGCAGCCAAGAATAAATCGCACAATAGGTTATGGGTTATTTTCCAGCCCCACACCTACACTCGTACCAAAGCCTTTTTAAATGAATTTTCAGAAGCTCTTTCCCTTGCGGATAAGGTGGTTTTAACAGACGTTTACGCCGCCAGAGAAAAAGATGAGTATGGCTGTAACGCCACAAACCTTTATGAAAAAATGAAGGCCGACGGTATCGATGTTACATACATAAAAGAATTTTCAGACATCGAAAAATTTGTTAAGCAAAATTGCACTAAGGATGACCTGTTGATAACTATGGGCGCCGGAGACGTTGTAAACATTGCCGATGAGTTGGTTTTAAAATAATTATCCACTAATCCACATTTTTTTGATCGATTTTTCTTTCAAAAAATTGTGGATTATTTTTTGCCCAAAATCGCCTTAGAAATTGGGCTTTTATAAATTTATATCCACATTATCCACACTATCCACAAAAGTGCTTAAAACCTTGATTATACCTGCGTTTTCAGCGTTTTTTACATTTGCTTTTCACTTTTTCTTTGCTAATATTTAATCACTGTTATAAACAGGGTAAAGGGGCGTATTTATACATGAGTTCATTGACCATTTACAAAGACAGTTACGTTGAGTCCACTGTTATATCGAACCGTTTTATTGACGAGTTTTTGGCAGAGGCCAACGATGCTCAGATAAAGGTCTATTTATATTTAGTTCGCATGATGAGTGCGAACCTGCCAACCGGGGTGTCCGACATGGCAGACAAGTTTAACTACACAGAAAAAGACATAATGAGGGCATTAAAGTACTGGGAGAAAAAGCATTTGCTCACCCTTGAATTTAATGAAGCAAAGGCTCTTACCGGTATTCGTTTCTTATCAAGCATTGCTCAGTCTCATGAAGAGCAAAAAACCTTGGCTCCCATTGTTCCTTTAAAGCTTGTTTCAAGCGAAGCGCCTGAAGAAAAGACTCCTTCAAAGAAAGAAGAAAAGGAGCCCGAAAAGCCTTCCTATGAAAACATTTCTTACTCAAGAGACGAGCTTAAAAAGTTTAAAGAAAATCCTGAAACGGGACAGCTTTTATTCATTGCGGAGCAGTATTTAAAGAAGCCTCTTTCTTTATCCGATATTGAGATTCTTTACTTCATCCACTACGAGCTTAAATTCTCCTGTGACTTGATTGATTATCTTCTTCAATATTGCGTAGAAAGAAGCCAGAAGTTTTCTTATATTAAGAAAGTTGCCATCGCCTGGGCAGAAGCAAACGTTTTAACTCCCAAGCAGGCAAAAGCTTATTTAAAGAACAATTTCGATAAGCCCGTATATACAATTTTAAAATCCCTGGGACGTTCAAACACTCCCACACCTACCGAGGCAGACATTGCCACCAAATGGTACAAAGATTACGGTTTTACATTGGATATAATCGATGAAGCCTGCAAGCGAACAGTTTTGGCGGTGGACTCTCATCGTTTGGAATATTGTGACAGAATTTTATCTTCCTGGAAAAAATCAGGTGTTAAAAACTTAAGCGATATCTCGGCGTTGGATGCTTCCTACAAAAAGCCTAAGGCAACCACACCTTCTACCAAGAACACATTTAATCAGATGATTCATACAGATTACGATTTTGATGAGATTGAAAGATCTATCTTAAGCAATTAATCCGTATCTTTATCCGGTTTTATTAGGAAAGGACTAGCATATGGCATTAACAAGTGCTCAGTATTCTACCATAATGCAACGGTACGAAGTTACCAGACTTAAAAACTATCATCTTCTTGAAGAAAGAAGAAAGTACGTATACGAAAACATAGAAGGCTACAAGGAGCTTGACGAATCAACTGTTTCAGTTTCCATGGACGTAGCAAAAAGAAAAATGGCAGGCGATGACGATGCCATGACAGAGCTTCACACCCTTTTGGAAGACTTAAAGGGCATGAAGAAAAGCTTACTTCTTGGCGCAGGTCTTCCCGAAGACTATTTAGAGCCTATTTACGATTGCCCCGACTGTAAAGATACAGGGTATATCGGAGGCAACAAAAAGTGCCACTGCTTAAAGCAGCAGATTATTGAAGTTTTATATGAACAGTCTAATTTAAGAGACTATCTTAACGAAAATAATTTTTCGAAGCTTTCTTACGAGTATCATAGTGGTGAAGGCCTTGAAGCATTTAAAAGAGCCGTTACTATAAGTAAAGACTTTATCAAGAATTTCGACTTTGAAAAGAAGAACATTCTTTTCTATGGTTCTGTGGGAACCGGAAAGTCGTTTCTTTCTGCATGCATTGCAAAGGACATTTTAGACCTCGGACACTCCGTTATTTATTTTAGTGCCATTTCTTTGTTTGATGCTCTTGCAAGAGAAACCTTTGAAAACAAATCAAAAGAAGACCTTTACAATTTTTATGACTATATATATAATTGTGACTTGTTGATTGTGGATGACCTTGGAACCGAGGTTTCCAACACATTTGTGTCCAATCAGCTCTTCTCTTTTATCAATGAGAGAAACTTAAGAAAGAAGTCAACTATAATATCTACTAACCTTTCTTTGGAGCAGATAAGAGACCGCTATTCCGAAAGAGTCTTCTCACGAATCATCAGCACTTATACAGCATGCAAATTATCGGGCACCGATATTCGCATCGTTAAACGTAATTGTAAATAGCGAAAGTGAGGAAGCTTAGTCATGGCAGTTAATGAAGATAAGCGTAATCTTGAGACCATTCCCGTAGGTTCAATGAGAATCGTTCCTATGGCAGGTTGCAGTGAACTTGGCAAGAAGGTTGACAGTTATCTCGTTAAATGGAGAGAAGAACGAGAAAACGAGCACAAAGAAAGCTTGGCTTTCAAGGGTTATATGAGACCTTCTTATATCCTTGATGCAGCCGTTCCCAGATTTGGTTCCGGCGAAGCAAAAGGAATCATCAACGAATCCGTTCGTGGCACCGACCTTTTTATCATGGTTGATGTTTGTAACTATTCACTTACTTATTCTATGTGTGGTATCACCAACCACATGTCACCCGACGATCACTACCAGGACTTAAAGCGTATAATAGCTGCTGTCGGCGGTAAGGCAAGACGTATCACCGTTATAATGCCTTTCCTTTATGAATCAAGACAGCATAAGCGTACAGCAAGAGAATCTCTTGACTGCGCACTTGCATTACAGGAATTAACTTCCATGGGCGTAGACAACATCATCACCTTTGATGCTCACGATCCAAGAGTCCAGAACGCAATTCCTCTTCATGGTTTTGAAACAGTACAGCCTGCATATCAGTTCATCAAAGGCTTACTTAAAAACGTTAAGGGTCTTTCAATCGACTCAGACCACATGATGGTTATTTCTCCCGATGAAGGCGGTATGGGAAGAGCAATCTATCTTGCTAACGTACTTGGCCTTGATATGGGTACATTCTATAAGAGACGTGACTACACAAAGATTGTAGACGGACGTAACCCCATCGTTGCTCATGAATTCTTAGGCTCCGATGTTGAAGGAAAAGATGTTTTAATCGTTGACGATATCATTTCTTCCGGTGAAAGCGTTTTGGAAGTTGCGGCTCACTTAAAAGAGCGTAAAGCAAACAAAATCTTCGTTTGCACATCCTTCGGTCTTTTCACTAAAGGCCTCGAAAAGTTTGACAAGGCATACGAAGACGGCCTCATCGATAAGGTTCTTACCACAGACCTCGTTTATCAGCCCCCGGAACTTCTTGCAAGAGACTGGTACATTAGCTGCGGTATGAGCAAATACATTGCTTACATTATCGACACTCTTAACCACGACGCTTCTATCAGCGATCTTTTGGTTCCCAATGAAAGAATCCAGAAAATCGTTACAAGATACAAAAACGGCGAACTTGACTAAGATATTAAAACCCCGTGAGATTATCTCACGGGGTTTTCTTTATGATTCATCCGTTACATATGTTATAAACTGATTTCCGTTATTCTTAAACAGCTCTTCCGCTTCGTTCTTTCCCATCTTATACCAGCCTTCGTTTGGATCGTATACCACAACCGCTAATTGGTTAAAGCCGATTATCAAATACGTGTCTTCCGAATGAGTAAGGGCCAATACCGGAATGTCTCTGTTTACGTAGTATAGAATGCTGTCTAACGAGCATCCTGTTAAATCAAGCACGTCCTTTCCTTCCAGACCGCTCTTTAAAATCGAAAGAACCGTTTCTCCGCTGTTAAGAAGGTATTGAGAGTTTCTTACAACGCCCTCGTATTCTAGCATCTTATCAAGGCAGTAAGACAATTCTCTTCTTTCTTCTTCAGGCTTTTTCTCCGTCGGGCTTAAGTCCATTATCTGGTTTCTAAGCGCCCTGTTTGCTCTGTACCAAACGTAGAAGCCTTTATCATTTAGCACGTTTCCGTAGTTTTTATCTGCCTGAGTTACTGCATTCGCGGGATTTGTGTAAATCTTTTGAAGCGCGCCTTTATAGTATACGTAGTAGTTTCTTTTGTTTGAAGGAACTCTTTCTATTGTAAGTTCCTTTGTGCCTTCATAGATTACTTCTTTAGGAAGTATCTCAATTACTTTTCCCTTAACATCCTTCTTTAAAAGGATTCTTGTGGCTGTCTGATAGTCTCCGTACACAAAGGTATTTACGTTATTTTGTAGATTGCTTCTTTCCTGATTGTCAGTGATTGTCTCGCTTTCCACAGGTGCATAAGAAAGAGGCTCTTCCGATACTTTCTTTACACGCTCAATCGTAATCATATTGTCTTTAACTTCTACCTGTGTAGCGAAGCTGTCAGGCTCTTCGTATTGCTTTAATATTTCACCGAATTTACTCTGGATTTTAATCATGTACATAGGGAAGGTGGTTCGCCCTGTGTTATCCGTCACCACATCCTTCTTTTTGGCAAGGCCGTAAATAAAGTCTTCATCCATAAAGGCAAGGGGTTTTATGTACTCATCTTCACCCGCAGAAATTTCAGTTAACTGCTTGGTGTTTAGGTTCATAAGCATAAGCTTCTTTGAAGCGTTAACATCGTCTCCCGTCTGCCACACCATCATGGTGGAGTTATCTGAAATCGTGTATTTATTTTCTTCAAGGTTTGAAACAAGGATTTCTGTGTCTTTGGTTTCAGTGTTAACTGTGTAAATTGTTTTATCAATCATGATATAAAAGATGTTTTCTTTACTTAAAAAGCAAAGTTCTTCCACATCCTTATTTACAATTTCCGAAGACTTGTCGGAATCTATAAAGAAGCATTCCTCCACTTCGCTCGTAACGCCGTTAAATAGGTAAAGCGCAATGCCTGTCTTTCCTTCGTATCTTCCGCGGTTCATATACCCGCTTACAGAAAACCACACATTTCCCGCTTCGTCGGCCCTTAAGGCCTTCACCTTATAGTTAGGGTTGTAGGTTCTCTCATCGAAATTGCTTTTATCGTAAAAAGAAAACAGTCTGGATATTTTCTTTTCGCTTACGTTATAAGAATAAAGGGTGCCGGCATTTCCGAAGGCGATTATGTTTCCGTCATCGCTTTCCACAAGCTCTACATTTTCTGAAGTAACTCCAAGCAAAATGTCTTCGGTCCTGACCTGACCCACATTGTCTAAAGAAAGCTTCTTTATGTTTCTTTCATAATCAAGAAGGTATATAACTTCTGATGTATACTTAATCCTATAAAACTCGCTTACGTAGTATAGCCCTTCGTCTTTTCCGTCAGATAATGTCACAAGATAATCTGCCGTAAAAATGCCTGTTTCCGTAGCAATTTCTTTTATGGAAATATTAGGCTCGGTCTCTCTTTTGCACCTTAAATTTCCAAATGCCAGCTGCTCTAGGGAACTATGGATTGTGACCGTTGCTAAGGTAGTGTTGTCGCCTAAGTAGTTAGACTCCATATAAGTTGAAAGGTCAGCGTTTTCTTCGACTGAAAGCTCTTTATCAAGAAACGTCCTTACAAAAGAAAGCTTTTCTTTTGTGCAATAAGAGCTTGCTTCGATAATTCTTGTGTGATAAAAAACTTCTTCTTTATCCGAAAGTGTAAGGTAAATCTGAAGACTGTATTCAGTGTATTCCTGCAAAAGGTCTTTAAAGTTTACACTTGCCAAAATGCTGTAATCGTCTTCGTCGTATTCTGTAATTTCATCGGTTTCAATAAGTCTGCTGCCGTCAACGGTTCTTACCTTTGCCGTAATCTTACTTATGTTTTGGCCACACTTATCGATTCTAAAAGTAACGCCTCTTTTGTCATCAAGGGGCGTGATATTCTCTCTTAAGAGCCCTAAATCCATTTCCGTTTTATAACCGTAAAGCCTGTTAACGCTCTCTCCGGCTATATCCATGTAAACAACGGGAAGGGTGGCCCTTTCCATATCCTGGGTCGTATTCACATTGCCTCGATTCATGATAAAGCTGCAGGCAAAAAGCGTGCCCACAAACACCACAATCGAAGTTATCAGTTTCAAAATAAACTTCTTCATTAACTACTTTTTTATTCCTTTAAAAGTTTTGAAAGGGTAATGCTTCCCCCTGCAAGTTCTTCTAAGTCTTTAAGGGCATTTACTTCCTTCTCCGGAATCATTCCCTTTTTACCCTTTACCGCTCTTATCAATATGTTCTTTGGCGTATGTTCCATATCAATAAATTCAAGCACCTGAGTGTCATATCCCATTTGGGTAAGAAGATTTGCTCTCATTGCATCCGTATAAATAGCCGCCATTCTTTCTTTTAAAAGCCCGTATTTATTTACGGCTGAAAGCTTCGCGCTTCCCTTTGATCTGTTAAGCTCATGCTGACAGCAGGGAACCGCCATTATCACATCCGCATCCCATTTTATCGCTTTGTACAAAGCATAGTCAGTGGCCGTATCGCAGGCGTGAAGTGTGATAACCATGTCGACATGGTTTACGCCTTCAAAATGCTCAATGTCTCCTTCAATGAATTTAAGCTTATCATACTTATATTTTTTAGATAGTCTGTTACATTCCTTTATAACATCGGTCTTTAAGTCAAGGCCTATGATATTTGCATTTATCTTTTTCACCACCACAAGATAATGGTACAAAGCAAATGTAAGATAAGACTTTCCGCATCCAAAATCGATTATTGTAATTTCTTTGTTTTTATCAAGCTTATCCGTAATATCTTCCACAAACTCAAGATATCTGTTTATTTGCTTAAACTTATCATACTTAGACTTAACGATTTTTCCATCAGCCGTCATAACTCCAAGGTCTTTTAAAAAGGCTACATCGTCACCTTCTTTTATAAGATAGTTTTTGGTGCGGTTATGGTCTAAGCTTTCTTTTTTAGCGCTTACCGTTTTATTCTTTACAACGGTTATGGTTCCCTTTTTATTTGATAAAACGGAATAGCCTTCCCCTTCAAGTTCAAAAAGCCCCTGCATAAACTTTTCGGGAATGCTTTTTTCAAGATAAGCCTTTAATTCCTTATCGCTTAAGTTTTCATGAATCTGCTTTACGGTATTGCTTTCTTTATTTCCCACAGACTTTGTAAGCTGAAACAAAAGCTTTTCCTTTACCTTAACAGGCCTTATTGCTACCTTTGACTCGGCACTTTCTTTAGTAGGTTTTGAAAGCACTATCCTTATTAAGTTTTCACTGCCACATTTTTCTATAAGTTCTTTATATGTCATTTTCTTCCTAAATAAGCTTTTCACAAAGGCGCTTAGCCAATACGACATCTTCCTTTGTGCATGCTTTGTTTGAATATCTTGCCTTTTCGTAAACTAACGCAAAGTTAAGGGCATCTTCCCTTTTTTCGCCATCATATAGATTCGAAAAATCCCTTACGGTTAATGTCTTAATATCCGCCTTTTCTACTTTGCTCTTTTCTAAAAGCTTTATGTATAGCTTCCTTATTTTTCCTGAATACCCGGTGAGTCTCTCGTGTCTAAAAGTCTTTTTCTTTTCTTTTTTAATTATTTCCCGTTCTTCTTTATAATCCGTCGAAAAGTCCACATATTTTCTTTTATCGATTCCTTTAAATCGCCTTACTATTTCGACTATGAATCTAAACAAAGAAAACAGCACAAATCCCACAAAGAGCGCAAATACAGCATACATAATGACTTGCTCTATGATCATCGCTATTTTTGAAGGGCCTTTGTCCTCTTCCATGAGCATTAAAAGAGGATTTTCCTGTGGCATTTGCTCCGTAACTTCGGTAACCTCTTCTTCCTTGCCACTAAAAAGCATTATAAACCGAATCAGGTAATAAAGTATGTTTCCTATGACTTTTTTAAGAAAATTTTTCGCTGTATTTACAAGGTTTTCATTGATACAAAGTAAAGAAACCACAGCGTACACAGCCATTATTACGCCCACATAGGGAGCTCCCGTTTTAAGGATTTTCTTTGTAGGCACATCTTCAACGATTTTCTTATTATAAAAGTCAGATAGCTTAAATCTGTTTAAGTAGTAAATCGGGAAGTAAATAAAAGTAAACTCTACTCCCAGTCTAAAAAGCTCCGGAAGCTTTTCTTTAACTCCAAGATAGTTTAAAAGAAACATCTGAAGTAAAAGAAACACTCCCGCAGCAATCGGATTAAAGGGCCTTTCCCCCGGCTCCGAGCGGTTAATCCTTATTACAAAAGAGTGAATGGAAAGTGCAAAAAGCACTATTATATCCGTCACTTTATTAAATAATGCTCCCCCCGCAAACCAGGCATAAAGAAAAACTATCAATAAATGGATTAATGTAAACACTGCTATGTGCTTTACATATTTTCTTACCACATAAAAAACTAGCGGGACTATGATAAAAAGGCATGTTTTTACAGTTCCCGGCTCCTTTTGAAAGCTCCAAAAGAAGGTTCTCCAAAAAGATAAAACCACTATAAAGTTAAGCACTATTATTAAAAGGTCCTCAATTAAGCTAAGAAAGCGATATTTCATAAAGCACCTCCTCAGCGGGAACCGATATAAATCTGTCCTTTAATCTTTCATCCACTTCAAAAGGATTGTCCCTGTATTCAGGGCACAGCCAGTTAAACTCAAGGCCTTCATCCGCGCCCTTTAAAAGCATATCCTGAAAGTCCTTTTGCATGTTAGGAGAAATCACTACTGTATACACATCGTCAGATGTTTTCTTTGTAAACTCACCGAAAAACTCACTTACGGGAATTGCTTCTTTTGAAAGGTCCACCCTTGCAAGCAGCCTGTTTGCGCTTCTAATATGGCCATCGGAGCTTCCTTCCATAAGCCTTATGGGTTCGCCCGTTAACACGTCTTTAGAATTTGCGTACAAAGAAACCTGGGCGCCGTTTTTGCAAAAATATATTAAAGTGGCAATTGCCATGCTTATGCAAAGCTCATTAAGCTCATCCTTTTTTAAAATCATTGAGTTTTCAAGATTTAAAAGCACTCTGACCTTTTTCTTTGCCGTAGAATCATGGACCTTTACCATAAGCTCTTCGGTCTTTGCGCTTGCTTTCCAGTTAATATCTTTATACGTATCGTATGGCTGATATTCTCTGATTCCCTTAATTAAAAAGGGGTCCTTACTTAAGTTTTCATCGTTTACGATATCTGAATTAATCCTATCTAAAATCGGCCTCATTATCTTATCCGAATAAGGCTTTGGATACACATAAAGGCTTGAAGAAGTTTTCACACTTTCCACAAAGTCCCATGAAAAAAATAAATCCGTGCCGACAACATCTACCCCATGGAAATCATAGTAGCCCCTGTGCCTGCACGTGAAATTAATTGTCCTTGTAACTTTAGTGTTTGCGCCTATCGCATAAATATCCGTGCGATAAAAATAGTCCGAAACTTTAGCGCTCTTAGTTTCGGCAAATTCAAGTTTTCTTGATAACTGAAGCTTAACTTTCACCATAGGAAGAGGAAGGCCTTTTCTATTTTCAATCACTTCAGTAAGCATGGCCTCATCCCCTGCCATAGCTTCGCTTACCTTAAAATACGCATCTGTTTTAAGGCCGTAAAACCATCTCTTTTTATATAAAATGTACTGAAATTTATATAGCAAAAGCGCTAAAACCGCCGCAAATACTATGTACATACATTCCCTCTCTAGGCCTTAACTTTCTCCGTAGGCTTTTCCGTCGTATCAACTATTCTATCAATTATCTTCTTAGCTTCTTCATAGTTACTCTGCCCCGGTGAGAGTACTAGTCTGTGAGCTAAAACAAATTTTGATAAATAGTTTATATCATCGGGAATTACATAGTCTCTTCCCAAAACAACAGCATAGGCTTTGGCTGCATTCATAAGTCCCAAAGCGCCTCTTGTGCTTACTCCCGAAAGGACTCTATCGCTGTTTCTTGTTTTTTCTATAATATCCAAAATGTATTTTTTTATATCGGGAGATACAAATACTTCTTTTGCCTTTTCTCTTAAAGATAAAATGTCAGATCCCGTAGCTGCGTTTGTAAGAGTATCTAGCGGGTCTTCCCCTTCAAATCTGTCTAAAATCGCCATTTCATCTTCTCTTGATAAAGCTCCCATAGAGATTTTCATTAGAAATCTATCCAACTGCGCCTCGGGAAGAGGGAATGTACCCGCAGTCTCGATAGGATTCTGAGTAGCTATTACAAAGAAAGGTTCGGGGAAAGAAAATGTTTCCCCATCTATAGTAACCTGGTGTTCTTCCATACACTCAAGTAATCCCGCCTGGGTTCTGGGCGTTGCTCTGTTTATTTCATCCGCCAATAAAATGTTTGTAAAAACAGGGCCTTTCTTTAATTCAAATTCACTTGTTGCTTTATTAAATACGTTAAGCCCCGTTACATCAGAAGGAAGTAAGTCCGGAGTAAACTGGATTCTTGAAAATTTAATATCAAGTGTTTTTCCCAAGGCTTTTGCAAGCTTTGTCTTACCGCTTCCGGGCATATCTTCTATTAAAACATGGCCTCCCGCCACCATAGAAGTTAATAAAAGCTTACAAACCTCCTCTTTTCCAACGATAACCTTGCTGATGTTCTCAATTATCTTGTTTACCATCGAAATTGCCCTCTGCTGTCAGATTATTTAAGCTAAATTCTTTCTTTTACAAATACATATGATTGAATTCTTGCACGATTTTTGCCTCTTGCAAGAATTAATTCTTCTTAATAGAAGATGTGATGACCGATTTGAGTGCCTGAAAGCCCTTCGATAGGGGTCCTAAAGTGGAGACAATTTCCAACATTTGTTACTCCGCTCATGGCGGCATCCGCTGCGTTGTAACAGCTCTGTGTTGTCTTTCCAATCGAGAGGTAATAGTCAAATCTTCCGCTTAATACAGGAGAGAATTGATACTTTTGATATATTACTCCGCCCATGGTATTTGGATATACGGAGCTAAGTACTCTGTTGATTACTACGGCACCTACAGCAACCTGACCTTCATAAGGTTCTCCGCCTGCTTCACAATAGATTAAAACCGCAAGCATATATCTGTCGGTATCATCAAAGGATACTTCGGAAATATCTCTCCAATAAGAAGATGCTGCAAGCTGGGACATTCTTAACTCTTCTTCCAATTGCTTTTGAATGGAAGCTACGTCTGCATTTCTTGCTTCAAGCTCCTTTTCATACTCCAAAAGCTCTGCTTCCGCTGTATCGATTAGGTCACTATACTGAGCCACTTTAACCTTTGTGTTATCAATAACCACCATTACCTCGGCCTTTTTTTCTTCAGCCTCAGCCTTTAAAAGATCAAGTTCCTGCTTTTCGCCCTCAAGCTTTGCTTCAAGTTCTTCCACCGCAATTCTTGTGGCCTTAAACTCTTCAAACTTATTTCTGTCATACTCTGCCAAAGAATCAACATAATCGCTTAGAGTAATGAAATCTGAAAAAGTTTTTGCCTTAAACATGATTTCCATGTAAAGGGTGCGACTGTCTTTATACATAAACTGAATACGTTTCTTCATAGATTCGTATTGGTTTTCTTCCGTAGCTTTAGCTTCGGCAAGGGCCGCCAGAGTCTCATCTATTTCTTGTTCTTTGTCAGCAATGTATCCGTCAAGTTCATCGATTCTTCCAAGTATTGTGGTAAGGTCATCATTTAGACCGTTAAGCTCTTTTTTAAGTTCTGCCTTTTTACCGTTTAGAGTATCGACTTCCTTTTTTTGCTCATCCACCTTGCCTTTTGCGGCATCTCTTTGCTTTTGAGCATCGGATAATTTGTCTCTGGTCGATTGAGTTGCATAGGATTGATATGGAGTTGCAGTTATCACTACGGAAAGCATTAATACAAATGCCAACCTTTTCCATATTTTTCTTTTCACAATTCTTTACCTTACATATCCAATTCTATTTTCTTTCCGCTAGCCTTATATTGATAATACTCAACGCCTGCAGCATCAAGCATCATTTTCGAGGCCTTAGTGGAATCTGTATCCGCATATTTATCGCTTCCGTAAACTACGGTCTTAATGCCGGCCTGAATAATGGCCTTGGCACATTCGTTACAAGGAAACAGTGATACATAAATCTTAGCTCCGTCCAGATTGCCGCCTCTGTAATTTAAAATGGCATTTAACTCACTGTGAGCCACAAAAGCATACTTTGTATCAAGTGTCGAACCTTCTCTTTCCCAAGGGAAAATATCATCCGAACAGTGATTGGGAAATCCGTTATATCCCATAGATAAAATTCTGTTATCAGAGCTTACTATGCAAGCTCCTACCTGAGTGTTGGGGTCTTTAGACCTCATGCCCGAAAGCTTGGCAACACCCATAAAGTATTCATCCCACGAAATGTAATCCGTACGCTTCATATGTAACGCCTCCTTGTATTTTTAACCCCTAAGCATATTTCCTTATAGCAATTAAATGCTCTATATAAGAAGAAACCATGCACATTCTTATAAGATAGATTATACAAAAAAAGCCAAAGCGTTTCTACCGCTTCGGCCTTTTTTTCATAAGATTATTTTACTTTGTACCAAAAATTCTGTCTCCGGCATCACCAAGTCCGGGAACGATGTATGCATGCTCATTCAAATGATCGTCCATTGCACCGATGTACATATCGATATCGGGATGAGCTTCCTGCATTTTCTTTACTCCTTCAGGTGCTGCGATAATGCACATAAAGTGAATCTTCTTACAACCTCTGTCCTTAAGCATCTGAATTGCAGCTGCGCTTGAACCGCCTGTAGCAAGCATGGGGTCAACCACAAACACTTCTCTGTCTGCACAATCTGCAGGGAGCTTGCAATAATATTCAACAGGTTCGTGAGTTTCAGGATCTCTGTATAATCCGATGTGTCCTACTTTGGCAGCGGGAATAAGTGAAAGCATTCCGTCCACCATGCCAAGTCCTGCTCTTAAGATAGGAACAATTGCCATCTTCTTTCCCTTTAATTCTTTAGCAACTGTCTTACAGATAGGTGTTTCGATTTCAACATCCGCAAGTTCAAGATCTCTTGTTGCTTCATAGCAGATTAACATTGCGATTTCAGATATTGTCTGTCTAAAGTCCTTTGTACCTGTGTCTTTTCTGCGGATATATCCAATCTTATGCTGGATTAAAGGGTGATCCATTACTACTACTTTTGACATGATTATTCTCCTTCTTCTCTTTTAAAACAATCTATATATAAATCATATTCTGATTTATAAACGTTTACGGTTTATAACTGCTCGATCTTTGAAATTCTTCTTGAGTGTCTCTCTTCTCCTGAAAACTTTGTATCAAGGAAGGCATCAACAATTCTTATGGCAAGATTTTCTCCCACAATCCCCGCGCCAAGTGCAAGTACGTTTGCATCATTATGAAGCCTTGTAAGCTCTGCCGAGCAAACGTCTGAGCAAAGCGCACACCTTATGCCCTTTACTTTGTTTGCGGAAATTGAAATACCGATACCTGTTGTGCAGATTACAATTCCCTGCTCGCATTCTTTTGATGCAACAGCTTTTCCAACCGCATGGCCAAATTCAGGATAGTCGCAGGAATCCTTAGAATATGTTCCTACGTCCTTCACTTCAAAACCACGCTTTTCTAAGTGCTTAATAACAAGCTGTTTTAAATCATATCCCCCGTGATCGGAACCGATTGCTATCATTTTCTTTCTCCCATCATACCTTTATAATTTGATGTCCCGCAGCTTTAAGTAACCTGTTCATTACTGCGGCACCGACACCATCGCTTTTAAAAGATTCGGAATACATTTTTTGAATGTTTTCTTCGTCAAATTCTCGTAAGATTCTAAACAAATGGTGAGCAACCTCGTTTTCTTTATCCTTATGTCCGGCACTTTTTACAAGGTCTGCATTATAATAATCCTTAGTTTCCTCTGTTGCAATAACACCGGTCTTAAGATTATTATTTTTATCTTCATTTGTAAGTTCGTTTATCTTTTTTATAACGTCTTCTTTGTTTCCCTCAACTATTACAAGCTCGCCCTTTGGAGCGTAGTGTCTATACTTCATTCCGGGAGCTTTCGGTGGAGTCTTTGAGTCTGCGTCAATAATCGCTCTGTCCCACTCTACTTCTTCACTAAGAGCATCTTCAAGCATCTTTTGCGTAATATACCCGGGGCGAAGAATCATAGGCTTTCCTTCAGTAAAATCAACGATTGTAGATTCAAGCCCCACATCGGATTCACCACCGTCTAAGATGATATCTATTCTTCCATCCATATCTTCTATTACATACTTTGCAACGGTAGGGCTGGGCCTTCCCGAAAGATTTGCACTTGGGGCCGCAATATATCCGCCGCTTGCATCGATAAGTGCTCTTGCTATTTTATTTGAAGGCATTCTTACAGCCACAGTTTCTAAGCCGCCTGTTGTTTCCTTTGGCACCACATCGTTTTTATTAAATATCATGGTTAAAGGTCCCGGCCAATACTTATCCGCAAGCTTCAATGCATCCGCAGGAATGTCTTTAACTATTTTTTCTAAAGCTTTTAAATTTGAGATATGTACGATCAAAGGGTTATCGCTGGGCCTTCCCTTTGCCGCATAAATCTTCTTTGACGAATCGGGATTAAGAGCATCGCCTCCAAGACCGTAAACCGTCTCTGTAGGGAAAGCCACCAGGCCTCCCTTTTTTAAAACCTCTCCCGCTTCCTTTATTATATTTGTATCTATATTTTCTTCATTTAAAGTGTAAATCTTTGTATTCATATTATAAAAAGTATATCACCGCATATTTTGTTTGTACACAAACGAGGCTTTCAGCTTTTCTCGTCACGGCACAAAAAAACGGATGAAATCATCCGTTTTTTTAACTAGTTAGCCATATAGGCGCTTATTAAATCCCAAATTTCGGGAGTTTCCTGGCCAAGTTTCCAAGAAGCCACGCCTGCTATGCCAAATGTATTCATAACGTTAAGTCTAACCTTAATGGAATCAGCATCTTCCATCCAAACCTGATACTTTGTGTTTCCGATGGTGGTTTCTGCATAATTCTGATTTGTTTCTTCGTCCCACTGAGCGGTCAAGCCGTTTTTAGCAAGGAAGTTATTTGCAACCGTCATATCAACCGCTTCGCTTGTCACGTTTGCGCCTTCTGTCATCCACACTCTTGTGTAGAAAGGAACACCGTTAATAACCTTTTCTGCGGGAACCACTTTAAGAGTATCTTCGATACCCTTCTTCATCCATCCCATGCTTGCTACAGAACCAACTTCGCTGCCTGCGTAATGTTCATCATATCCCATGATAATAACATAATCGGCAAAAAGACCTTGCTCTTTTCTGTTGTAGTAAGCTGTATATTCACTGGGAACATAGTTATCAACAGATAATACAAGATTGTTTTCATGGCACTTAAGCGAAAGCTCTCTTATAAACTGAATATAAGATTCTCCGGCCTTAGAAGGCACCTGCTCAAAGTCAACGTTTATGCCGTCAGCACCGTAAAATAAAGTCTGCTCCACAAGGCTGTTTATTAAATATGTTCTTTTTGATGTATAAGAAAGAAGCTCGTATGTGTCAACGTCTGTACCGCTGTGGAAATTGGAAACCAAAGCCCATACTTCCATGCCCATCTTATGAGCGGCATTTACGTAATCGGCATTTGCAACACTGCTTAAATTTCCGGCGTTATCATTTACCCAAAACCATGTAGGGGAAATAACGTTAACGCTCTTAACATTGGCGCAAGCTTCAATAAGTCCGTTTCCGTCCTGGGGATATTCGATATTGTGCCATGTTAAGTTTATTTTCTTTCCTCTGTTTAAAGAAGAATACTCTTCCTCTTTAGCTAAGTCCAAAGGCTTTTGAGCTAAGCCCACTTCGTCGCTTCCAAGCTTTGAGTTTGGAACATATCCAATAAAGCAATTGTCTGTCTTAACCTTTGTCCAATCATCCATGGGCTCTAAGATTTCAACCACATCGCCCTCGGATACTTCTGTAAGAATTTCGCTCTTAACGCCGCCTCTCCATCTAACCTGAGTGTCGGCCTTAATCTTTGCTACCTGCTTTTCGTCCCAGCTTGTATAAACCTGCATACGCTTGGGCTCTTCAAATAATTTGTATTCTAAAGGAATAAACTTCTTTATATAATCAACCGCTATGTAAAGAGTATCATCTTCTTTTACACTTATAGGATAATCCGTTGAAACGGTTTCTCCCGACTCTATATAAGAAGATTCTCCGATTGAATTAACCACCGTCTGAGTAGGAGTGGTATAAAGAAGAAGATTCTCATTGTAATCAACGTAAAATCTGACTGTAAAATATTTCTTTATGGTATCGGTATCAAAATAAACCATTGAACCGATGGCCTTTGCTTTTTCTTCTATTCTCTCGCTTTGTAAAATAACGGGAACTTCGGTATCATCGTATATATCAAAATATTCATTGTAATCGGCCCATTCGGTTCCGTATGAATACTTATCTATTATCATTTTTGAAAACGTCACACCCGCAACAACGCAAATCAGGGCGATCGCTATAATTATCGGTATTGCTTTTTTCTTCATTTTAAGTCACTTACCTCCTGACCGCCCTAATTATATCAGACAATCATTTTTGTGTCTTTAAGTTTTTTCTTAAGAAATTGTCCTAGCGTTTATTAATATTCCGATTCCTAAACTAAAACAATATTTCAGTTATTTCCCCATTCTTATTGAAGCAAATCATTGGCATTCTTTCATTGCCTTCCCGTTTCACGAGATCTTCGACCATCTGAGGTGTAGCCGGTTTGCCGCTAATAAACAGCTTAGCTCCCCATTCATACATGTCGTAGATTTTAGATGTAATGTCCATAAGAATGTACGTCCTTGCCTGAAGGGCTCCTCCTTTTTGAGATATTTTCCGTGATAAACAATAGGAGAAGATGTCTCCAATCTCAAGTCGCGGAATCCGTTCATTGACAGATTATTCCTATAAAATTTTTGTTACCTGCATATCTAGTTAAATTATTTGAGTGATATTTGGGAAAAATCATAAAATGACTAACCCGTTGCTGACACGATAAACGTGCCGAAAGACCATTTCCGTTACACAATCGGAAATGAGAATAATAATATTCTTCGTCTCATCTTCGTTATTCGAAGATTCCCCCATGAACCTCCTTCCCTAACCATTATTTGTCAATAAACGATTTTATTCTTACCATATGTTGAGCCTCAATGTGTTAATAAACTATGAACAGTCTGTGAACAAAATAATAACATTTTCTTCTTTCCTCTAATCATTTCCTTATTATTATACGATTAATATATATATAGTATCATTTTATTAAATCTTTAAAAAATGTGGTGCTATTTGCTTGACTAACGCATGGTGAAAGGCTAGTATTCTGTTATGAAAATCGAAAAAGTAAATGATCATCAGATCAGATGTACTCTAACAAGAGAAGACCTTGCATCCAGAGCCTTAAAGATGAGCGAATTGGCTTACGGATCTGAGAAAGCAAAGGATCTCTTCAGAGACATGATGGAAAAAGCGAATAATGAATATGGTTTCGAAGCCGAAAACATACCTCTTATGATCGAAGCGATTCCAGTAAGCGGTGATTGTATCGTGCTCGTTATCACCAAAGTCGAAGATCCTGAAGAACTTGATACCAGGTTTTCTAAATTTGCGCCCGGTATCGCGGATGAAGCAGACGCTGATGAAGATTACTCCGATTCCGAAGAAGATGTAACAAGCGTTGCGGATTTGTTCAGGAAGTTAAAAGACGCTATTTCAGCCGGCAAGGAAGGCTCTGCCGAAAAAGATTTTGACGGAATGGCATTCTCTTTTGACTCCATTACCACACTTGCTTCAGTATGTAAGACTGTAAACCGTTTCTTTACGGGTTTAAGTTCTGTATATAGAAATAACGAAAGCGGTGAATATCTTATCACCGTAAAGCGTACACCTACAGTAGACGTTTCGGATTTCGTGCAGACTTGCAATATGTTCTCCGAATACGGTGCTTCCATAAAAGGAAAATCCATTTCGGAAGGTTTCCTTCGTGAACACTGTGAAGTCATTGTTTTAAACAATGCCGTATCAGAGCTTGCGGAGATTGGTTGATAACAAAATAAAATGGGGCTGACCAAATGGTTCAGCCCCTTTCTTTTTGTGACCGGGTAATTAAACTGCTTCTATTGCCTTCATTAAATCATCAATATCGATTCCGTGAACCATGGCAGCTTCTTCCAAAGTTTCACCCTGGGAAGCAGGACAGCCCAAGCAATGCATTCCGGCTTCAAGAAGTGCGGGTGCAACTTCAGGCTTCTTAAGTAAAATCTCACCGATGGTCATATCTTTTGTAATATCAGCCATACAAAACTCCTTTCTTAAACACATGTAGTATAATACATAACCCACCTCTTTTCAAGTTGGGAAAATGGCTTAAATAAAGGATTTTGTACTAAAAAAAGAACACTCTCGATTATTGACTCGGGTATATTGTTATTCTATAATTAGGATGCATTTACCAGATGTATAATGCTTAAGAAAAATTTACGATGATTTTTTCGTCGAAATTATACTTAAAAACAATTATCAAAATTTCACAGGAGGCGTTTCAAAATGAGACCAGAATGGAAAGATTTTGTAGGCGGCAAGTGGGAAAATGAAATCAACGTACGTGATTTCATCCAGAAGAACTACCATCCTTACGATGGAGATGATTCATTCCTTGCAGGACCTACCCAGAACACTAAAGATTTGTGGGCTATGGTAAGAGATCTTCAGAACAAGGAAAGAGAAGCCGGCGGCGTTCTTGATATGGACACAAAGGTTATCTCAACAATCACTTCACACGGACCCGGATATCTTGACAAGAGCAAGGAAACAATCGTAGGTTTCCAGACAGATAAGCCCTTCAAGCGTTCTATGCAGCCTTACGGCGGTATTCGTATGGCAGAAAAGGCATGCGCTGATAACGGATATACAGTAGATCCTGAAATTTCAGAGTTCTTCTCTGTTCACAGAAAGACTCACAACGCAGGATGTTTCGATGCTTACAACGATGAAATGAGAGCATGTCGTTCATCTCACGTAATCACAGGTCTTCCTGATGCTTACGGACGTGGACGTATCATCGGCGACTACAGACGTGTTGCCCTTTACGGTATCGACCGTCTTATCGAAGACAAGATCGACCAGAAGAATTCTACAGGACGTGTTATGACAGATGATGTTATCCGTCTTCGTGAAGAAATCTCTGAACAGATCACAGCATTAAAGATGATGAAGGAAATGGCTGCTTCTTACGGCTGCGATATTTCAAAACCCGCTACAAACGTACAGGAAGCTATCCAGGCTACATACTTCGGATATTTATCAGCAGTTAAGGAACAGAACGGTGCAGCAATGTCACTCGGACGTACCTCAACATTTATCGATTGCTACGCTGAAAGAGACTTAGCAAACGGTACATTCACAGAAGAACAGATTCAGGAATTCGTTGACCACTTCATCATGAAGTTACGTTGCGTTAAATTCGCTCGTACACCTGAATACAACCAGATTTTCGCCGGCGACCCTGTATGGGTAACCGAATCAATCGGTGGTGTTGGTGTTGATGGACGTCACATGGTTACAAAGATGAGCTTCCGTTACCTTAACACACTTAACAACTTAGGCTCAGCTCCCGAACCCAACCTTACAGTACTTTGGTCTACAAGACTTCCTCTTGCATTCAAGAAGTTCTGTGCTAAGATGTCAATCATTTCATCTTCTATTCAGTACGAAAACGATGACCTTATGCGTGTAACACACGGCGATGACTACGGTATTGCTTGCTGCGTATCTTCAATGAGAATCGGTAAGGAAATGCAGTTCTTCGGCGCTCGTGCAAACCTTGCTAAGTGCTTACTTTACGCTCTTAACGGTGGTGTTGATGAAGTTACAAAGAAACAGGTTGGTCCTAAGTACCGTCCTGTAGAAGGTGACTACCTTGACTACGATGACGTTATGGCTAAGTACACAGACATGATGGAATGGCTTGCTGACGTTTATGTAAATACTCTTAACGTAATTCACTACATGCATGATAAGTACTGCTACGAAAGAGCACAGATGGCTCTTCATGACAGAGACGTTCGTCGTTACTTCGCAACAGGTATGGCAGGTCTTTCTGTAGTAGCTGACTCATTATCAGCAATTAAGTATGCAAAGGTTAAAGTTATCCGTGACGAAGACGGTATCATCACTGACTTCGAAACAACAGGTGACTTCCCTAAATACGGTAACGATGATGATCGTGTAGACTCAATCGCTACAGAATTAGTTCACAAGTTCATGACAATGATCAGAAGACATCACACCTACAGAGATGGCTTCCCTACAATGTCAGTTCTTACAATTACATCTAACGTAACATATGGTAAGGCAACAGGTAACACACCTGACGGACGTAGAAAAGGACAGCCTTTCGCTCCCGGTGCTAACCCTATGCACCAGAGAGATACTCACGGTGCTGTTGCATCACTTTCTTCAGTTGCTAAGCTTCCTTTCATGGATTCACAGGATGGTATTTCAAATACCTTCACTATTATCCCCGGAGCTCTTGGTAAAGAAGATAAGGTATTTGCAGGCGATATCGATATCGACTTGAACAAATAATAAAAGTAAAAAATCACGACAGGAGGTGGTCCCATGGACAATGAAGCGATGATCGACGATTTAGTCGAGATGCTCGACAAGGGTATGGCCAAAGGCGTCGGCCATGTAAATGTTGATTTTGACGCCAACGCAGATAAGGCAAAATCGGTACAGACTATGGGATGCACCGATTGCTCCAGAACCCCCCTCGCATGCAGTGTTCCCACATTGCATCAGGGATTGGATTCATATGAATAATAAAGGAGGAAAAAACTATGGCAGAAGCTAATAAACAGCAGGTTGAAAACCTTGTTTCATTACTTGATGGTTATGTAACAAAGGGTGGACATCACCTTAACGTAAATGTACTTAACAGAGAAACTCTTCTTGATGCACAGGCACATCCTGAGAACTATCCTCAGCTTACAATTCGTGTATCAGGATACGCAGTTAACTTCATTAAGTTAACACCTGAACAGCAGGCAGACGTTATCTCCCGTACATTCCACGAAGCAATCTAATCTAGATCAAGATGCTCAAGAGGGCTCGGTAGTAACCGAGCCCTTTTTAAACAGAAAAAAGCTACGAGGTATATTATGCAAGGCAGAGTTCATTCATTGCAAAGTTTCGGAACAGTTGACGGCCCCGGAGTAAGATATGTTGTATTCTTACAAGGATGCCCCATGAGATGTAAATATTGTCACAATCCTGACACATGGGCACCAAATGCCGGTACGTTAACGGATTCTGACTATATCATTGAACAATATGAAAGAAACAAGGGTTTCTATAATGGCGGTGGCATTACCGTTACCGGCGGAGAACCTCTTCTTCAGATTGATTTTGTAATTGAATTATTTGAAAAGGCAAAGGCAAAGGGAATCCATACATGCATCGACTCTTCGGGAATAACATTTAATCCAAAGAGCCCTGAAATTATGGCTAAATTTGACCGCCTTATGAAGGTAACGGATCTTGTAATGCTTGACATTAAGCACATAGATAACGAGCACCACAAAGAGCTTACTTCACAATCCAACGAAAACATCCTTGCCTTTGCACAATATCTTAGTGATAACAATATAGAAACCTGGATTCGCCACGTTGTAGTGCCCGGCATTACAGACGATGACGAATACCTTTTCAAACTTGGCTACTTTATCGGTGGTTTAAAGATGCTTAAGGCTTTGGACGTGCTTCCCTATCACAACATGGGGGAAGTTAAGTATGAAAACTTAGGTATCGACTACCCCTTAAAAGGTGTTCCGCCCATGGATAAGAAAATTCTTCTTGAAAAGAAGCAGGTCATCCTTGACGGAATCAAAAAAAGACGTGCCGAATTGGCAGAAAAGCAATAATCTCTTGTTAATTTGGTAAATCTATATTAGAATAAATGCGATGAGTTTATGATTATTAAGGAGGTTTTAAAATGGCGTTTGTTATTGGTGATTCATGTGTATCATGCGGTTCTTGCGAATCTCAGTGTCCTGTAGGAGCTATCTCTGCAGGCGATTCTAAGTTCGAAATCGATCCTAACACTTGCATTTCTTGCGGTTCTTGCGCAGGTCAGTGCCCTGTAGGAGCTATTTCAGAAGAATAATTAATGATACGAAGACAGCCTTGGTTATCCAAGGCTGTTTTTTTTGTTGAAACAAATAAAGAAAACTGATATAAAGAAATCATGACTAAAGAACAAAAAAGCTTAATTACAATTATTTCACTTCTGTCCCTTATTCTATTAAGCGTTTTCTTTTTAAATAAGGCTTTTGATAACAAAGAGTCCGAAGTAACTTTTTTTGCGATGGACACGGTCATGACGATTAAAGCCGCAGGTGCAAAGTCAGAAAGTGCTGTAGAAGCTTCAAAAGAAGCCATTATCAACATAGAAAAAAAGTTATCCGTAACAGACGAAAAAAGCATCATCTACTCTCTTAACGAAAGAAAAGAAGCATCTTTAGATGATGATTTAGAGTATTTGTTTTCAGAGAGTGAATACGCAAAAAATCTAACAGAAGGCGCCTTTAATATCTGCATCTATCCCATTATGAAAGAATGGGGTTTCACCACAGGCGATTACAATGTTCCAAGCGAAAGCACTTTAGAGAAGCTTTGTAATCTGGTGGCAGATTCGAAAATAAATATTGATGAGGAGTCAAAAACAGTTTCTTTATCTAAAGATGCTATGGTAGATTTTGGCGGAATCGCCAAGGGATATGCCACAGAGATTGCTGTAGAAGTCTTAAAAAAGAACGGAATCAAAAGAGCACTTATTAACCTTGGCGGAAACGTATATGCCCTGGGCAAAAAAGTGGACGGAACTCCATGGAGCATAGCGATTCAAAACCCTGATTCTAATAAAGGATACCTTGGCACTCTCAAAGTAACCGATAAAGCAGTAATAACATCCGGTGGATATGAGCGCTTTTTTGAAGAAAACGGAATGGTTTATCACCATATCATAGATCCTTTTACAGGCTCCCCTGCATCATCCGGCGCTTCTTCTGTTACAATAGTGTCAAGCGACCCTACTTTGGCTGATGCATTATCCACTTCCCTTTACGTTTGCGGACTTGAAAAATCCACAGAACTATGGATGGAAAACTCATCACTTTTTGACTTTATTTTCTATGACAAAGACGGAAATCTCTTTATTACGGAAGGCTTAGAGAATGACTTTAAATCAGACTACAAAGTCCAAGTACTTAAAAAATGACCTTATACTTTTAGGTGTAATCCTCATCATAAGCTTGATTCTATTGCCTCTTTTAAATCTAAATAAGGCAAAAGACGGAGCCAAAGCGGTAATAACCGTTGACGGGAAAGCGTATAAAACAATTTCTTTAAGTGAGGATATGACCTTTACCGTAGAAACTGAATTTGGTACAAACGTAATCACTGTAAAGGAAAATGAAATATACGTAGAATCGGCAGATTGCCCCGATAAAATCTGCGTTAATCATTCTCATATAAGCCACACCAATGAATCGATTGTGTGCCTTCCTCACAGAATGATTATCACCATAGAAGGAAAAGAGGATTCTCAAATTGACGGTATTTCACAATAGTAAAGGCACAAAGAAAACTCCCGCCGCTTTACTCGCAGAATCGGGAGTGCTGGTGGCTTTAGCCTTGATTTTTAGCTATATAGAGCATTTGATTCCAATGCCCATACCTGTTCCCGGAGTTAAGTTAGGCCTTGCAAATCTTGTATCATTAACCGGCATTTTCTTTTTATCTCCCATACAGGTTTTACTGATTTTGGTAACAAGAATAATCCTTGCAGGATTTATGTTTGGAAATCTATCAACCATAATCTATAGCCTTGCAGGTGGACTTTTTAGTTTCATCGTTATGATTCTATCCAAAAGAATCAAGGCTTTTTCTCCACTGGGAGTAAGTATTTTAGGTGGAGTTTTCCACAATTTAGGGCAGCTCCTTGTGGCTATGCTTGTGTTAAAGAGCTTTATGCTTATATCTTATCTTCCAATGCTTCTTATTATCGGTGCCATAAGCGGCACACTGATAGGAATAGCCGGAAAAGAGCTTTGTAAATATATTTATAGAAAAGAAAAAGAGTGACGTTTAAGTCACTCTTTCTTTTTATTCAAATCTATCCTGCTCTCTTGCCAAATTAGCAAACTTTGTAAGTTCGGGTAACCATGCAAGCTTAACCGTTCCGATAGGGCCGTTACGCTGTTTAGCGATAATGATTTCAGAAATACCCTTATCGGGGCTTTCGTGATTATAATAATCATCACGATAAATAAACATTACTACGTCGGCATCCTGCTCGATAGCTCCCGATTCACGAAGGTCTGAAAGCATAGGTCTGTGATCGGGTCTTTGTTCAACCGCACGGCTTAACTGCGAAAGCGCAATAACGGGAACCTGCAACTCTCTGGCCAAAGATTTTAACGATCTTGAAATATCAGATATTTCCTGCTGTCTTGATTCAGAGCCCTTACCTGAGCCTGTCATCAACTGTAAATAGTCGATCATAACAAGCGAGAGGCCGTGCTCAAGCTTATACTTTCTGCACTTAGATCTAAGTTCACCGATACTGATACCGGGTGTATCGTCTATAATTAGTTTTGACTGTCCGATTTGGGTGGCGCCTTCAATAAGCATTTCCCAATCGGCTTCTTCAAGATTACCTACTCTTAACTTCTGAGCATCCACACCTGACTGCAAAGAAAACAGACGGTTTACAAGCTGCTCCTTTGACATTTCCAAAGAGAATATTACAAGGGGTAATCCCTGCTTAAATGCCACATTCTGAGCAATGTTAAGCACAAATGCCGTTTTACCCATTGAAGGACGGGCTGCAATAAGCACAAGGTCTGAAGGCTGAAGCCCTGCAGTTCTATAGTCAAGATCCGTAAATCCTGTGGGAATACCGGTTACGGCACCCTTATTTCTTGCAGCAACGGAAATCTTATCAAGGGCATTGTTTACAACCGTGCTGATGGGCACGTAATCCCCTGCATTTCTTCTTTGCACCACCTTAAAGACCTTCTTTTCGGTCTCATCCATGATGGTCTCAACGGATTCTTTCTGAGAATAACATTCATTCTCTATCTCTTCATTAACCTTTATAAGTTTACGAAGAGACGCCTTCTCAGCAACGATATTTGCATAATACTTTACGTTAGCCGATGTGGGCACCGAATCAAGAAGCTCCTTTACAAATTCCATCGAAGAAACTTCCGGCGGAACATCCTTTTCCTTTAACTTGTTTTGAAGAGTAACCAAGTCAACGGGCTTTCCCTCATTATGAAGTTCAACCATAGTGTCAAACAAAATCTCATTTTGCTTAACGTAAAAATCTTCTCCCAAAAGTATTTCGGAAGCAACCGTAATGGCGTCTCTGTCCATTAACATGGAGCCTATTACGGATTTTTCTGCTTCTATACTATTTGGAAGCACCCTCTTTTGCCATTCCTCAGCCATTCTCTTCTACCTTAACTTTTAATTTTGCAGTTACTTCGGGATGAAGCTTAACCGCTACTTCGAAAAATCCAAATGATTTAATGGGTACGTCAATAACCACTTTCTTTTTATCAATATCTACATTGTGCTGTTTCTTTGCTTCTTCGCAAATTTCTTTAGAAGAAACGGAGCCAAACACCTTACCGCCTTCTCCGCCTTTGATTTTAACAACAACTGTAAGCTTTGAGAGTTCCTCCGCAAACTTCTTTGCCTCTTCAAGCTTTTCTTTTGCAATCTTTTCATCGTTAGCCTTCTGAAGCTTTAAGTTGTTTAAGTTCTGAGGAGTTGCCTCAATTCCCTTTTTCTGAGGGATAATAAAGTTACGAGCGTAACCGTCGTTAACATTCACAATTTCGCCCTTCTTACCAAGGGTCTTTACGTCTTCCAAAAGAATTACTTTCATTATATCTCTCCTTCGTCCAGCATCTTATCAAGCATTTCTTTTAAATAGTCTATGCTGTCCATTATTGTCGTTCCTTCAAGCTGTGTGGCAGCTGCGTTCATATGGCCGCCACCGCCCATTCTTTCCATAATAACCTGTACATTCACTTCATCTATTGAACGGGCACTAATATATACCTTGCTGTCATAATAGGTAAACACAAAGCTTGCCTTCACGCCTCTTATGTTCAAAAGCTCGTTTGCAGCCTGTGCTCCCACAACTGTAGGCATTTCACAATCATCCGCTTCACAAACGGAAATAGCGAAATCATTTTTATATATTTCTGCCTGGCTTACAGCATCTGCTCTGGCCTTATAATCATTTACGTCTTCTCTAAAGCGTTTTCTTACTCTTGTAACGTCTGCACCGTTTCTTCTTAAGAAAGCAGCCGCTTCAAACGTACGCACACCGGTCTTTTGTAAGAATCCGTCCGTATCAACGATAATTCCCGCATACATACTGTCAGCTTCTTCCTGACGTATCTTAACGTTGTCTGTTGTGTATTGTAAGATTTCGGATACCATTTCACATGTTGATGAAGCATAGGGCTCTACATATGAAAGGGTTGCATTTTCTATAGGCTCTGCGCTCTGTCTGTGGTGATCGAGCACCACGATTGATTTACACTTACCAAACAAATCAGGACACTCTGTAAGGCTTGGTCTGTTAACGTCCACAATAACAAGCACCGCGTTGTTTCCGATTTCATTAAGGGCCTTCTGGGAGCCCACAATCATATCCTGTTCATATTCCTGATTGTTTACAAACAAATCAACCAAAGGCTTCATGGATGGAGTCACGTTATCAACAACGATATGAGCCTTCTTTTCAAGAGTCTTTGCAATTCTGTATATACCTACAGCGGCACCGAAACTGTCAACGTCACCGTTTCTGTGACCCATTACAAATACCTGGTCTTTACTTGAAATTATTTCCATCAATGCATGAGCTTTAACTCTTGCCTTAACTCTTGTGTTCTTTTCAACCTGCTGACTCTTTCCGCCATAGTAGCTAAGCTGCTCGGGAGTCTTAACAACCGCCTGGTCACCGCCACGTCCAAGAGCCATATCGATAGCGGCTCTTGCAAATTCATAGTTCTGGGCATAGCTTAAACCGTCAAGGCCTACGCCTATACTTAAAGTAACAGCCATTTCGTTACCGATATTTACAGTCTTAACATCTTCAAGCAAGTCAAACTTGTTTTCCTTAAGCTGAGCCACACAGCTCTTTCTAAGGATTACCATGTACTTATCTTTTTCAATCTTCTTTGTGATACCGTCCAAAGAAGCCATATACTTATTGATTTTTCTTTCAATAAGAGCTGTCAAAAGGGAACGTCTTACTTCTTCAACGCTTTCCAAAGCTTCTTCATAGTTATCGATATATACAAGGCCAACTGCCAAGCTCTGATCGTCAACTTCCTTTAATGCCAATTTAAGAGCGGTGTTATCAAACAAATACAATGCAACAAGAAAACCTTCGTAGTTTTCCTCTGTTTCAAGCAAGTTGTTTGTATCCATGAGTTCCTTTAAGGAAATCTTTTTAAGCTTTGTTAAATACTCGCCACCGTTATATTGAATTTCAAATTCGTTTTCAAGAAAATCTACTTCGGATCCCGGAAGCTTATCTTTTGTGATAGCGGGAATAATCGAATAAATAGATTTGTTTCTTTCTGCATCTTTTCCAACCACTCTTTCAAAAGCGTTGTTAGACCATATAACCTTTCCGTTTTCATCAAGCAATGCATGAGGAATATCAAGGCTTTTAAGTAGCTGCTTTTGAATCTGACCGTACTGAGTCGCAAAATTTATAAGCTCGTACACAATCATGTTCGAGCCTCTGAACAAATGTAAAAGAGTAACTGCAAAATAAAGCACCAAAAATGCATTTACAGCAAAGCCGGCAGTTACATCAATTGTATATAAATAGATATCTATAAGCACAAGCAAAAGCCCCAAGGCCATTGCCGACCACAAATAGAATCTCATTTTTCCTTTTATCTTAATCTTATTTTTCATATGTCCCTTTCAGGCCAAACGCCAAACCCCTATCGAAAAACTTCGACCTATACTAGTATACCATTTTATTGTCCATAAGAAAACAATCACAGGGATATAAAAAAGGCATTTCCGAAACGGAAATGCCTTGATTTAGCAATGTAGCCAAATTAATCTTCAACGTAGGGCATAAGTGCAATGTGACGAGCACGCTTGATAGCTACTGTTAATGCTCTCTGGTGCTTTGCACAGTTACCTGTGATTCTTCTGGGAAGAATCTTACCACGTTCTGATACGTATCTCTTTAACTTAGCAACGTCCTTGTAATCGATTGTGTTATCTTTGCCACAGAATACGCAAACTTTCTTTCTTCTGCGGATAGCACCCTTTCTTCTCATAGGTGCATCGGACTTATCGCCTTTATCAGCTTTATTGAATGCCATGATTTTGCCTCCTATTTATCTTGTAGGTTGAGCAAACGGAAGATCCTCATCAATTCCTTCAGGAATATTCATGAATCCGTCGTTCGCCATCTGAGGACGTTCAGCAGAAAAACCTGAACCGTTAGAAGAGCCTGCGCCCTTGCTTTCAGCAAATTCCTGATCCTCAGCAACAACATCTGTGGTGTAAACCTTTACACCGTCCTTATTTGTGTAGCTACCGGTCTGAATACGACCTGTAACCAATACCTTCGTTCCCTTATGTAAGTACTTTTCAGCGAATTCGCCTGCTTTACCGAAAGCAACGATATTGATGAAATCAGCTGTCTGTTCATCCTGATTGCTTCCTCGACCTCTTCTGTCAACAGCAAGTGAATATCTGGCAATTGCCATTGATGAGTCCCCCTGTGAATATCTTACTTCGGGATCTCTTGTCAATCTTCCCATAAGAATAACTTTATTCATATTAGATTCTCCTTATTAGTCTTCGTCTTTACGAACTATTAAGAATCTGAGAACGTTGTCCATAATGCGAACACGATTTTCGATTTCAGCGGGAGCTGATGTTTCAGCGTCGAACTGAATGAAGTAGTAGAAAGCTTCTTTCTGCTTTTCGATTTCGTAAGCTAATTTCTTCTTTCCTGCTTCTTCGACTTCTGTAACTTTTCCACCGAATCTTTCAACGTAAGCCTTTGCCTTATCAACAACAGCGGCTCTCTCGTCATCTTCGATTTTTGCACTAACAACAACTGTTAATTCGTATTTGTTCATGCTTGTTACCTCCTTTTGGTCTCTGGCCCATACGCATAGTACGAGCAAGGAATTGTTTATCACGAGTTAACATAGTAACACAAAGAAAGCTTTAAATCAAGCCTTTTTTGTGATTGTTTTAATTCTTTTTTCCAAATCTTTTCTGGGAAGCATTATTTGATGAGAACATCCCAAGCATTTGATTCTAAAGTCCGCGCCTTCCCTAAGCACTTCCCATTCATAAGAACCGCAGGGATGACCCTTTTTTAGCTTAACAATGTCACCCACGTGTATTTCCATTATCTAAACCTCAGATAAAACTTCACCGATTTTTTCATGAATCACCAAATCGGCATATCTGTCTTGCGCCGTCTCTGATAGATTAATAAGCACAAGTTTCTTTCCTCTGTAATATTGAATAAGTCCTGCTGCCGGATAAACCACCAAAGATGTTCCTCCGATGATAAGGATATCCGCATTCTGAATATAGTTAACGGCCTTTTCCATAACTTCCATATCAAGGCCTTCTTCATAAAGCACAACATCGGGGCGAATCATGCCGCCGCAAGAACATTTGGGCACGCCCTTTGAATTGTATACATCGTCTACGCTGTATTTTTTGCCGCAGACGCTGCAATAGTTTTTCATTATGGTTCCGTGAAGTTCAAGCACTTCCTTACTGCCCGCAGCCTGGTGAAGGCCATCGATGTTTTGCGTGATAACAGCCTTTAACTTTCCTTCTTTTTCAAGCTCCGCAAGGCGAATGTGCGCCTTATTGGGCTTTGCCTTTAAAACGGGAGCCACCATTTTTTCCTTATAAAAGTCATAAAACTCTTTGGACCTTTGTGTTAAAAAAGTGTGGCTTACGATTGTTTCGGGAGGATACTTATACTTTTGTGCATACAATCCGTCAACGGATCTAAAATCAGGAATTCCGCTTTCGGTTGATACCCCTGCTCCTCCAAAGAAAACAATATTGTTTGACTCAGCAATCCATTCTTTAAGTGTCTTGATTTCTTCATTCATATGATTTACCACCATTTTTCAAAAAGAACATCCAAATCCACTCCCGTAGGAATACCCGGGATTTCACCTGTTTCACTGTACTGCCACATCTTATATTCATAGGGGAACATCAAAGGATCGTTATATTCCCACACAGATGAGCCTTCCTTCATTTCCAAAGAATTGTAATTTGCATACCACTTATCGATATTTTCAAGTCTGTCAATTTCCATCTTGATAACAAAGTATCTTGTGTTTGCGTAAATCATTGGCTTATATCCTGCCTCTGATACGGCATCACAAAAGGCAATTACATTGCTTGTGCGCTCTTCTTTGGTTAAGTCTTTTACTCTTTCTGTTGCACTTGCATTTTCTACATCGATTACCACAGGGCCTGTGATGTTATAAGGCTTTATGGTTTTAAGCGCAAAGGCAGCTTCTTCTTTTGCTTCTTCTTCATCAAGTGCCTGTGTGTAGAAATAAACACCAACGTTTATTCCCTGAGCCTGTGCACCCTTTATATTCTTTTCAAAGTAAGTATCTTCCACAAGCTTTCCTTCAGAGCCGTATCCTCTGAATCCGCAGCGGATAATGGCAAATTCAACGCCTGCTTCTTTTACTTTTTTCCAATCAATATCTTTTTGTGTGTAAGCTACATCGATTCCAAAGTATGAAGTTTTGTTTCCTGAATCATCTGTGTAGTAAAGATAGCCTGTTCCTTCATCTTTCTTAAACTTTGCGGAATCATATGAATGCTGCTTTAAGTCTTTGTTTATAGGCACATAAAGAAACTTGCTTCCATCTATAAACACTAAATCATCGGGATACAAAGATCTTAAGAAGTTTGACATTCCGCTGCTTACTTCCGAAGCTTCCCTTACTTTCTTTTTAAAAGCATCGTAGGTTTCTTTTTGTGTCTGTTCTTTGGCTTCTTCTACGTTTTTATTAACAGCCTCTTCAATCATTGCATCAACCTGAGACTGGGTGTAAATCTTTTCTTCTTCTGCATCCTTCTTTCCAAAGGGAAGCTTTCCGCCCTTAATCATAAAGATGCTTGCGCCGATTACGGTTAAAGCAATCAGTATAAGCACCACGCCCACAATCAATGTTCCCGTGTGCTTCTTTGTGCTTACTTCCTCGTCGAAATCAAGCTCCATGTCCATGTATCTGTTACGTGACACAGGCTTTGGCGCAGCTTTCTTTTCGGTTTTTTCCTCGGTTTTCTTTTCTACTTTTATTTCTTCAAAATCAACGTCGTTTAACTTCACTACAGGTTTCTCCCCTATATCCTCTTTTGCTTTATGAGGATAGTTTCTTTCTCTTAAACGCTTTTCAAATTCGCTCACGGGTAATGGCTTATCAAACAAAAATCCCTGAACGGTATCGCATTTTAAGCGCTTAAGCATTTCTAGTTCCTCGGGCGTCTCCACACCCTCTGCCAAAACCTCCATTTCAAGCTCTTTTGCCATATGAATGATGCTTGAAATTACCTTTTTGGCCTTTTCGTTTTCAACTCCTTTTCCAAGCAAGGATTTATCAAGCTTTACAACCTGAAAATCCATGTTTTGAAGTAAATTTAAAGAAGAATATCCGGAGCCAAAGTCATCGATTGATGACTTGATTCCGTAGCTTCTTAATTTGTCTACCGTATGCTCTAACAGTTCTTCTTTGTCAAGGTATGCGGTCTCAGTAAACTCAACTTCAATATACTCTGTAGGAATGTCATATTTCTTTATGACTTTATAAATCTTTTCCGCAACTTCCGGCTCGTTAAAGTGATACTTTGAAAAGTTTACGGATATTCTTACAAGTTCTAAGCCTTCATCCAGCCACTCCCGCATCTTTTTGCAGGTTTCTTCAAGCACATAAAAGTCAACGTCTATAACAAGTCCGGTCCTTTCGCAGAAAGGAATAAACTTAATCGGTTGTAACACACTTCCGTCACAATACCAACGTACAAGTGCTTCGGCGCCCGATATTTTCATGTCAGCTATCGAAATCTTTGGTTGAAAGAAAACCACAAATTCTTTGTTCTGAATTGCGGCTAATAGACGTCGAAAGAAATTTAATCCTTCCACGTCAAACTGTTCCCCATAACCTCTTTTCTCGGAAAGCGAGATTTCTCCCATTAATGCCTCCAAATCAAGTAATTATTCTTTCCCCGAGAATTGTTCAAAAATCACAGAATCAAAGCTTCCCCAAGCTTTCTTCTGCTCTTCCTCTCCCTTAGCGGTCCACGCCACAAGGAAAGGTTTATATATCCTTTTACACAATTTAAATCCTAGAGTATTGATGTCTTCATGCTTATAGGCCACAAAATCAGGCCTCGAAATACAGTTTACAAGTAAATGGGTCATTGTAATCTGCGCTGCAAACGACATCTTTTCATCGCCCCTAAAATCACAAGAAAGCTGTCCTCTTATAATCTCCGGTCGATGTTTTCTAAACCACTGTACCAGGAAAGGACTGAAGGATTCCACACAAAATCTTCCTTCATATTTATCAAGCTCTGCGACGGTACGTTCGCAAAGTTCGTAGCATTTGTTTCCGTTGTCACCCTTAATTTCACAAATTAAATCAGTGTCTCCGAGTGTATCTAAAACATCCGAAAAAAGCGGAATCTTTTCATTTGAGTCTGCAAGGTTAAACTCCTTAAGCTCTTCATAAGTATAATCTCTTAAAAAGCCGTTAACACCACACATTCTTTTTAAATTTCCGTCATGAAAAACAACAAGCTTTTTATCCTTTGTCATCTGAACATCAAGCTCTACGCCGTATCCGTTTTCTCTTGCAAGCTTAAAAGCCGTTAGAGAATTTTCCGGAACTCCGTTTCCATGAAGGCCTCTGTGTGCATACATCTTTGTCCTAAAATACGAAGTATCGCGTTTTTTGTTGGGCTTTATCATGAAAAGTACGACTATAAACAATATGATAATTATTCTGATAAGATGTCCTATCATAGCGCCCGTTTTCACTCCGTAACTACAAAATGTATTGGTGATTTTCACCTATTAACTCAAAATATAGAGTACCATAAATTGGTAAAAAAAGAAATAGTGCTGTATTCTCATTGTATTTTTATAAAGATAAAGCCTTCGGATTATTCTTCCGAAGGCCTTTGTTTACTCTTTTCTTTCACTTATTTCTTTTACAAGGTCGTCATACATCTTTTCATCGATTATATACTTTTTCTTTAATATTATAAATGCGATTCCGATTGCCAAAATCGGCACAAGCACTATTCCAAGTCTTAAGGTTAATCTTTGAAGAGCTGTTGCGGTTTCAATAAATGCATCGGCGCTATCAATTACCTCTGCCTTAGAAATCACATTTGTTGCAGCTTTAATTTCAAGATCTGAAATATTCTGGCTGATTGCATATATTCCGCTTACTATTAAGATCAATGCAACCACTCCCTGGTCTATGGCGCTTGCAAGCTTTGTGGCAAAAGACCTTACAGCAGAAATAATACTGTCGTGTCTTTCATGAAACTTTGCTTCATCGTATTCGATGGTGTTATTTAGCATCACTATCATTGTCATATTAAATGCACCCTGGGCAAAGAAAATGACAAATCCGATTATATTGATTACAACCACATTTTTAGGAAGCACGTATCCTACAGACATTAAAGCCAAATACCCAAGCACTATTAGAAATGTAGAAACAGCAAGTATTTTCTTTCTTGATAGCTTAGAAGCAATTGCCGCATATGATGCTTCAGAAATCAAGGTTCCAAGGCCATACATTACTGTAAATAAAAATACCAATTCTCCACCCTTTGAATAACCGAATTCAAAGTAGAAGAAGTTCATTCCTATCATTATTAAAAGCCCGTTACCAACCTGGAACAAAAGATGGGATACACCTCCTGCTATAAGCTGGTCGTTTCTAAGGAAAATCCTAAACATATCCTTTAAAGAAAGGATTTCTGCATTTTGTTTTCTTTCTCTTTCCTTTACTCCAAACACTGTCAAAAGCTGAAATCCAAGAAAACAGGAAGCTATAATGATTGCTGCTATTCTGTAAGCCTTAACCGCATTTCCGGCAACCATGTCGGGAAGAAGCCCCGCTACCGAAAACTGTCCTATACAAATAAATATTCCTTGAATTGTGACAAGCAGGTTTCTTTCTTTAGGATTGGATGTTAAGCTTGGAAGCATGCCCCAATAGGAAATGTCGTTCATGGTGTAAGTCATTCCCCAAAGTAAGTATCCTACGCCAAAGAAGAAAACAAATCCCCAGCCTTCAGGCCTTATGGTAAATAATCCGATTATGACAAAGGCATTTAAAAAGGCTCCAAGCAGAATCCAAGGCTTAAATTTTCCGCTTTTAAGCTTTGCATTTTCAATGATTATTCCCATTAAGGGGTCATTTATGGCATCCCACAAAAGACACACCACCACAATTGCCGAGATCGTGGCATATTGAGCGACCGTAAGCTTCATGGTGTACTGAATATAGGTAAGCAAAAACATGCTAACCAAAGTATATGCCATGTCCCTTCCCGTAGCCCCTATGCAATAGGTCCATTTAGTTCTGTTATCAAGCTTTTCCATACCCTCACCTACTTTTCAAATATAGTTTTGAATGCTTTTAAATACTCTCTGTTTGCATTGTAAACAAGCATATTTGCAAGCTTCCCTGAAATAGCTCCTCCGCTAACGGATATAAGCCCTTCAAGGTTTCCTTCCATAAGCCCCTTTGTTACCATCTTATATTCTGGATTATCCTTTGACTTATCCTTAAACATAAATCTTAAGGCCAAAGAAACTATTCCTCTTACCATTAGTCCAAATAAGGATTTTTTAGATACATCATCAAAAGAACAATGTAAGGTAAAATCTCCACGCTTTCTATCCTTATCATTTCCAAGGGGCTTTCCGTATAAAGCCTCAAATTGCTCCTTCGATATTTGAAGCCCATTGGGCTGTTCTTTAAAGTAATCGGGAAAAAGTTTCTTTTCATCCCTAAAATACTTTTCGCCCTTAACGCTTACTTTAGATTTTAATAAAATATCCTTTACATTTCTTCCGACCGCTATCTCGTATTCGCCTTCAATAACACTAAACTTATTAGTCGATACGTCAAACACGCTAAATGAACGCTCTGAAAGCTTTATTTCAACCTCTTTTTCTTCACCCGGGTTAAGATATACCTTTTTAAAGCCTTTAAGCTCTATAGCGCTTCTAATAAAGTTCTCTTTGGGATTTATGACATAAAGTTCCGCTACTTCTTTGCCGGGCTTTTCTCCTACATTCTTTACCTTAAAAGAAACCGAAAGCTCTCCACCTTCAAAGCTTTCATTAACCTTTAAATCGGAGTACTCAAAATTTGTGTAAGAAAGGCCGTATCCGAAGGGATACTTTACGGGCACATTAAATGTTTCATAATATCTGTAGCCCACAAATATGCTTTCTCTATACTCTACGTCGTCATTATCAAGCCCAAAATATCTGTAGGCAGGAGTGTCACTTACAGAATATGGCATAGTCTCTGCAAGCTTTCCTGAAGGATTTACCTTACCGCTTACCAGATCTACAATCGCTTTATCTACTGCCTGTCCCCCAAGATACATATGAAGAAGTGCTCCGACATTTGTGTCAAAATAAAAGTCCATAGGCGCTCCGCCAAAGGAGATGGCTGCTAAGTCCTTTTTGTCTACAAGCTTAGACACTCTTTCTAACAGGTGAGCCTGATTGTTTGGAAGGTTAATATTCTTTCTGTCATATCCTTCCCCTTCATAGCTGTCTGTAAGGCCTATAAAGAATAAAACCTTTGTGTTTCCCTTTTCATAGGCATCTCTTAAGGATTCAACAGCACTGTCTTCAAGCTTTTTATCTATAGCGTCGCTTTCATTTAGGTAGCCTTTAATATAAGTTGCAAAGAATCCCTCTTCTTCAAATGCTCTAACCGCGTTAGGTTTATGAGTAGGATTTATATGGCTGCTTCCGCCTCCTTGGAATCTCATATTGACAGCCATGTCACCAATGATTATAAGTTTCTTGTCTTTCTCAATCGGAAGAACGTTTTCGTTTTTAAGTAAAACAGCACATTCATCTTCAATTTCTCTTGCAATTGTTTCATGCTCTTCAAAAGAAAAAGACTTTACTTCCGGCTTAACTTCGCTTAATGAAGAAAAGCATCTTAAAACATTTCCGGCCCAGGTGTTTAACTCTTCATCAGATATTTCACCTTTCTCATATGCCTTCTTTAAAACCTTTTTATGATACCCTTTACAATCCGGCATTTCCAAAGTAAGTCCGTTTCTGTAGCAGTTAACAACGTCATTTGTTGCTCCCCAGTCAGAGACGACACCTCCGTCAAATCCCCACTCTTTTCTCAATATATCTGTAAGTAAGTGCTTGTTTCTAGATCCAAACTCACCGTTTGTCCTGTTATATGAGCACATAACGGTTTGAGGCTTTCCTTCCTTAACAGCCTCTTCAAAAGCAGGTAAATAGATTTCTCTTAACGCTCTTTCATCCACCTGACTGTTTGATGTCATTCTTCTTGTTTCCTGGGAGTTTGCGGCAAAGTGCTTTAAACTTGTTCCAACCCCCTCGCTCTCAACTTCTTTAATATAAGAGGCTGCCATCTTGCCCGCCAAGAAAGGGTCTTCACTAAAGTATTCAAAATTTCTTCCGCACAAAGGAGAACGCTTTATGTTTGTGCCACATCCAAGCACGATAGAAACATTTTCTTTTTTTGCTTCATTTGCTATGGCATTTGCCATCTTTTTAGCCACTTCCGGATCCCAGCTACAGGCAACAGCACTTGCAGTAGGAAAGCAGGTTGCCGGATTAGAGCCCGTAATATCCCCCACCTTTTCGCTCTCCACTTTTCTAAGTCCGTGAGGGCCGTCGGTCATCATAATAGCAGGCACCTTACCGTTACAGTTAGAAGTGTGCCAGTCCCCATCTCCCGAAAGCAAACTTATCTTTTCATCAATCGTTAACGTTTTAAGTATCTTTTCTATATCCATAGCCATTTACCTTCTCCTTCTGATTAATACTTTAGCATTTTACTTTTACATTAAAATATCATTTTTATTCTTCTTTTATCACTTTTATTATGTTATTGTTTTGATATGAAGACTCCCGTTGAAGTAATAAGCAAAAACGATAACAACATATTCATGGAAAGAGAAACCGGAATCACACATTCCGAGTTTTCAAGAGAGTATTCCCTTTTCTGCGCCATTCGCTCCGGAAATGTAGCTTTAGTAAAGAAGAAATCCAAGGACTATTTGACCCGAGGTATCACCATGGGAAATCTTTCCGATAACTCAATTCGTCAGTTAAAATACTGGGCGGTTTCTTCTATAGCAGTTGCCATTCATTATGCTATTTTAGGTGGCCTTGATGAAACTGATGCTTTTAACTTAAGCGATGAATATATCCGTCACATAGACAGTTTAAGCAACATTAATGACATGCTTTCTTATCTTTCTGAAAAGGCAACGGATTTAACATATGCTGTCTTCTATTCAAAAGCAGGAAAAGCAAGCAGCCCCGCCATTCGCTATGCTCTTCACTTCATTCACATTCACTTAAATGAAAAAATAAGAATAAAAGATTTGGCAAAAGAGTGCCTTCTCTCGGAAAGCTATCTTTCGACCCTTTTTAAAAAAGAACTAGGCGTATCCATTCACGAATACATACTTAAAGAAAAACTAAACGCCGCCACTATTATGCTTAGTGACGGCGCATCATTATCAGAAATAGCCTATAATTTATCTTTTTGCTCTGAGACTCATTTTATATCATCTTATAAAAAGGTCTATGGCACCACTCCTCACAAAGGAAGGCTTAATTACCAGTCTGAGCCCCAATCGCTTCCGCCTGAATCCCAATCGGATCCCGAATCCCAGTCGTAGTCTGAATCAGAGCTCCAATCCCAACTACTGCTATCGCTGTCATCTGAGGTGTCGTACTTCTCATCATATGTATCAGAATCATAGAAGTCATATGAAAGATCCCAGTTATCATCAGCCCAATTAAACTCATAATCCGCCGGATTAGTCCGAATCTCAACAGGTAGAGCATCAATATAATAATAATCGTCCCAATCATTATTATAATAATAATTCTCACCACGATAGCTTACATATGTATTGCCATCGTAGTTATAATACTTGGGGCTATCTGCCTTAGCAACAACAGAGAACACAAAGAGCGACAGACATACAACCGCTGTCCAAAGTAAAAACTTCTTGCCCTTAGGGGCGCCATCGTAAGCATCCCCCTTCATTCCGAGAATTCTTTTCATTAGAATATAAACAAGAATACCCGTAGCACCTGATGCTAAAACAGGATACATTAATCTATTTAAGTTGCCTAAAAATATTATTCCAAGAATTACGGCTATAATTCCTTTAATAATACCGCCATCAAACTTACTTCTTCTGTGAGAAGTAGAGTAACCCGTACTCTTATGTCCGGAAGCATTTCTGGCTTTCTGGTTTAATATTTCACTCTTTAACTTAAGGTATAATTCGTTAACAGCGTAAGCTTCATCCTTACCCTGATATCTAATTGCTCTTGAACCATCGTCTTTATTCTTGTAAACAATGAACTCACCGTTTTCTTCATAAATACCGAAAGCTCTCGGCTCTTTATAATTGATTCCGATGAAAAATCTTGTTGTTTCATAAGGCGGTAACTTTCTTGCCTTATACCAGTCAGCAAGCTCAGCAATAGTCTTGGGCGTGCCGTTCACCATACGCTTCATGTGCTGATTAGGCGCACCACAGTTAGGACACTTATCAAGCTTATCGTCTATCATCGAACCGCAGTATTCGCATTTAACTTCCACAATGACCTCCTAAAAAAATCATAATAGAAAAAAAGGACCTCTATTATTGAGATCCTGAAAGGTGCGGGCCGGATTTGAACCGGCGGATAACGGTGTTGCAGACCGGGGCCTTACCACTTGGCTACCGCACCATATTGTAGTGACTCCGACGAGAATCGAACTCGTGTTACCGCCGTGAAAGGGCGATGTCTTAACCGCTTGACCACGGAGCCAAAAAACTCCCCGAGTAGGGTTTGAACCTACGACCCTCCGGTTAACAGCCGGATGCTCTGCCGCTGAGCTATCGAGGAATATTTGAAACTTAAAAACTGAACACAAAACAGAAGATTTATCCAAGTCTTCCTTACTCTGGTCGCGCTTTTGCTTCGCAAATAACGCTAGAATAACAACCTACTAGGTAAAGCTCTCGACCTATTAGTAACCATCA